>ERZ779869.3136-NODE-3136-length-13039-cov-4.649261_pt1 | contig 13039 bp, 6 predicted proteins | sample MGYA00511557_ERZ779869 | MGnify/ENA primary metagenome ERZ779869 (study PRJEB29588, sample SAMEA2154620) | human gut metagenome | biome: human gut; feature: human-associated habitat; material: faeces | place: Denmark | collected 2008/2010 ...
GGCAGCCGATACAGACCGTAGCCGCCCGGGATCATTGACGTATCGACCAGCTCGCCCCGGTAGCTGTGCGGATCAAAGGTGAAATAAACCGCTTCCGGCGTGCTGCAGGCGATTGTCTCAAAAGAAAAGGAGTCCGCATTCTTCTTTGCCCGATCAAGTTCATACGAAAGCCACGCCCCGCCGAGCGAATCGATCGAATTCCGCTCGGCTTCCAAGATGCGGCTTTCGCTCTCCAGTACCGGGATCCGGAAAAAGCGGTTCAGGCTCTCCCATAGGACAAAACTTTCCTGCTCGGCAGTGCTGACATAATTTTTGTGCGTTTCCGTATCCGCGATATAGGCGAATTCACTGCACCGGACATCCAGCACATGGTTATCCTGCCCGGTCAGTTCCAGGTTCAGCCGGTAATACCTCAGCAGATCCTGCATGCGAATCTCCGCCTTTGTCTTCTCTCCTGTGTCAAACGCATGCTGCAGATCTTGCAGGATCGTCGGCGTTTCCGGCGTAAAGTAGCTCCGCACCGTGGCGCGCCGCTTTGCCCCCTCGGTCGTGCCCATTTGTTCTTCCTCGGTCAGAGCCGCATTGTCCGGATCGATCGGATTGCTCCAAAGGAACCGCAGGCTGCTGCTGAGCGATCCGGTGTCCACGCAGCCCCTGAGATCCGGCCATGCGAGTGTGACCGCTTCCTGCTCCTGCGGATTTCCGCAGGTAAACAAGGTACTCTGCACATGCAGTGCGTTCTGCTGCGCGCGATCTGCATCCGTTTCTGCCGGGTCTAACGTCCCCGATCCCCCGAAACGCCAGCGATGCTCCCAGGACAGCTTGCTGTCGGAGGTCCCGCCAAAGCAGAGCTCGACCCCCTCTGCCGCGGACGCGTCACCAAACAGCGTCGTTTCCGTAACGGCGGCGTGCCGCATCGTGCCCTGTATGCCGCAGAGCACTGCCGCGGTTCCGACCAGCGCCAGCAGCAAGACCAGCAGCAGCGGAAGAAACAGCAGGTAGTGGGCATCCAGCGAGAAGGTAAATCGGTCCTGCTTATGCTCGTCGATCTCCTCCGGCTTTTCGACCTCCACAAATTGCTGGGTATTGTTCTCGTAGGTGTTCTCGTCCGGACTGTCGCCGCCCAGGGACAGCTCTTCATCGTCTATGTAGCCGGGAGTCACCTCGAAGGGCACAAAGCCGACACCGCTGACATAGTATTCCGCCCAGGCGTGGGCGTTTTCCTCTGTTAAGGTGATGGTCTCACCGGCCTTGTACCGGGCGGCATCCTCCGCCGAGAGGTAATACCCCTCCACATAGCGGGCCGGAACGCCCATGTAGCGCAGCATCAGCACCGCTGCCGTGGCGTAATGGACGCTGTAGCCGTGTCCGCTGCGCTCCAGCGTATATTGCAGGAAGTCGCCGCTACCGTTCATGGTCCGGGCAGTCTCATCGTAGGTCATGGCTTCCCGTAGATAGTCAAAGATGATGGTGCGGATGTCGCTGATGGTCCGGGTCTGGGTGTCCAGCTTCAATTGCCGCTGGAGGACGGCCCAGCTATCCTGGGTCATTTGCAGGTCCACGGCCCGGAGATAGTCGGCATAGGCCTGCTCCTTGGATAGATAGGTCTCGATGTTTTCCCGGCCCTGGGCTGTGGAGAGGTTCCGCTGGATCTGATACCAGTCCGGGACGCTGCCTTTCAGATAATACAGGCTCTCTGCCGGGGGCAGATTCGTGTCCCCGATGCGGTCCGCTGCCAGCGTTTCACTGCCATAGACGGCATAGGGATAGTAGCCGTGGGCGGAACAGGCGGAGAGATTCTTGACGGTCATGGAGAGGGGGGTGGCTGTCTCCGTATAGCCATCCGCCAGAGCGATCTGGCTCTGGCCGTAGAAATTCGCCTCATGGAGCCAATAAAAAAGGTCCTCATATTGGGCGGTTCCTTCGGTGTCGGCTGCCTTCCAGCCGGTGCCGGTGTAGGTGTCGTAGACCTGCCCACGCAGATACACCTTTTCCGGCTGCTCCATTGTGACTTCCAGCGCCGGGGTGTCGCTTTTCTTCCAGGCGGGTAAGTTCTTAAGGTTTCCTTCCGGCATGGAATTGGTATCGCTGTCGTAGTGCCGCTGGTGAAGCTGGGTTTGCATCGTCTCGACCATGTCTGTATTCAGCTTGTCTTGGCAGGACAGGCCAATCAGCAGACACAGCGCTGCACACAGGACCGGCAAAATCAGCTGCGCCGGAACGCCTGCAAGGGCTTCTCCCTCTGCCGTGTGCTGCACCATCAGCAGCACCGTGCCAATAATCAGCAGCCCACCGCCGATGCCTATGGGAAACAAGCCCAGCAACAGGGCTGCATAGCAGGGCAGCAGAATCGGCAAGGCCAGCAGCATCCGTCCGCTCCATGCGCTGCGGCTGAGAAGCAGCGACACCGCCAGTAGCAGAACCGTTACCGCCAGAGGCAGAAATTGGGCATCCGCTGCCGCAAGGTCCAGGTAGATCTTCCCGGTCTTTTTCGTCAGCAGGGTCAGGAAATCATTTGCCAGTGTTCCAAAACCGGGTAGGACAAACTTGTTCAGTGCCAAGCTCAGAAGAAGCAACACGCCGATGCCCGCTGGAACGAGCCAGTTCCCGATTCTGGTTTGGTATACTATCAGCAACGCCGCCTGCACCAAAATCGCAGCTGCTGTCATGGCCCACCATGGGTAGGGAACAGAGGGAAATGCAGCGGTTAAAAGCAAGCAGAAGCCCACCGTCAGAACGGCACAGACCACCCAAGCGCCCCAGGGAAAGTGCAGCTTTTTCTGTGCCGTTTCGGCGACAATCCACTGGAGTCCGTTTTCATTTTTTCGCATGATGGGTTAAACCTCCAGTCGCTGCATGGCCTCGGAATAATTCTGCGGGGCAAAGGTGGTCGCACCGGGGTACTGTTCTTCGGTACAGAGGATGAAATGCACCCGTCCGTCCGTGAGCAGCTGTTCTTCCGGCGCTGTGCCGAAACAGAGAATTCGGCTGTAACCGTCAGTTTTGGGCAGGCGGCACTCAGCGCTGCCCCTGGTCTTTACCAGAGCCGGGATAGCCTGCAAAAGCTGGTTTTCCTCTGAAATGTCCTGGACCTGCAGATCGTCCCGGTCCGTCCAGCACAGGGTATAGGGTACACCGCTTTGCAGCAGTGCCATGCCTGCGGAGGACACGACCTCCGCCAGTGCGTCCATCTGCTGGGGGTTACCGCCGGTGCGCTTATCCCAGAATACCAAAAGGGAACGGCTCTCCGGCTGGCTGGCCTCTTTCAGAATCAGCTCATCTAACTTGGAGGACAGCTTCCAGTGAATTTGCCGGATGTCATCGCCGGGGCGATACTCCCGGAGCTGGTACACCTCGCTGCGGTCCTCACCCCGTCGATTGGAAGCGCCGTCGTCGGCATAGGCCGGTCGGGCGGTCATGTCCGCCTCCATTGGATACAGGTCCGGGAGGATGGTCAGACGGGCATCCGCTTTCACGAGGGCCTTCATGGGAAGCAGGCCCAGATAGTCCAGCAGGGTAAACCGGCTGATCTGCACATACACTCTGCCGCAGAAGCTGCTTTGCAGCAGGATGGTTTGGCTGCTTTCGCCCTTGGCTCCGATGCTGCCGGTCAGCGTCACTGTCTGATCTTCCTCAGTGAGATCATTGCGGACAGCGACCTGACAGCCATAGCGCATTACGGGCAGAAACGCTCCGTTGTGGATACGCACCCGACAGCTGACTGCCGTGCGTTTTGCCGCTGTGGCCGGGGTCAGAATGTCCGCCTGCAGGTGCCTGCGGACATAGAAATTGACCGCCCAGGAGGCCAGGGGCAGCAGGAGCAGCAAGCAGAGTCCGGCCAGCGCCCAGAAGGAGCCGCTTGTAAGAAGCAGCGCCGCCAACGCCAGCAGCAGGATCAGATAACACAGGGCGCTGCCTAAGATCGTTTTTCTCATTTGCTGGAAAATTCCCGGACATCCGGCTTCTGGACGGAGGTAAGTACATTTTGCAGGATCAGTGCCGCTGTATAGTCCTGGAGCCGCGCCTTGGAGTTGAGGATCAGACGGTGGACGCACACATCCGGGAACACGGCGCACACATCGTCGGGAATCACATAGTCCCGGCCCCCCAGATAGGCGTTGGCCTTGGCCGCACGGGTCACAGCCAAAGCGCCACGGGGACTGACACCCAGGGTCACATAGGCGTTGGAGCGGGTCAGATCCACCAGCTCTGCAATATAGTCATAAATTCGGTCTGCCACATGGATATTGCTGACCTCTGCGATGAGCTTTTCCAGTTCGGCAGGGGAAGTCACTGTCTGGCAGGCAGAGAGCGGGTCCACATGATGGCGATCCTTCAGCAGTGCCGCCGTGCTGGCCCGATTGGGATAGCCCATGCTCAGTTGGAGCATGAAACGGTCCAGCTGGGATGCGGGCAGCATCTGCGTACCTGCAGAACCCACCGGGTTTTCCGTTGCCAGCACAATAAAGGGCTTCGGCAGGGGCCGGGTCACGCCGTCCACAGTGACCTGCAATTCCTCCATTGCTTCCAGCAGGGCGGATTGAGTCTTGCTGGAGGTGCGGTTGATCTCGTCCGCCAGCAGCAGATTGGTCATAATGGCTCCGGACTGATATTTCAGCTTGCCGTCTGCCTTATCGAATACGGAAAACCCGATAATATCCGATGGCAGGGTGTCGGAGGTGAACTGGACACGCTTGGAGTCCAGACCTAGCGTTTTGGAAAATGCCTTGGCCAGCGTCGTCTTGCCTACGCCGGGGACATCCTCCAGCAGCACATGGCCCTGGGCCAGGATGGCCAGCAGCACCTTGCGGACGATGTCCTCCTTGCCCAAAACGACCTTGTTGACCTCTGCCTGAATTTGATCTGTCAGCTTGTTCATACCTTTTTCCTCTTTCTGCCGATGATGTAGATCGCACCGGCGGCGATTACGACTACCGCACCGATCACGGCGCAGATGATGATTCCATTTGTACCGGATGCCTCACGGGGCGCTTGAGCGCCGTCAAAATGCAGCACCCACGGCTGCCCGGATCGCACACGCTGCACAGCCACTAAGGCCAGGACGGATTGGGCCGTTGCCAGGCCGTCGCCGGCCCCCTCCAGCACATGGCGGTAGGTGCCGTCCGCTTCCCGGAACTGGGAAAGCTCCGTCAGCAGGGTGTGCTCGTCCTTGACAAAACGGCTGTCCGTCTCCGGATCGATGCCCAGCGCACACAGGGCCAGGATGACTTGGGCGGTACTTTCTGCGTTCTCATCGTCGTAGGCGATATATCCGCAGGTGTCCGTCAGCTGGCCGGAAAGATAGGAAAGCGCTGCATCGATCTCGGTCTCCATCTGGTCCCGATAGGGAGCTAGGGCCTGCACCGCCATAGCGGTGATGTCCACATCCGATTTTCCGGGGATCAGGCCGAAGCCGCCGTCCGGCTCCTGAGCAACGGAAATGGCATTTACCATGTCCTCCCGGGAATACAGGGTGTCTGCCGGGACCTCTGTGTCCCCGGCATCCAAGGTCAGCAGCGCCCATATCCAGCCATTTAAGCCCTGAGCGCCCGGATCACGGGCATAGTTGTAAGTACCCTCTGCGATCAGGTCAATGGCCGAGCCGTCGGGCTTCGTGCCGAAGTTGGTGGGGTCGCCCCCCAGTGCCAGCACCGTTAAAGCGATCCGGTGGTATTCCGTGGCCTTGTTGCGGTCCAGGCATCCGTTTTTGGCGTATGCGTCCTCCACATGGGCCTTCAGTTCCGCCAAATAGTCGGAATAGCTCTCCCTTGTGCCGGACAGTGCCATAGCTATGGCCAGCCAATCGCAGACGGAATCGCCTGCAGGAAACAGTTCCCGGTCTTTCAGCAATTCACCCTTCTTGCCGCCCAGAGCGGACATTCCCTCCGCACTCTGTGCGATCTGTTTTTCCAAAGAAGGCTGCGCTTCCGCAAAGACCGCCGTTGGGAGCAGAAGCAGCACACAAAGAAGTGCCGCTAATATTCGTGTTGCTCTTTTCATGCAGTATCCTCCATCGTTCGTTTCAACGCCCTTCTACAAAGGAAAACTTTACCGTTCCCGTGTCCCGTTAGAGCGTTTCCCATCCTCCGCCGCGTCAGCCGGTCCTATTCGGAAGTTGGCTCTGTGGGCGTCGGTTCCGTGGGGACCGGGCTCCGTAGGGGCAGGCTCTATTGGCTCCGTTCCGCCGCCGGTGGCCGGGAGAATATCTGTTTTCTCCTCATGGCACTTGGAGCAGCGATAGTGGATGTAACCATCCTCTGTTTCGGTGGGTTCCAAACGGTCCGTCTCCACGAAGTCGTGGCCCAGGGCTTGGTAGCCGCCGTTGATCCACAGGCCGCAGTAGCTGCTCAGTGAACCGTAGCCGCCTCCGGTGGAATCGTAGCCGCCGATGTCCTTGCCGTAGGACAGGGTGAAGCGCACATAAATGGTAATGCCGTTGCGGACCTTGTAGCCACTCATGCCGGTACCCTCATACAGGGTGCCGTTGATGGAGTACATCCAGCCCGAGCCTTGGGTATAGTCAAACTCCCCGATGCTGTCCCGGTCATAGTTGTCATTGGTGGTGATGCCGTCCCGCAGGATCAGCTCCCAAAGATGCTCCGGGACATTGGCTCGGTAGGCAATGTCGCCCCGGCTAATCCGGCGCAGATAGAAGTTCATGGCAGCAGACCCCTGGTAATCCGGCTCATAACCGCGCTCCTGCAGGAAGCGCAGCAGCACGGATGCCGCCGTTTCGCCCTCCACGATGTCCAGCGTACCGGTATCCAGAATGCCCAGGCCGATGGTGGTCGCATCCAGCACCACATCCACCGAGCCTGCCGGGTCGCCCTCACTGATCTGGTGATAGGTGACGGTGTAGACCTTCATGGTGGAGTTTCCGTTACCATCCCAGGCCAGCACCCGGACGATGTGGGTTTCTTCATCGCCCAACTGAGGGGGATCGAAATACAACTCGTAGGTGGGTTGAGAATCGCCGTAGCTCTTTTCCACGGTTTTGCCGTCCAGCGTGACCCGAATTTGATTGGAATAGATCACACCGGCTCCCAGCTCTGCGTTGGCACGGGCAATCACCGTCAAGGGGAAGGTTTGGGAGCTCATGTCCAGGCTGGCCCCGTCCAGATTGGTAACGATGGAGGGTGGATAGTCCCCCACCGTCGGGTGGGTATCGTCCGCAAGATTCGCGTAATAGCCCACCCGGTACTGAACAAGTCCCAGAAAGGTCTCCCCATCATAAAGAGACAGCACAAAGAGGTTATCTGCGTTGAAATCCAGCTGTGCCTCGTAGTCCTGGTTATTCTGAGAAGTAAGCAGCAATCCGTTTCCGGAATTGGTCTCATTTTTCAGCCGGACACGGATATGCAGATCGCCCTTACCCAGGGGATAGGCCACAAAGGTCAGCTTGCTGTCGGGCAGCTCTGCCTTGGTAAGCTGCTGGGTTTTCAGTGTCGTATAAATGCGGGGGGTATCATCCTCCTCACCGCCGCTGCCGTGGTCACCTCCGCTGCCGCCGTGGTCCCCGTCGTCTCCGCCGGTGCCATCACCATGGTCACCGGAATCCTCGGAGCCGCCTTTGTTATCGTCTGACTTGGAGCCGCCCTGGTCGCCCTTGCCGGGGTTATCCGTGGGGTCTGTGGGGCCCGATGGATCCGGCTTGGTGTCATCGGGTTTCTGTGGCTCATCAGGTTTCTGTGGCTCATTGGGCTTCTGCGGTTCATCAGGTTTCTGCGGCTCGTCGGGCTTCTGCGGCTCTGATGGGTCCTGGGCAGTATCCGTATTCTCTGTATTATCCTTGCCGGAGCTTTGTCCGCCAGTGCTGCCGGAGCCTTGCAGCGACTCTGCCTGGAGCCGATCCGGCTGAGTGCTGATGGGATTCTCCGGCCTTGTCCGACCGGAGGAAAGAAGTGAGAGGCTGATCCCTGCCACCAGCACAATGACCAGCAAAATACTCACAGCGCTATATAGGCCGCTATGTTTTTTCATACGGGTATCCTCCAAATGCTTGTTTTGGATTCTTACCATCGTCTCCTAAAACAGGAGGCAATGGTAAGGCCCCAAAATATGGCGAATTGCCTCCCCTCCCAAAAGGGAGGGGAAGCTATGGATTCGCCTTGGTTTACTTGGAATTTTTGACGACCGCAACGGCGTCGGTGGAGTTGACGGCCTTGTCAAGGTTCACATCCGCGCGCAGGAACTTCCGCACAGAGACTTTCTCGAAGTCGGTGTACTTGCCGCTGTAGATGTCATAGGTGAGTTGCGCATCGTTGATGTCCACAACACCTGTCTCGTTGACATCATAGCTCTGGGTCACTTCCTCGGCAGTAGCACTGGCCTGCATGATCTTGGCCTCAGCCGTAGCCTGGTCGAATGTCTCATTCTTGTCCACGATCACCAACCAGCTGTAAACATTCTGGCCGTAAGCGGTAGTCTTATACATGACATTATCGCCGTAGGCAAAAGCCTTGCCCTCTTCGGGGGTGCCGGTCACGGTTACCAGGAACACGGTCTTGTTATCCATCTCTACATACTTGGAAACAGTGACCTCCATGGTCAGGGTGGATTTCTTCTCGATGGTGATGACCAGATTGCCGGTGACACTGGCGATGGTGTAGGTGTTGTTAGCACCCTCGGTGACAGTCACGGCCTTGCCGCCCATAGTGGCAGTGATGGTGTACTCAAAGTTCTCCTGCTTGGCCACGGTGAAGGTGTAGTTAGCCTTTTCCTGAACGGTGGGCTCGCCGGTAGCATCACCTGCGCCGGCGCCTGCAAAGGTGACCTTGTAGGTTTCCGGCAGCTTGACCTGCTTATTGCTGTTGATGACGATGTTGCCGGTCACATCCACACCGGGGATGGTGTAGGTGGTGCCGTCGTCATTTACCTTAAAGCCGGTGTATTCCTTGCCGCCGATGGTCACAGCCATCTTGTAGACATAGCCATCCACAGGGGTCAGCTTGAAGGTGTAGTTAGTCTGGTAAGTAGCAGTCGCAGCACCGGTGGTATCGTCGCCCTGGACGACAGTGAAGGTCTTGGGAGTCTTGGCACTGGAGACAACCACATTGCCGTTGACATTGGGCACGGTGTAGATGCCATCCTCGTCCGGGCTAACTGTCGTTGCCTCACCGTTGCCGACGGTGACGGTGACAGTATAGTCATAGTTGGGGTCTGCGGGCTTGAAGGTCAGAGTGCCGCCTGCTGTGATCACGGAGCCCTCCGCGTCGGTACGGGTGAAGCCATCCGGCAGAGACACGGTGTAGCCGCTGACGGTAATAACGGCGGTGTCATCCAAAATGGCAGCCGCAGGTGCGTCAAAGTCAATGGCGTTTGCATTGGTATCCACACACGCTTTCGTTACTTTCACATCAGATTTACCCTGGCCGGCTGCCACAAAGCTCAGAGTCAGTGCATCGCCCAGCTCGGCGGCTTTGCCGTAACGCACGATTCGCACGGTGCCGTTGCCGGGGATCACGCGATAACCCTCGATGCTGGTGGCTTTCATGTTCAGCGTCAGAATGGCGGGGTCAAAAGAGAAGGTCATGTCGTAGGCGCTGTAGGTGGTCTTGCCGTCGTTGTTGCCGATGGCCACAGGGATCTCCACGATTTGACCGGAGGCTACCTGCTTGTCCGCACCCATGGACACGGTGTAGCCCTTGGCTTCACTGGACTTCACTGTGACATCAATGATGTTGCCGGTTAATTTGACATCGTTGTCTTTAAGCGTATCATAGTCAGGCAGCGCTTCGGTTTTGACCTCAATGCGAGCGTTTTCTGCCGTGATGTTCTCCGTTGCCGTAAAGGTAACAGTGGCGATCTTGCCAGCGTTAAGGGTGACGGGGTCACCGGAAGGGCTTAATGCGGATACCCGGACAGCATTTTTGCCGAGGATATCAACATTATCTCCCACCATTCCAGCAGTAGAGCCTATGGACGTCGTGCATCCGGGTTCAAGCTCGCCGCTGGTCTTGACATAAGCATCCTTGTCAAAATAAATTGCCCACTCCCAGTTATTCAGGTTCGTAATGGTCTTGTCGATCGACAGTGTAAGCGTAATCGTATCACCCGGCTGAACCTCTGTCTTATCAACTGTTGTTGACATCGTCGGAACATCAGCAGCAAATACAGCAGGGATAAGGCTGATAATCATGGCGATTGTCAACAGAATGGAAAGAGTTCTTTTCATTTTGTGTTTAACCTCCTTATGGTATTTAGGATTCTGCGGGGAATTTACTCATTTTCCCGTTTGTATAACGATAGATCAACGCAGCATCTGTGGAGTTTACAGCACCATCGCCGTTAACATCTGCCGACAACTTCTGAGAATCTGTCAGTGTGTATCTTCCATTAACCGAGCGATAGACGATTGCTGCATCCGTGGAATTTATGATGCCATCTCCGTTCACATCCCCATATGTCACATCCGGCTTCGTGTCTGCCTTTGCATACTCAAAGGTGAACAGCGCGATGGGCGCGGAGTTCTTGTCAGCGGGGGCACTCAGCGTGATCGCCTTGCCGCTGCCGTCCGCGTTGCGGACATACCCTGTCACCGGCATGATCACGGTCTGCGTGCCGTCCGCATTGAGGGTATAGCTGTTCTCCAGCGTGATGGGCTTGAGGGTATAGCCGCTTGCCTGCGCCGCCGCACGGTTCACGGCAGTCGCCGCGAACTCCACCTCATAGGCGTAGACCGTGGTGCCGTCGTGACGGATGTCCACGTCCTTGTTGTAGGTCACGGTCACCGTTTCCGCGCCTTCGGGCACGGTCACATGGTACTTGGGCACTTCCTTATAGGTCGTCTGGCCGTCCGCGCTGGTCAGCGTGGTGATGCCCTCGTAGCTGGTATTCTTTGCTGCCAGCTTTTCACCATTCACGGCAGCGTCCTGGAAGGGGCGCTCCAACTCGGCGTCCGCCGCCACGTTCAAGATGGCTGTGGCCGGTGCGATCTTGGCATAGTTCGTGCCGCCGCTGTCGTCCTTGGGGATCGTCCGGTTGGGGTCCATGCCCACGAGGTAGTAGGTGCCCTCCTCTGTGGGGGCGGTGAAGGAGAAGGTGCTCTTTCCGTCAGCCGCTTCCTTGTACTGCTCGATTTGCTCCCACTTGTCGTTATACAGGAACACATCCAGGTTCGAGAAGGGATAGAAGTCGCTGCCCTCAAAGGTCGTGCCGTAAGCCTGAGAGGAGATCGTCATCTCCATGCCGGGGCGGGCATTGTACGCGTCCTTGTCAAAGCAGGTAAATGCACCGCCGCTGGACCAGAAGCTCCAGTTGGTGAACATGGCCACATCCCAGGTATCGCCGTCCGACAGCACGATGTAGTCGGAGGTGGAACCCCAGCCGGGACTCATGTAGGGATAGCAGTGATTCCTGTAATACATTAAATTCTCATCATGACCCCAGAAGTTGGCCATATACAGGCTGGTGGGCGAGCCGGTGATAGTCAGAGCGGCAAAGCTGTCTGCCGTATAGGCCGGTGTTTCATCCATGTAACAAACATCTTCACCCAGCTTAAAGCTCGCCAGCGCGTCACGAGGATAGGCACCCTTGCAGCATTGCTCCTCCGGCAGGCCGATGAAGTAGCGCTCCAGCAGATAGAGATACAGGTGCAGGCCGGTGGGCCGCTCCACGATGTTGTCGTCGATGTACTCGCCCTCGCCGTTTGCCGTGTGATAGCGGTAGAACTCGTCAAGGCCGTACTGGCTCAGGTCGAAGTACGGGACGGTAATGGCCTTATGGCACAAAATTGTGCCGTCACGCCCCCTGATGGGCACGCCGTCGTTGGAGATGGTCACATACACCGTGACTTCCTTGGCGGGGGTCTCATCGTAGTTATACTGTGCGTCCAATCCGTGGGGAGCTTCCTTGACCGTGATGGTAAAGGTCGCTGTAAGCTCTTTGCCGTCCGAGCAGGTCGCCTTGACCTTCGGCGTATAGGTGCCGGGGTCTTTCTCTGATACATAGAGTGAGCCGTCCTTGACCTTGGTTTGGGCGCTGAACTGCGCTGCGTTGGTCAGCGTGTAGGTCAGCGTATGGCCGTCCGTATCTTCAAAGACATCTGAAAGCTTGATCTCCAGCAAGCTGCCGGCCACAACCTCACCGGTGGTGACGGCATCCGCCTTCACGGAAACGCAGGAATCCGCAGCCAGCGCCGGTATGACGCCGAATACGCCTGCCGACAGAGCCAAAGTCAGTGCCAGCAGCAGAGATAGTATGCGTTTTCTCATATTTGTTTACCTCATTTATGCGTAGGTTACATCCAGCGTGCGTAGAGCGTCATGTTGCTGCGCACCGGGTCTTTCTGTGTATCCCAGGGCTTGGTGAGCGCCTGATCTGCATACCAGCCGCCGAACACTGCGCCGGGCTTCGTGGGCGTCATGACTTCGCCAATGACGCTGCCCCGCTTCACGGACACGGCCTCCAGTTCTGTGCCGCCGCTGGTCTCAAAGCGAACCTTCTTCTTGCCCAGCAGAGCCAGCAGAATCAGCAGCAGGGCCAGCAGGCCCACGCCACCGATGATCCACCAGGTGACGCTTCCTGCGGCGGCACCCTCGGCCCAGTTGGCGTAGAGGGTCATGTTGCCCTTAACGGTGTCCTTGTGGAAGTCCCACTTTTGAGTGCGGTCCAGGTCTCTGTACCAGCCCTCCAGGTGGTAGCCCTCCCGGATGGGGTCCTCGGGCTTTTTCACCTTTTCACCGTACTGGACGGTCTGGGAGGGGACCTCCGTGCCGCCGTTGCTTTCAAAGGTAATGGTGCAGTCCGTGGTGACGATGACGGACACGCTGTTATCCTTTACGGCGTAACCGGCCATGCCGTCCTGGGTGGAAACCAGGGTGTTGGTGGGGATAAGCTGCGACACACCCTTCGTGCCGATAACCTTCATCTGAAAGCTGCCGACTACCACCTCCGGCTCCCATGCCTCGCCGCCCTTAAAGGACACGAAGTTCAGATAGAAGGCCCGCCCGCCGGTGCGGCGGCCTAAGTCGCTCCAGCGGATGCCGGGGGCGGTCATGACGCTGCCGTCCACCAGCTGGAGGAAGGTGTCGTCGTACTC
>ERZ779869.3142-NODE-3142-length-13019-cov-7.582228_pt1 | contig 13019 bp, 10 predicted proteins | sample MGYA00511557_ERZ779869 | MGnify/ENA primary metagenome ERZ779869 (study PRJEB29588, sample SAMEA2154620) | human gut metagenome | biome: human gut; feature: human-associated habitat; material: faeces | place: Denmark | collected 2008/2010 ...
CCGCCGCCTCTTCAAAGATCTCGCGGCGGTCGCCGCTCTTCTGCGAGAGTATTTCGTCGATGCGGCCCTGACCGATGATGGAATAGCCCTCGCGGCCCATGCCGGTATCCATGAAGAGCTCATTTACGTCACGAAGTCGGACGGACTGCTTGTTGATATAGTATTCCGATTCGCCGCTGCGGTAGTACCGGCGCGTAACGGCGACCTCGTTTTCCTCCATGCTGGGGAAGATGTGCTCGGTGTTGTCGAGCACGAGCGTCACCTGCGCAAAGCCCATCTGGTTGCGCGTTTCCGTGCCGCCGAAAATGACATCCTCCATCTTCACGCCGCGCAGCGACTTGCTCGACTGCTCGCCCATGACCCAGCGAATGGCGTCCGAAATATTCGATTTGCCGCTTCCGTTCGGCCCGACGATGGCGGTGATGTCCTCACCGAAGTTGAGCACCGTCTTGTCCGGGAAGCTCTTGAACCCTTGGATCTCCAATGCCTTTAAGTACACGAGCGATATCCTCCTTGGAAAAAGGCGTCATCCCCCACGATAAGGGTATAATGACACATTTTGACTAATACTATATACCATTTTTCCGCCGCCTTTTCAAGTGGATTCGATGAACAAAGCGCAAAAAGACGCCCGAAGGCGTCTAAAACTGTCGAAAAACCCCTAACGGGTTTTTCCGACAAACTTTTTCAGTCTGCTGCGCGCACGAATTGTTCGCCTACGGCGAACAATTCGCACACTTGCAGCCTGAGTTGTATTTTCTGTCAGGTACACGCCCCGACAGAAAATGATTTAACTCTATTTGCCGACTTCCATCGGCAAACTCTGCGAGGCTTTTTACCTCTTCTTTTCGTCAATGAGCACATACAGCGCGTCGAGCGCGTCGGAGAGGCTGCCGATGCGCTGGATGAGGCCGCAGGCCACTGCTTCTTCCCCGTAGAGCACGCTGCCGACGTCAGAGGCGAGGTCCTGCGTGTCCATCATCAAGCGCAGAAACTCGTCGCGCCCGATGCGTGAGTTTTTCGTCACAAAGCGTACAATGCGCTCCTGCAAGCGCTCAAAATACTGGTACGTCTGGGGCGCGGCGATGATCGTGCCGCTCGTGCGCACGGGATGGATGGTCATCGACGCCGACGGCGCGATCATCGTCACCATCGGCGCGACAGCAAGCGGCACGCCGATGGAGTGTCCCCCGCCGAGCACGAGCGAGACCGTCGGCTTTTTCATCCCTGAGATGAGCTCGGCGATGGCAAGCCCCGCCTCCACATCGCCGCCGACGGTGTTGAGCAGGAACAAAACGCCGTCGATGTCGTCGCTCTCCTCTAAATACGCCAGCAGCGGCAGCACATGCTCGTATTTCGTCGCCTTCTGCGTGTTCGGCAGCTGCATGTGGCCCTCGATCTGTCCGGCGATCGTCAGGCAGTGGATGGCCGCGCGGCTATTTTTGATGACGACCGAGCCGAAGTCGATGACCGGCTGAATGGGCGGCAGCAGCGGCTCCTGCCCGTTTTTCTCCTCGTCCTGCGAGGGTTTCGTTTCGCTTCTCATGGCAAAGTCCTCCCGAAAGTCATTTCCGGTAGGATTTGCAGAAAGCGCGAAAAGCATACCCTTTGTGCCGTCGGAAATACGAGCCTCAAACCGGGAAGCACTTTAATATCCCCAAGTCATCAGTTTCCATTCCCCGCCATCGCTGCGAGCCAACCACCAGGACCATGTGTATTCCGTGTCCGGCTCCCAAGCTCCGCCGCCCTCTTTCGGAGAGCGAAAGCTGCTGTCGAACATGATGCATTGTGTAAAAGCCAGATCGTTGTCATTTGCCTTTTCCAAGTCATTCATCCACAAAAGGTTCTTTTTATCCGTGCAGACGTCATCTGACGAATATGAAATGCTATGTAATTCGCAGCCTTCCCACGAACCGATCATCTCTTCGATCACCTTTATCGCATCATCCATATCCTGTTCTGTGTAGACAGCCGAATCGCCATAATCGACCGTTATGTTTGACGTTTCCTTGTTGCCGCATCCAGCCAGCAGGGCAAAAAGCACTACGCAAATAACCGATAAGCTGTATTTTTTCATCTTATGGCCTCCATATCTCTCATTTTTCTATATTTTTATACTGCTTATTTTACCAGAAAGCATTGTCCGAATCCAGCGAAAAAGCGTCCGAGGGCGTTTTCCTCGGGCGCTTGCAGCTTTTTATTTGTACGTCAGCAAATCTTCCACGCTCTTGCGCTTCGGCGCGGCGGGCTCCTCATCGGGATAGCCAAGACCGATAACACAGCCGACCTTCTGATTCTCCGGCAGGTTCAAGAGTCTCGTGATCTTCTCTTCGTCGAAGTAGCCCGTGATGACCGTGCCGACGCCGCGCTCCCACGCGGCAAGACAAAATGTCTGCGCGGCGATGCCCGCGTCGAACATCTCAAAGCCCGCCTCCTTCGGCGTCGAGAACGAGCCGTCGCGCTCGTAGCCCGAGCGGCCGGTCACATAGGTAAGCACCATAACGGCGGGGCAGTTTTTGAGCGTCTTCTCGTTCAGCTTGAAATCAAGCACCATCTCCTCCGCCATTTTGTCGATCGTCGTGCGGTCCTCGACGAGCACATAGCGCGCGATCTGCGTATTCTTCCACGAGGGGGCGTAGGCCGCGTCGGCGACGATCTGCTCGATGACCTCGTGCGGGACGAGCCTCTGCTGATATTTACGGATGCTTCTTCTGCTTCTGATGGCCTGTATCGTTTCCATATTCGTTTCTCCTTTGCTGACGGTCTGATAAAATGCCGATCCATGGCGTTTCTTTGGCGTTTATCATAACAGAAGCGTGCGCAAAAATCCAGTGGAAAAACAGCCGGTTCTGCCGATTCATCTTATTGCAGGCCCGTCAGCGGATTTTCCTGGCAAAATCCGTCGGTCAAACTATAGGACATGCCAAGCGTTCCAAACGGGAAATAGTGAACCGTATAATAGGCCCGTCCCGCTGAAAACTGCTCGATGGAAATGTAAATCGGCAGCAAGGGCACTTTCTTTGAGTAAACTCCCACCGACTGCGCGCGGATCTCAGCGACATACTCCTCCGGCACCTCGCACCTGCGTGAAACAAAAGGATGGGAAGAAATGCAGGCCAATATCATACCGAACAGGGCTACGATCAGCAGTGCGATCATCGCTTTTTTGTGTTTCTTCATGTTCTGTCACACCCCTGTGCGTTCCTCTGCTTTCTGCCTCTTCTCCATACGATGATCGCATGGATGATGAGGGACGCGACCGATATCGCGACAATCAGAGAGTGGGATGTAAACGGCTTACAGTACCATTCCATCGGGTCTAACCTCGACAGCTTTGCCGTCAAATAAGAAGAAATAAAGCTCAGTATATTCCCGATAAAAATGATCGGAACGTTGTCTGTTTTCAGCGCGCAGCGGTACAAAATCACAAAGCTGACGATCATCACACCGTAATACACCATCGTCCCCGAAGTAATATCACCCTTCACAGAGAAAAATGCAAACGGTACGCAATACGCGGTGAGCAGCAGTGCTCTGATGAGCCACGATTTTTTCATAAACCCTCCCATTTTTCTCTCAAAACCTCTCTTTTGTCATCATATCAGGTCTTTTGCGCAAAGTCTACCATAGAAAAAGCGCCCGAAGGTTTCCCTTCGGGCGCTCCTTATGTTCACTTTTCTTTTCCGTAGAAGAACAGCGCCACCGTTCCCGGGCCGACGTGGGCGCCGGTGACGGGCTCGTAGACCACGTTCAGGCATTCGCCGGTGAAGCCCTTGTCCCGCAGCAGCGCGATGAGCGCCTGCGCGCCCTCTTCATTGTCCGCGTGGGCGATGCCGAGCATCTCGCTCTTGTCGAGCGCGCGGCCGTCGTAATAATTCGCAAGCTCCTGATAGGCGCGCTTCATGCCGCGCACCTTGCCGCAGGAGACGATGTGTCCCGTCTCGTCACCGCACAAAATCGGCTTGATGCTCAGCACCGTGCCGATCAGTGCCGTCGCGCTCGAAATGCGGCCGCCGCGCTTTAAGTACGCAAGGTCGTCGACCGTGAAAAACTGGCACATGTGCGGTCTTCTCGAAAGGAGATGCGCTTTGATCTCATCGAGGCTCTTTCCCTCTTCGATCATGCGCGCGGCTTCGAGCACCTGCAACCCCTCGCCAAGGGAGGCAGCGTAGGTGTCGATCGTGACGATCTTCCGCGCGGGGTATTTTCCCGTCAGCTCGCCCGCGGCGATAACCGCGGCCTGCGCCGTGCCGCTGATGCCGCCGGACATGCCGACGTAGAGCACATCGTCGCCCTGCGAGAGCGCACGTTCAAAGTAGTTCGCCATCAGGTCGGGATTGACCATTGACGTTTTGACGACCGCGCCGCGGCGCATCGCGCCGTAGAACGCCGCGCCGTCGAAATCCACATCATCGGGATAGTCCGTCTCCTTTCCATCCACCGTGTAGGAAAACGGCACGACGGTGATGTGGTGTTGTTTTGTCAGCGCGACCGGCAGGTTCGCGGACGTATCGGTGAATAACTGGAGCATGACTCTCTTCCCTTCCTGATCCTTTGGCATTCTGACAGCTTATCACGCCACGCTCGCTTATGCAAGCAAAACCGCAGGAAACTTTACAATTTGTTCAACATTGTATGACTTTTTGGCAGAAAACGCCCTCCCACGGCACGTGGGAGAGCGCTTCTCGGAATCTCAGAATATTTTCTTACGCCTGCTCAAAGATGGCCTTCATGCACTTGTAGGTCATGTAGCAGTCGAGCTTGGCGACCGTTTCATACGGTGCGTGCATCGAGAGCACGGGCACACCCGCGTCGAGCGTGTCGATGTTGCGCTGGGCCATGAACTTGGCGACCGTACCGCCGCCGCCTGCGTCGGTCTTGCCCATCTCAGCCATCTGCCAGAAGACGCCGTTGTCGTTCATCAGCTTGCGTACCTTGCCGACGACCTCAGCGCTTGCGTCGCTCGCGCCGCCCTTGCCGCCGGAGCCGGTATACTTGCACAGCGCCACGCCGTAATTGACAAAGGCGGAATTGCGCTTGTCGTACACGTCGGCAAAGTTCGGGTCATAGGCCGCCGTCACATCTGCGCTCAGGCAGAAGGAGTTGGCAAAGCAGTCAGAAAGCGCGACGCCCTGCGTGCGGCACATGTCGCCCATGAACCACTCAAACGCCTGAGACAGCATACCGGACACGCCCTCGGAGCCGATCTCCTCCTTGTCCGCGAAGATGCAGACCGCGGTCTTTTTCGGGGACACAGCGTCAAAAATACCTGCAAGCTCTGCATACGCGCAGACGCGGTCGTCGTGACCGTAGGACGCGATGAAGCTGCGGTCAAAGCCGATGTCGCGCGCCTTGCCAGCGGGGACGACTTCGAGCTCGGCGGAGATGAAGTCCTCCTCCGTAATGCCGTACTGCGCGTTCAAATACTGGAGAACGCCGAGCTTGAAACGGTCGGAGCAGTCCTTATCTTCAAACGGCTTTCCGCCGAGCAGCACGTTCAAGCTCTCGCTCGGGATGGCCTCGTTGAGCGGCTTTTTGCCCTGCTCGCGGCCAAGGTGCGGTAAAAGGTCGTTGATGATGAACTGGGGATCGTCCTCCTTGCCTCCGATGTGGACGTCGACCTTCGAGCCGTCGTGCAGCACGACGACGCCGTGCAGCTCGAGGGGGATCGTCACCCACTGGTACTTGCGGATGCCGCCGTAGTGGTGGGTCTTGAAGTAGGCCATCTCGGCCTCCTCGTAAAGCGGGCGGGGCTTTAAGTCGAGGCGCGGGGAGTCGGTGTGCGCTGCGCCGATGTTCGCGCCGTGGCTCAGGTCCTCGCTGCCGATGACAGCGAGCATGATGCCCTTGCCGCGGTTATTGAAGTAGACCTTGTCGCCGGCGCTCAGCTTCATACCCGCTTCGTAGGCCTTGAAGCCCTTCTTTTCCGCCAGCTCGATGCAGTACTCCACGCAAAGGCGCTCGGTCTTGCCGTTGTTGAGGAACTTCTTGTAGTCCTCGCAATAGGCCTCCATCGCTTTTTCATCCTCTGCGCTCAGGCGGTCATAGCCATTCTTGGGGGCGTAGAGCAGTTTTTCAGCGAGCTTGTTCTTTTCACTCATCTCTCAGTTTCCTCCTTCAAATTGTTGATGATCGTGTTGATATAGACCTCTGCCGCGTGTTCCGCCTTTTCAGCGGTCGGCAGATCGTTCACAAATTCATAATCGCACTGCGCGCGGAAATAGTCCGCGTCCTTCTGTGCCGCGATGCGCGACCTTGCATACTCCTCGGTGATGCTGTCGCGCGCCATGATGCGCTTGACCCGCACCTCTTCAGGCGCCGTTACGGCGACGGTCGCGTCGCAGATCGCGCCAAGGCCGCTCTCGATGAGCTTGATAGCATCGAGGCCGATGATCTCCGCGTTCGTCGCCGCCATTTTCTGCGCCAGCGCGCGCGGGATGTGCTCGTGCACGATGGCGTCGAGCTCGGCGAGCTTTTTTCTGTCCTTGAAGACGATCAGGCCGATGGCGTGGACGTCCACGCTGCCGTCCTGCCGAAAAATGACATCGCCGAACGCCTCGCGCAGCGCGCGCAGCAGCGGCTCGTCATCTTTTAACATCTCGTGATAGACCGCGTCGCAGTCGAGCACGCATGCGCCCTTTCTTTCAAGCGCGCGCAGAAGGCTCGTCTTCCCCGCGCCCGTGCCGCCGGTGATGCCGATGACGATCTTGCCGTCGTCCGCGTCCTCCACATGGAAGCCCGCGGCCTTTTTGAGGCGGTTGCCGATGGCTAGGCCAAGGCCTTTACTGTCCGGACACTGTGCCCAGATCTCGCCCACATTCGTCTCGTCGAACGTCCGCAGCGCGTCGAAGACGTGCTGCGCCTGCGCGCGCTTATCGTCGCTCGCACCGAGGGGGTGGACGATGTGCCCGTCGAAGAGCCGCGTGAACTCGTCAAAGCAGATGATACCCGCGTTTTCCCCTGCGTGCGTCAAAAGATAGCGCGCGCTCGCCTTCGCTCCGCCGGTCACGACCGTGACGGGGGCCTTAGGCGCATAGTGGCGGTACTTCATGCCCGGGGCGCGCGGCTTTTCGCCGTCATCTCGCGGCACGGTGACCACCAGCAGCCTTTTGTCGGCAAGCGACAGCGCCGTTTCCACCGAATCTGCAAGGCGTGAGCGTATATCGGCGCGCATGACCAGACGGTCAACGATCACTTCAATGCTGTGCCGCAGGTTCTTGTCAAGTGATATTTCCTCGTCAAGATCATACATACTGCCGTCAATGCGCACCCTCGTATATCCGGATTTTCTGGCGTCCGCCAGAACCTTCTCGTGCATACCCTTTTTTGCGCGCACGACCGGAGCCAACACCATAAAGCGCTCCCCCTCCGGCAGCGTCATTATTTTATCTATTATCTGATCCACCGTCTGGCGGGAGATTTCCTTTCCACAAACCGGACAGTGTGTCACTCCTATTCGCGCATAAAGCAGACGGAGATAGTCGTATATCTCGGTAACGGTTCCGACGGTGGAACGCGGATTCTTTGAGGTAGTCTTCTGGTCTATTGAAATTGCCGGGGAAAGTCCCTCTATTGAATCCACATCCGGCTTGTCAAGCTGACCGAGGAACTGCCGCGCATATGAGGACAGCGACTCAACAAACCTCCTGTGTCCCTCGGCGTAAATGGTATCAAAGGCAAGAGAGGACTTCCCAGAACCGGACAGCCCGGTAAAAACCACCAGCTTGTCCCTCGGTACAGTCAGATCAATATTTTTCAGATTATGGACGCGCGCGCCCTTGATTTTAATGAAGTCGGGCATTTTTTATTCCTGATGCTTTCAATAAAAATATATACGTGTCTTTGAAGTTATTTTGTCTCGCGAAGCTCGCGTATCCGGTCGCGCAGGAATGCGGCAAGCTCAAAGTCAAGGCTGCGCGCCGCTTCCTTCATCTGCCGCGTCATCCGCTCGATCGTGGCTTCGCGTTCGGACTTAGTCATCTTCTTGGCTTCAGCGCGGCTGCGTTTTGCTCCGCGTATCGCATCCGCACCGTCGTCAGAGCGGGCGGAAATGTCAATTACGTCGCGTATTCCCTTCACCACCGTGTGCGGAGTGATGCCGTGCTTTTCGTTGTATTCATGCTGGATACGCCGGCGGCGGTTTGTCTCGGATATCGCCCTTTCCATCGAGCCGGTTATTTCATCAGCGTACATTATGACCTTGCCGTTTTCATTACGCGCGGCACGGCCTATCGTCTGTATGAGCGACCTCTCTGCGCGCAAGAATCCCTCCTTGTCGGCGTCAAGTATGACCACCAATGACACCTCGGGCAGGTCAAGTCCCTCGCGCAACAGGTTTATACCCACCAGCACGTCAAAAACGCCGAGACGGAGATCGCGTATTATCTCCATACGCTCTATCGTTTCAACATTGTAATGAATATACCGCACCTTAACGCCGTTGTCCGATAAATATCCGGTAAGATCCTCCGCCATTTTGCGCGTCAGCGTGGTGACAAGCACCCTCTCTCCGCGCGCGGTGCGGGTGCGTATCTCTCCCAGCATATCGTCAACCTGACCTTCAATGGGACGCACCTCGACCTCCGGGTCAAGCAGTCCGGTCGGTCGGATTATCTGCTCGGCGGTGTATTCGGAGTGTTCAAGCTCGTATTCGCCGGGTGTGGCGCTGACAAAAACGGTCTGATTCAGCTTTGATTCAAATTCCTCAAAATACAGCGGGCGGTTGTCATATGCCGACGGGAGCCGGAAGCCGTATTCCACCAGATTTTTCTTGCGCGCCGTGTCGCCGCCGCTCATGCCGCGAACCTGCGGGACAGTCCAGTGCGACTCGTCGATGAACATGATATAATCCTTTGGAAAATAATCAAGCAATGTGTACGGCGTCGAACCCGGTTCGCGCCCCGAAAGCACTCTTGAATAGTTCTCCACACCGGAGCAGAATCCGACCTCTCGCAGCATTTCAAGATCGTATTTTGTGCGCTCCGTTATCCGCTGAGCCTCGATGAGCTTGCCCTCGGCGGTAAAAAACGCCGCGCGCTCCCTCATTTCCGCCTCAATTTCCGCAAGCGCCGCCTCGCGTTTGTCATCCGAAACAGCATAGTGCGTCGCGGGATATACCGCCGCATACGAAAGACGCCGCAAAAGCTCCCCTGTAACGATATTTATCTCGCTGACGCGCTCGATCTCGTCTCCGAAAAACTCTATCCTCAGCGCCTTGTCGCCGGAGGACGCCGGGATTATCTCAACCGTATCCCCGCGCACACGGAAGCTGTCACGCACGAGCGACATATCATTGCGCGTATAGCTTACGGCGGTAAGGCGGGAAAGCAGCTCCCCGCGGCTCATCTCCATTCCCGGGCGCAAAGCAATAACAAGACTCCGGTACTCGCCGGGGTCACCGAGAGAATATATACATGAAACACTGGCAACGATTATCACATCCCTGCGTTCAAACAGCGCCGACGTTGCGCTGTGCCGCAGACGGTCTATCTCGTCGTTTACCAGCGCGTCCTTTTCAATATACATATCCTTGCCCGGAATGTACGCCTCGGGCTGATAGTAATCGTAATATGAAACAAAATACTCCACAGCGCTGTCCGGAAAAAACTCCCGCATCTCAGAGCAGACCTGCGCCGCAAGCGTTTTGTTGGGTTCAAGTATCAAAGCAGGTCTGCCGCAGCGTGCAATGACGTTTGCCATAGTAAAGGTCTTTCCCGAGCCGGTCACACCAAGCAACGTCTGCATTTTTCTTCCGCTCTTTATTCCCGCGGTAAGCGCCTCGATAGCCTCGGGCTGATCTCCGGTCGGAGTGTATTCGCTTTTAAGCACAAACCCGCCCATGTATTATCTTTCCCTTTCTGCGCTTTTTCACTTTAAATTCCTTTTACGGAATTCAATCCTGATCATTATACCATAATATCATATCTGTGTCAATACTATATTTTCTTATTTGGAAATTATCAAGGCAAGCGGACCGCAACGGCACAGCCGCATACAGTCCGCTTCCGAAAGCAAATATAGATCCATTACGAGCCGAGTGTCACAGAAACAGTAATCTCGCTTCCGTTCCTGTAAATCCTGAGCTGCACCGTATCTCCTGCCTTGTGTTGGCTCACTATCTCTCTTACGCTCCCGATATCCGAGATGATGTATCCTTCCATTCCCACTATGATATCCCCCGGAATCAGCTTTGATGCAACATCATAGCTGTTATCAGGAATTGACGTGACGGCAACTCCGTCAGCTCCCGCCTCGGCAGTGATATACTTGCCGCTTTTATCCTGATACGTGAAAGAATCGCCCTTCTTCACCGCTCCGCCGGTTATTCCCAGGCGCGCCGCGGGTGCGGAGATCTCACCGACGTTTCCGCTTCCGCCGGACATGATATCGTCAAATATTGCAAGAGCGCCGTTGATGGGTATTGCAAAGCCAATTCCTTCGTAGCCCGTACCCATTATCTTATAGGTATTGATACCGATCACCTGACCGTCGCCATTGACAAGCGGCCCGCCGGAGTTCCCCGGACTTATCACGGTGCTGGTCTGTATCAGACACATGGTCTTCTGAAGCAGACCGGTGGAATCGTAAAATTTCACATTCCGCTCGGTAGCCGAAATGATACCGGACGTAACCGTTCCGGCGTACTCAAGTCCGCCGGGAGTTCCTATCGCCACCGCAGTCTCGCCGACCACAAGTGAATCCGAATTTCCGAATTCTGCGGCGACAAGCCCCGTGGCATTTATCTTCAGCACGGCAACGTCGGAAAGCTCATTTCCGCCGACATACTCTCCGGTGTATTTCGCGCCGTCCGGCATAATAACGGTAATGGCAGTTCCGTTGTCAACAACGTGATAATTTGTCAGGATATACCCGTCGGAGGTTTTGATGATACCTGTCCCGACGCCCTCTCCGGCTGCCTTTTTGACCTCAATGCTTACCACCGACGGCTTTACTTTGTCGGCGATCTCGGCGATAGTCAGTTTTCCGGTTCCCTGTCCGTCCTCACGGATGTAAATATGCTTTTCAATTACCTGGGTCTGTACCTCCGGAGTCTGTGCGCCCGAATTATCTGTCCAGGACGGCGCGGTAAACGCAACGGCAATAAGCAGTCCGAAGCAGACCAAAAACGCCGCCGTCATTATCGCGGAATAGATCAGCGCACCGCGCCGTGATACGGCGCGCCGCTTTTTTTCTGTTTTCTTTGCCTCGTCGGCGAAGCTCCACACATATTTTTCACCGACCTCGGGCACATCCGCCGGGATCGCATCAGACGGCGCGCAATCGGGTTCTGCGGGAGCGGAAGCGGTTTCAGCCTCCGCAGGGGAGTCCTGCCGCTCTTCGGTTGCTTCAGCAGCCGCCTCCGATTCTGAAGGAGCATCCGCCGCCTCGGGCTGCTGTTCCTCCTCCGGGGCTGCGTTCAGCTCGCCCGTGACCTGTTCTTCGGTTACTTCGGAATTATCATTGCCGGAGCTTACACCGGCTGTTTCTTTTTCGCTATCAGGCATCATCTTCACCATTTCTGTTTTGTAGTGCGCCGTGTCTTGCTGGTGTCTGGGCACGCGGAAGCGTGAAAACAAATTCGCAGTTTTCACCGGGCACGCTGTTGAGTTTGATATCCTCTCCGTGGGCATTGATTATTGTTTTGGCAATAAACATTCCAAGTCCCACGCCGGTTTTGTCAATGCCCCTGCTACGGTCGCTCTTGTAAAAGCGTTCAAAAATATACGGCTGATCCTCCAGCGGTATCCCCTCGCCTTCGTTGAATACGCTTACACTTACCTTTTTGTTTTCGGCGTATTTCACCGAGATACGCAAAAGCCCGCCGTCACGCGAAAATTTGATCGCATTGTCGCAGATATTGTACATTATCTGATATATTGCGTCGTGGTCGCCGTTTACATACATATTATCGTCGTCGATATCAAATTCCACCTCAAGGTGCTTTGCGTCTATACGCTGTTCGCATGAGATAAGCACCTGACGTCCCATTTCGCAGATATCAAACGGAGCCATGACAAACTTTCTGTCCCCCGCCTGTATGCGTGAGATATCAAGCAGCGTAGACACCAGCCTTGAAAGCCGCTGGACTTCATCGCGGATGATCTTCAGGTAGTGTTCATGCTTTTCTGGGGGTATTGCCCCCGACAGAATACAGTCTATGAATCCCGAAATGGTCGTCATTGGCGTGCGCATATCGTGAGACACACTTGACATGAAGTTGTTTCGCATATCGTCAAGCGCTTCAAGCGACTTCGCCATATTGTTGAAGGCACGGGCAAGCTCGGCAACCTCGTCGTCTCCCACAACGGGAACACGGACGTCAAAATTCCCTGCCGCAAAGCTCTTTGCGGCGCGGCTCATTTCTTTAAGCGGACTTATGACCCGTTCGGTGATAAAGTAAACGGCGATCAGCGCCGCAAGCATTACCCAGAGGCTTGCAAGCAAAAGCGTTCGGGTCATAACCGCGCCAAGTCCCTCATCGGAACCGGCATTTACACAGGCAAACACAGTGCCGCAGACATAACTGTCATTAAAGTAGATTGGAGTTGCGCTGATAAGACTCTTTTCGTAAATTACCCCTTCTATGCTGTCTGCGCTCTCAAGCTCGACCCCGCTGTTCAGGTTATCCATTATATCCTTGGGGAGCTGCTTTCCTTTTAGCGACCTGCCGCCCTCTCCTGAATTGGAAAGAATTATTTTTCCGCCGTTGTCGGCAACAAACACGGTCAGATCGTCCGCGCTCGCCGCCACGACCGCATCAAGCACCGTATTTATGTCATCCGAATATATATCGCAAAAAGCGGAAAAATCGCTGATATCCTCAAAAGACTGCTTTTTTTCAATACAATTGACAACGGCTTCGGACGCCGACCGCACCGACTCGGTTTTTGCCGAAACGGAGTAGCTGTTTACCACAGACCCGACAATTGACGCAAGCATGGCAAAGCTTATGGCGATTATCAGCATAAAAGCAAAAATGTATTTGGCAAATACGCTTTTGAACAAGTCGGTTTCTCCTC
>ERZ779869.3144-NODE-3144-length-13014-cov-10.613473_pt1 | contig 13014 bp, 10 predicted proteins | sample MGYA00511557_ERZ779869 | MGnify/ENA primary metagenome ERZ779869 (study PRJEB29588, sample SAMEA2154620) | human gut metagenome | biome: human gut; feature: human-associated habitat; material: faeces | place: Denmark | collected 2008/2010 ...
CCGCCGATCGGCTCCTTATAAAGGTACAGCTCCTTGATATCGCGCGAGACGGTCGTCTGCTTGCTCTCGATGCCGCACTCGGCGAGACGCGCGATGAGCTCCTCCTGCGTCTCGATATTGTACTTTTCGATCAGCTCCAGGATCTTCTCTTGTCGCTTGCTCTTCATGGCTCTCTCCCATTTTCCTCCGCCCGGCCATCTGCCGGCGCGGATGAGCTCTTCTCTTCTCTCTTCTCTCTTCTCTCGTTCTGCGGTGGAATTTTTTACAGGTCGTCGCGGTTGACGGGGCAGGACATGCAGCGCGGGCCGCCGCGGCCGCGCGACAGCTCGGCAGACGGCACGGTCAGCACGTCGAGGCCGTGCTTTGCGAGCAAGTCGTTCGTCACATAGTTGCGCTCATAGGTGATGACGCGGCCCGGCGCGATACAGAGCGTGTTCGAGCCGTCGTTCCACTGCTCGCGCTGCGCGGCCATCAGATCGCCGCCGCCGCAGCGGATCAGGTCGACCGCGGGCAGCTTGAGCTCGAGGGCCAGAATGTCCTTGAGCTCTTCCTTGATCGCGCCGAAGCGGAGCTCGCCGTGCTCGTCGAGCGTCATCTCATAAACGCTCAGCGGGCCCTCGATCTCGGGATGGATGGTGAACTTGTCGTAGTCGACCATCGTGAAAACCGTGTCGAGGTGCATGAACGCGCGCGTCTCGGGAATATCGAAGGCGAGCACCTTCTTAAAGTCGGAATTTTGCAGAAGATTGCGCGCAAACGTCTCCGCGCCGGAGACCGTCGTGCGCTCGGACAGGCCGATGGCCACGATGTCCTTCGACAGCACGAGCACGTCGCCGCCCTCGATCGAGTAGCTGTCGGACAGGTCGTACCACATCTTGTTGTCCTGCGTGGCAAAGTCGCGGTTGTAGAGGAACATGTACTTTAAGAGCAGACTCTCGCGTTTGCGCGCAGGGGTATGCATGCGGTGGATGTTGATGCCCTCGCCCACGCAGGCGCCGGGGTCGCGGGTGAAGTACAGGTTCGGCATCGGGTCGGAGACGAACGGATAGTCGTCGTCGACTAAGTCCATCAGCGACGTCGGCTGCTTGGTGGCGACCTCGCAGCGCTTGATGCCCGCGATCATCTTCGTCACCATCTGCTTGGGCGGCATGTCGAGAAGTAAGCTCGTCATGCTCGCGCGCAGGCCCTTGGCGTGAATTTTGCTGATGTTCAAAAAGTCGTTGACGAGCTGGATCTGGCGCGCGGGGTCGGCGATGGCCTTGGCGACCTCGTCGACATAGTAGATGACCTCGACGCCGTTTTCGCGCAGGACCTCGGCAAAGCGGTCGTGCTCCTCCTGGGCGACCTTTAAGTACGGGATGTCGTCAAACAGCAGGCGCTCGAGCGTCGCGGGCGTCAGCGATTCCAGCTCCTCGCCGGGGCGGTGCAGCAGCACCTTGTTGAGCTTTCCGATCTCGGAAAAGTTATGGATGCCTGAATACATAAGTCGTGCTCCCTTTCCCGGGATGCCGGCGGCTCTCTCATCGACCGCCCGTACACCCCGACCTGTTTTCCCTGTCCGTGCCGCCGGAGCTCCCGACGGTCCGCGGATCGTTTTACCGTTATTACGCAGTAAAGTATACACTTTCAAAAGGCGCTTGTGATGTATCAGTGCTTTTGCCATTTCGTGTGCCAGTCATTCCTCCAGCTCTTCTTCCAGCGCTTTGCGCAATACGTCCATGCCCTGCCCCAGCCGCTCGTAGGATTCATAGGAGTAGTTGATGCGGATATGGTCGCGCCCGCCGTTCTTGCAGGGGTAAAAAACGTGTCCGGGGATCAGCGTGACGCCCATGTTGTAGGCCCTGCGGATAAAGCGCTTGCTGTCCACCCCGTCCGGCAGCCTGCACCAGACATATACGCCGCCTCTCGGCTTTGTATAACTCACGCCGAGCGGCGCAAGCTCGTCGAGCTTTTGGCATACCAAATCTCGATTCGTGCGGTAGACGTCGCGAAATTTTAAAAGCGACGTGTAGTAAATGCCGTCGTCAAGGTACATGCCGAGGAGCTTTTGCGTCATCCAGTCCGAGGCCATCAGCCGCACGGAGACGAGATAGCTCAGTGCGCGGATCAGATCGCGGTTGCCCGTGACGAAGGCAAGGCTCAGCCCCGGGATGAACGTGAGCGAGAACGAATAGATGTAAATAACATTTCCCGTCGTGTCGAAGGCCTTGATCGGCGGGAGCTTATCGCCGTCGTAGACGAGTTCGCTCGCCGCGTCCTCCTCCACGATCGGCACGCGGTAGCGGTTCGAGAGCTCAACGATCTTCTTGCGCCGCTCGAGCGACAAAATGTTTCCCGTCGGGTCGTGGTAGCTCGAATTGACGAAGATGAGCCGCGGGCGCGTCTGCGTGAGTAAGCTTTCGAGCACCTCGCAGTTCATGCCGTTCTCGTCGACGGGAACGGTCAGTATCTTCGCGCCCGCAAGCTCCATCACGCGGTACATGTCCGGGTGCACCGGCTCTTCCATCACCACGCTGTCGCCGGGCTTGACGAGCAGCGTCACGATAAAGTCGAGCGCCTGATTCGTCTCCGAGAGGATCTGAATTTCGCCCGAGGACGCCTTCACGCCCTTCGTGCCGAGAAAGGCCACGAGCTTCTGCCGCAGGAATTTATCGCCCTTATAGGGGCTGAAAAAATACTGGCACGGGCCGCTGCCCGTGAGCAGCGCCGCGATATCGCCCGCAACGCGCTCGGACGTGTACACCTCGCGCGAGGCGACGCCGCTGCCGAGGGAATAGTGGCTCTCGTCCGTAAAGCGCTGGAACAGGTCGTCAAATGTCTTTTCCATGTCGAGGTACTTTTCCGCCACCTCGCTGACCCAGTTGACGCGGCCGGGCTGCGCGCCCTCGCCGCCCCTTTCGTCCTGCGCGTCATTTTCGTCGTTTGCCGCGGCCACGATGTAGCCCACGCCCTGGCGCGACTCGATCCACGCGTCGCTCTTGAGCTCGCTGTAGGCCTTGACCACGGTGTTGCGGTGCACATCCAAGATCTGCGCGAGCGCGCGCTCGCTCGGCAGCGCGCTCCCGCGGGGCAGCGCGCCGCTGATGATCTGCGACTTGATCTGGTCGGCGATCTGCAGATAGACCGGCACCTTCGAAAACTTGTCGATGCTGACTTTCATGTACTTCTCTTCTCCCTCTCGCCGGCAGGCCGCGCTCTCACCCGCAGCCGTCGGAATTTGCGTTGGTCTCGCAGAGGTCTCTCTGTTCGCATTTTACCACATAACCGTGTGCGTTGTACAGTTATTTTTGTGCATATGACATAAAATCCAAAAAGAAAGAGCCAAGGCATCCCGATGAGATGCCTCGACTCTTTCAGGTCAGCAACCTGAGTAAGGGAAAAGAAGCTTTTCCTTTTTAGAACAGCAGATGCGCGATGGGGCAGACGATCAGCAGGCTGATGATGGTGCGCTCCAGGAAGATGACGAACAGCTCCCAGATGTTGAGAGGAAGTTTGGAGCCAAGGATCAGACCGCCGACCTCGGAGAGGTAAAGCACCTGCGTGACGGAGACGACCGCGACAATAAACTTGGCCATCTGGCTGGTGCACTCCGCGATCAGGACGGCGGGGGTGAGCATATCGGTGAAGCCGACGATCATCGTGGAGGCGACTGCATTCGCTTCGGGCACCTGAAGAAGCTGGAGCAGGGGGCGGAACGGGATGCCGAGCCATTCAAAGATCGGCGTGTAGTTGGCAAGGATCAGAGCGACAGTACCGATGGCCATGACGGAGGGCAGAACGCCGAACCACATGCTGCAGGCGTTCTTGGCGCCGCTCTTGAAGAATTCACCGATGCCCTTGTGCTCGGCAACGCGCTTCATGGCGAGGTCCATGCCGTACTCAACGTTGCTCTTGTAGCCCTCGGGGAGGGTGTCGGGAGCGGCCTTGCCTTCGACTAAGTACGTGTTGGGCTTTTTGCGCAGGGGGTAGAGGTAGGGACACACGATCGCGCAGACGATACCGACGAAGCAGACGATCAGGTAGTAGATGCCGAAGTAATCGAGCAGCCCCACCGTATCGAGAACGACGAGGGTAAACGTGATGGAAACAGCGGAGAACAGCGTGGCGATGATGCTTGCTTCCTTGGCGGAATAGTAGCCACCCTCATACTGGTTGCAGGTCAGCATAACGCCGAGCGTACCGTCACCGATCCAGGAGGTGATGCAGTCGACCGCAGCGCGGCCGGGGACCTTGAAGAGGGGGCGCATGACCTTGGTGAGCAGCGCGCCGACGAATTCGAGCAGGCCGAAGTCGAGCAGCAGCGGCAGCAGCAGCGCCGCGATGACGAAGATGATAACGAGCGTGGTGAGCAGGTCATAGAGGACGAAGCCGCCCTGACCGCCGCCGGTGATCATACCGATGAGACCCACGTCTTCCTCGCCGACACCCAGATAGGTGAGCCACACGAAGATGACCGCGAGCACACGGAGCACGACCCAGATGGGTTTGCAGGCGAAGCATTCCTTCATGATGTCGCTATTCATAATGAATTTGGGTTTTGCCAGCGCAATGAGGGACATCACCGCGGAAACGGTGAGGATCAGCACGCACAGCAGCGGCAGGAAGCCACCGATGACACCAGAGATGATGTCGGCCAGGATCTTGACCACAACGGTCCAATCGCCGTCAGCATTCTTCACCGGGATCATAAACAGGATGATACCAGTGATCGACGGGATGATGAACAGAGCTTTCAGTTTCGCGTTACTTTTGGTTTCCATTCTCTCTCCTCCTTCATATTGGCAAGTCGGGCCGGAAGGCGGTCTCTCTCATAGCCGCTTCCCCGGCAGACAGCTCTTGCCTTTACTTTATACGAATTCAGCAGTAAAGCAAGTGCCAGCAACGTTCTCAATTTGTATACCAGCAATAAATTTCTCCATTTTGTCATTCACTTTTTTGTCGAACCTGTATGTATCTTTTTTGCTTTTTGGGAAAAAGCCCATTTCCCCTTGCCGTTTCAGGGATTTTGGAGAAGAAAAAGGGAGACGCGATACGCGTCTCCCTCCCGTTTGCTTTATTGCAAGTTTTCAACGTCCTTCTTGCCGACCGCCATGCGCTTCCATTGCTCAGGAAGGCCCGGCGCGATGAGCGGGAACAGATTTTCCGTGTCCGACGTCGGCTGGATGTTATAGGTGCCGTACTTGTTGACAAGATCGGCGCAGTCGTCCGGCTGGCCGAAGCGCGCCTTGAGCATCGGTGCCAGGTCATACGGCATGCCGGGGTCTTTTCGCGGCATAAAAATCACCTCCGGACTTAGTATGTCCGGAGGCGGCAGATTTTTTCGATTTGTCTCGCTCACGCGCGCAGCGTTTTGGGGTACACGCCCGCGTCATGTAATTTCTGAAGCTCGCGCTGCACCATTTCCTTATCCTCGTGATACGTCATGCCGAACCAGCGCGCGCTCGAGCGCAGAACGGAGACACTGAGCTCGCCGCGGTCGATGAGCTCGCCGATCAGGCTCGGCAGCAGGCACTCCTTTTTGAGCTCGCCGTCGGGCAGCGTGCGGAGGAAATCCTTGAAGTAGGCGTCCAGCTTTTCAAACAGCCACGGCGTAAAGCCCCAGAAGTTCATCGAGACCGGCGTCTCGGGCGCGTAGACCGGGCCGTCGCCGTTTTCCTGAATGTCGCGGATCTTGCCGTCGTCGCAGGGCTTTAGGTGGAACGTTTCGACCACGCGATCGAGCATCCCCTGTTCGTTCACATGACACACGCCGCGCGTGACCGTGCCGTGCTCGCTCACGGTGTTGCAGAGGTCGTAGCCGACCATCGTGCCCTCGCCGCTTTCGGCGAGCTTTGAGAGCTCTGCGTAGATCGTCTTGAACGCGTCCACGCCGTAATAGTCGTCGGCGTTGATAACGACGAACGGCTCGTGCACAAATTCGCGCGCGCATAAAAGCGCGTGCACCGTGCCGAACGGCTTGACGCGCCCCTCGGGCACCTTATAAAAATCGGGCACGCTCGAAAAATCCTGATACGCATAGCAGACCTCGACATTGTCCCCGTCCGCCGTTTTGCGCGCGGCAAGGTGATGTCCGACCATGTTCTCCATCAAGTCGCGCATGTCGGGCTTGATGATGAAGACCACCTTCGTAAAGCCCGCGCGCAGCGCGTCGAAAATGGAGTATTCCATCAAAATTTCACCGTTCGGGCCGATGCCGTCCACCTGCTTATTGCCGCCGTAGCGCGAGCCCATGCCCGCCGCCATAATGACCAGCGCTGCTTTCATAAAAACAAAACTCCTCTCAAAGTTCTCGATCTCTTTTTCTCCGGGCGCGCACTGCGCGCTCATCTTCGCCCATCATAGCGTATCCGAACCGGCATTGCAACCGTCTTTTTCGTCTCTTGTCTTTTGCCGCAGGCGTGTTATACTGGTGTAACTATTTCTTAACACCGAGGTCACACCATGGAAGGATTTCTGCACGCGGTCTCTTCCGTCACCATCATCCTGCTGCTGACGGCGACGGGCTATCTCTGCGCGGAGCGGGGCTGGATGGGCCCGCAGGCCAAGGCCTTTATCGGCAAGTTCACGCTCTCTGTCGCCATCCCCTGCATGTCGGTCTACGGGCTGACGAATAACCTGACCCGTGATCTTCTGGTTCAGTCGGGCAGCTTTCTGCTCGTGCCGCTGCTCGGCACCGTGGTCATCACGATCCTGTCACTGCTCGTCGGCAGGCTCTTGAAGCTGCCGCGCAAAAAGCTCGGCGTTTTTATGATGATGTGCTCGGTGTCGAACGCCATCTTCGTCGGCCTTGCGATGTGCACCGAGCTCTTTGGCGACACCTGCACGCCCTACGTCATGCTCTACTACCTCGTCAACACCAGCTTTGTCCAGCTGCTGTTTCTCTCGCTTGTGCGCTGGTCGGGCGAGAGCCGCGGCTTTGACCTCAAGATGCTCCAGAAATTCCTGACCACGCCCGCCGTCATCGCCGTTTTCGTCGGCCTCGCGCTCGTGTGGTTTGAAGTGAGGCTCCCCTCGCTCGTGATGAGCTACTGCCGCTATATGAACAACCTCGTCACGCCGCTGGCGCTGCTGCTCACGGGCTATATCATCCACGACATCGGGCTCAAAAATGTCCGGCTCGACCGCGACTTAGGCATCGCGATGATCTTCCGCTTCCTGCTCGCGCCCGCCCTCTCGGTCGCGCTGTGCAGGGCGTTCGGCGTGACGGGCCTTGCTCACGACGTGCTCATCGTCGAAACGGCAATGCCGGTCGTGACGCAGACGGTCGTCGCCGCCGCGGAATACGGCGCGGACGAGGAATTCGCCGCGCAGGGCGCGGCGCTCTCCACGATCGCGTGCTTCGTCGTGATTCCTGTGCTGATGCTGATTTTGTAATCAAAAAAGTGGCAAAGCCACTTTTTTGAGAAGGTTTCGCTGCGTTCTGTGCCTCGGTTGTCCGCTAAAAGCGGACAATTCGGCCTTACACCGTTGCGGCACTACGATTCCCGCGCCCTTGCAGGCGCGCCAATCGTGCCGCTTCCTCGAAACCGACTTGCTGTTTCCGCCGCTGGCGGCACTTCGCCGGTTTCCACTTCGCGCAAAGAGTTTTCTGCCAGAAGGTGAATTGCCCCGCAGCGGGCAAGAGAAGCCCCTCTGGAGGGCGCACATGTCGCGGCGGAAAACCGATTTGAATTGATTTCGTGCCGTGCGCGGCACCTGGGCAGCCGTTGGCAGCTTTGCTGCCTTACGGATGCTGCGTACCCCTTGCGGGTAAAAACTCTGCGAGGCTCTCTACCCTGAAAAGAATTCCGCGCCGTAGGCGCGGGATTCTTTTTGTTTTCAATTACCGATCAGCGCGGACAGGCCGCCGGTTCTCAGTTCGTCTTTGTAGTAGTTGAGCTCATCGCCGATGAGCTCGTCGAGCACGCGCATGCCCAGCACCTCGACAGGGGCCTTGTCGTCCGTCAGGATGCAGCTTCCGCCCTCATAGGGCGTGAGCTTCGAGTAGACCGTGCGCATCATATCGGCATAGTCGCTGTCCTTGAGCTTTGCGATGCTGCACAGGAACGTCTCCTCCCAGTCATCCGCGTTCGTGCAGAAGACCTCGGTATTCGTGTTGCCCCTCACCGGCGCGGTGACGGTGTGCTGGAAGACACTCGCCATCGTGTCGCAGAGGTATTCGTTGATCGAGCCGTCCTCCGCGGACGTCATGTTGAGGTTCACGACCATCACGCCGTTCGGCTTCAAATGTGCCTGCACTTCATTGAAAAACTCGACGCTCGAGAGCTGGAACGGGATGGTGATATCCTGATAGGCGTCCACCATGATGACGTCAAACTTCTCCTTCGACGCGGCAAGGTACGCGCGCCCGTCCTCGACCGCGACGGTCACGCTGCCTGGAAGTCCGAAGTAGTCCGTCGCGATGTCGGCAATTTTTTTGTCGATCTCCGCGCCCTGCACACTCGCGCCGGGGAAATAGCGCGTGCAGTAGCTCGCATACGTGCCAGAGCCCATGCCGAGGATCATCACGCTGCGGTTTTCGTTGTCCGTGCCGTCCATGCCCGCCATGCAGGGCGCGGCGAGCGCGTAGTCATAGTACATGCCCGTCAGCGCGTCGCCCTTGACCTGCACGCTCTGCACACCGAAGAGCACGTTCGTCGAGAGCGTCGTGCGCTTCGCGTCGTCCTGCACCTGCAAATAGTTGTAGATGGACTCGTCCTCAAGCGTGATGTCGCTCTGCCAGAAGGCGAAGCTGTAAGACGGCAGGGCAAAGCACAGTCCAGCGATCAAAAGGACGGAGACGATCCCCGGCACGCTCTTTTTCTTCTCGAACACGAAGTACGCGATGCCGATGGCCGCGAGCACACCGGAGAAGATCAAAAACGTTGCCGCCGTGCCGACGGCGGGGATCGTCACAAACGTCGGCACGAAGGTTCCGATGATGCTGCCGATGGTGTTGAGCGCGTTGAGCCTGCCCACGGTCTTGCCCGTGTCGTCGAGATTGTCGACCGTGAAGCGCGTGAGCGACGGCGTGACGGTGCCGAGCAGCACGCACGGGAACGCAAAGATCACAAGGCACGCCGCGAGCGCCGCCCAGACGAGGAAGTTTTTCGTCACAAAAAGCGCCAGCAGCAGCGAGATGCCCGCGATCAGGTACCGTCCCACAAACGGGATGAGCGCGATCCAGATGGCCGCGATGATGAGGCGGCGGTAGAGCTTATCGGGCGTCGCGCTCTTGTCGGCGAGCTTGCCGCCCCAGACGTTGCCGATGGCCATCGCGATCATAATGACGCCGATGATAACGGTCCACACGATCTGCGACGAGCTGAAGTACGGGGCCATGAGCCTGCTCGCACCGAGCTCGACCGCCATGACGGACATACCGGCAAAAAATTCGGTCAGGTATAAAAAGTATTTGCTGCGGATGAGTTTATTTTCCATGCAGGACCTCCCTGTCGTTTCGTCTGTGCCGCTTCCGGTACAATTACAGGCATTATAACATGCACCGCCCGCCTTGCACAACGTTTTTGCCGCGTATTCATTCCCGATGCGCATATTCCCCTTCTGCACGCATATAGATGGAGCAACATGAGTCAGGAGTGTGCTGCATGAAGGGTAACATGGAAGAGCGCGCCTGCGCGCTGGCCGCCTACATCATCGAAAACCGCGCCACCGTGCGCGCCGCGGCAAAAAAATTCGGCGTGAGCAAGTCCACCGTGCACAAGGACTTACAGGACCGCCTGCCGCAGTTCAACCGCAGCCTATACTTGCAGGTCAAAGAGGTGCTGGAGGTCAACAAGGCCCAGCGTCACATCCGCGGCGGCATGGCCACGCGAAAAAAATACAAGGGATTTTGAAACTTTTTTCGACTTTTTGCGTCTAACATAAGAGTGTGACTCCTACGCGGCAAAATTACTCTTGCACAATTCCGCCGCGCAGGGTAGAATGCATTATTGTAAACCGAAAGAAAAAAGAACGGAGCAACAAGATGAGAAAGCAGGACTATTACGAGCCAAGCATCGGCCGCGAAAGCGAGCCGCGCCGCAGGCCGAAGAAAAAGAAGAAACGCGCAAATCGCGGTGAGCGCGTCGTCGTCACGCTTCTGTCGCTTCTTTTCCTGACCGTGGCCATTGTGGCGACGGTCAAGTACGTCGTGCGCGCGCCTGAGCCCGTCACGGACGGTGAAGACCAGCAGACGCAGCAGGACGGCACGGTGGAGGACAGCGACGCCATTCAAACCATTTCTAACGGCAAAGAGCGCAAAAAATACTGCTATACGATCCTCGCCTACGGTGTAGACAACGACGCCGGCGGCAGCGACACGAACATGCTCGTGCGCTTTGACGCGGAGAACAAGAAGATCGACGTCGTCAGTCTGCCGCGCGACACGCTGATGAGCAACGGCCGCAAGCTCAATTCCTCCTACAATAACGGCGGCACGGAAAAGCTGCGCAGCAACATTGAAGATATGCTCGGCATCCCCGTGGACTTCTACGTCTCCGTCGACCTGAAGGGGTTCATCGCGCTCATCGACCAGATCGGCGGCGTCGACTTCGACGTGCCCGAGGATATGGACTACGACGACCCCTACCAAGACCTGCACATCCACTTCAAGGCCGGTCTCCAGCACCTGAGCGGCCAGCAGTCTATGGAGGTCGTGCGCTTCCGCCACAACTCCGACAAGGATAAGCCCGCCTACGGCGGGCGGCAGGATATCGGCCGCATCGGCACGCAGCAGGCGTTTTTGAAGACTGTGGCGCAGAAGCTGATGAAGCTTGAAAATGTCCCCGCGATGGCGGAAACGTTCTTAAAATATGTCAAGACCGACCTGACGCTCGGCAACCTCGTGTGGCTCGCCAACCAGGCGCTCTCCATGGGCGGGACGGACGCCATCAGCTTTGCCACGCTCCCCGGCGACGGCGCGGGCTGGTACAAGGGCAAGTCCTTCTACACGCTCTATCCCGAGCAGGTACTCGAGATGACGAATTCGATGCTCAACCCCTACGCTACGGATATCACCGCCGACGAGCAGAACATTTTAGTCCCGTAATTCCGCAAAATTCTGAGAATGTGAGAAAGAGAGAGCAAACGCCATGAAGTTCCGCTTTGCGCTGCTTGTCGCGGCGCTCGCGCTTGCGCTGAGCATCAGCGCCTTTGCTTACAGTGAGGAGCCCGCGCAGGATGCCGCCGCTCCCGCACAGGAGGAAACGACGAGCGAAGACAGCGCCCCGTTTGTGCTGCTTCGCGTCTACGAGGGCCAGTTTGCCGACGTGAAAGACGGCGACTGGTTCGCCCCCTCGGTCGTCTCGGCCTATGAATACGGCTTACTCAACGGCCGCGGCGAGAATTCCTTTGCGCCAAGCGGCAATGTGACGATCGCCGAGCTTTTGACCATCGCCGCGCGGCTGCGCGCCATCTACACGACCGGCAGCGACGCGGTCATCCCCACCGCGAAGGAAAATGAGGCGTGGTATGCGCCGTATGTCTCGTATTTGAAGAGCCAGAATTTGCTCGACAACAGCTTTGAGGGCTTCTACCTCCTGCCCGCGTCGCGCGCGCAGATGGCGGGCATTTTCGCCTTCGCCGTGCCGGAGGAATGGTACACCGAGCCCAACGCCTCGCTCGTCACCTCGGCCTACTCGAGCCGCGACTACATCGCCGACGTGACGGACAAAACGCCCTACCGCAGCGAAATACTGCTGATGTACCGCCGCGGGCTGCTCTCCGGCATGGACGCAAAGGGCAGCTTTTATCCCGACCGCAGCGTCAGCCGTGCGGAGATCGCGGCGCTTTTGACGCGCGTTGTCAAACCCGAAACGCGCCTGACGCTCACGTGGACGGTCGCGCCGTATCACTCCGTGAAAAACGCGACGCTCGCGAGCCTTGTCAAAGCGCCGGCAAGCACGTCGCTCCCGACGTCCGCCAAGGACACCGCCGCCATCGACGGTTTGGTTCGCAATATGCTCGCGCGCGGCGAGCACACGATCACGCTGAACTACTTCAAGGCCCTCACCACCGCCACCGCCAGCGCGCTGACGCAGGCGTTCACCTCCTGCGTCAAAACATACTGCGAGCAGATGTACAACGCCGTCTCCTGCCGCTCGTATTCGACGGGCAAGGTCGTACTCACGTTTTCGTCCACCGCCTGTACGGACAAAACGCTCGAATCGTACCGCGCCAAGGCGCTCGCCGCCGCGATCAAGGTCCACGACTCCCTTTGGGAGAGCGGCACGCTGAGCTACGACATGAGCCAGTATGAGATCGCGCGCACGTATTTTCAATGGCTGTGCGACCACTGCCGCTACGATAACGCCGCCGCAGACGATTCTGCGAGCCATCTTGCCTACGGCGCGCTTGTCAGCGGCCTTGCCGTGTGCGACGGCTACACGGGCGCTTACAACCTGCTCTTGAAGCTCGAGGGCATCGAGTGCACCTCGCTTTTTAACGACAGCCACATCTGGACGCTCGCGACGCTGGACGGCACGCAGTACCACATCGATGTCACCTGGGGCGACCAGTACGGGCGCACGAACCTGCGCTACTTCGGCATGAGCGAGGAGCAGTCCTACCAGTGCCACCCGTGGGGCACAGCGGACAAAAAGAAATAAGGATCGACATATAGGGAGCCCTGAGACGGTATGTCTCAGGGCTCCCTTTTTTATCACCATTCGAGCTTTGTGCGCACGTGCGTCAACGGCAGGTGAAAGCTCTCCCGCAGGACGTTGCGATGTTCCGGAGGAAAGTGCTCCTCTGAAAATTCATACAGCGGCAGAACCGAACCGTACTGCTGCGCGGTCTCGTAGAACCAGCAGCTGAATTCCAGACGTTCGAGCTTCGTTTGCAGCGCCGCGATCTGCGCGCGGACGTTGTCGCGCTCTTTGGCAAGGATGTCGCGGCGGGCGCTGAGTGTCTCTCCGCCGGGCCGGATGAGCGGCAGGAACGAGCGAATCTCCTTGAGCGGAAGACCGCAGAATTTCAGGTACTCGATGATCGAAAGCGTTGCAATATCGTCGTCTGTGTACGTTCGCTGCCCAT
>ERZ779869.3145-NODE-3145-length-13014-cov-6.134733_pt1 | contig 13014 bp, 18 predicted proteins | sample MGYA00511557_ERZ779869 | MGnify/ENA primary metagenome ERZ779869 (study PRJEB29588, sample SAMEA2154620) | human gut metagenome | biome: human gut; feature: human-associated habitat; material: faeces | place: Denmark | collected 2008/2010 ...
AACGGCCACACCGCTGCTGACCAGCTGGAGCAGGGCCTGTATCTGATTGTAGAAACTCGTGTCCCTGAAAATGTGACCTCCACCTGTAATCCTTTCTTCGTGTCCCTGCCCATGACCACCATTGATGGCAGCGAGTGGAACTACGACCTGACCGTTTACCCCAAGAATCAGACCGGCAACCCTACGCTGGATAAGACCGTGCGCGAGGACAAAAACTCCACCGGCAAGAATACCGGCAGCCTGACCGACATCGGGGACGGTTGCGAGCATACTGCATCCGCATCTATCGGTGACACCGTGGACTATCAGATCATCAGTACACTGCCCACGATTACCTCCAAGGCTTCTTCTCTGAGCGAATATACCTATGTGGACACCATGTCCAAGGGCATTCGCTACAACAAAAATGACGTGGTTATTGAGTTCTTCCGCGATTCTGCCTGCACCGACAAGATCACCACTTGGAATGAAAACTCCGGCAAATTTACGGCAACTTACGATGATGCCGTCAACACCATGACCATCCGTATGACCGACACCGGCCTGAGCGAGATCAACGAGGCGGCCACCGTGTATGCCGACAGCGTCAAGCGGGGCTATTCCGACTGCACCATGCGCATTACTTACGCCGCCACCCTGACCGCCGATGCCAAGATGGGCGATACCGACAACCCCAATGAGGTCGAGTTGACGTGGAAGCGTACCAACACGAGCTACTTTGATACCCTCAAGGACTGCTGCCATGTGTATACCTACGGCATCGACATTCTTAAGCAGTTTTCTGACAACGGCGGCAACCTGCGGAATGTGAAGTTCAAGCTGCACAATGATACCGACGACTGCTACATCATCGCGGACCTGAAGGATGGCGTGTACTACGCCAAGGGCTTTACCAACAAGAAGGCTGACGCTACCACCTTCGTTCCCAATGCACAGGGACACATCGTGATCAAGGGGCTGGAGGACGATGCTTACAGCCTGACTGAGATCGCTACGGATAAGGGTTACGTTCTCCTCAAGGACTCGGTAAAGATCGTCATTAAGACCGCTGAGAACGGCCAGTGCGAGAAGTGCGGTGTGAAGCTGCTGACCGCTTCCGCTACTGTTAACGGCAAGGATGCCAGCATGACGGATGGCAACGCCATTGTCCCCCTGACTGTGATCAATAACCCTGGTTTTGACCTGCCCAAGACCGGCGGCTACGGTACATGGATGTTCACCAGCGGTGGTGTGGCGCTGCTGGGTGCGGCGGCCTTCATCGCCGCCAAGTCCCGCAAGCATAAGAACGAGAAGTGAAGCGCTGGCTACTGGCGGCGGCCTGCGGTATTGCAGCGCTGGGGCTGATGCTTTATCCACTGGTGGGAGAGCTTCTGAGCGAAAGGTATCATTCGGACGTGGAAACCAGCTACACCGCAGCTATTGCGGACACCGATGATACCGAACTGACCGCCCAGCGTGAAGCTGCGGAGCAGTACAACGCCATGCTGTCCGGCACAGCGGCCATTACAGAGGGAGGGGCTTCTGCCCCTCCCTTGCCCTACGCCGAACAGCTCACGGTGGGTGGTGTCATGTGCTACATCGACATTCCCAAAATCAACGTATATCTGCCCGTACAACATGGTACGGACGCAGAAACGCTTGAAAAGTCAGTCGGCCATGTAGTAGGGACTTCCCTGCCTGTGGGCGGTAGCAGCACCCACGCCGTGCTTTCGGCTCACAGCGGGATGGCCTCGTCCAAGCTATTTTCGGATATTGACCGGCTTGAAAAAGGTGACAAATTTTACATCCATGTGTTGGGCGAGGTGCTGGCATACAAGGTAGACGCCATCAACACGGTACTGCCTACGGACACAAGCCTGCTGCAAATTGAGGAGGGTAAGGATTTGGTCACGCTTGTCACCTGCACACCTTTTGGTGTCAATACGCACCGGTTGCTGGTTCGAGGCCACCGTGTTCCTTATACTCCTGAACAGGAAGTATCTGCTGCAGAAGAAAAGCCCGTGGCATCCTCGTGGACACAGCACTACCTCACAGGCCTTGGCATTGGTCTTGGTGCGGCGACAGTGATTGGCGGCGGGTATGCCATCATTAGGAGGAAGTGCCATGCGTAAGAAATCCCTTGTACTGGCAGTACTGCTGGCCGTGGCAGGCTTTTGCGTCATGTTGTGGCCGGTGTTCACGGGACACAAGCTGCAAGCCGATACAGATGCTGCCGTGCAGAGCTTCCTCGAAGAACGAAAGCCGGAGCAGCAATATCCCGAACTGCTGGCAGCTCTACAGGAGTACAACCGCCAGCTTTACGCGGAAAAGCAGTGTAACCTTGTTGACCTCGAAGCCTGCGAGGAGCCCGCCGCCGACTTGACTGCCTACGGTGTCGAGGATGAGATCATAGGTGTGTTGGAAATTCCCGCCATGGAGCTGATCATGCCCGTTTACTTAGGCGCGTCCGATGCTCACCTTGCCGCAGGCGCGGCAGTGCTGGGCAATACCTCCGCACCCATCGGCGGAGATAACACCAACTGTGTTATCGCTGGCCACCGAGGATGGAGAGGTGCAGACTACTTCCGGCATATCGACCGCTTACAGGTTGGCGATACCGTTACGCTGACAAATCTATGGGAGACGCTGACCTACATCGTAGCTGACATTCAGATCATCCAGCCCCACGAGGTGGAGAAGATCAAGATTCAACCGAACCGAGATTTGCTGACGCTCCTGACCTGCCACCCCTATGCTTCGGGTGGGCGGCAGCGGTATGTGGTGTATTGTGAACGAACTAAAAGATAGGAGAAAAGCACTATGAAAAAAGCAATTTACATCATTCTGGCCGTGGCTGCTGTCATGACATTTATCGTCTCCAGACATCCCCGGCCTCGTGGCCGCAGAGAAATTTGAAAAATTTTTCGAAAAGTGGCGCACTTTTGATTTTGTTTTACGGATAATAATAGTAGAGGGATTTTTATGGACAAGCGTTTTTACCGATTTTTACAGGCTACCTGCTGTAATTGGCGGAACAGTTTTTTCATCGACTGCCAGCAGTGTCCCGAATGCTCCGGCTTTCTTCTGTCTGTAAATCACAATGCCGTACCGACGATTATCCCCGTGGCAGTATTCGAGGAACTTTCCGGCGAGACCGTGGATAAGTACGAGTGCATCGGCGCTATGACGCTGGATGGATTTCAGCGATTCTATACCAGTTGGCTTGTCTGGAATGTGAACGATCTGAAGAAGTGTAGTCTCTCCCAAATATGGGAGAGCAGCCAGTAATGAACGCATATATCCCCAGTGAAGGAGGTGAACCATCTGAAAAGAGTCAATATCCATTGCCCCAACTGCGGGGCCAAGGCCACTCTACATCCGGCCAGCTTTGTATACGGCGACAACCGCGGTACGTACAAGTATCTGTATGTTTGTGACCGTTACCCCGCCTGCAACAGCTATGTGGCCGCCCATCGCACCACACGGCTCCCGCTAGGCTCTCTGGCAGACGGAGATCTGCGGCATAAACGTATCCAGGCACATCGGGCTTTTAACCGCTTGTGGCGCTCCGGCCTGATGTCCAAACGAGAGGCGTACCAATGGATGCAGACAGAGTTTGGCCTGCATAAAGATCAGGCGCACATCGCGCAATTTGGCGCGTATATGTGTGACCGGCTGATCCGCGCCTGTGAACAGTTTCATATCCCCGGCACAGAGATCGCATAGAGACCGTGCCTAAATCCACTGGGAAAGAGAGGTGAATTCAACAATGAAGAATAAGGATATCGCCCTTACCGATACCCAGCGCAATATGGTAGAGGCGAACATGGACGTGGTACGCTGGGCCATCCATACCAGTGTTCAGGTCAATGAGCAGTGCTATGGTTTCGGTTATGACGATCTGTTTCAAGAGGGCTGCATCTGGCTCTGCAAGGCTGCGGTGACATATGACCCGGATGGCGGCGCCAGCTTTCCCACCTATGCTCAGAAAGTCGTTGAGAACGGCCTGCGCACCTATTGCCGGCTGCAGCGCAGCAAGGAGAGACGCTGCTTTCCAGTATCGGAGATCTTTGACACGGAGGCTGACAGCCGTTGCGCTGTGGCTTTCGGTATCCGCAGCTTTCAAGAGCAGTTGGCTGAGGTAGATGCACTGTCCCTTCTGGAAAGCGCAAAGCAGCAATACGATGGTGTCGCACGGCTGGGCATTGAGGCAATGCAGCTGAAATTTATCGGCCTGAGCAATACGGACATCGCCGCCCATTACGGCATCAAGGCGAACTACCTGGGCGCGGCCGTACATAGAGCTGCCGAACGCCTGAAGTCCAACAAGGAGTTTTTGCAAAGCCTTGAATACGAGCCGATGAAGAAAGGCTCTAAGGCTTCATGAGAAAATGTGAGGTGAAATACATGCAGAAATACTACACGGCAGTGGGCCGTTTTAAGCGCAAAGGCCGCATGGGCGATATGACCTGCCCTATGGTTATCATTAACAAGCGTGAGTACGCATTGGACATTCAGGAGATGATCCTGTGGGCCACGCTGAACTGGCAGATCATGGATGCCGGAGTCCTTGAGGATACCTATACCGCCAAGCTGAAAGCCAGCAGCATCGCACCGCAGCGCAGCTTCCACGACTGTATGCGCCGGCTGCTTCAGCGTGGGCTGGTGGTGGAGGGCTGCGGTGAAACCGGTGAGGATGCGCTGTATGCCCTGCTGTCAGGGCTTTATGTAGTTCCGATCTCCGACAGTCTGCTGCTGCGCCTGATTTCCTTTATCAAGCTGACGGTCTTCGGCCATGTCCCCTTTGCCATTACACGGAAGCTGTTCCGTAAGGATCGGCGCAGCGCGAATGAGCGGAGGGTCTACCAGCTGTCCCAACAGGCTCTTTTGTCCACAGCGGAGCTGATCAAGTGTGTGGAGTATGATATCCATACGATCCACTCTGATTCGCAGCTGATGGACGCCCTGTATGCAGACGATACCACCACCAGCGACAATATCGCGGATATGGTCAGGCCCTTCGTCTGCTGCCGCCCCGTGCTGCAGGCTGTGGCAAACCTCTATCTGCGCCGTCAGATCATCTTTGAGAGGCTGTCATGATGGACAAGCTCAGGACAGCACCGCTGCCTCTGAGAAGAAAGCTGCTCCTCACCGCGTTGGCAGGGGCGGCTTTCTTCCTTGTAGGGCTGGCAGCCATTTTCTTTTCCCTCGATACCGTTACAGCTCTGCTCAGCGGCATCCTCGCCATAGGACTTGCCTATAAAACAGCAGAACTCTACCGCCTAATTATCACCGAACACTACACGGACATTGATGGCATCTGCATTGCCACCACACAGACGCCGCTCCGCAAGTACCGCAATGTCCGGATCATAGACAGTCAGGAGCGTGAAATGACGCTCGTACTGCCCAAGCAGGACAGGATAGAGATCGGACGCCAGTACCGTTTCTATTTCAAATCTTCTGAGCGTATCCTGACCGGCAGCAGCTTCCTTGACGCATCCCTCCCGACCGATGGCTTTCTTGGGTTTGAGGAACTCTAAATCGCAACAAGATGCTAAATTCGTTACTTTGCGGCAAAAATGCTCAATTTTTGACATTGTAACCAACCTCGTTCATAGTCGCAGACAAAAAGGAAATAAAATGTAAAAATATGTTGAATTATTTACAATTTAATGCTATAATTTGAACGTAAAATGTAATCTGCACTAACTGTAAGCGCCTTTATGACAAAAGACTTCTTTGCGCCATGTTATAATACTTTTATAGGCATAATTAAGAAGTATCGCTGCTCAGAGGAGGACAGGCTGTGCAAAAAGGATTGAATAACATGGAGAAAAAGATTATTGAACAAAGAGCCGAAAAAGTTTTACAGTCTTTCCAATATGTTGATGGTGAAGACACTTATGTGGACGCTGTAAGATTAGCAAGGTTTTTTGGGTTTAATATAGAGGAAAAAAAGAACTTGCCGGCAAACGAAGATGGTTGCATCACCGTTTCTGAGAATGCTTTTGAACGCGATATTTCTGTAAACGCATTTAGAAGTATTGAGGCTAAGCGCTTTATTATAGTACATGAATTGTCTCATTTTTTGTTACATTACATGGGGGACAAGCAGCTTTTCAGGCATCGCGAGAACACCAAAGGGAAAAATATGGAAGAAAATGATGCTGATTATCTTGCGGCGTGTTTACTTATGCCGGCTAAAAGCTTTAAAAAGCAATATGAGCTTATAAAAGAAGGAAGGCCTTCTCAATTAGTAGTTGATAGATTGCAGGAAATATTTCAAACCCCAAGAGAAAGCATTGAAAGAAGGATAGAAGAGGTATGTCTATAAAGCATGACTCTCCTTTACACGAGCATAATTCGGAAGAAGTTTTTGAAGAATTACTCAAAGAAGCGAAATCAGGGAAAATTAGAGAAAACAAAAATTCCGGAACATTGGAGTCTGATGCAGAGTTGACTGATTATTATCAGTCAGAAGAGAGGAAGAAGCGCTCTCGCTCTATTTCAGAAATTCTTAGTTCTTATAAAGCGTCATATCAAAATAAAATAGAGTTTCAGCAAAAGTATCGGAGATACCTGTTTTGGGGGTGTAGTTCAGTTGTAGTAGCTTTTGCTCTCGCAATTTTATTGATTTTAGGGTATACTATATTAAATGCTGAGAAAATGGATATGTCAAATGTTGTTGCGTTAATTGCGGCAAATTTGTCATTAGTAGTTTCTATAATTGAGTTGGTTAGAATAATAACAAAATATTGCTTCCCAGAGAATGACGAAGAGTATATAGTTAAAATTGTTGAATCAGTACAAGCAAACGATTTGGAGACATATAAAGAAAGTAATCGAATAGATATTAATGATAAAAAGAATTCTCACAATTCTTAGTTGTTTATTTGTAGTTTGAATGTTTTGGGGTTCATCCTGCATTTTTAATCATAAAAGCGCTATTACAGTCCCGGGTAGACTAAATATCACATTTCAGATATTTAGTCTACTCGGGTAAGCTTTTAGATTACAGCCCTTGTTGCTTCGGTTTGTAATCGTTGCAATGTGCTACGTTAATTGTTTTAAGAAATATCTATATATAGAATTGCAACTGTTGACAATCACAACATATAGTGCTACAATGCACTTGTAGTTGTTTTATGTGCATCGCCCGTTCAGGGTTTCCGAGTACTTTTCGGATCGCACACGTTTGTTAAGTTTGTAATTTTGTGCCGACATGACAGCTTTGCCTTAATGGGCTGATGCTGTATGCCGGCACTTTTTATATAGATATTTTAGCCGTAAGGCAGAAAGGAGTGTAATGGCAAATATATCCGTCGTCGGCCGTATCGCATCGGATGATATTGAACTGAAAGTCAGTGCCAATAACCGGCCCTATCTTCGGTTTGATCTTGCGGAGCGCACCGGTAAGGGAGCTTACGCAAGAACGCAGTATTATCAGGTCGTTGCTTTTGGCGCTATCGCCTCTCAATTTGCAAAAAGAGAATTGCACCGAGGTGCGCTGATCAATGTGGAAGGCGTACTGGAGCTGGAGGACTATCTGAAACGGGATGGCTGGACGCGGGATAAGCGCCTGAAGGTCATTGCGTTTCGATGGCGCTATCTTCAGCCCGGTGAGGCGAAAGCGCCGGAACAGGCGCCGGAGATCGACGGAGAACGAGAACCCCTGCCCGGATAAAATGCTGGGCATAAGAGGAGCTGTCATGTATCAAAAAAGATGCGTGGCAGCTCCTCTTTTTTGTTTTATCACAAAAATGAAAGGATGTGCAAAGCATGAATAAGAAGAAGTCCATTTGGTCTGGTTTCTCTGTCCTTATCGCGGCCGTTCTGGCTATCGTTGCGTTTGTACGCAGCGACACGCAGATCTGGCTTCTGACAGCCGCATTTACCATTTGGGCGATTTGGGTCACGGTCGCGTTCGTGTTCCCTTATATACAGGAACAGGAAACCGAGAAGCGGCGTGCTGCCCGCAGAGCTGCCTATGACGCACAGCGGCAGAGCCTCCGCTCACTGTCCATGGAAGAGGAAGATGGCTTCGGCCCACTGCTGCTCCGCCATGTCAATCACAGGATCTCCGCATATCTGAAAGCGGTGTATCCGGATGCTACATGGGAGTGGCGCAGTCCGGAACCGGAGAAACTGATCCTTCATGGCGGAACAGGCCGTATCACTATCTCCGGTATTTCCGACTATGACCAGGCAGAGGTGACATTCGACCAAAAGGCCAATTTTTCCTGCTCACTGCTGAAGGTCACACCTGTGGTACAGAGTACAGCGGAAAACGGCGCGTCCGAGAATCTGCCTGCTCCGCCCCGTGAGATCGATCCGCAGGTCTGGTTCGAGCAGCAGGGGCGCAAGGTTCTGGATAATCTGATCTACGACCTTAACTCCCGCGGCTACAGCAGTCTGGTTATCAAGGATAACGGTGACGTCTGCATCCGTCAGGGTGACGTGGAGAAAGCACAGACCTCATTCAAAAGCCTGCCAGAGAAGCATTACTGGCCCCGGCTCCTGAAGGTATTCGAGCGTGAGGGCATCGCCGCCAGCATGACGGATGACGCCATCGCGCTGAACTGGTAAGGAGGGGGCTGCCATGAAAACAGGCTTGACGCTGGAACAGCTTGCCGCGGAGATCACCCGGCAGCAGAATGCCAAAGAGGATTATGTGGTCAATACCGGCAACCTTCGTTTTGAGAGCTATGGCCAAGATCTGGCGCTCCATGTGCTGAACAGTGATGGCGCAGACCGTATCGAACCGCTGGAGATCGGCGACATTGCCCACCGGCAGATCGGTACGCACCTGAGCATCCCCGCCAAGTACTATGAGCGAATGCGCAGCGAAGACCCCGGACTTCTGGCACACAATGTCAACACATGGCTGGAGCGGACGCCTGCCCAGCGCATGATCCGTGTTCTGGACGGTAAGGCCCGTGCCTACCTCAGCAACCGCTATCTGCGTATGGACAACTACAGCATCGCCTCGGCGGTACTACCCATTCTGGCGGAGATCCCCGATGTGCGCATCGAGAGCTGTCAGATCACCGACTCCCGCATGTATATCAAGGCGGTCAATCCCCGCTTACAGGAGGATGTGACACCGGGTGACACAGTGCAGGCCGGTGTGGTTATCAGCAACAGCGAGGTGGGCTTAGGCTCTGTCAACATCCAGCCCCTGATCTACCGTTTGGTATGCAGCAACGGCATGGTGGTCAACGACGCCGCCACAAAACGCAACCATATCGGCCGGGCGACAGATGCGGAGGAGAACTTCCAGCTCTATTCTGAAAAGACATTGGCTGCGGACGATCAGGCTTTTCTGCTGAAGGTACAGGACACGGTCCGTGCCGCCGCAGAGGAGGCACGGTTCAGTCAGGTGGTAGGCATGATGCGGGAGGCTGCGGCTGTCCCTATGAACACCGCAGATGTACCCGGCGTCGTGAAGCTGACCACCCGGCAGTTCGGCCTTACGGACTCGGAGGGTGAAGGTATCCTGCAATATCTGATCGAAGGCCACGACCTGAGCTTGTACGGTCTCTCCAATGCGGTGACTCGGTACAGTCAGGACGTAAACAGCTATGACCGTGCCACGGATCTGGAGATCATCGGCTACAACATTCTGGCAATGCCCAGAAGCGTGTGGTCACGGCTGAATCAGGTATCCACAGCGTCCGCAGCGTAATGTAAAAACAAAATGATTTAATGGAGGATCAAAAAATGAGTTATCCTGAAACTACGACGATGGCGACCCCCTACACGTTCAACCTTCCCTCTATGGACGGTCTTGATTTCGGCAATGATGATCTTGCCGATGATATGGAGGGCCTGACGCTCTCCTTCCCCAAGGTCAAGATCCCAGCTGGCGGCTCTCTGCAATTCGAGCTGCCGACCGGCGACCCGGAGAATCCGGAGTATACCCGCTTTCTGCAGGGTGTCATCCTGTTCCACCACGCCAGCGGCGCCTATTGGCCCGAAGGCATGGAATATGATGATAACACGGTTCCCCTGTGCTCCACTGTGGATGGGAAGCAGGGCTACGGAACGCCTGGCGGCGCCTGCGCTGCCTGTGAGCTGAACCGCTACGGTACGGCAACAGACGGAAAAGGCAAAGCCTGCAAGAACATGCGTATTCTGTATCTCCTGCAGGACGGTGACTATATCCCCGTGCAGCTCTCTCTGCCGCCTACCAGCCTGCGGCCGTTCAATGATTTCATGAACGCCGCCTTTGTGGCCCGGCGTCGTCCGGCATGGAGCAGCGTGGTACAGATCGGCCTGAAGCGCGTGGACAATGGCAACACCTACAGTGTGGCTACCTTCCGCAAAATGGCCGACCTTCCTCCTGAAAAGGTGGGCGAGTTCCGCGCCTTTGTAGAGTCGTTCCGCCAGCAGGCGAAGGAGATGCTGAAGAACCGTGCGGAGCTGTCTGCCGCCCGTGAGGGTGAGGAGGACCAGTATGCCACCGCAAACACCGAGTATGCTGTTGCCGACAGCGGCCAGCATTTCTGCATTTCCGGTGCGGATGTGATCGATGGCGAGCGTGAGGAGCTTCCCCACTAAATGAACCTATCAGACCTTATAAGGATCTGAAACATGTGAAGAGCCGCAGTCTGTGTAAAACACAGGCTGCGGCTCCCGGCATATAGGAGGAACTGTAATGAATGAAAATACCCCCATGACCCCGGCGCAGCAGTTATTTGCGGAGGAGCATCACAATCTGGTCTATGCTTTTCTCAATGAGAAGAAGCTGCCGGAGGATGAGTATTACGATGTGGTGGTCTTTGGCTACTTGCAGGCAGTCATGGACTATACCACGCAGGGTGAGTCCAGCCGTTTCAGCTTCGCCACCATTGCATGGCGCAAGATGGAGAGCCGCCTGGCAGACCACTTCCGCCATCAGGCATCTACCAAGCGTGCAGCACCGACGGTCAGCCTCAATGCTGTTATGGACGATGCCGGCCTGTCTCTGTCCGATATGCTCTCCGCAACGGATGAGAGCTTTCTGGAGATGGAGACCGGCCTGCTGTTCCACGATCTGGGCCGGCATATGCCCCGCCGTGATATGAACGTACTGCGACTCAAGGCAGATGGCTACGGTACGCGGGAGATCGCACAGAGGGAGAATACCACCGTGCACATGGTGCGGAGTATTCTCAAGTGTGCCTATTAGATCATTCGCAAGCTGTTTTTCGATTCGGATAATGATCGCGCTTTTCACGACCACACAGGTCGAAGGAAGGAGAAAGAAAATGAATAAGAAGCAGGTCATTCTTACCGGCCGGTTGGCCGCACCGCTCTGCGAGGGCAGCCGTGCATGGATACGCCATCATAGCGGTCTGGTCTGCACCTCACGGGTCGTCCGTATCCAATCTCTCACTGACAGAAAGGCCGTTTTTGAGACCATGAACTCCATGTATCATGTGTCCTTGGAAACGTACCCTTTTGTGATGGAGCTGCCGGAAGCGATGTGCGCATAGTATGACGAATGGTATAGGAGGGCGGCAAACGCCGTCCTCCTATATCCCCATCTCCCAGTATAATGGGATCGAAGGAAGCTAACATACCGATTTATGCGACAGTAAAGTCCGGTGCAAATCTATGCATCTTCCCCCGATACCAAACGTGTTAATCGAAGCAGCACAATAAGAATAAATGCGGAGAAGCACCGCTGAATTGTTTGACGACAGTTCAGCGGTGCTTTTGTTTTTGTAGGAGGACTTTTAATTATGGGATTACTCGATAAATTGGAGCAAGTTGAGATCAAGGTGGATTCCCGCCTGCCGGAGGATGACCTGATGTTCTGCGAAACCCAGCAACAGGCGTATGATGAATCCTGCCGTGCGCTCCGTGAAATACGCCAACAGTGGAAAAAAGCGATTCAGGCGCAAAGAGACCTGCTCGGCATTGGGCAGGATGGGTCGCTGCCCTACTTTGGGAGCAATTACCGGTTCGGGATAACGGATCTGAACCGAGAACTGGAGAAGTTCCACAGTAGGTTCATCTCTGAGCTCACACAGCATTTCAATGAGAAATATAGCGTAACGATCTCAACGGATGCCATCAAAGAGCATCTGATCCCCGCAGAGCCGGACCCGTATAGGTGCGATATGGATACGAGCAAGGAGTATCATCGCAATCTGCGGGCTCTTTCACTGCACTATGAAGATGTGGTTGACCAGATGTTCATACAACTGGATGGACTCAGTTTTGTAGAACGCGCTTATCAGGAGCTACGCATTAAATGCTATAAAGCGGCGCATAGCTACAACGACAAGACCAGCTACGACAGTAAAGGGGATACGCTTCGCTTTGGCGGATACTTTTGCACCTGTGATGAAAATTGGGGTCGTGAAGACTGGAGCCTTGCAGACCGCATGAAGGATGTCCTTGCCGGCGTGGCGCACTTTGAAACCACTACCTTTGGGTGCAAGCCTGCGGGATTCTCCGAGCTACTCGGTTATTCCGATGTGTCCACCTCAGTGTTTCAGTTCCCAGACTGCCAGAAGCTCATACAACTGCGCATGTTCAAAAACGGGCGCGTGGATCTGAAGTTTAAGACGGCGTCTATTGCAAAGGAGTTTGCCGAAACGTATCTTGACTATTCATGCTGAGGTGTCGTCATGAAGTATACACCCTCGACAGAATCGATCCCCCAGAGCAGTCGCAGAGCAGTTAACGAAAAGCTCCTGTACCTGATCGACAACAACTGCTGCGAAGCGTATGGTATCACGAAGCAGGATGTTTTTCAGGGTTATACAGGGGATGGGGGCCTGCACGGGCTTTCCCGGAAGAACTATCGGAGCTACCATACATACAGTGAGGCAAAAAAGGAACTGGAAAACGGCCAGTTCTTTACACCGCCCGCCTTGTGTCAGTTCGTGGCGGATTGCCTTTGTCTGGAGGAGGACGATCTGGTAGCGGACCTCACCTGTGGGATGGGGAACTTCTTCAACGTAATGCCGGTGGAAGCCAATGTCTATACTTTGCCTGTGAAATGATTGCCATAATAGGCACAGCGATTCTGACACCCGT
>ERZ779869.3155-NODE-3155-length-12991-cov-2.731988_pt1 | contig 12991 bp, 10 predicted proteins | sample MGYA00511557_ERZ779869 | MGnify/ENA primary metagenome ERZ779869 (study PRJEB29588, sample SAMEA2154620) | human gut metagenome | biome: human gut; feature: human-associated habitat; material: faeces | place: Denmark | collected 2008/2010 ...
CTGGATATGCGGGCGGCATTACCTCGGCAGCGATGGATGGGATGAAGACGGCAGAGGCAATTATCGCGAAGTATGCTATCCCCAAAATTAAAACAAGCATTATAAGAGGAGAAATGATAGATGAAACAAGAAAGAATTGACCGTATTAATACGTTATATCATAAGAGCCAGGCAGTTGGATTGACCGAAGAAGAGAAAAAAGAGCAGGCAGCGCTTCGGAAGGAGTACATTGAGTCAATCCGTGGAAATATGCGAGGACAGTTAAATTCGATACTGATTAAAGAGAAAGACGGTTCTATTACGGATCTGGGTAAGAAATACGGCGGCGTTACGGATACGAAGAATTAATTGAAGGGTAGAAGAGATGGTTATTCATTCATCTGGATCGCAGATATCAAAACAGGAGATTCGCGCATATGTCCTTCAAAAACGCCGGACTCTGCTGCCAGAAGAAAAACAACGATGGGATGAGGCGTTGTTAGAACGTCTCCACCCCCTCTTTCCATCAGCTGGGACGGCAGTGTATGCCTATACGAGTGTGCGCGGTGAGGCAAGTACGGAATATTTGATTGACGAGCTGTTAAAGCGCGCCTGCCGGGTAGCGCTGCCGCGGGTGTTTGGGCGTGAGATGCGTTTTTTCTATGTCACAGATCGGTGCCAGCTTGTGACGGGGGCATATGGCATCCCGGAACCGGCGGACGGATGTCAAGAGGCAGATGCGCCGAAAGCGCTGGTGATCACGCCTGGCGTAGGGTTTTCCAAGGACGGAAACCGCATCGGTTATGGGGCGGGGTATTATGACCGCTTTTTTGCGGCAGAACCGGACCATATGGCGGTGGGACTCTGCTATGGATTCCAGTTGTTTCCGGCATTTGAAACCGAAAAGCACGATAAAAAAATGGCATATATGGTGACACCGGAGCAGACAATTAAAGTTTTGTAATGTCTGGCGCACTCGCGCGAAGCAGAAACATATCGCAAGCGACCACGCTCGGCGCGAGGATATGCCAAGGCACATTCTTTTTCAAAGCCGAAAAGGTATACAGGAACAGAGCAGCCGTGTGGTAAACTCTGTTTTTGCTTCCAGATACATGAACCGGAATATTTTGTAAGAAACTGGAAAGGATTCTGGCAGGAATGGGACTTGCGAAAATGAGCGCCATATAGTAATATTATCTAATGTATGAAATATTAGGATTATTAGGATAATGAAAGAATAGTAAGGAGCAATACAATTTATGGATTTACATACAAACGATTCGTCCGAATCCGCAGCAGGCGTGTTTGTGTCTGACAAATGTCAGATTCCGGTGGGCGGTATACCGCAGCAGGAACCGGAGCGCCAGCAGTATTATATGGCACTCTGCCGCCAGAAGGTACAGGAGATTTCGGACAAACTGGGGCGTCCGCTGACCTGCTTTATCTCGACGTTTGGATGTCAGATGAATGCACACGATTCAGAAAAGCTTCTCGGTATTCTGCTGGAAGCAGGATTTGTGGAAGGAACCAGTGAGGAATCGGATTTCGTCCTCTACAATACATGTACAGTCCGTGAAAATGCGAACCTGCGCGTGTATGGACGTTTAGGGTATCTTCACAGCCTCAAGAAAAAGAATCCGCACATGATGATCGCACTCTGCGGCTGCATGATGCAGGATCCGGAGTTTGTAGAGAAATTAAAGAAGAGCTACCGCTTTGTGGACTTGATTTTCGGCACGCACAATGTATATAAGCTGGCAGAGTTGCTGGAACAGCGCTTTGAGACGGGGAAGATGGTTATCGATATCTGGAAAGGAACTGATAAGATCGTCGAGGATCTGCCGTCGGAGCGCAAATATACATTTAAGTCTGGCGTTAATATCATGTTTGGCTGTAACAATTTCTGCAGCTATTGCATCGTCCCGTATGTGCGCGGACGCGAGCGCAGCCGTGCGCCGGAGGACATCATCCGTGAGATTGAAGAGCTGGTTAAGAACGGCGTCGTGGAGATCATGCTATTAGGGCAGAATGTCAATTCCTACGGAAAGAACCTGGAATCTCCAATTACTTTTGCAGAACTTCTGCGCCGGGTAGAGCGGATTGAGGGGCTTAAACGGATCCGTTTCATGACCTCCCATCCGAAGGATCTGTCGGATGAGCTGATCGAGGTGATGAAGCATTCCAAGAAGATCTGCCGACATCTCCATCTTCCTTTGCAGTCCGGTTCCACGAAGATATTAACAGCAATGAACCGTCGTTATACCAAGGAGCAGTATCTGGAGCTGGCGGAGAAGATCCGTAAGGAGATTCCGGATATGGCGATCACTACGGATATTATCGTAGGATTCCCCGGAGAGACGAAGGAAGACGTAGACGAGACCATCGATGTAATCCGTCGCGTAAAATATGACAATGCCTTTACCTTTATCTATTCCAAACGAACCGGAACACCGGCGGCAGCCATGGAACAGGTGCCGGAGGAACTGGTAAAGGAGCAGTTTGACCGGGTGCTTAAGACCGTGCAGGAGACAGCCAGAGAACAGGTATCCAGGTATCAGGGACAGATCTGCGATGTGCTGGTAGAAGAGATCAATGAAAATGACAGTTCCTTAGTGACCGGAAGAATGTCAAATAATACGCTGGTACATTTTCCGGGAGATGCATCGTTGGTGGGGAAGCTTGTGAATGTTTCACTGGATGAATGTCATGGATTTTATTATATGGGCCATATGGTTTAGTCATGACTCTGATGAATAAATTGTAAAAGGGAATAGAAATGGAAGAACAAGAGAAGAAAAAGAGAATAGAACTGGAACAGGACATGTCCTGGAAAATGTATCAGATACTGACGATAACGGCGTGCACTGCAAATATGATCGGAACAATCTGTAATTTCTGTATTCACGGTACGAAACTGCCGACCATACTCTGCGGCATATGCCTGCTGATGATCGTGACCATCGGCATTATCGGATGGACTACGAAAAAGGTGCAAATACCGGCGGTCTTGATCATATTAATACTTGTATGGTTTGAATTTCCTTATTTGTATTATTGCTACGGGGATGCCTCTATCGTATATCTGGTCCTGGGGGTCGTTGGACTGGCGATATTTTTCCCGAGAAATGTGGTGATCGTTTCTTTTGCGGTCACGTTGCTGGAATATCTGGTGATCATGATGAACAGCTTTGAACGGCCTTCCGTATGGAGAAGTATGGAGGAAGCGGGTAAGATCGGAACTACGCTCGGATCCTTTGTTATTGTGGGAGTATCTGTATTTGCCATGATATTTGAATTGCTCAGAAGTTACGAGGAACAACGAAAGCAATTGCTGAGTCTGAGTGAGGATCTGAACTTTGCAGCGAACCATGATCCTCTGACCAGGCTGTATAATCGGCGCTATCTTGTAAATCAGGTGAATGAATGGATATGCAAGCCGGAGAAGAGCTTCTGGATCGTATTGATGGATGTAGATGATTTCAAGGCAGTCAATGATACCTATGGGCATGGATACGGTGATGATGTACTGCGGGAAGCCGGCAGACTGATGCTGGAAGAAATGATGGGAAAAGGAATCGCAGCCCGGTTCGGCGGCGAGGAGTTTATGCTGGTGTTTGAACAGGATGATCGGGAACAAGTGTTACATTCATTCCGGAATATCCAGGAAGGCTTAAGGAGATATTCCCAGAACACCAGACAGACGGATATTACCATCAGCGGTGGAATGGAACGTTATGAGGCTGATAAACAGCTGGATCTATTGTTTACTTCTGTGGACCGGAAATTATATACTGCCAAAAATAACGGTAAAAACCGTATTGTAGAATAGGTTTAAAATAATAAAAAGTCTTGCAAAGCTTAAAAAATAGAGCTATGATAAGACCCGTGTGATTTTATAAAAATTTTATAATTTCACACGGGTCTTTTTACTGAGGAGATTATATTGAGGAGAATGTTATGGAAAAATTGAAACCGAAGCTTTTCTCAGTGATGAAAAGCTACACGAAAGAACAGTTTGTAAAAGATGTGATCGCAGGTATCATTGTGGCGATCATTGCTCTGCCCTTATCCATTGCACTGGCACTGGCTTCCGGGGTAACACCGGAAAAGGGTATCTATACAGCAATCACCGCAGGCTTTGTGATCTCTTTTCTGGGTGGCAGCCGCGTACAGATCGCAGGTCCTACTGCGGCATTTGCCACCATTGTTGCAGGAATTGTAGCCAAGAACGGCATGGACGGTCTGATCATCGCGACATTGTTAGCGGGTGTGATCCTGATCCTGATGGGATTTTTACGACTTGGTAATCTGATCAAGTTTATCCCCTATACGATCACCACCGGTTTTACTTCCGGTATTGCTGTGACGATCTTTATCGGACAGATCAAGGACTTCCTGGGACTGACCATTGTCAGCGAAGAGCCGCTGATCGAGACCATGGATAAACTGAAAGCAGTATTTCAGTTCATCTCCACCACAAATGTGCAGGCACTGCTTGTAGGTGTGATCAGTCTCCTGATCCTGATCCTGTGGCAGTATCTGCCGGGCTTTTGCAAGAAGATTCCCCCTTCTCTGATCGCAGTACTGGTGGGAAGTGCCATGGTTGCACTACTTAACATGAATGTAAATACGATCGGAGATCTGTATGAGATTTCCAATAAGCTTCCGTCAATTTCTCTGCCCGCCTTCAGCCTGAAGACGGTACAGAACGTCCTGCCGGATGCTTTTACCATCGCGATTCTGGCTGCCATTGAGTCATTGCTTTCCTGCGTGGTAGCGGACAGTATGGTGAACAGCAGACATCGTTCCAATATGGAACTGATCGCCCAGGGCGCCGGCAACATTACTTCCGCATTGTTCGGTGGGATCCCCGCCACCGGAGCCATTGCGAGAACTGCTGCCAATGTGAAAAACGGCGGACGTACCCCCATTGCCGGTATGGTGCATTCCGTGACACTTTTGTTGATCCTGGTAGTACTGATGCCTTATGCGGCACTGATCCCCATGCCCACCATTGCAGCCATTCTGTTCATGGTGGCTTACAATATGTGCGACTGGCGTAAATTCATAGGTCTGTGCAAGACCGCACCCAAGAGTGACATTATCGTTCTGGTGACCACATTTGTACTGACTGTCGTATTTGATCTGGTAGTAGCGATAGAGGTTGGTATTTTACTGGCAGCCATTCTGTTCATGAAGCGTATGAGCGATGTGACGGAAGTGGAAGGCTGGAAATATGTGGATGATGAGGATGATGCGGACAGCCTGTCCTTAAGAGTCGTACCTCACAATACCATGGTCTATGAAGTGAGTGGCCCCTTATTCTTCGGCGCAGCGGACAAGATCCTGAAGATCACATTAGATGAGAAGATGAACTGCCTGGTACTGCGTATGCGCAGCGTGAGCGCCATCGACGCCACGGCCATGCATAATCTGGAGCAGTTATATGCGGACTGTAAGAAGAAAAACATCCAGATCATTCTGTCCCATGTAGGGGAACAGCCCATGCATGTCATGGAGAAGAGCGGCTTCTTAGATAAGGTGGGCAGAGAAAATGTCTGTGCCCATATTGATGATGCACTGGAACGCGCAGCAAAGCTGCAGTAAGTGTGAAAAACTATCATTTTTCATATGGGTTCTTTAATTTACAACCTCAATATTTTGTGCTAAGATAGATGCGGATACGCAAGCTTTTGCGTGTCCGCTTTGTCGTGGATCCTTTTACAGAACAGGAGAAGATCATGGCTGAATTGACACCAATGATGCAAAAATATATGGAGACCAAGGAGCAGTATAAGGACTGTATCCTTTTTTATCGTCTGGGAGATTTCTATGAAATGTTTTTCGACGATGCGCTGGTGGCTTCCAAGGAACTGGAGATCACACTGACGGGAAAAAGCTGTGGCCTGGAGGAACGTGCGCCCATGTGCGGCATTCCTTATCATGCCGTGGAAGGCTATCTGTCCAAGCTGGTAAGCCGCGGTTATAAAGTGGCTATCTGCGAACAGGTGGAGGATCCGAAGCTTGCCAAGGGATTGGTGAAGAGGGAAGTGATCCGTGTGGTGACACCCGGTACCAACTTAAACGTACAATCTCTGGAAGCCGGCAAAAATAATTATCTGCTGAGCATTGCCTATACTCCGGATGGCATCGGTATCTCTGCGGCAGATGTAACTACCGGTGATTATTATGTGACCGAAGTCGAAGATCTGAAAAAATTAAATGATGAACTGATGAAGTACGAACCTTCGGAGATCATCTGCAACGAGGCATTTTTAGTCAGTGGCTTTGATGTGAATGATTTAAAGTCCCGCTTACATATCTCCGTCAATGCGTTGGAATCCCATATGTTCGATGATGACGGTTGCAGACGGATCCTGATGAAACATTTTAAGGTAAATACGCTGATCGGACTTGGTGTCGAAGAATTCCCTACGGGACTTTTAGCGGCGGGAGCACTGTTACAGTATCTGTATGATACCCAGAAGTCAGATCTGGAGCATTTTACCCATATTTATCCCTATCTTACCAGCAAATATATGCTGCTTGACAGCTCCACCAGAAGAAATCTCGAACTGACGGAGACTCTCAGAGAGAAGCAGAAGAGAGGCTCTCTTCTGTGGGTGTTAGATAAGACGAAGACCGCCATGGGCGCCAGACTTCTGCGCAATTACATCGAACAGCCGTTGATCGAAAAGGATGAGATGGAGAAGCGTCTGGATGCCATTCAGGAGCTGAATCAGGATTCCATCTCCAGGGATGAGATCCGGGAATACTTAAATCCCATCTACGATCTGGAACGACTGCTCAGTAAGGTGACTTATAAGACGGCAAATCCCAGAGATCTGATCGCATTTCGGAATTCCCTGCAGATGCTGCCGCCGATTAAGACAGTGCTGTCTGCCTTTGAAAAAGAAGAACTGACTAAAATCCGGGAGCAGATTGATGGACTGGAGGATATTTATCAGCTGATCGATGAAGCGATCATTGACGAACCGCCCCTGTCCATCCGGGAAGGCGGGATGATCAAGGATCAGTTTGATGAAACCATAGACAGACTGCGCAGCGCCAAGCATGACGGAAAACAATGGCTTGCCCAGTTGGAGGAAGAGGACAGAGAGCGTACCGGAATCAAGAATCTGAAGATCAAATATAACAAAGTATTCGGCTATTATTTTGAAGTGACCAATTCCTATAAGAATCTGGTGCCGGAGGACTATATCCGCAAGCAGACCCTGGCAAATGCGGAACGATATACCACACCGCGGTTAAAGGAACTGGAAGACACTATTTTAAATGCGGAGGACAAGTTACAGACACTGGAATACGATGTCTTCTGCAGAATCCGGGATACCATTGCACAGGAACTGGTCCGCATCCAGAACACCGCGAAAGCGATCGCAAAGCTGGATGTGTATGCGTCTTTGTCGTTGGTTTCGGAACGAAATCATTATGTACGTCCGAAGTTAAATGAAAAGGGTGTTATTGACATCAAGGACGGAAGACACCCTGTGGTGGAACAGATGATCACCAATGATATGTTTATTGCCAATGACACTTATCTGGATAATGGAAGCCACTGTATCAGTGTCATTACCGGCCCTAATATGGCGGGTAAGTCCACTTATATGCGTCAGACGGCACTGATCGTACTGATGGCGCAGATCGGGTGCTTCGTGCCGGCCAGAACCGCTAATATCGGTATTGTAGACCGGATCTTTACCCGCGTGGGAGCTTCGGATGATCTGGCCAGCGGTCAGTCCACTTTTATGGTGGAGATGAATGAAGTGGCGAATATCTTACGAAATGCCACATCCAAGAGCCTTCTGATCTTAGACGAGATCGGAAGAGGTACTTCCACTTTTGACGGATTGAGCATTGCCTGGGCAGTGATCGAACATATCAGCAACCGCAAGCTTTTAGGAGCCAAGACACTGTTCGCTACCCATTACCATGAGCTGACCGAGCTGGAAGGCAAAATGAACAATGTGAACAACTATTGCATTGCTGTGAAAGAATGTGGCGACGATATCGTGTTCTTGCGTAAGATCGTAAAAGGAGGTGCGGACAAGAGCTATGGCATCCAGGTAGCGAAGCTGGCAGGTGTGCCGGACATGGTCATCGACCGTGCCAAGGAGATCGTGGAACAGCTGTCGGACAATGATATTACGGAAAAGGTGCAGAGCATTGCTATCGATAATAAAAACGATGGTAAGGCAAAAAAACAACCAAGATACGATGAGGTGGATCTGGCACAGATGTCTCTGTTCGACACTGTGACGGATGAGGATATTCTGAAGGAACTGATGGAGATCGAGGTGACGACGCTGACCCCATTAGATGCACTGAACACTCTGTACCGGTTACAGAATAAGCTGAAGAACCGCTGGAACGGTTAGATATAAGGGAAAGGCATAGGTAGATATATGGGAATACATGTACTGGACTCCCGGACGATCGACAGGATCGCTGCCGGTGAGGTGGTAGAACGACCTGCCAGCGTGGTGAAGGAGCTGGTGGAAAATGCCATAGATGCCGGTTCCACGGCGATTACGGTAGAGGCAAAAGAAGGCGGTATTGAGTTCATCCGTGTGACGGATAACGGTTGCGGCATTGAACGGGAACAGCTGCCCACAGCGTTTCTGCGGCATGCCACGAGCAAAATCGAAGATGCGGATGATCTGAACCATATTGCAAGCCTTGGCTTCCGCGGTGAGGCTCTGTCCAGTATCGCTGCGGTATCCCGTGTGGAGATCATCACCAAGAGAAAAGAGAACCTCACCGGAACCCGCATGGTGTTAGAGGGGGCAAAGGAACAGTCCATCGATGAGATAGGCGCGCCGGACGGTACCACATTCCTCATGAGGAATCTGTTCTTCAACACGCCGGTACGCCGGAAATTTTTAAAACAGCCTGCCACGGAGGGTAGTTATATTACGGATCTGATGGAACATCTGGCACTGTCCAGACCGGATATCTCTTTCAAATTCGTACTGGGGAATCAGACCAGATTCCATACCTCCGGAAATGGTGACCTGCGGGAAGTCATCTACCGGATCTACGGCAGAGAGATCGCCGCGGAGCTGGTACCGATCCAGATGGAAGAAAACGGTATTAAGATTGAGGGGTATCTGGGCAAACCGGTACTGGTGCGTTCCAACCGCAATTTTGAGATCTATTTTATCAACGGTCGTTTTATCCGCAGCGGTGTGATCGCCAAAGCCATTGAAGAAGGTTATAAGCAGTATCTGATGCAGCATAAATTCCCGTTATGCGTGCTGCATATTACGATGGATACGGAGACCGTGGATGTGAACGTACATCCCTCCAAAATGGATGTGCGGTTCTCCGACGGCATGGCATTTGCCAGAATGCTGAGCGAGAAAATAGCAACAACCCTGCGGAACCGGGAAATGATCCCGGATGCTTCCTTAGAGGATGAAAAATCCATTCAGAAAAAGGAGCAGGAAGACAGAAAAGCTTCCTGGAAGGAGCACACGCCGGAGGTGTTCGAGAAAAAAAGAGAAGAAAGCTACCGTGTCATGGAGGCTGCCAAATATGAGGCGGTACCGAAAGACCGGAGGGAATTTATACAGAAGCCGATATGGCAGGAGACACATGCAGGTATACAGACGAGTCTCCGCAAACCGGAACCGGTAAGTGAGCAGACAGAGGTACAATCTATTGCACCTGTGGCAACACCGGAATCGAAAGAGGACGATTTTTTCGTAGAGGCTGCACCGCTGGAGCCAAGGGATGAGACTTCATCAGAGCCTGTTATCTGCCCGGAGACCGCTGAGGTAATCGAACCGAAGGAAGATAGTCCTGCGCTGACACAGCCGGAAGATAAGGAACCTGAGGTGAAGGCTGTACAGCAGATGAATCTGTTTGAAGAGAAACTTTTATCTGTGCAGAACCGCAGCCGCTACCGTATCATCGGACAGGTCTTCGATACCTACTGGCTGATCCAGTTCGAGGATAAGCTGTTCATCATTGACCAGCATGCCGCCCATGAGAAGGTGAAATACGAGCGCCTGATGAAACAGTTCCACGAAAAGAGCGTGGTCTCCCAGCGCCTGATGCCTCCCATCATTGTCAGCCTGACGGGGCAGGAGGAAAGTATTCTTCATACTTATGAGGATGCTTTTACACAGCTCGGATTCGAGATCGAAGCCTTTGGCGGCAACGAATATGCCCTGCGCAGTGTCCCGGTAGATCTCTATGGATGCAGTGAGAGAGAACTGTTTTTAGCGGTGCTTGATGAACTGTCCCAGGAGACCGGCAACCGCGGAAGCTTTCAGGTCATCGAGGAGAAGATCGCATCCATGTCCTGTAAGGCAGCTGTTAAAGGTAACAACCGATTAAGCCTTCAGGAGGCGGAACAGCTGATCGATGAACTTCTGACACTGGATAACCCCTATAATTGTCCCCACGGCAGACCCACCATCATTACTATGACGGAGACTGACCTGGAGAAGAAATTTAAGAGGATCGTATAATGCGTTTACTGATCAAACAACGAGTATTTTCCTGGACAGATTCTTATGATGTCTATGATGAGAACGAAAATGCAAAATACTTTGTAAAGGCGGAATTTTTCTCCCTGGGACACCAGTTACACATATATGACAGAAATGATCGTGAACTGGGTGTGATCAGGCAGCGGCTGTTTACCCTGCTTCCGGCATTTGAAATCGAAATCGGCGGGCAGGTGAAAGGCGAGATCCGCAAACAGTTTTCTTTTTTCAAACCCAGATACGAGATTGATTATAACGGCTGGCGCGTGGAAGGAGATTTTCTGGGATGGGATTATGATGTATACAACGGATGCAGCAGTATCATTCATATCTCCAAGGAACTGTTCCATTGGGGAGATACCTACACGATTAACTTTGCTGATCCTAAGGACGAACTGGAAGGGCTGATGTTAGTCATTGCTATCGATGCTGCAAACTGCACCCAGAATAATGGATAATGTGTAAGGAAGAAAAATTATGTCGGTAACACAATCTATAAAAAGACCGTTAGTCGTACTGACCGGTCCCACCGCAGTTGGTAAGACGAAACTGTCCATTGCCCTGGCGAAAGCTATAGGTGGGGAGATCCTGTCAGCCGATTCCATGCAGGTATATAAACATATGGATATCGGATCCGCCAAGATCCGCCCTGAGGAAATGCAGGGAGTGCCCCATCATCTGATCGACATTCTGGAGCCGTGGGAAGAATTTAATGTGGTGGTATTTCAGAAACGGTGTCTGGAATGCATGGAACAGATCTATGACAGAGGGCATATCCCAATCCTGGTGGGAGGCACCGGGTTCTATATTCAGGCGGTGCTTCGGGGTATTGATTTTACGGAGAACGAAGAGAATACCGAATACCGGGAAAAAATGGAACAGCTTGCGAAAGAAAAGGGACCGGAAGTACTACATGACATGCTCAGAAAAATTGATCCGGTTTCAGCAGAGAACATTCATACAAACAATATCAAGAGAACCATCCGTGCACTGGAATATTATGAACTGACCGGAGAACCCATCTCTGCGCATAATGAAAGGGAAAAAGAGCGCACGAGCCCATACAATTTCAGCTATTTTGTCCTGACGGATGACAGAGAAAATCTGTATGCGCGGATCGAAACCCGTATCGATGAAATGCTGTCGGAAGGACTGGTGGAGGAAGTCAGAAGCCTGAAAAAAATGGGCTGTCACAGAGGAATGGTATCCATGCAGGGACTGGGTTACAAAGAGATCCTGGAGTACCTGGACGGAGAATGCAGCCTGGAGGAAGCAGTGTATACTCTGAAGCGGGACACCAGGCATTTTGCCAAGAGACAGCTGACCTGGTTCCGCAGGGAGAACGCAGTTACCTGGCTGGATAAACAGCAATTTGACTATGACGAAGAGAAAATTTTAGAATATATGATAAAGGAATTAGGAGAAAAAGGGATCTATGAAAAACAGCAATAACAGTAATGAAGAAATGTATCTTTCCATGGGGATCAGCAAGACGGTATATGACTATGGATGTGTCATAGAGAAAAGTCTGCGGGAGCGTTTTGACGAGGTGGACCGGAATGCGGAGTATAATCAGTTAAAGGTGGTAAAAGCCATGCAACAGCATCAGGTAAGTGAAGCCTGCCTGCTGGGTACTACCGGCTACGGATATAACGACCTGGGAAGGGATACCTTAGAGGCGGTTTATGCGGCAACGTTCCACACAGAGGATGCTCTGGTGCGTCCCCAGATCACCTGTGGTACCCATGCACTGGCACTGGCTCTGATGAGCAATTTAAGACCCGGAGACGAACTGCTGTCCCCCGTAGGCAAGCCTTATGATACTTTGGAAGAAGTTATCGGCATCCGCCCGTCTAAAGGGTCTCTGGCAGAATACGGTGTAACCTATCGCCAGGTAGACCTGCTGCCGGACGGAAACTTTGACTATGATAAGATCCGTGAAAACATTAATGAGAAGACCCATCTGGTAACCATTCAGAGATCCAAGGGATATCAGACCAGACCGACCCTGTCCGTACAGCGGATCGGCGAGCTGATCGCCTTTATCAAAGGCATCAAGCCGGATGTGATCTGTATGGTGGATAACTGCTACGGAGAATTCGTGGAGACGATGGAACCCTCCGATGTGGGTGCGGACATGATCGTGGGATCCCTCATTAAAAACCCCGGCGGCGGACTGGCTCCCATTGGTGGCTATATTGCCGGTAAAAAAGAGTGTGTGGAAAATGCTGCATACCGTCTGACATCCCCGGGACTCGGTAAGGAAGTAGGAGCATCTCTTGGCATTCTGAAGGATTTTTATCAGGGATTTTTCCTGGCGCCTACTGTGACGGCGGGTGCATTAAAGGGAGCGATCTTTGCAGCTAATGTCTATGAAAAATTAGGTTTTGCGGTAGTACCGAACGGTACGGAGAGCAGACATGATATTATCCAGGCTATAGAATTTAATAACAGGGATGCGATGATCGCATTTTGTGAAGGAATACAGGCAGCAG
>ERZ779869.3156-NODE-3156-length-12988-cov-9.704786_pt1 | contig 12988 bp, 11 predicted proteins | sample MGYA00511557_ERZ779869 | MGnify/ENA primary metagenome ERZ779869 (study PRJEB29588, sample SAMEA2154620) | human gut metagenome | biome: human gut; feature: human-associated habitat; material: faeces | place: Denmark | collected 2008/2010 ...
GGAAATAGCTGCGGCGCAGCTTTTTGCACAGTCTGCGTTAGCCATAGGAGTCCGTACAGTCCTTCGGCGTGGGGACGTGCGCAGTCCTGTCACCGCGCCAGATATAGAAGATGCCGTCCTTCGTCCGGCAGACGTACTCCCAGCCCAGGCGGGCGCGCTTTTCGCGCAGGGTTTCGTCGGGGTCGTCATCGTCCGCGGCGGGTTCCAGGTGATAGCGGCAGTCGCGCGGCTCGCCGATCACAAAATCGTCGTAGCGGAGCAGGAGCTTCCCCTCCGCCGCGCGCTCGGAAAGCCACTGCTCGATGCCGCGCGGGTCGTAGGCGCTGGGTGCAAAGCGGATGCTCTTCGTCTCGGGCTCATTCTCTTCGTTCGGCGCAGTCCCTCCGCTCTCCGGAAGCTCTGTTGTCTCGCGCAGGTCTTCGTCCATTCGCGCTCCCTCCTCTCTTCTCTCTATGGCAAAGTATAAAGAAGCGAGGGAGATTTTTCAAGCAAGTTCAGCGAGCATTGACAAAAATCGCGCGCAAGTTTATTGTTACATCGCAAAAAAGGCAGGAAATTCCTGCCTTTTTTCGTTTCACAGCAAAATCGGCTGAATTTGTCTTCCCTCCAGCGCCGCCTCGGCCGTCGGGATAATTTTGCGGAAGTCCGCGATCAGCGACGTGGGCTTCGCCTCGGCGTTGTCCTGCCCGAAGGGGACAAAATAGTAGTTCTTGCGGTTCAGCAGCGCCGCGATGTTCGGCGCGCTCGCGGATAAGCCGTCATTCGTCGCAATGGCGAGCACGACAGGCTTACCGTTGCGCAGGTGTCCCTTTGCCGCCATCGTCACTGGACCGTCCGTAATGCCGTGGGCGAGCTTGGCAAGCGTATTGCCCGTACAGGGCGCGATGACGAGCACTTCCATCGCCCCCTGCGGGCCGAGGGGCTCGGCTTCGACGATATTGCGCACGGCCTTCCGCCCCGCCAGCGCCTCCACGCGGGTGACGAAGTCCTCCGCCGTGCCGAAGCGCGTGGAATACTTCGCTGCGTTTTCCGACAAAATCGGGACGATCTCATGCTCGCGCGCGATGTCCTCGTAGAGTTTCAGCAGCTCGGGATGGTTGCAGAACGAGCCGCAAAAGGCAAATCCGATCTTCATGCTTCCTCCTTGATGAGTCGACATAACGTCTTTTTGATGGCGCGCGCCGCCGTCTCCGGCGCGACGCGCCCGGGCAGTCCCCCTGCCTTGAGATACGAAAGGCGCAGCGTTTCGACCGCGTCCATGTCAAAGCCGCTCGCGCTCGCAAGCTCGATGAGCAGGCAGTCCGGCGGCAGCTCGGCAAGGAGCGCTTCGTCCAATACCTGATGCGGCACGGTGTTGAACACCACGCGGAACGCCCCCCGCATTCCGAAGAGGCGGTTCGTGTGCAGCGGCGCGTAGCCGAACGCGTCGATCCACGCAAGGTCCGACCGCTTGCGCGCGCTGACGCTGACCTTCGCTCCCAGCGCGCTCAGATCGTGCGCGAGCACCTTTCCGATGCGGCCAAAGCCGAGCACGAGGCATGGCGTGCCGTGCAGCGTGACACTCGTGTGCTTCATCGCCGCCTCGATGGCCCCCTCCGCCGTCGGGATCGCGTTGCGCACGCTCAGTTCTTCCGAGGCAAAGTAGTCCGTGATTGTAAGCCCCAACGACTGCGCGAGCGTTGACGCGTCGTTTCCCACATTGCCCGCGAAAATGCGGTGCTCGCGCCGCAGCGAGCGCAGCAGGCTCTCCATCGTGAGCTCTGTGCCGCTCAAATAGCCGTTTTTCTCCGCCGGCAGCGGCAGGACGATGATGTCTGCTTTCAGCGCGTCGCACAGCGCCAGCGGCTTTGGCGCACCGGTCAGCTCCCACGAGCAGACGTCGTATCCCTCCGCAGCCATCATCTGGGCAAGCATGCGCATGCGTGCGTCGCCGCCCAGGAATGCTATCGTCTGGTCCATCTCATTCCCCCTTTTCCATAAAGGGTATGCCGCAGCGCGTGCGCGCATGACGCAAACTATTTTTGATTCTTTGCTTGACAACTCTATTTTTATCGCTATAATAAGAATTAATCTAATTCTTATTAAGGAGAAACACATGACCAAGTACGCCCAGCAGATTCTCGATCTCGTCCTGTGCTCCACCGAGCACCCGACCGCCGAGCAGATTTTTCTGCAAATGAAGCAGGAAAATTCCAAAATCGCGCAAGCTACGGTGTATAACAACCTCAACGCGCTTGTAGCGGACGGCAAACTCATCCGCCTGTCGCAGCCCGGCGCGCCCGACCGCTACGACAACACCACGCGCCACGATCACCTGATCTGCACCTGCTGCGGCGCGCTCGCAGACTTCAAGTTCACCGACCTGACGCACAACATCGAAGCCGCGCTCGGCGCGCGCATCCAGTCCTACGACCTTCGCATTCACTATCTCTGCCCCGCCTGCCGCAAGGCGCAGGAGCAGCATGAAAATTTTGAAAGATGAAAAGGAGAATTTCACCATGAAGACCAACAAGTATTCCGGCACCAAAACCGAGCAGAACCTGCGCACCGCCTTCTCGGGCGAATCCGAGGCGCGCAACAAGTACACCTTCTTCGCCTCCACGGCCAAGAAAGAGGGCTATGAGCAGATCGCCGCGCTCTTCCAGAAGACCGCGGACAACGAAAAGGAGCACGCCAAGATGTGGTTCAAAGAGCTCCAGGGCATCGGCTCCACCGCCGACAATCTGCTCTCCGCCGCTGAGGGCGAAAACTACGAGTGGACCGACATGTACGATTCTTTCGCCAAGATCGCAGAGGAAGAGGGCTTTCCCGAGCTGGCGCAGAAGTTCCGCCTCGTCGGCGAGATCGAGCGCCATCACGAGGAACGCTACCGCGCGCTGCTGCGCAACGTCGAGACCGCCAAGGTCTTTGAAAAGAGCGAGGTCAAGGTCTGGGAGTGCCGCAACTGCGGCCACATCGTCGTCGGCACCAAGGCCCCCGACGTCTGCCCCACCTGCAACCACCCCCAGAGCTACTTCGAAGTCCACGCGGAGAATTATTGAGAATCGTCAACTAAAACGAGAGCCGCAGGCTGTGCCTGCGGCTCTCTTACTATTCACTTACCCCTTCGGCAGCAGGATGCAGATCGTCGTGCCCTTGCCCTCTTCGCTATGAAGCTCGACTGTACCGTGATGGTACTGCACGGCGTGCTTGACGATGGAAAGGCCGAGGCCCGTGCCGCCGCTTGCCTTCGAGTGGCTCTTGTCCACGCGGTAGAAGCGCTCGAAGATGCGGCTCTGGTGCTCCGGCGCGATGCCGATGCCCGTATCGGCCACGGAGACGAACGCCTTGCCGTCCCGCTCGCCGACGCTTACCTTCATGCTGCCACCCTCGACGTTGTACTTGATGGCGTTGTCGCAGAGGTTATAGATGACCTCGTACAAAAGCCGCCGTACGCCTCCGATGGTCTCGCTCCCGCCCTCGACGGCAATCGCGATGTGCTTCTCCGCCGCCGCGGTCTTGAGATCGTCCGCCGCCTCCTGCGAAAGCGTGAGCAGGTCGACCGTCTCGCGCGGCATTTCGTCGCCCTCGTCGAGCTGGGACAGGCGGATGATGTCGCCGATCAGCGTGACAAGGCGCTGCGCTTCTTTCCGGATATGGCCGACGAAGCGGGGGACGTCCTCCTGCTTCACCATACCGTTTTCCAGCAGCTCCGCGCTGCCGATGATGCCTTGCAGCGGCGTTTTGAGCTCGTGCGACACGTTCGCCGTGAATTCACGGCGCGTCTGCTCCGCTGTCTCGCGCTCGGTGATGTCGAAAGCCAGCAACACAGCGCCGACCGCCGCGCCGCTTGCGCCGATGCGGCTGACGTCAAACTGCCAGATACGGCCGCCGCGCTCCACGCGCGCCTCACTGTGCCCCTCGTCCATGGCACGCTCGATGGCAAGGCTCATGTCGTGGCTGCGGTCGATGGTCAAAAAGTCCTGCCCGACGCAGCTCTCGTCCGTGCCGAAGAGCTTTTCCGCCGCGGGGTTGATACTCAGCACATGCTCTTTTTCATCGAGCAGCACAAGCCCTTCGCGCATGCTGCTTGTGATCTGCGAAAATTCCGTCTGCTGGCGCTGAAGTTCGTCCATCTGCTCGTCGATCTGCAAGTGCTGGCGGTTGATGCGCCCGAGCAGCGGGGCGAGCTCTTCATAGGCGTCATTTTCAAGCGGATGCTCAAGGTCCAGCTTGTTGAGCGGCTGGACGATGCGGTGCGACAGGCTCTTGGCTAAAACAGAGGACAGGATCAGCGCCACGATCAGTACCACTAAAATGGGCTGCCCCATGCCGACGAGCAGCACACCCGCCGTCGCGCGGCTCATCGAAATGCGCAGCACGCTCCCGTCCGCGAGCCTTTCCGCGCAGTACATCGTCTTTTGCAGCAGCGTCGAGGAATAGCGCGTACTCTCGCCCTCGCCGTATTCCAGCGCTTGCTTGACCTCCACGCGGTCGGCGTGATTTTCAAGGCTTTCGGCATCGGTCACGGTGTCGTAGAGCACCGTACCGTCGTTTTCGATCCACGTCAGGCGGTAGCGCTCGGAGGAGAGCTGAGAGAGATACTCCGTCCCGTTTTCCTTCACGGCGACGGCGGCAAGCTCCAGCTCATCGCGCAACTGCTTTTTTTCGACGCTCCCGAAGTATTCGTACAGACAGCCCATGATGACGAGCAGGCTCGCCAGCAGCACCGTGCCCGCCACAAGCAGGATGGAGTGAAAGATCTTTTTTGTCATGCCTTGCCCTCCATCCGGTAGCCCACGCCGCGCACGGTCTCGATCTTCTCACCGTACGCGCCGAGCTTCTGCCGCAGCGTGCGGATGTGCATGTCCACCGTGCGCGTCTCGCCGCAGTAGTCCGTACCCCACACGTCCGCCATGAGCTGGTCGCGCGAAAACGCCGTGCCGGGATGCGAGAGGAACAGGCGCAGCAGTTCGAATTCCTTGTATGTCAGCGCGACGCTCTCTCCATCCGCCGTGACGGTGTGGCTCTCTTCGTCGAGCACCAGACCGCCGCAGCGCAGCTGGGCTGCCGTCTTCGTGCCACAGCGGCGCAGCACCGCTTTGACACAGGAGACGAGCTCCATCACGCCGAACGGCTTTGTCAGATAGTAGTCTGCACCGAGGTCGAGACCGCGGATCTTGTCGTATTCCGCGCCCTTGGCCGTCGCCATGACGACAGGGATATCGGAAAGCGCCGCGTCCGCGCGCATGCGGCGCAGCAGCTCCATCCCGTCGATGCCGGGGAGCATCACATCGAGCACGACAAGCTCGGGTCTTCCCGTGCGCAGCGCCTCCCAGAACGAGGTACCGTCTTCAAAGCCCTTGGCCTCAAAGCCGGTCGATTGCAGGGCATATACCTCGATATCGCGGATACTGGCATCGTCTTCCACGCACCAGATCATACTTTACCCCTCCTTATGCTCTCCTGTCACAGAGAAAATGACCCATTCGGCGATGTTCGTCGCATGGTCGCCGATGCGCTCAAAATACTTGGCGATCATCAGCAGGTCGAGTGCGAATTCACCATCATCAGGGTCCTGCGCGATGCGCTTGATGAGGTCCTTCTTCACGCGCGCGAAATAGTCGTCCACGGTGTCGTCCTCAGCGATGACCTGATCGGCAAGCGCCGTGTCGCGCTTGACATAGGCGTCCACGCTCTCGGTCACCATCTTGATGGTCGAGCGCGCCATCTCGCGCAGGAGATTACTGTTTTCCGCACCGCGCCCGCCGAGGAACGTGATGATCTCGGCAATATCCTCGGCCTGGTCGCCGATGCGCTCCATGTCCGTGATCATCTTGAGCGCCGCCGAGATCTGGCGCAGGTCCTTTGCCACGGGCTGCTGCTGCAAAAGAAGCTTTAGGCACAGCGACTCGATCTCGCGCTCCTTGCGGTCGATCTCCTGATCGAGCGGTGCGACGCGCGCGGCCAGCTCCGCGTTGCCCTCCGTCAACGCCTGTGCCGAAAGGGCGATGACCTCCTCGCACAGCGCGCCCATCTCAATGAGCTCGCGGTTCAAAAGCGCAAGCTGTTCATCAAACCGGCTTCTCATTTAACCGAACCTCCCCGTGATGTAATCTTCTGTCCGCTTGTCCTGCGGCTGGGAGAAGAGCTTCTCCGTCTCGCCGTACTCTACGAGCTCGCCGAGCAGGAAGAACGCCGTGTGGTCGGAAATACGCACCGCCTGCTGCATGTTGTGCGTGACGATGACGATGGTGTACTTCTCCTTGAGCTCCATCGCGAGCTCTTCGATCTTCGATGTCGAAATGGGGTCGAGCGCACTTGTCGGCTCGTCCATCAGCAACACCTCGGGCTCGACCGCGAGCGCGCGGGCGATGCAAAGGCGCTGCTGCTGGCCGCCGGAGAGGCCGAGCGCGTTTTTCTTCAGGCGGTCCTTGACCTCGTCCCAAATCGCCGCGCCACACAGGGATTTTTCAACGATCTCATCGAGCTTTGCCTTGTTCTTCACGCCGTGCGTGCGCGGACCGTAGGCAATGTTGTCATAAATGCTCATTGGGAAGGGGTTCGGCTTTTGGAACACCATACCCACCTGACGCCTAAGCTCACTCACATCGACGGACGCGTCAAAAATGTCCTCGCCCTTATAGAGGACGCTGCCCGTGATCTTCACATCGGGGATCAAATCGTTCATGCGGTCGAGCGTCTTTAAAAACGTCGACTTGCCGCAGCCACTCGGGCCGATGAGCGCCGTAATGCTTTTTTCGGGAATTTCAATGTTGATGTCCTTGAGCGCCTGATGGCTCCCGTACCACAGACACAGGTTCTCAACGGAAAGGATGTTGTTCATAGCCCTCTCCCCTCTTTCAATTTGTCTTCAAAGGCGAGGCCGTACCAGTGGCTCTCGCCGCGTTTTGCCGTTTTCTGCACGCAGTCGTCGCAGAATTCCGCCGCGTCTTTCAGGGCTTGCGGCATGCCTTTACCGTTCATCAGCTCGCCGCACAGGGCGGAGACGAACACATCACCCGTGCCATGCAGCGTCTGCGGAAGGCAGGGCTTGAAAATTTCCATATACTGCCCGTTCAGCCGCGCGCAGTAGCCGATCTCCTCCCCGCGGTGGACGCCGGTGATGATGACATTTTCCACCGTGAGCGCTTTAAGAAGCGTTTCTATCGGTGCGTCCATCCCGCAGCCCGCGAGAAGCGCCGCCTCCGTGCGGTTGGGCGTGATGAGCTGTGCGCTCTCGCACAGCGCGCGCATCGCCTGCACGTACTCTTCGGTAAAGCAGCCGTACAGCGCGCCGTTGTCGCCGAGCACGGGGTCGACCACAACGATGGTATCCTCCCCCGCAAAGTCGCGGAGGAAATCTTTTGCAAAATGCATCTGCTCCACCGAGCCGAAAAAGCCCGTGCAGATGCCGTCGAATTTGATTTGAAGCTGTCTCCAGTGCGCGGCAAAGGCCTTCATCTCGTCCGTCATATCGCGCATGACGTAGCTGCCGAAGCCGTCCGCCGTGTGCGTCGATAAAATGGCCGTCGGCAGCGGTACCGTCTCCACCCCGTAGGAAGAGAGGATGGGCATGGCCACGCTCAGCGAACACTTACCGAAGCAGGAAAGGTCATTTAAGAGCGCCATGCGCTTCATGCCGCTTCCGTTGACAGGTCGTATCATTGCTGTTTCCTCCTGAAGTATCGGCCGACCAGATCGGCGATGAGGTTAATGAGCATCGTCAGCAGCATCAAAATGGCCGCGATGGCGAACACCACCCCCGTATCGCTCGACTCCTTGGCGTAGAAGTACAGCGCCACCGTCAGCGTCGCGCCCGCGTTGTGCATGCCCTCAAAGAAGTTGTAGAGCATGTGCGCCGAGCCCGCCGTGAATAAGAGCGCCGCCGACTCGCCGAGGATGCGTCCGATCGACAGGATACAGCCCGTCACGATACCGTCCACGCAGCTTGGCAGCACCACCGTGCGGATGGTGCGCCATTTGCCCGCGCCCAGGCCGAACGCGCCCTCGCGGTAGCTCTGCGGTACGGTCTTGAGGCTCTCCTGTGTCGTGCGCATGATGGTCGGCAGGTTCATGATCGTCAGCGTCAGCGCACCCGCAAGAAGCGACATGCCGTTTTTGCAGAAGATCAGCATGCCGACAAGGCCGTAGATGATCGACGGGATACCGGAGAGCGTTTCGGACGCGTATTCGATGATGGAGACGAGCTTTTTGTTCGCGGCGTATTCATTTAAGTAGATGGCCGCGCCCACGCCGAGCGGCAGCACGATCAAAAGCGTCGCGATGACGATGTAGAGCGTGCTCAGGATGTCCGGCAGGATGCCGACGCGGTTGGCAAGATAGCTCGGCGCGGTGGAGAGCATCTCCCAGGTGATGTTCGGAATGCCGTTGCCCAATATATAACCAATCATACCGACTACGAGCGCGCAAGTCAATACTGCGGCGACGCCCATTAGGAGCTTCATCGCCGTGATATAGGCCTTGCGGCGGGCCGAGGACTGCATTTTCAGCATCAGTTACCCTCCTTGTCGCGCTTTAAGAAGAAGTTGAGCGCCGCATTGATGAGCAGGATGAAAAGATACAGCACAAGCGCGATGGAAAAGAGCGCCTGATGCTGCAAGCCCGAGGAGTAGGCCATTTCGCTTGCAACGGCCGTTGTGAGAAAGCGGACGCTCTCAAAAATCGACGATGGCATATTCGACACGTTGCCCGAGACCATCATCACCGCCATCGCTTCGCCGATGGCGCGGCCCACGCCGAGCACGACCGCCGCGGCGATGCCGCTCTTTGCCGCCGGAACGGAGACGCGGAAATAGGTCTCGACCTCAGTCGCACCGAGGGCAAGCGAGGCGTCCTCATATTCATGCGGAACGGCCTCGAGCGCCGTGACGCTCACCTTGATGATTGACGGCAGGATCATGACGGCCAGCACGATGATGGCCGCAAACAGGCTTGCGCCGTCCGGCAGGTGGAACGTCTTGCGGATGGCAGGCACGAGCACCAGCATACCGACAAGGCCGTACACGACCGACGGGATCCCCGCGAGCAGGCTGACGGCGGCCTCCAGCACGGTGCGGACCTTCTTGGGCGCGACCTTGGAGAGGTACACCGCCGTCAAAAAACCGATGGGCACGCCGAGGACGATCGCGCCTGCCGTGCCGTAAACACTCGTTAAAATAAAGGGCAGAATGCCGTACTTCGGCTCCGCCGACGTCGACGACCACACCTTGCCCGTGAGAAACGGCACAAGGCCGATCTTCTGAATGGCCGGGATGCCGGAGATGATGAGATACACCGTGATCAGCAGCACGCATCCGACCGTAATGAGGCCGAGAAGCAGAAAAATACCGTGGACGACGGCTTCAAACATTTTTTTCCTCTGCGCCATAATTGTTTCCTCTTTTTGCTGTCAGCGGGAGACGGCTCACGCCGCCTCCCGTGATGGTTCCTGTGTTCTGTTAGTTGGCTGCGACCGCACCGGCAGCGGCGATGATGCTTGCCGCGTCAGTGGACAGCGCGTAGTCGAAGAAGGCCTGTGCCGCGGGGGAAAGCTTGGTGCCCTCCTTCGTGACGAGCACGAACGGACGCTGGACCACATAGCTGCCGTCCTTGACGGTCGCCTCCGTGGCTTCCACACCGCCGACTGTCAGCGCCTTGACGCTGTCGCCGACCGCGGAGAGGGAGGCATAGCCGATGGCGTCGGGGTTCTGGGACACGGTGTTGATGACGTCGCCCGTGGAGGTGAGCTCCTGACGGTACTGGCAGGCGTCCTTGGTGTCGGTGATGGACTCGAAGCCGTCACGCGTGCCGGAGCCGGCCTCACGGCCGATGAGCACGATCTCGGCGTCGTTGCCGCCGACGTCCTTCCAGTTGGTGATCTCGCCGGTGTAGATCTTGGCGATGGTGTCAATGTCGAGATCGGAGACAGGGTTCTCGGGGTTCACGACAATGGCGATGCCGTCGAGCGCGACGACGGTCTCAACAAGGCCGGAGGCCTTTTCGTCATCCTTGAGCGCACGGCTCGAAAGGCCGATGTCGCAGCGGCCTTCGCTAACGGCCTGAATGCCGGAGCCCGAGCCGGTGGGGTTATAGGTGAACTTCACGTCCTTGTTCATGGCCATGAAGGATTCGCCAAGAGAGTTGATGACCTTTTCCATCGAGGTGGAGCCGTCGGTCGAGACGGTGCCGGAGTGGGTCGTTTCGGTGTTGCTGCCGTCAGTGTTGGTGTCAGCGCTGTTGTCGTTCTTGCTGCCGCAGGCGGTCAGCAGGCTCAGCGCCATGACAGCGGTCAGCGCAAGAGTGAGAAACTTTTTCATTTGAAATACTTCCTTTCCATTTTTCCAAGATGTTGTTCCTTGCTACATTTGCCATCATAAAGGCAGGTTGTAAAATCAGAAAGTCGCCTTTTGTAAAATCGCAGTAAAAGAGAAAAAGGACGTTTTCCGTCGGAAAACGTCCTTTTTGAAGGTCAAATATCGTGTTATTCGGTGCGCAGCGCTTCGACAGGGTCCTTGCGCGCGGCGATGCCGGAGGGGATGAGGCCCGCGATAAACGTGAGCGCCATGCTGATGACCACGAGCGCCGCGCCGCCCGCCACCGGCAAGATGGCGTTCAGGCTCTCGATACCCGTCAAGTGGTGCACGACGAGGTTGATGGGGATGATCAGCAATAGCGTGATGCCGATGCCGATGGCACCGGAGCAGAAGCCCTCGATGAGCGTCTCCGCGTTGAACACGCGCGAGATATCGCGCTTGCTCGCGCCGATGGCGCGCAGAATGCCGATCTCCTTCGTGCGCTCGAGGACCGAGATATACGTGATGATGCCGATCATAATGCTCGACACGACGAGCGAGATCGCGACGAATGCGATAAGCACATAGCTGATGGCGTTGATGATCGTTGTGACCGAGCTCATCAGAAGCGCCACATAGTCAGTGTAGTCGATCTGGTCATCCTCGGAAACGCTGCTGTTGTACTGCTCGATCGCATCGGCGATGGCGTCCTTGTCGGCAAAGGTCGAGGCGTAGATGTTGATGGTCTTGGGACTTGCGAGGTCGACATCGCCAAGCAGCTTCAAATTGTCCTCATACGTGCCGTTCGAGACCGTCGCAGGCATGTAGTTGTCGTAGAGCCAGTTGTACTGCTCGCTTGTCAGCGGCGTGACGGCGGGCGATTTTTCGAGCGCCAGGTCGAGCGCCATGGCGAGCTGATCGCTTGTCATGTTAGATAGCCGCGCCTGCACGCCCGCGGCGTACTGCTCCGTCACCTGCTCGCGGATAGACTGCTCCACGTAGCCGAAAAGCGTCTCGTCGTCCATCTGCGCGATATAGGACTTGACGGTCGCCTCGTCCACGCTCATCTGCTGGGCGTAGGTCGAAATGACCATCTGCTCGATGCTCGCGCGGTCGAGCGAGCCCATCTGCTGGTTCACGATGGCAGAGAGATACTCTTCGCTCGGCACGCTCATCATCGCGGTGTAGGCTGCGGCACGCTCGGTGACGGAAAGCGTCTCGAGATAGTCCGTCACGTCCGCTTCCTTCTGCTTGTCGCTCACGGAGTAGTCATCGGTCAGGAACGGCAGGCCGAGGATAACGTCGGTCGCGGGGTCGGCCTTCTGCTTGCGTAAAATCTCGGTCTGTCCCGCCTTTTCGACGAGGTAGTCCGTCAGCGCGGACGTGTAGCCGATCGCGCCGGAGAGCATGGAGGACACTGCGTTCTCATTCGGGCGCAGGATGCCGACGATCTTCACGCGCGTGCCGACATCGTCGGAGTTATAGAGGAAGTCGAGCCCCGTGTCCGTCGTGCTGACGTCGGTATATGTGCCGCTTGCGGAATCGTACTGATAGCGCTCAGCGGGCAGGACGATCTTGAAGCTCATATTGCACAGGTCTTTATAGCTCCAGCTCTGGATGTCCTTGCTGTCGAATTCCGAGCCGTCGAGCATGTGCTGCATCGACTCCACGACCTCGTCCTGTGCGCTCAGGCCCAGCGAATAGATGACAAGGTCGGAAATTTCGTTGTCCTTGTTGACGATGAGCATGACCTCGTCGTAATTCTGCGGCCAGGAGCCGTAGATGAGGTCATACTGCTCGTGCAGGAGGCCGCCCACGAGCTCGCCGCTCTCACTATCCTGCGGCGGGAGCATCTGCTCCCAGGTCTCCATCGCGGAGTAGGCCGAGCCGAAGCGCTCGAAATAGCTGCTGTAATCGCCGCCGTAGAGCTCGCTCATGCAGGTCTGCAAAAGCTCCGTCACGTCGGACTTGAAGACCTTGCCGTCGGTGTCTTTGGCATAGATGCTCATGCCGAGGTCGTAGTCATAGGAAATGGAGCTGATATGCTGCGAAAGCTCGTTGTCGCCCTCCAGATAGGTCTTGAAGTCCTTCAAATTGTTCGTCTGCGTCTCCGCCGAGGCAAACGAGCTCATCATGTCGTACATAATGTTGTTGGAGTAGACGGCGTCGAGGTCATGCTGCTCCCCGTCGCCCTCGTCCTGCGCATGGACGCCCATCATCGAACTGACCATGCTGGACATGTCCATGCTCTCAGCCTCGATGGTCAAGGGATAGCTCGATAGCGTATCCTCCTGCACGCGGTCGATATAGGTCTGGATGCCATTGCTCAGCGACAGAATGAGCGCGATGCCGATAATACCGATGCTGCCGGCAAAGGCCGTTAAAAACGTCCGTCCCTTTTTCGTCATCAGGTTGTTGAGCGACAGCGACAGCGCCGTGCCAAAGCTCATTGAGGTCTTTTTGCTCTTGCCCGCGGCGGGCTTTTCTTCCACGGCCTCCTCATACGGCGCGCTGTCGTCCACAATCTCGCCGTCCTTTAAGCGCACAATGCGGCTCGCGTAGGTCTCGGCAAGCTCGGGGTTGTGCGTCACCATGATAATGAGGCGGTCCTTGGAGATGTTCTTCAAGATCTCCATCACCTGCACGCTCGTCTCGCTGTCGAGCGCGCCGGTCGGCTCGTCGGCGAGCAGAATGTCCGGATCGTTGACGAGCGC
>ERZ779869.3164-NODE-3164-length-12976-cov-2.603514_pt1 | contig 12976 bp, 10 predicted proteins | sample MGYA00511557_ERZ779869 | MGnify/ENA primary metagenome ERZ779869 (study PRJEB29588, sample SAMEA2154620) | human gut metagenome | biome: human gut; feature: human-associated habitat; material: faeces | place: Denmark | collected 2008/2010 ...
TACCGCGGAAACAGCAGCGACAATTGCAACCGGAACAATGGGTGTTTTCCACGGCATGAAATCCTATTTCTGTCAGGATGAATACGGACAGATTGCACCGGTTTACTCGATTTCTGCCGGACTTGATTATCCGGGAATCGGACCGGAACACGCTCATTTGTATGACACAAAAAGAGCAGAATATGTACCGATTACCGATGATGAGGCAGTGGAAGCATTTGAGTATTTATCCCGGATTGAAGGAATTATTCCTGCGATTGAGAGTTCTCATGCCTTGGCATATGCAAGAAAATTAGCACCGCAGATGGATAAGGATAAAATAATTGTAGTTAATATCTCCGGACGAGGAGACAAAGATGTGGCAGCGATTGCCAGATACAGGGGGATTGAAATCGATGAATAAGATAGAAGACGCATTCAAAAATAAAAAAGCATTTATACCGTTTGTTACGGCAGGGGACCCATCTCTTGATGTTACCCGTGAATTGATTTTGGCGATGCAGGAAGCTGGCGCTGACTTAATTGAAATCGGAATTCCGTTTTCGGATCCGGTAGCAGAGGGACCGGTCATTCAGGAAGCAGATGACCGTGCTTTATCCGCCGGGGTAACAACGGATAAAATTTTCGATATGGTGGATGATATCGCAGACAAAATCCATGTGCCTATTGTTTTTATGACTTATATTAACCCGATTTATGTATACGGTGTGGAGAAATTTGCAAAACGAGCGAAAGCATGCGGTGCTGCCGGCGTTATTGTACCGGATGTGCCGTTTGAAGAAAAAGAAGAAATCCGTGGCAGTTTTGAAGCAGAAGGACTGGTGGTTATCTCAATGGTGGCACCGACTTCGGCAGACCGTGTGCGGATGATTGCAAAAGAGGCAAAAGGCTTTTTATACTGTGTTTCCTCACTTGGTGTAACCGGCGTCCGTACGGAAATCGGAACCGCAATTGGAGATTTAATTCAAACAGTGAAAGAAGAGTGTTCCATTCCATGTGCGATTGGTTTTGGAATTTCAACACCGGAACAGGCAGAAGCAATGGCAAAGATATCGGATGGAGCAATTGTTGGCAGTGCAATCGTAAAAATTGTAGCTAAATACGGTAAAAACTGCATTCCTTATGTGAAAGAATATGTGCAGTCTATGAAACAAGCAGTTGAGAGAGCATAAAAAGACACAATAAGGACACTAAAAAATCACTTTTCATACTTCCCATCTTGTGCTATACTGATAAAAGATTATCGTTATCTAAGGAGGAAAGAAAATTGAAGAAGAAATATATCGTAGCAATTTTACTTGGTCTTATGACCTGTATGCTGACCGGATGCTCGACTGACAGTATCCCAAGTTTCCATGCGATGTTATTTGGTGAAGAGGAATATGTATCTCTCGGGTATGACCCGTCGGATTATGTAACTCTTGGCAAATACAAAAACATCGAAGTTGAGAAGAGCGTTTCCGATGGTGATGTTCAGTCCGCACTGGATTCTATGATTGCGGCCGGCGATGAAAAAGAAGTGAAAAGTTCGGATACGCTGGTAAAGAAGAATCAGCTGATTAACTTTGATTATGAAGGAAAAGTGAATGGCAAAGCTTTTGACGGTGGAACGGCAGAGTCACAGTTTTTACGTGTTGGTTCCGGTAAAATGATTGACGGCTTTGAAGATGCCTTAGTTGGTATGAAAGTTGGCGAGAAAAAAGATGCCAAAGTGACTTTCCCGAAAGATTACCGTGAGACATCACTGGCAGGAAAAGAAGCCGTATTTACACTGAAAGTAAATTACATTTACAAAGAAGCAACGGATGCTTTAGTTGCCAAACTGGATTCTACTTATAAGACGAAAACCGTGAAAGCTTTTAAAGAGGCAGCAAAGAAAGAATTAGAGAGCCAGAACGAGCAGCAGATGCTTTCAACGGCGATGAGTAAGATTACGAGCGAAGCAAAGATTAGTAAAGTGCCAGATGAACTCATTAAAAAGATTAAGGCAATTCAGTCAAAATCATTGGAGAGTCAGGCAACACAGTCAGGAACGGATGTAAGCACACTTCTTGGCATGTATGGTATGACTGAGGACAGCTATTATGAAAGCATTGCTAAAGAAAGACTTTTGGCTGAAGCGGTAGCACAGGCAGAAGGCTATCGTGTGACAAAGCAGGATTTTGAAGATAAAATTGCAGAAATCTGCAAGAGCAATAATATCACAGAAGCCGATTACCGCAAGAATTTCAAATTGGCAACAAGCGATAATGCTTCTTTGGAAGACTACATTGTTTACATGATGAAATACGAATATTTTTCTGATTTAGTACAAAAAACTTTGGTGAAAAAATAAAACCTTAGAATAACTAAGATTCCCCTTGCATATAGTTTAGCAGAAGGCAGATACGAGTGTGTCTCCAGCAATGCAAGGGGGATTTTTTTATGGACAAATACAATGTCTACCAGGATATGAGCCGGCGTACAGGAGGCGAAATCTATCTGGGAATAGTCGGACCGGTTCGCACCGGTAAATCGACTTTTATCAAACGTTTTATGGAGCTTGTTGTGATTCCGGAAATGTCGGATGACAACGAAAAAGTGAGAACAATTGATGAGCTGCCACAGTCGGCAGACGGAAAAACGATTATGACAACAGAACCGAAATTTATTCCAAAAGAGGCGGCAGTGATTCATTTTTCCAATCAGGAAACCGGGAAAATAAGACTGATTGACTGTGTGGGATATTTGGTTCCGGAAGCCGTTGGTGCCATTGAGGAAGAAAAAGAGCGCATGGTAAAAACACCGTGGTCGGAAGAAGAAATTCCTTTTTCAAAGGCGGCAGAAATTGGCACGAGTAAAGTAATCAGGGAACATTCCAATCTGGGATTGATTATTACAACAGATGGTTCTTTTGGTGATATTCCTGCAGTAAACTTTGAAGAGGCACTGCAGAAAACGGTGATGGAGTGCGAAAAAGCAGGAAAGCCTTTTTTGATTCTTGTAAACACAAGTCGTCCGGATTCGCAGGAAACTATACAGTTTACAAAACGGCTGGAGGCACAGTATGGGAAAACCGTGATGGCGGTAAATTGTAAGACAATGGACAGAGAGGATGTGTTTCGTATCATGGAGCAGCTGTTGGCGGATTTCCCGATTACAAGGCTCAATTTCCTGCTTCCTAAGTGGGTTGAATTTTTGCAGCCGGATAACTGGCTGAAACAGGATTTGATTGAAAAGTGCAGAAATGTCATACAGAAGGTGCATACCATGAAGGATATTCAGGACGATTCCATTCAGATGCAGGCACCTTATATCAAAGACGTGTACATCCGCGATAAACAATTGGAAAATGGTGTTGTCGATCTATCGGTGGACTTTGAAGACCGTTATTATTATGAAATTTTGAGTGAAATGGTGGGAACCAATATAGAGGGAGAATACGATTTGATTTCGCTGTTGAAAGAACTATCAGGCATGAGAAACAATTATGAATCTCTTGCGGTTGCCTGCAATCAGGTAAGGGGAAAAGGATATGGCATTGTACCGCCGGAGGAGAAGGAAATCCAGATTGCTGACCCGGAACTGATTCGTCATGGCAATAAATATGGTGTAAAAATCAAAGCAAGCTGCCCGTCCATGCACATCATTCAGGCAAACATTGAGACGGAGATTGCACCGATTGTCGGCAGCGAAGAACAGGCGAAGGATTTGATTGATTACATCAGTCAGAATGCAAAAGAAAATCCGGATGGCATTTTTGATACTAATATTTTCGGAAAAACAATCCGCCAATTAGTGGATGAAGGAATCCATTCCAAGGTAAACCGCTTGACAGAGGAAAGTCAGGTGAAGTTGCAGGATACCATACAAAAAGTGGTAAACGATTCAAACGGCGGATTAGTCTGCATTATCATATGATAAATTGACAAAGAGCATAAAATCATGGTATTCTTATAAAAGAGAATGATTTGAGGTTCGATGGAAGAATTACATGGGAAGAAGGGGTGTACATGAAACGACAGATTGATGCGGAAATTCAAAAGAAGAATTATGAGAAGGAGTTATTGTTGTGCAAAAAAGCAGGCGGTGATATTGAAAGATATCGCCGTCTTTCTTTTAATGCCCTGCAGTTAGAGCAGATTCGTAAGGGATTGGAGAGTAAAGTTGATGTTGAACTATTTATGGATCCGGCAAAAAGCTGGCTAGAGATGGAACTAATCCGTACGTCCTTAGAGGCTGGAATTGACATTGAAAAATATATCGAGCAGGGATTTAGCTGGCTTCAGTGTCAGGAAATTGTAAAAGGTGTGGAGGAAAAACTGGATGTAAAAAAATATTTGAATGTGCATTTTCTGGCACCACAGATGAAGGAAATCCGCAAGGGATTAGAGCGGGGCATTGTGGTAGATAGTTACTGTGATACCCGTTATGACTGGTACCAGATGCGGGAAATCCGCAAGGGATTAGAAAGTAAAATGGATATTTCCTGTTATGCGGACCCATCCTACAAATATACGACGATGCGTGCAGTGCGTAAAGGCATGGAAGAGGGAATTTTACTGGCACCTTTTGCTAAACAGGGATATGCCGGAAAACTTTTGTTTGAAATTGGACGTGGTATCCGGATGAACCATGACATTACCCCATATTTGAAAGATGGTTATGATGAGGAACAGTTAAAAGAAATTAATGATGCGTTTGAAGCGGGAGTGAATCTGCTTCCATACATACGAAAAAGTTTTCATGGGGTTCAGCTTCATGAAATTATTCTTGGTTTACAGAAGAATCTGAATGTGGCAGTGTATGCAGACCCGGAGTTAAATTGGTTTCAGATGCGGGAAATCCGGTACGGTTTAGAGCAGGGGCTTGATGTAAAAGTCTATGCAAAACCGTGTTTTTCACAAAAACAGATGGAAATTCTTCGCAAAGGATTACTAGAAGGAATTGATGTTACCGAATTTGCCAAAGAATATTTTGAGCCGGAGCAGATGCTTGAGAAAATTGAAAAAAAACGCCAGAGTGAACTTCTATTAGATGATGAAGTGGGTAAATTCCTAAGTGAAACAAAAGCAGAAGTAGTAGAACAAGAGGAGGAAGTACCGGAGAAACAGACAGATGATTATTTGCTGGAATCCTGTGTGTTTGTATCAGAAGATAAGATGCAGGCAAGTATTAATTTTTCGCTTGCAAGTGAAGTATTGAAAGAAGAACTTTCGAAAATGGATGTGGGAGATGTTTTAAAACTTCTCAAACACAAGGATGTCAAGCTGGGAATTTTGCGAGAGTCAATTATTGCGATGCTAAGAGAAAAGCAGTTTGATAAAGAAGTTGTTGTAGCCAAAGGAAAAGAGCCGGTTGATGGTGAGGATGCACATTTTTCCTATTATTTTAAAAAAGAAGTGAATCCGAAACCGAAAGTGCTTGCGGATGGAACTGTGGATTACAAAAATATGGAATTATTTGAATTTATTAAAAAAGATACATTGGTTGCGGAATATTTTCCGGCGACGGCGGGGACTTTTGGTTATGATGTAACAGGACAGATGATTAGTCCAAAACGTGGGAAAGAGCTTCCGGCACTTCGTGTGATTGGCGTGCGCGTATCGGAAGATAAAAAGAAATATTATGCGGATATTGATGGAATTATTGAGTGGCACGAGGGTGAAAATAAGTTAGAAATACGAAATTTATATACGGTTCCCGGTAATGTCGATGCCGCAACCGGAAACATTCGTTTTAATGGTGATGTAAATATCATGGGGAATGTGACGTCCGGATTTTCTGTGCAGGCGGCTGGAAACATTGTAATTGACGGACACTGTGAAGCGAGCCAGATTGAAGCCGGTGGCGATGTAATTATCCGAAAGGGCTGTCAGGGAAAGGGGCTTGGAAAGATTATCGCAGGAAAAAGTATTGTGGGCCAGTTTTTTGAGTCGGCAGTTCTGACGGCGGGGAAAGATGTGCAAGCAACATATTTGCTGAACTGCCAATTAAAAGCAAACGGAAAACTTCTGGTGGAAGGAAGAAAAGGTGTGATTATTGGTGGCAAAACCTGCGCAAAATTAGGTGTTTCATGTAATGGAATTGGAAATATAGCAGAAATTGCAACCGTTGTCAGTGTGGGAATTGACAAAGAAGATATGACGGCTTATCAGGAACTACAGAAAAAGATTGAGCAGACACAGGCGGAATTGCAGACGTGTGAAAATGGATTGAATAAATTAATGGCGAATCCGGTGCATGATGAAAAAGTTTCGATGATGATACAGCGGCTGACACGAGCAGTATATACGTTAAAGAGCAGCCGCAAGGAACTTTTTTCAGAACGGAATGCCCAGATGGAACAGATGACAAAGCAAAAAGAGGCAAGGATTCAGGTGTCCGGGCGGGCTTATCCGGGTACGTTACTGTTTTTGAATGAGGATCCATTTGCAATTAAGGAAATATACAACAATGTGGAATTTGTAAAACATGATAACCGCATTGATACATTGGCTCATTAGGGGGTGAAGATATGATACAGGGAAAAGATATGTTGTTTAGTTATGTGATTTCTGTTATCGAAAACAGAGATTTTTATGCAGAATATCATTGTGAAAAAGTGCAGCGTTTTACGAGGATTTTGCTTGAAAAAGTGATTCGGTTCTGTCCGGATTATAAAATATCGGAAGAGGATGTGGATACAATCTGCTTTGCGGCAATGTTGCATGATGTCGGAAAAACTGTTATTCCGGATCGGATTTTACATAAGGCAGGAAGACTTGATTTTAATGAATTGGAAATTATGAAAAATCACACGAGAAAGGGCAGACAGATTTTTGAGCGTCTGATGAAACTTACAAGAGAAGACAGTGCGGATTATGCACTGTATAAATGTTGTGCAGAGGTTTGTATGTATCATCACGAGCGCTATGATGGTGATGGCTATCCGCTGGGATTAAAGGGAGACGAAATTCCGATTGCAGCTCAGATTGTGGGGGTGGCAGATGCCTATGATGCACTTATCAGTGAGAGAATTTACAAGCCGGCATACAAACCGGAAGAAGCATTTGAAATGATTATTGAAGGTGATTGCGGTGTGTTTAATCCGCGTCTGATTGATTTGTTTTCCATGATGCGTATGGAGTTGGAAGAAGTACATGAGGAAATAATGCGAAAGAAAGGTTGACAGATTACATAGATGTTGCTATAATTCTTAACAAATGTAACAATTTTGTAACAATTACAATTTGTAAAGAAGAAGGTAATAAGATGAAAAAATATGGGAAGAAACTTTTTGCACTTGCATTAGCGAGTGGTTTGATTGTAGGCAGTGTATGTTCCGTGCAGGCTGCCATGGTAGGTTCAGAAGAGCAGGTAGAGGGTGCTACCGTATTGCTGGAGCAGTATTGCAGCAATGTGGCAAATGGTACTGTAGATGTAAAGACATCTGAAGTATTGGTAGCATCGGAGCCAAATGCGACAGCTGTACCGACTGCAGCACCAGCATCAGAGCAGACAGCGGATACAGCAAAGAAAACGGACAAGGATACACATGTAGAACTGAATTTAAATTATTCAAGACTAGGTGTTGCCAATAAAGTGGATACCTATTTGAATGTTAGAAAGAAGCCATCGGAAAGTGGTAAAGTAGTAGGCAAGATGACAAAGAATGCCGGATGTCATGTATACCATATCAAAAAAGGCTGGGCTAAGATTGTTTCCGGTAAGGTAAAAGGCTATGTAAAGGCGTCTTATCTGACAACGGATGAGAAAGCAGAAAAACTGGCGACGAAAGTAGGCCGTGAGTGTGTAGAAATCCAGACAGATTCACTCCGTGTACGTGCCCTTCCATCGACATCTGCTCCGATTTATTCCGTTGTATCGGAAGGCGAGGAGTTCACCATGAAAGAGGGCGAACTAACTTTAGATTATGTGAAAAAGATTGTGAAAAAACAGAAAATATCCAAAGATGCAATTAAGAGAGCCGGCGGATATGAGGCAATGCAGGAACAGTTGAAAGGCTTTATCTGCATTTATGTGGATGATGATTATGCATTTGTTGCAAAAGATTTTGTGAAAGAGCAGTATACGCTGAAACGTGCGACAAAGGTAAGCACTGTGAAAGCATCTTCATCAAGCGGTGTATCGTCAAGTCAGGCATCGATTGTGGAATATGCAAAACAGTTCTTAGGTAACCGTTATGTTTGGGGAGGCGCAAGTCTTACAAACGGAACAGACTGTTCCGGATTTACAATGAGTCTGTATGCGAAGTATGGACATTCCCTGCCGCATAACGCTGCAGCACAGGCTGGCTGCACAAGAAGAGTTTCGTCACCAAAACCAGGCGATTTGTTCTTCTACAGCAACGGAAGCCGTATTAACCACGTTGCGATGTATATTGGCGGCGGTATGGTAATTCACGCCAGCAACCCTCGTGATGGTATTAAGATTAGTAATGCTTATTATCGTCATCCGGCTAAAATCGGACGAGTTATGAATTAGTTCTATAAAACAGTAAATGTTAAAAGCACAAAGCAAAGGCGTTCGCGCAGTTGTTTTGTGCTTTTTTGTATAAAGGCAGATATTTTTGACGATACTGTCCCTAAGAGCAACGACTGATTGAAAAGAATGGATGGTGGACAACATGAATCGAAAATATATTGTGATATGCAGTTTTTTTGTAGCGTTTTTTGTATTGTCGTTATTGTGTTACGGAAGTTTTGAGTATGCAAAAAGGCAGGAACAGAAAAAACTGGCGCAGCAAAATGCAGCTCAGACAAGCACCAAGCAGGAGCAGCGGGTTACAAGCGAGACAAAATTAGTGATTGAAAAGTGGGAAGAAGAATCCGAAGAACTGGTAAAAGAAGAAAGAGACATGCCACCGGAGTATGCCGGTCTTACAAGGGAAGAACTGGAAAAGCAGCTGACTGTAGAAATTAAAGATAAGTCATGGGAGGAAGAAAAAGAAGGTCTTGTAAAAATTACACTGGAGTCATTTTCGGAGGATAAAATTGTTATTCGCAAGGTATATAACAAATCGAGTGAGCAGGGATATATTTTACGATTGAAGGATGGCGAAGTGGTTATCTACCGAAAGGACGAGAAAGAACCGTTTGAGAAAACCGGTCTGAAAGAAGAAAATTTATCCAAGCAGGATAAAAAGATACTGCAGGGCGGATACGCCGTGCGGACAGAAAAAGAGCTGTATTCCGTCCTTGAAAACTTTTCCAGTTAAGGTATAATAGAGAAGATAAAAGGAAGAGACGGAGGATGTCATGAAGACACAGTGTGATGTGATTGTTGTAGGAGGGGGAGCTTCTGGTTTATTATGTGCTGTCATGCTTGCTAGGAAAGGCGTGCAGGTGACAGTTTTAGAAAAGAATCATCGAATTGGTAAAAAACTATCGGCAACCGGAAATGGCAGATGCAATTTTACCAATTTACATATGAATGAGAATTGTTATTATGGAAATTCGAAATTTATTTCTCATCTTTTGACAGAGGTGTCAGCAAAATGCGTGATTGCAGAGTTTGAAAAGTATGGTATTTTGCACCGGGAAAAAGATGGCTATGTTTATCCGCATACGAATCAGGCTGCGACTGTTGTGAATGGGCTGTATCATGCCTGCACACAGTTTGGAGTAATAATTTATGAAGACTGTGAAGTAGAGCAGATTACAAAGAAAAAAGAGTTTCTTATCCATACATCAAAAGGAGATTTTAATAGTACCTATGTTGTTTTAGCAACCGGCGGAAAAGCAGGGAAAGAGAGCGGAGGAAGTGAAAGCGGTTATTCGCTGGCAGAAAGTTTCCACCATACAGTTACTAAGTTATATCCCGGATTAACCGGTCTTGTATGCGATGGTGTGGTATGGAATAAGACGGCGGGAACGAGGGTTCAGGGAACAATTTCGTTGATGATTGATGGGAAGACGGAGGCTTTTGAAACCGGAGAAATCCAGATTGTAAAAAACGGCGTATCCGGCATCCCGGTTTTTCAAATGTGCCGTATCGCAGCAAAAGCACTGGATGAAAACCGGTTGGTGGAAGGTGTGATTGATTTTGTCCCTTCCCTTTCTAAGGTTGAGGTAAAAAACTGGATTAAGAAACATGGTGTGGAAGGTTTACTGCCACAAAAATGGGTGCCGCTTTGCAAACGGGCAAAAAATCCGGTGCAATTTGTAAAATTCTTCCGGTTTGTAATCCGTGATACCTTTGGCATGGAGCGTGCGCAGGTTACCGCAGGCGGTGTGCCGGTAGAAGAAGTGGTGCAGGATTCCATGGAATCAAAAAAGGAAAAACAGTTGTATCTTTTGGGTGAACTTTTGGATGTGGATGGAATTTGTGGCGGCTATAACCTGCATTTTGCATGGAGTACCGCAATGATAGCAGCAAAACATATTTTGCAGTTGAGGAAGGAGAATGAAAAATAATGCTTCAATTATCTCAGTGTAAATTGTCGTGGCAGGAAGATTCTTTTTCTAAACTGCAAAAAAAGGCAGCTAAACTGCTTGGAATTTCGGTGGAGGATTTTACACAGTTTACAATTGTAAAACGCAGTCTGGATGCCAGAAAAAAGCCGAATCTTTTTGTATTATATACTGTGAGATTTTTGTGCCGCAGGGAATCGGAAGTTCTGAAAAGAAATCGAAAGAATAAAAATTTAACCATTGCCCAAAAAGAACCTTCTTTGTGGCGGCAGATAGAAGAAATTAAAAATCCCGAGCGTGTTGTTGTTGTGGGGGCAGGTCCGGCAGGACTTTTTAGTGCCTACTATCTGAGTCTGTGCGGTTATTCCCCGATTGTCATTGAGCGGGGAGCAAAGATGGAAGAACGCCATGATGATATTTTGAAATTCTGGCAGGAGGGTGTCTTAAAACCGGACTCCAATGTGGCATTTGGCGAGGGAGGTGCCGGTACATTTTCGGATGGAAAATTAAATACCGGAGTGAAAGACAAAACCGGAAGAAAACAGTTTGTTTTACAGAGTTTTGTGAATTTTGGTGCCCCGGAAGAGATTTTATACGACGCAAAGCCGCATATCGGTACGGATGTTTTGCAGACGGTGATTACGAATATGAGGCTTGCAATGGAACAAAAGGGTTGTGAATTTTTGTTTCACACGAAAATGATAAAGATTTTAGAAGAAAATGGACGTGTGCGTGGCGTGCTTACACAGAATGGAGAAAAAGAAGAGCCTATTTTGTGTGACCGTGTGATTCTTGCCATCGGACACAGTGCCAGAGATACGTTTGAACTCTTAAAGAAAGAACATATTACGATGTCGCAGAAACCATTTGCTATGGGCGTTCGTGTGCAGCACAGGCAGGAAGATATTGACTGCGCACAGTATGGATTTAATGATGAAAAACTGCCGGCATCGCCGTATAAACTGACGGGAAAGACAACAGATGGAAGAGGTGTCTATTCTTTTTGCATGTGCCCGGGCGGTTATGTAGTAAACGCATCCTCCGAAGAGGGCGGACTTGTCGTGAATGGAATGAGTAATGCTGACAGAGCATCCGGATTTGCAAACAGTGCGATTGTTGTTTCTGTTTCGGAAGAAGATTTTGAAGGAGATGATTGTCTGGCAGGTGTTGCATTGCAGAGAAAGTATGAAAAACTTGCGTATGAACTTGCTGATGGGGAAATTCCGGTACAGCGCTATGAAGATTTTTGTAACAATCAGCCGACGAAAGCACTTGGAAAAGTTGCGCCGTGTGTTGAGGGAAAATGGCAGTTTTCAAATATCCGCTTAGCGTTGCCAAATTTTATAATCAATGGTATAATTGACGGAATGGGGCAGTTTGCGGAGAAAATTCATGAATTTGACCATCCGGATACATTGTTGCTTGGTTTGGAATCACGCACCTCATCACCGGTTCGTATTGAAAGAGATGAGGATTTTGAAAGTGTTTCTCTGGCAGGCCTTTATCCCTGCGGGGAGGGCGCCGGATATGCCGGAGGAATTATGTCGGCGGCAATGGATGGATTACGGATTGCAATGAAAATACAGGAAAAAAAGAAAGAGGAATCAAATCATGCGTGAGAATTTAAAGGATAAAAAAAGAATTGTATTTAAAGTGGGTTCTTCCACATTGACGCATAAAGAGACAGGAGCACTTGACCTTGTCAAGATGGAGAAATTTGTGCGGATTCTTACCGATTTACATAATCAGGGCAAAGAAATTGTTGTCGTTTCTTCCGGTGCAATTTTGGTAGGAAGAAAGGCACTTGGCAATATGGAAAGACCGACAGAGCGTTCGGTGAAACAGGCCTGTGCAGCGGTTGGACAGTGCCGCCTGATGACAGTGTATCAAAAACTTTTTTCGGAATACAATCAAAATACCGCACAGATTTTGATGACTAAAATTACGATTGCCAATGATATCAGCAGACACAATGCGCAAAATACATTCCGTGAATTATTAAACTTAGGAGTCATTCCGATTGTGAATGAAAATGATACCGTGGCAACCGATGAGATTGATTTAAGTTTTAGTGATAACGATTTTTTGTCTGCGATTGTGGCGGCAATTATTGGCGCAGATTTGCTTGTTTTATTAAGTGATATTGACGGACTGTATACCGATGACCCGAATAAAAATAAGGATGCCAAATTGATTCCTTATGTAGAGCGGATTACGGATGAAATGTTAGGCATGGCAAAAGGACCGTCGACCGATATGGGAACCGGCGGTATGAGTTCCAAAGTCGGAGCGGCCGGTATTGCAAATGACGCCGGAGCGGATATGGTAATTATCAATGGCAATGACATGGAGCACATCAATCAGCTTCTTGCCGGTGAGGAAATTGGTACATTATTTAAGGCTCATAAGACAACACATTTTCATTTGAAAAATTATTTAGACCGATAGAAAATAGGAGAGACAGAATGAATCAGGAAAAAATTAATCGTATTAATGAATTGTATAAAAAGCAGAAGGCAGGGACAATTACGCCGGAGGAAACGTCCGTATACGGCTTTAAGCCGGAGGTAGCCGAAAGAGCC
>ERZ779869.3166-NODE-3166-length-12973-cov-4.102338_pt1 | contig 12973 bp, 10 predicted proteins | sample MGYA00511557_ERZ779869 | MGnify/ENA primary metagenome ERZ779869 (study PRJEB29588, sample SAMEA2154620) | human gut metagenome | biome: human gut; feature: human-associated habitat; material: faeces | place: Denmark | collected 2008/2010 ...
AAGCGACTTGGAATTCATCTGCATTAACGACGGCTCTGTTGACGGTTCTCTGGATATCCTTCAGGCATACGCCGCCGAAGACCATCGTTTTGTCATCATTAATCAGAAAAACCGCAGACAAGGGTATGCCCGCAACAAAGGACTGGAAGCCGCATCCGGAGAATACATCGGTTTTGTTGATCCTGATGACTGGGTGGAGCCCGATATGTACGAACAAATGTACAATTTAGCTGAAAAAAATAATGCCGACACTGTAGAGTGTAATTATGAACATTATATTGAATCTCCGAAAACGGTAACGACTATGCCGGGCAACATTAAACGCCCGCTTCCCGAAACATCGGACGGCATTCTCAGTTACAACTGGACGCAGCTGCCCGGTCAACATCTAATCTGGAGCTGCCCGCATGCCGTGTGGAATAAAATTTTCTGCAAAAAAATGATAAACGACGAACATATCCGTTTTACCGAAGGGACGCTCGCCGAAGACGTCTTATTCACCATACACAGCCGTATCTGCAGTTTGCGGACAATCTAATGTCCCAAAATATTCTATCACTATCGTACCAGACAAGATTCTGCCTGCAATAAAATATCCGACAATCGTTTTGACTTTTTTACCGCCGTCAGAGACATCAAGCGGATATTGACTCAATACAACATTTACGAACAACAACAAAATTACTTCTACAAATTTTTACTTTACAGCTTTCCTCAATACTACAACAGCACACCTCCGGCCAGACAAAACGAATTCAAACAGATATACTATGAACTGCTGCCGGACACCTGCCGACAGATTTTGGACAATATTCTTTTGTCACAGACACCCTGTACTTGGAAACAAAAAATTTTTTCCGTTCAAAAAACTTACAAACTGACAGACAAATCTACTGAGGAAATATTCACACTCTACCGCATTTTCACAATCTTAGGCATTAAAATAAAAGTCCGAAGCAAGCAAAAAACCTGTTGATGCATTGCATCAACAGGTTCTCCTTAATTTTTTACGCCAGGAAATAAACTGCATGACAGCCAATAGCATTCCGATAATGACTATCGCCTCAATCATTTCCTCCGCAGCATAAATCCATGGCCGCAAATACAGCAACAAACAGATATCTGCAGCCACCCCCAGCATCACAACATACCAATAATCATCCATCCGGTAAGATTTATAGTACATTGCTACTAACAATGCCGGAAACCTAAAGAAAAAATATGCGCTCAATATAATCAACAAAGGCACATACAGACTCATCTCAAAACAGAGCCAATAAAAAAAGCTTCCCATAAAAATAAAAAATTAATTAGACGTTATCAATAAAGCCAATATAACACAATTTTCAATTGTCCGCAACAAACAAAAAAAGTTCGTAAAATATTTTACGAACTTTTTTTAACAAATCAGATTTTGAATTCAATCACACAACGAACACGAGCACTGTAATACTTGGTATAGTCATTTGTCATATGCCCGTCGGACGATCTGACAAGCCACGCATGAGTGCTGTCGTGTTCGGACGAAGACAGATACAAACAGGCTTCCTGCACCCCGTCTGCATCAAGCTGAACCAAAGCTTCGCAAAGCTTTATCCTGTTGGCAAAGACACGCTTAAGCTCTTCTTTACTCGGCATAAAACCCGTGCCGGCTTCAATGCCGTCAAAAGCATATTCCGCACACCATTCGGCTGCTTCCGCATTTTTATGTTTTTCTTTGGCTGTCTTCAGTATCAGAGACGTTGCCTCTTTGCCGCTAAGTTCGCTAAGTCCCAATAATACCTTGATATAAAGCCAGTCGCTCGACCATGGCAACACAGTTTCCCGCAATCCCAAAGCCAACCCGTGGTTCCTGTCTACACAGCCGACGACTGCCGAAACCTGATTGTCTTTTATCAGTTCCGGAAATATCAAACCGTCTGCGTAATAAAACATCCCCGGCACAACCTTCTTCGGCGTTACAAACTTCTTGGACGGGATAAAATTCATATCCTGAAAAGTTGTTTTTTTCCCCAAAGAACACAACTGTTGCAAAAACTCTGCGCTGATTTGATTGTTCTCATACCAGCTTTTCACTACTGCTTCTTCTGTTAAGCCAAACTCTTTTACAACACCATTTAAAACTTCTAACTTTTTCATAATTGTATATATTAAAATTAATAATCGACATCATATCATTTGGTAACTACATACTAGCATACCTTTAATTGTAAGTCAATGACGTATTCGACAAAATTTTCGCAATACAAACAGCAACAGTTGAAAATCTTTCTGATATTAATTTTTAAGAACAAAAAAAACGAAATTTGTTCCGTAGCATAAAAATCCGTGCAAGTCTGACGTACTAAGCGGGGAAGCTGCTGGACTGCACGCATTATTTTTGCATCATTCCCATCTTATGACATTGAACAGCATTATCCACGACCTGCAATTTTCAGGTCTTTTAATACCTGGCATAAGCACACTGGCCGCCCCTTTTCTACCTCATCCATCCACAAAAGCAAAAGATCCATAAGGTAGAAAAAGGGCGGCGCGGCGATAAACGCTGCGCCGTCCGGGCTATTTCAATAAGTCAATTAATACTGCTCATCCAACAGGTTGATTCCATCAATTCTTACATTGAAGTAAGGAGCGGAACGGAATGCAACATCGGACTCATGGAAGTATCCGTCACTTACTACCTCATGGTCGGGAGTATAATCAGGATCAGTATCGATATCAGCTTCATAGCTGTCCAGGGTCTTACCGTCTACAGTAAAGGTGGTGATATCATATACATGAGCCTTGCCTGCGATCAGATCAGCCTTTGCAGCTTCTACTGCTTCTGCGGTACCATCTGCTACAGCAGTACCAAGATCGCTCAGCTCTACAGAGCCGGTCTCCAGAGTACCACACCAGTCAGTATCGATAGGAGTTCCATCTGCTACACATTTAATAGCATACTCAAAGTAAGGCTCCCAGTTAACTCTGGAAGATACCAGGAAGGTATTGGGGCAGGCTGCCTCAGTGCTTCCGTTGTAAGATACGTTGGGAACGCCTGCGGTCTCACATGCGGTAGGAGCACCCATGGAGTCTGCATGCTGGCTGATCAGTACACATCCGCCCTCGATCAGCTTGTTAGCTGCTTCCTTCTCAGCGGTCTCATCGTACCAGGAACCGGTGAAGGTCACTTCCATGGTAGCGGTGGGGCAGACGGAGCGAGCGCCGAGGAAGAAGGAGGTGTAACCGGAAACGACTTCAGCGTAGGTAAATGCGCCGACGTAGCCGATCTTGGCATCTTCAGCGGCGAAGTCGCCGTTGTCGATCATCTCATTGAGCTTGAGACCGGCAGCAACGCCGGCGAGGTAACGGCCTTCATAGATGGAAGCGAATGCATTGTGGTAGTTGTCAAGACCCTCGGTGTGAGCCTTGGTACCGGTGGAGTGGCAGAACTGAACTTTGGGGAACTCCTTGGCGGCCTGGATGATATAGTCTTCGTGACCGAAGCTGTCGGCAAAGACGATGTTGCAGCCGGCGTCGGCCAGCTCAGCGGCGGCCTCGTAGCAGGACTGATCCTCAGGAATGTTGGTCTTGAAAACGGACTCAACGCCGAGGGTCTCGCAGGCTTCCTTGGCAGCGTTCATGAAGTTGAGGTCATAGGTGGAGTTCTCGTCGTGCAGGAAGATAAAGCCGACCTTGAGAGCGGAAAGATCCGCGGCGGGCTGGTTCTCGGAGGCGTTGTCAGAGGGCTGGCTGCTTTCGGCAGCGTCGTCCTGCTTGGGGGCGGCAGAGTTGGAATTGCCGCAGGCGCACAGCGCAAACACCATAGCGAGAGCAAGCAGAAGTGCAACAAACTTTTTCATTCTTCGATCTCCTCATAATGTTTTGTTATTTTTATCTAAACTGCATTGCAGTGAAGATACTGAAAAATGCATTGACCGCGGTCTGAACGGAACCACGGTCAATGCATCGAGAAGGGACAAAAAGTCATGCCCCCTGTATAGTACATTTTCCGATAGTCCGGTCATTTACGGCGTCCGGGTAGAAACTTCAAATCCATATCATTTGCTATATATCGAAAACGTTATTCAATTTACTGTTTTATCGTACCAGCCGAGGAGGGAAAAGTCAAGTGCCCTTTTTCGACTTTTTGCACATTTTTTAATGCGAAATTTTGTGAACTGTGCACAAATCACCTACAAAATACCAGCCCGTCATCGCTCATGGAAGCGATTTTGGCAAGCGATTCCACGCGCATCCCCTCGGCGCGCATACGGTCGCCGCCGCCCTGGAATGCCTTCTCTATCGCAATGCCTGCGCCGACGACGCTCGCGCCCGCCTGCTCGGCCAGCGCGCGCAGACCGACGAGCGCCGCGCCCGTTGCGAGGAAATCGTCGGTTATCAGGATGCGGTCGGAGGGCTTGAGATATTCCTTGGAGACGATGACGGTGTTTGTGTTGCCGTGGGTAAAGGACTCGACCTCGACGGAATAGACGCTGTCGGAAATGTTCCTGGACTTGCTTTTCTTGGCGAAGACCACGGGGCAGCCGAATTCAAGGCCGGTCATGATCGCGAGCGCGATGCCGGAGGCTTCGATGGTCAGGATCTTGTTGACACCCTGCCCGTCAAACAGCCGGTGCAGTTCTTTTGCCATTTCGTGCATCAGCATGGGGTCGAGCTGGTGGTTGAGAAAGCTGTCAACCTTGAGAATCCCGCCGGGCTTCACCTTGCCGTCGCGCAGTATGCGCTGTTCCAACAGTTCCATTTCAAAGTCCTCCTGGTTTTTATTTGTTTCTTATGTGGAGAAGCTGCCTGCGCGGACGCCGGAATTATCGGCGCCGACAGGTTAAACCGAAAAAAGCCCGTCGTTTGCTCGACAGGCTTGTTTCGGGTAATTTAAATATTAAATCACACAGCGCGGGTGACCTTGCCGCTGCGGAGGCAGCGAGTGCAGACGTAAACATGCTTGGGGGATCCGTCTACTATGGCCTTGACGCGCTTCACGTTCGGCTTCCAAGTACGGTTGGAGCGTCTGTGGGAGTGAGACACCTTGATGCCGAAAGCGACATCCTTCTCACAGAACTGACACTTTGCCATGGATTGAAGCACCTCCTTGCTTGTGTTTGCTGATAAACAGCTTTTATATAATACCAGATGACAGCGTCAAATGCAAGAGGAATTTTAAATCTGCGCGGGATTTTTTTGTTAAAACCCTGCCGCGGAATATTTTACGCCCGGATGCGTGTGAAAGTTGTTGCCAAATGGGGCGGGATTGGTTAATATAATAGTATATAACGTGCCCGCGGGCAAACGGAGGATAAAAGCCTATGCGCAGCAAATATTCCGTAAAACTCAAGACCATTGCCGAGGAGATGGAGCTTACCCCGCTGCATACCTCCGCTGATTATGAGCAGGCTCTGATAATCACGGCGGACGTGAACCGCCCGGCCATGCAGCTCACGGGGTTTTATAACTATTTCGATCCGCACCGCCTGCAGATCATGGGGCGGGTCGAGAGTACATATCTTGACACGCTGAGCCATGAGGAGCGCCTCGCCGCGTTCAAGCGCTTTATGCAGTACGACATCTCCTGCCTCGTGATATGCCACGGGATGCAGCCGTTTCCGGAATGCCTTGAGATGGCGGAGAAATTCGACAGGAACGTGTTCATGACATCGGAGGACACCTCGGAGTTTCAGGCCGACGTCATCAGCACCCTGCACAACTATCTCGCTCCGCGCATAACGACGCACGGCGTGCTCGTCGAGGTCTACGGCGAGGGCGTGCTGCTGATGGGCGACAGCGGCATCGGTAAGAGCGAGACGGCGCTGGAGCTTATCAAGCGCGGCCACCGACTCATCGCCGACGACGCGGTTGAGATAAAACGCATCGGCAAGGATACGCTCGTGGGCAGCGCGCCGGAGCTTATCCGCTACTACATGGAGCTGCGCGGCATCGGCGTTATAAACGTGCGGCATATCTACGGCGTGGGCGCGGTGAAGCCGGAGTCCGGCATCGACCTCGTCGTGAAGATGGAGCCGTGGGAGGACGGCAAGGCCTATGACCGGCTTGGCCTCACCGACGAGAACGAGAGCATCCTCGGCGTAAAGCTCCCGCTCGTGACCATCCCCGTGCGCCCAGGCAGAAACCTCGCTGTCATTCTGGAACTTGCGGCGATGAACAACAGGCAGAAGAAGATGGGCTACAACGCCGCTGAGGCGCTGGCCGCGGAGCATGACCGCGCAATAGATGCCGGAACGCTGTGAGAAGCGAAATATAAAATAATCGGAGAACTTAAATATGGAAAATCTTGAAAACGCCATAGTAGAAATAAAAGAAAAGATGCCCGGCCTGAAGCTGCTCGAAAACGAGCCGATGAGCTCGCACTGCTCGTTCCGCATCGGCGGCCCCGTGCGGGCGCTCGCAGCGCCGAAGGACGTGACGGGGCTTTCAAAGCTCTGCCACCTGCTGAAAACGCATCACATCTCCCCGCTGCTGCTCGGCAACGGCACGAATATCCTGTTTCCGGACGAGGGGCTGAAGGATCTGTTCATAATCAGCACCGAGAATCTCACGAAGATGTTCCTCCTGCCGGACGGAGCCATATACGCGGAGGCCGGAGTGTCGCTGGCGAAGCTCGCATCCTTCGCGCAGCAGAACGGACTGGCAGGGCTTGAGTTTGCGTCTGGCATCCCAGGCACGGTCGGCGGCGGCGTGCGTATGAACGCGGGCGCCTACGGCGGAGAACTGAAGGATGCGGTGGAAAGTGTCGTGTTCTACTTCCTGCCCGATCAGGGGCTTTACGAGATGATGAACGAAAACTGCAAGTTCGCCTACCGCAGCAGCATATTCCAACAGATGAACGCGGCCATACTCAGCGCCGTGTTCCGCCTCCAGCCCGGCGACAAGGCCGAGATATCCGCGAAAATGCGCGAGCTGAACGAGCGCCGCCGCGACAAGCAGCCGCTCGATATGCCCTCGGCGGGCAGCGCGTTCAAGCGTCCTGAGGGGCACTATGCCGCCGCGCTCATCGAGGAAGTGGGGCTGAAGGGCTATTCCGTGGGCGGGGCGCAGGTCTCCGAGAAGCATTCTGGCTTCGTCGTGAACACCGGCGGCGCCACGAGCCACGATGTGTACGACCTGATGATGCATGTGCGCAACACGGTTTACAAAGAGCGGGGAGTGTTCCTCGAGCCGGAGATAATCATTCTGCCGCCGGAGTACGCGCTGGTCGATGAGGGACCCGACCTCAAGCTCAACAGCGTTCAGGTGAACGATATGAGCCGGCCGCCGGAGCCGCCGAAGGAGGGCTGAGATGCAATTTCTGATAATCACCGGACTTTCCGGCGCGGGCAAGAGCCGCGCGGCGGATATTCTGGAGGATCTTGACTACTACTGCGTTGACAATATGCCCGTGGCGCTCATGCCGCGCTTCGCGGAGCTGTGCATCGCGACCGGCGGCCGCTATGAAAAGGTCGCGCTCGTGACCGACGTGCGCGAGAAGGACGGCTTCGGCGAGCTGCTGAAAACGCTCGACCAGCTAAACGACATGGACTGCGCCTGCCGCATCCTCTACATGGACTGCGACATACGCACGCTGGTGCGCCGCTATAAGGAATCCCGCCGCCCACATCCACTGTCGGCGCCGGGGCTTACCGTGGAGGACGCGATACGCAAGGAGGAGAAGCTCCTCGCGCCTATCCGCGAGCGCGCGGATTATATCGTCAACACCTCGAACCTCACCCTCGGCATGCTGCAGAACCGCCTGTTTTCGATATTCGTGCAGGACGGGCGCAAGCGCGATCTCGACATCACGGTGATGTCCTTCGGCTATAAGCACGGCCTGCCGATGGATGCCGACCTCGTGTTCGACGCAAGATTTCTGCCGAACCCATATTACGTTGAGGACCTGCGCCCAATGTGCGGGCTGGACAGACCCGTGCGCGATTTCGTGTTCAGCTATCAGCAGACGCGCGAGTTCATGGAGATGCTTGAGCACATGATAGAGTTCCTGCTGCCGCTGTACATAGAGGAGGGCAAGCTGGGACTCTCCATTGCCATCGGCTGCACCGGCGGACGGCACCGCAGCGTCGCCATTGCCGCCGCACTCAACGACCATCTGCTCTCCAAGGGGCTGGATTCGACCAACATAAACAGAGACGTGGACAAGTGAGGTAAACGATGTCTTTTTCTTCCGAAGCCAAGGCGGAGCTTTGCCAGCAGCGGCCGGACAAAAAATGCTGCGCGCTGGCGGAGAGCTACGGTGTGCTGCTCTACTGCAACACATTTTCGGCTCAGGAGATCCGCATCATCACTGCAAGTCCGGAGTTTGCCGCGCGGCTGCCGCGCCTGTTCAAAAGAGCCTTCGGCCTGGGCTTTGACGTTCTGCCGAAGGAGGGAACTGCCGGAAAAAGCAGCTTCAAAATAACCGACAGGGACAAGCTGAAAAAAATATTTGACGCGTTCGGCGCGGAGATAGACGGAACCGTGTCCCACCATATCAATTTCGGCGTGATAGAGGACGACTGCTGCCGCGCCTCGTTTATCCGCGGCGCATTTCTGGCCGGAGGCAGCGTGACCGATCCCGAAAAGCGCTACCATCTTGAGCTTGCGACGCCGCACCACAGTGTCAGCCGCGAGGCATATTCCGTCCTGCTGGAGCTTGGATTCGCCCCGAAGGAGACGCAGCGCGGCGGGAACTGGCTGCTGTACTTCAAGCAGGCAGATTTCATCGCCGACTTCTTCACCGCAATCGGAGCACCGGGTACGGCGATGAATATAATGACCGCCAAGGTCGAAAAGGAAATGCGCAACACCATAACCCGCCGCGTCAACTGCGACTCCGCGAACGCGGACAAGGTCGTCGCCGCGGCGCAGGAGCAGATCGACGCGATACGCCGCATCGTGCGCGAGTACGGCATCGACGCACTGCCGGAGCCGCTGAAGGACGCCGCGCTGCTGCGCATAGCGAATCCCGAGGCGAGCCTCGCCGATCTTGCGACGCTGTCCTATCCGCCGGTGACCAAGAGCTGCCTTTCGCACAGGCTGAAAAAAATAATGTCGTTCAAGCCGGAGGAGTAAGCATGGCTTTCGTTCATTTACATGTGCATACCGAGTATTCCCTGCTGGACGGAGCCTGCCGCATCGAAAAGCTTGTAAGCAAGGCGAAGGAGCTGGGGCAGACGGCGCTTGCGATAACCGACCACGGCGTCATGTACGGCGCGGTCGCGTTCTATAAGGCCTGCCAGGCCGAGGGCATCAAGCCCATAATCGGCTGCGAGGTGTATGTCGCGCCGCGGAACATGTCCGACAAGGAGCACGGCATAGACAACAACTATTCGCACCTTATCCTCCTGTGCAGAAACGAGCAGGGCTACAAGAATCTCTGCTACCTCGTCAGCATGGCTTTCACTGAGGGCTTCTACATCAAGCCACGCATCGACTGGGCGATCCTGCATCAGCATTCCGAGGGGCTTATCTGCCTCTCCGGCTGCCTTGCGGGCGAGATACCGCAGAAGATCATCCATGGCGATTACGAGGCCGCGAAGGCGAAGGCGCTCGAGCTGCGCGATCTGTTTGGCGAGGATAACTTTTATCTTGAGATACAGGATCACAACATCCCAGAGGAGCGGCAGGCTGCGCAGGGGCTTATACAGATCCATAAGGAGACCGGCATCCCGCTTGCGCTGACGAACGACGCGCACTATATCGAGAAGGCCGACGCCTATTATCAGGACGTGCTCATGTGCATCCAGATGGGCAAAACGGTCGATGATCCGAACCGTATGCGCTTTGAGTCGCAGGAGTTGTATCTGAAGAGCGAGGAGGAGATGCGAAAGCTCTTCCCCGATTGGCAGGAGGCCGCCGACAACACCGTCAGCATCGCCGAACGCTGTAACTATGACTTTGAATTCGGTCACTATCACCTGCCGCGCTTCAAGCTGCCGGAGGGTGAGAGCGACAGCTATGAATATCTGAAAAAGCTCTGCGAGCAGGGCTTCGCGGAGCGCTACCCTGACAAGCCGGAGGTGCATAAGCAGCTCGACTATGAGCTGAGCATGATAAACAAGATGGGCTTTGTGGACTATTTCCTCATCGTCTCCGACTTTATCGGCTATGCCAAGCGCAGCGGCATTCCGGTCGGCCCCGGCCGCGGGAGCGCCGCGGGCAGCGTCGTGTCCTACTGCCTGCATATAACCGAGGTAGACCCGATAAAATACAGCCTCTTCTTCGAACGCTTCCTGAATCCGGAGCGTGTGTCAATGCCGGATATCGACGTTGATTTCTGCGTCAACCGCCGCGGCGAGGTCATCGACTACGTCAACCGCGTCTACGGGCATGATCATGTCGCGCAGATCGTGACCTTCGGCACCATGGCCGCGCGCGGCGCGATACGCGACGTCGGGCGCGCCCTGTCCGTCAGCTACGCGGAGACGGACGCCGTTGCAAAGCAGGTGCCGTCCGGCCCCAGCGCGCTGAACATCACGCTCGATGAGGCGATCAGCCTTTCAAAGCCGCTCAAGGAAATGTACCAGAGCGACCCGACGCTCAAGCACCTTATCGACGTCGCCAAGGCGCTGGAGGGTATGCCACGGCACGCGTCCACGCACGCCGCCGGCGTCGTCATCACGGAGAAGCCGGTGTATGAGTATGTACCGCTCTCGACGAACGACGGCAACCCCGTGTGCCAGTACCAGATGACGACGCTTGAGGAGCTGGGGCTTCTCAAGATGGACTTCCTAGGGCTAAGAAACCTCACCGTGCTTGACGACGCGGTCAAGCTCGTGCAGAAGACTGTTCCGGATTTCCGCATAGAGGACGCGCCGGAGGACGATAAGGCGACCTATGAGATGCTCGCCGCCGGACGCACGAGCGGCGTGTTCCAGCTTGAAAGCACGGGCATGACCGGCGTCTGCGTGGGTCTCAAGCCCAAGAGCATTGAGGACATCACCGCGCTTATAGCGCTCTACCGCCCCGGCCCGATGGACTCGATACCGCGCTTTCTCGAGTGCTCCGTGCATCCGGAAAAAGTCAGCTACAAGCATGAGCTGCTGCGCCCTATCCTCTCCGTCACCTACGGCTGCATCGTGTATCAGGAGCAGGTCATAGAAATTTTCCGCCGCCTAGCGGGCTTCTCGCTCGGTCAGGCCGATATGATCCGCCGCGCGATGAGCAAAAAGAAGCACAAGGTCATCGATGCGGAGCGCGTCGCGTTCATTCATGGCGACCCGAGCCGCGGCATTGCGGGCGCTATCGCAAACGGCGTGCCGGAGAGCGTCGCCAACAGCATCTATGACGAGATACTGGACTTCGCGAGTTACGCCTTCAACAAGGCGCACGCGGTGAGCTACGCCATCGTCGCCTACCGCACGGCATATATGAAGCGGCACTATCCGCAGCAGTATATGGCGGCGCTGCTGACGTCCGTGCTTGAAAGCAGCACGAAGGTCGCGGAGTATATCGCGGAGTGCCGCGAGCTGGGCATAAAGCTGCTGCCGCCGGACGTGAACGAATCCGACGCGAACTTCACCGTCGCGGGGGAGAACATCCGCTTCGGCCTCGTTGCCATCAAGGGCATCGGCTGGGGCGCGATCGAGGAGCTCGTCGCCGAGCGGCACGAGAACGGGCTGTTCACAAGTTTTGAGGATTTCTGCAAGCGCATGTCCGGCAAGGAGCTGAACCGCCGCGCGGTGGAAAATCTCATCCGTGCGGGCGCATTCGACGGCATGGGCTATAAGCGCAAGGCGCTGCTTCAGATCGCGGGCGCGGTCATCGACAGCATAAGCCAGGCCGCGCGCGACAATATTGCCGGACAGTACGATCTCTTCGGCGATTTCGAGGCGCAGTCCGAGGCGTCGCCGCAGACGATACCGATACCGGACGTCGAGGAATTCAGCGCGCGCGACAAGATGATGATGGAAAAGGAAGTGACCGGTCTGTACCTGACCGGCCACCCGATGGACGAATACCGCGACGCTGTGCGCAAGGTCGGCGCGGTGCCGATCGGCGCGATACTCGGTGACTTTGCCGCCGATGACGGGCCGCAGCGCTTTGCCGACAACCAGTACGTCACCGTGGCGGGCATCATCTCCACGATGAGGACGCGCACCACGCGCAATAATTCGCTCATGAGCTATGTCCAGCTTGAGGACGACACCGGCACGATCGAGATGATCGCCTTCCAGAAGGTCATCGACACCAACCTGAAAGGCACCTTCCACTGCATGCGGGCGGCCATCCGTCCCATGATGAAGAAGCGCCGGGGCCGGATCATTTCGATCAGCAGTGTGGTGGGCCTGATGGGCAATGCCGGGCAGGCCAACTACGCTGCCTCCAAGGCGGGCGTCATCGGCCTGACCAAGGCGGTAGCGCGCGAGCTTGCGCCCCGCGGCGTACGAGTGAACGCGGTCGCACCCGGGTTTGTCGAGACGGATATGACGGCAAAGCTCTCGGAGAAGGTGCGTACGGTAACCGAGGAGCAGATTCCCCTAAAGCGCATGGCGCGCCCCGAGGAAGTGGCCGGCGTGGTGCGCTTTTTGGCGAGCGATGCGGCTGCCTACATTACGGGCGAGGTCGTACGCGTCGACGGCGGAATGGCGATGTAGAAACCAGAGCCACACAACGGCTTGGATGAGGAGACCATGATGGAACAGAGAGTTGCAATCACCGGTATCGGTGCCGTGTCGCCGCTCGGCAACACCGCGCTTGCCACCTGGGCGGCCATGTGCGCCGGCACGTGCGGCATCGGCCCGATCACGCACTTCGATACCGATGCGTTTGCCGTCAAGGTGGCAGCCGAGGTCAAGGGCTTTGACGGCAACGAGTACTTTGGCAAGCGTGACGCCAAGCATCTCGACCCCTGCGTTCAGTTTGCGATGGCGGCTTCGGACGAAGCCATGCACGATGCGGGCTTTGATGTCGAAGGCGCCATCGATCGCGAGCGCCTGGGCGTCTACGTGGGCTCGGGCGTGGGCGGCATGACGACGCTCGTCGA
>ERZ779869.3168-NODE-3168-length-12972-cov-8.489355_pt1 | contig 12972 bp, 11 predicted proteins | sample MGYA00511557_ERZ779869 | MGnify/ENA primary metagenome ERZ779869 (study PRJEB29588, sample SAMEA2154620) | human gut metagenome | biome: human gut; feature: human-associated habitat; material: faeces | place: Denmark | collected 2008/2010 ...
CTCTCTCCGCCATTTATTTTTCCCCTTCCAATTTCTGGTAAAAAGAGAATCTTTTATTCAAAAGCTCTAAAAGTCGTTGGCGTAAAGGGATTTGCGTAAATTGTTGAGGTGTGTTTGAAACACACTCAGAATCTGAAAAAAGGTCTTTTTCAGAGGAAAATCACGACTCCGGCGTCTGAATTCTGAGTTTTGCTGAAAAGGCCAAAAATTCAGTTAAAGTAGCAAGTCGTTGATTATGAACAATCTTTAATTTTTGTAGTGTAACTGGCATGGGTGGGGGGTATCGCACTCGGTCGAAATGAAAAAACACCCTCTTTTTTCTGACCCGGATTTGAGTTCAAAAATTATAACTGACACCCTGTTTTAACGGGGGGCCAGAAAACATTTCTCTATCAAGATTTTTTCCGCACCCTCAGTCTGATTTGAAAAACGTTGCCTTTTCCGCCTCAAAAATCGTTCTATTTTAACTGGCAAAAAGGGTGCAGTTGAACACATGGCTGCCATTTTTCATTCAGCCCCCCGTTTTCTGTGAAATTTTCTTTAAAAACATTTCACTTTCTCGTCTTTGGGGGCTTTTCTTGGTTTAAGGAAATATTCAAAAACAAAACACAAGGGCGCCTCTATTTATTTGAGGGACAAAAATTGAGTTGCAACAGGAAAAGAATGCGAAAGAAGGTATATTACAGCATCAATGACAGGAGAACAGGATGCTGAACGGCTTATTTGACATAGACAATCGTCTGGATTATTTGACAGAGAACGGCGACATGCTTCCGCACCTGAAAGGACTTGTGCCGTGGGAAAAGTTTCGCAGAGATCTTGAGGTCATATATGACCATGATCGCAAGAGCAATGCCGGACGCCGACCATTTGATGTAGTGATGATGTTCAAGATACTGATTCTGCAGTCGTTGTATAATTTGAGCGATGACGAGATGGAATATCAGATCATGGATCGTCTGAGTTTTATGCGTTTTCTTGATATGGCGCTTGACAGCCGTGTTCCCGATGCGAAGACAATCTGGCTCTTCCGTTCGAAACTGGAGGAACACAAGCTTACGCGGAAGCTATTTGACAAGTTCAATGCGTTTCTTGCCGAGTCAGGATTTGTCGCGAAGAAGGGTCAAATTGTCGATGCAACCATTGTTCGAGTTCCCACGCAACGCAATACCCGCGATGAAAACAAGGCGATCAAAGAAGGGAATCCTCCTGAAATTTGGAGCGAAGCGAAGAAGCGCCAAAAGGACACGGACGCCCGCTGGGTTCAGAAAAATGGGAAGAACTACTACGGCTACAAGAACCATGTGGAAGCGGATGTCAAATACAAAATCATTCGGAATTACAAGGTTACGGATGCCTCCGTTCACGACAGCAATGTGTTTGAAGAGCTCCTCGATGGAAACAACACAAGCAGGGATGTTTATGCGGACAGCGCGTATCGTTCAGGGGAAAGAGAGGTGAATCTGAAAAAGGGCAGATTCCGGGCGCATCTGCAGAGGAAAGGATGCAATGGACATCCTCTGAGTTCATGGGAGAAACAGGGAAACCGGACAAGAGCCAGGACCCGTTCCAGAATAGAACATGTGTTCGGAAGCATGACACAGCGAGCCAGGAATCTCATTCTGAGAACCATCGGGATAAACAGGGCGGAAGTGAAGTTGGGATTACGCAATATTGCATACAACATGGAGAGATTCTGCTTTTTGATGAGGCAAACCGCATAAAAGAAGGATTTGGACAGGAAAAACGAGTAAAATATCGGCGGTTCAGTCGTGGAGACTTGAAAAAGAGAAGTCAAAATGCCAACGTAATGTACAGAAAAATCTCATTTGGAGATTTTCAAATTGAAACAAACGGGGTTTCTGTCAAAAAAAGCATTGATAGAGGTTCCCACAAATTATTAAATGAGGCCACTTATGAAGAAGATATTTACATTGCATTGTTTTATTTTCAATCTTGTATTTCTAAGTCTGTCGCTTGCTCCATTAGCCAATGCTGGAGAGACTAGATATGAGATATTGAAGAAAACATATGAGAACCGTTTGAATGATGCAGATATACACATCGTTGGCAAGATAACTGATATTGACAATAACGAACTTGAGAATGTCTCTTTGGAAATTGAATTTATTCGTCCTAAGGACGTATGGGCTACAGAATCTGAAAGGTTGTGTGATACACAGAAAGTCAACGGCAAATTTTTAATTCAAAAGAAAAATTATACAGCTGTATCTATAACCTTTATTAAAGACGGATATAGATCTCAAAATATCACATTTTATACCGGAAAAAAAACAGATGAACCAGATTCCGCAAGACAAACCCAATACCATATAAAGCTTCGTAAAATTGGAGTATTGGCAAAGTTAATTAAGTTTGATGAGCGAATTGAATATAATATCAAAGACCATAGCCAGTCTATATGTAATCTCTCAAAACTTGCAGATGGAAAATTGGGTAAGGAAGTCATTAACTTGGGAAATCCAATTACCTTAAAAAAATATCTCTATTTAGACTTTGACCGTAATAAGCAAGGGGAAATCATTTATGAAAAAGATAACGGTCGAGGCATTCATGCACCTGCCCCCAAAACCTATTTACTCAGTTTTGTTTCTTCTGATCCATTAGATGGTTTCATCCTTATTGATGAGAAAATGCCAGTAAAGGATTTATCTTTTTTGACCGATGCTCCATTAAAAAATTATGCCACAAAAAAGCTTATAATTCCTTATAATCTTGATAAAAGATATTACTTTTATATTAAATGTGGAAAATTTTACGGAAAGGGGGTAATAAAGAACATTGGAGCAAGGAACGGAGCTTTTAGCCATGAGTATAGTTTATTAGTTGAGATTTTATTCAATCAAAAACCGGGAGACATAAATCTAAATTCTCTATGATTATGGTATTTAAGGATAGAATCATGAGTAACAAGGAGATAAATTGCATCAGGTAATCTTCAATAGCGGTGTGATCGGCTTTTTGCCTCTTCTGCAGTTTGTGAAAACTTGCCTCAAATGATGATTTTGAGATTGTTGTTCGGCAGATTGAAAATTGCGCAATCAACTCAAGTAAACTATGCATTAAAAACTGCGGCTTACATCATTTTGCATGATGACGTAAATGCAAAGGCTAACTTCGAACGACTTTCCGAGCAAGAACAAAAGGATTTTATCCTGTGGCCAATTATGAATCTTTGGAAAAATTCGGATTCAATCATAGAGGCTAAAGAATGAGCTTATGGCAAACTATTTGGGGTACATTGACAAGCATTTGGTGTTGATGGCGCCATTGTCTGATAATGTCCGGAAAATTGCGGACTGCGCTTCTTCCCCCTGCGTGGACAACATTTTATTGAAAGATTGGTGTAAAAGCCTTTAATGACTCCTCTCTCTTCCCCCTTTAATCACTCAAACAAAGTATCCGCCGGAATCATCTACAAACTGCCGTAAAAAAACCGGCCAATCCGTCAGGTGAGTTATATATTTGAACGGCCATTGCACGCTAATATAATTTTTCACAGGTAAAAATTATTTCTCCAGTTTTTGTGATATATGCTTGTTGTGACTTGTTCAATAAAACGGAACCTAGACCGTGATAAAAGTCAAAAGCTGCCGTAAATTGCGGGGAAATTACAAATTCACCATTCTTGTCAATAAATCCCCACTTACGCTTACTAGATACAACAGCCAAATCGCCAGAAAATGAATTTGCGTAAGCGAATTTACATGGGATACAAATTTCTCCAGCTAAATTGCAGTAACCACTATAGCCATTATAATTATTATTCTGAACTACAGCCATCCCTTCATTGAATGCCCCTGCATTACGAAACTGAAACGGAATTTTGACCTGAAAGTCAGAGTCAATATATCCTAGCTTATCATCATCAGAAAGCCAAACCGCAATACGGTTTTCTTTAAAACCTCCTCCCCAGCATCCATATTTAAAGTCTTCCACAATCTCATTTTGAGTATTCACAAATCCCCAAAGTTTCTTTTTGACTCCATTATTGTCGATTTCTTTACAGACAGGACATAAGTTTTCGGAAAAAAAACCAATTCGATCATACTCAGGCGGAATAATGATATTACCCGATGTATCAATCATCCCGCAGCGCATGACAGGATTCCGCATTGAAAGCAGACTTTGGGACTTTCCCCAAGATAAGTTCTGACAAACAGGGGCGTAGCCATTGGTAAATGAAGTACTGGCGAAATTAGGCAATTTGATTTTCAAATCTCCTTCGGTATTAAAAAATCCATATCCAGCAGCAAAAAACATATCTTCTTGATAACAATAATGGGTTGAATTACGCGCAAAAATAAAAGGAATTACGAGCTCATTGCTTTCATTAATGACTCCAACTTTATCTCCTTTAGCGACGACAGCACACCCACATGAAAACTGATAGGCCAAATCGTACTGAGGAACAATTGCAACATTCCCAACAGAATCAATGAAACCATATTTATTGTTAATTTTAATTGGATATAACATAATTACCTGCGCCTCTCCCCTAGGTTGGACAACTTTTATGAAAAGATTGGTGTAAAGACCCTTGGTTTACTATATGCCATTGTATGCCGATTACAAGTTCCGAAATAGACTTCATCCGGCGTCTGATATTGGAGCGCCGAATGAATCCGCCTGGAGTTGTAAAAATTCACATAATGCTGCACCCCGAAACGGAGCTGCGGCAAGCTGACGTACTCTTTTATTTTGATGTCCTCATATTTCAACGCCCACCAGAAACGCTCCATCTTTGCATTATCCAGACATCGTCCCCGTCCGTCCATGCTGCTCAGAATGCCATGAGCCCGGAGTTCCGTTACAAACTCCAAGCTGGTGAATTGGCTCCCTTGATCCGAATTGAAAATCTCCGGTTTCCCGTAGGAATCCATTGCCGTTTTTAACGTTTCAACACAATGAAAAGCGTCCATTGTATTCACTACGTTATAAGCAAGAACCTTGCGGCTGAACCAGTCGACAATTCCAATCACAAATGCCCGATGACCGGCTACCGCCGTGTAAGTAATGTCCGTGCTCCATACCTGATTCGGGCGCTCTATTTTGCATTTACGCAGAAGATACGGGAATTTCTCATGTTCCGGATGAGGTTCCGAGGTGTTAAAACGCGGACGCGGATAGACTGTTCGCAAATTCAAGCATTTCTGCAGCCTGCGCACCCGTTTATGATTCACTCTGTATCCGCGACGTTTCAGTTCTGCAGTCAAACGGGGAACTCCGTAAAAGGGCGTCTCCATATAAATCTCCATCATTTCGTCCTTGACCCGCTCGTCGGAAGCTGTCCGGGAAATCTCCCTTTGGTTTTTGTAATAAAAGCTCGAATGAGGAACCTGGAGCAGCTTCAACTGACGATTCACGCTTAAAGCCGGATTCTGATCGCTTATTTGAGCTTTTCGGGATTCAAGCCGCAGGCCAAGGACACACTTCGCAAAAAGTCATTCTCGATTTCAAGACGTCCGATTTTCTTCATCAGATCGTCCTCGGTATACGGCTTGCTTTCTTTCCGTTCTGCCTTGGACTGGAAAATCTCGGAAGCACCTTCCATGAGTTTCTTTTTCCACTGCTGAACCTGATTCGGATGAATCTGGTATTTCCCCGCGATCTCGGCGACGGTCAGTTCCCCGCGCAACGCTTCCAAGGCTACACGGCTTTTAAATTTGGAGTCATACGATTTTTTCATAAAAACGCCCTCCCTTTTCAGGTTAATTTAACGGGCATTTTACACCAAGTCAAGTTGTCCAGTTTTCGGGGCCAACCGCATCTCTCCATCAAAGAATTTTGCGAGTGATCGCAATGTTGCCATCTCACTATCATCAATTTGGGTGCCACATGCCTTCTTTTTCCTCATGCTGTTTACAAAATGTTCTGCTCCATTCCAAGTCTCATCATATGGCATGATGGAGTGGCGAAGCTCATCAACTAATTTGCGGGCCTTCATCATATTCACAGTGTCGGCAACACCTGAAATAAAATCAAACAAGCCCATATCAAACCTCCATGTGTTTGTTTAGGTTCAAATTCGAAAACACACGAAGAGCCAACGATGACCATAATTCAAAATTATAAGATGAAAGCTGATCATGACTGACAAACTTCCAATCCATTAATTCATCTGATGCTGGCAGGTCATGCGAAATTCGAGTAACAAATACAATCCCAATATGAGAGTGTCCGACATCCGTTTGTTCTTCGTTAATTATCCCTATTAAGGAGAAGTCTTTTACCTCAGTCCCCAATTCTTCAAAACATTCTCGCTTCATTCCTGAAAACAAAGTCGCCTTGAAATTAGCTGGAACGCGATCCGTATCATTAATGTGTCCACCGATTCCAAGGGACCAGAGGTTATGCAATCTTGTCTCAGTACCACGCCGCCTGTAAATGAGTATATCATTCTTAAAATCAAGCACAATGACATACGGAATTACTTGCTTAATCGTAAAATCGTATTCAATTTCCCTTCGTTTGGCAAAGCGGTATCTGCGTTGCTCAAAACTGTTCAGGTCAAATTCTGTCAATGGCAAAGCAAGGTTGTCATGCTGCCATGCCGAAGGGAGTTCACTCCGATCAAGGCACAAAGCAAGTTCATCTAAGCCCATAATCATCCTCAATAAGTTTCATGATTAATTGCTCCGCTTTCAGGATCATTTCGCGCCTAAGCTTAAAGGGAGCAAAGGTTACTGTAAACGAGTTGTTGATTAATTGCAAAATGTCCCACCGAGAAATACCATCGGGAGACATTCTCGCTGCTTTCAGATACTCATTTGAAAGATTTGTTCTTGAAATTCCTGGATTGTCTGTGTTAATTGTTACCCGGAGTCCCTGGCGAAGGTATTCCGTCAGGGGATACTGAGGAAGATTTTTGCTATTAGGCACGGCACGGTCAACAAAACCACATATCTGAAAATTGCTTGACGGACACATTTCAACCGCGATGCGATGATCAACAAAACGATTAAGAAGGTCTGGCTGTTCCAATAATTTCAAACCATGACCTATTCTGTCGGCATTCAGGTAATATACAGCTTCCCAGATACTTTCAGCCTTCGCTGTTTCACCTGCGTGAATGGTCAAATTCAAGCATCGTTTGTGCAATGTTTCGAATGCCTCTCGAAGTTCCTTGGGAGAACGAACCGTCTCAGCACCGGCCAAATCAAATCCGACAAAACGCTCCTTGAAGAGATTTACATATTTATCTGTCCATCCCTCATGGGGCGAAAAAAGTTCTTCTGCCAGTTCAATGTGCCGATAAATATCGCTCATTTTGCCGTGACGACTTGCAATAAACAGCAGTGTTACATATACATCTGATTGACCAGATAATTCATCAAGCAAAATCCGAACCACATCCATTCCCGATAAATCACCTCTTGTGTAATTCATCGGAGAACAACGCAGTTCTAGGTATTGTATGTTATCATGACGACAGTGTTCTATGAGCAAATGGCATGCTGCCTTGATACAGTTTTCACTTTGCATCAAAGCCGACCCCTGCAAATCGCCGAGCTTTTCATATTTCTCAATACCAACCTGCTGGAAGAATTCCGGATCTGTGTAATCATTAAAGATAACCTGTTCCAACAGTTCAGTTTTTCCGACAAACTGCTGTAGAAAACCACAAACACCGTAAGGTTCAGGAATCGGGTCAAATGGTTTCCGAATTGATTTCTTGTCACGGACCCTTTTTCGTAATTCAGTCTGACTGCCATTATTTACCAAACGACTGATGCCTGTTAAATATTGGTCAAAAGTCGGATAGTCACTGCGTAACGTTTTTACCCTTTCCGCTTCTGCTTGCGCTACAGCAATCATCTCGCCGGGTGTCAAAATGCCACCAAAATGACAATGAAGTTCCGCCTTGGGCAGTTTTTGCAGCCACTCCAAATCATGCTTCTCATCGTCAGTATCTATCCCGATATGAGAATTTTGCAATTGGTCAATGATTTTCGGGTGCAGTCCCGCCAATGCGCGAAAGTTTCCAACAATTTTTTTCTTGTTCTCATATTGAGCAAAATTTGAAAGAACAACCTCGGCCTGAGTTTGATATTCGGAGATTTTGTCCAATAAGTCGGTGCTGACACAATTGTCTTCATCAAGAAAGACAGGATACTTTTCAGAGGTTATTTCTGAGCTCTTATAAAGATAGGCAGCTTTGTTTTTCCGTCCGGAAACAATAATCGGAGTAATCATCGACAACTGCTCCATAGGAAGTGTTTTCTCTAAACAGAGCGGATTGACATTGAAAATTTTCCCATTGAGAAGAATGTGCATCAGTGCGGAACAACCAAAAACATTGCTCGCCTCTTGAATGTCTGCACCCATTGTTTTGAAGCCTCCAACCATAGACAGAATGACTTGACCGCCGGCAGAAACATCGTGAGCAGCAAGAACAGTTCGAAAAATTAAATCCCGCATTTTGCGGCAATCATCCCCGGTACGGAGGTCAGAAAGTTTGCTGCTCCAAATAGAATGGATAGCAATTGCGGGGAAATGTGTCTGGTGCCATTTTCTATACGTCTCATATGTATCCTGCGGAATGGAACCAGCAGTGGTAATAAGCCAAATTTCCGAAACTGGCTGAATGTTGTATTTCCTCCTCATGTCAGAAATTTCAGCTGTGGCAGGATGATTGTCATAAAAGGGCAAGTCACGGGGATTCGTCAGTCCTAAAATTTCTGCAATAAGGTACCACGTCGTACCATACGTCGAAACAAGAATGTTCTTCATCATTGCCCTCGCGATACAACTGAAAGTTTTTCCTCAAGTTCACGGATGCGAGTTTCCAAACGATGGTTTAGTTCAATCTCGTTATCCAAAAGCTTTTGAAGGGAGGATTCTTCTCTGGCAACCCCTTCCACATGCACGTTCAACTTCCATTTCTTAAAATGTGTATTTGAAAATGAGCTCCTGGAAAATCTGGCAAGTTCTTTTTCATATTCTGCATGAGATGGAAATGCCAAGGCAACATAGAACATGTTATTTTTCATGAAGCCAGCAAAACGTTCGGCAGTATTCCCCGGTTTAATAATCAGGAGGTCATTCCCTTCCCATCTATGCAAGTGACTGTTTCGCCAAATAGGACTTGCAATATTATCCACCAAGCGGATCAACTTCTCCCGCGTTGTCGCATCAACGCTTCTCAGAGTGTCAATCACATAATCTGAAACGTAGCAGGATTGCTCCGGAGAATCAATTTGCAGAAGGCAATAAGCCAACGGAGAAATCGTAATTTTTCCAGAATCATCAAATGGTTCAATAAAAGCTGTAAAAAGGTCGTGCTCCTCTTGAACATAGTCCTTTATTCTGCAAAAGAAGGCTTGTTCAGGAAGCGCCACTTCCTCCTCTAAATAGTGTAAGGCATCCCTTACTCGATTATAAATGTTCAAATCAAAAGAAAAAGGCAGCGGAGGAAGCGTTATAAGTTGCTTTGCGAATTCAAAAACATAAACACTCTTTCGGCCATAAAGCATTCCAAGTATCGTTAAGAAAGGGACGATCCCCTTGAATCCACCTGTCGGATTGATGATAATATCATATGAATATCGGAAACTTTCACTTGAAAGATATGAAAGCATTGCCTTAACCAGATTTTTCAACCCTAACTCACGCAGTAATTTTTCGTTATGGACTTGAAGGCCTTCAACGCGTATTATGTCAATATCATTTGGGAAAATCGAAAAACGTTTTTGCAGGCAGAAGCTTATCATCTCTGCGCAAACATGGCCCTGAAGGTTATCACTCGAGAGCAAAACGATTTTGTCGCCGGATTGAATTCCGAGCTTGAAGAGGGAATTTAACTCGGCCGATGCTTGTGCTGCGATATCAAGTGTTCCAGAGAAAAAATTTTTCTGTATCAAGGAATCCTTAATTTCCTTTTGCAGAAAGTCTGACTCGGCATCCCATTCGCGATTATTGACAAATAGCTCCTTTTGTGACGGGCATCCGTTGGAAATTGAGGTCCCAACTGAACAAATCACCAGTTTATTCATGCCGAAGACATCTCCCTTTTTCAATGTGAGCAAGAACGCTTTCCGGCAAGTCGATAGTCTGCACTCCTTTCCGGAAATCTGGCGAAGCGAGCAATTTTATAGAACGTTTTGGTGATGCCATCATGGCCAAGGCCCACGAAAAAGCCATCACTGGGGTTCCTGGACTTAGGAAAAAAGTGATATCAAAATTAGACTCCGTAATATTTTCAAGAGCTTTTACCGCGGCAAAATAGATTCCCTCGGTATCGTTTAGTTCGCGCAAAAAACATTCCTGTAAGGTTATATCAACCTTAATATCGCATTTGGCAAGCTGCTTTTCCAACCACCCGATGAACAATTTATGTCCCGATGGGGTATTGGCAAGTATGTCAACGAACTGAAATGATTCCTCGCGTGTCATCTTCCACAAATCACCTTGATGATTTTCGAGAAAATCAATGGCATCCTTTTGTTTTTGAAGCTCGTCTGGAGAAAAATCATGTTTCCTCGTATATGCGAGAATCGTTGCAGAATCAAATCGACCAGTAGCCAAAGCACCAAGAATAGGTCCTTGAATCTCAAATCCCATGGCGGAACGTATGTCCGTTATCCCGTACCATGTGAGCAAATGTTTCATAATTAACTCCTTCAATTACTGTTCGTCAGACTCGTTTTTAACCTCAAGGACTCGAATTCCAACATCATCTGTTGAGCCGGAGAGATAGTATTTCAACGCAAAAAGGAGGTCGGAAATCGAAGAAGCAGATTCCGGTTTCTTTACAGAAATTTTAATCCGAGAAAACTTGTTAAAATTTATAGGATCGAGTGTATCGAGCAGTTTCAGAAATTTAATTGTCCTGGGGTTAGTTGGATATAGCAAATTTTTAATTGAAGAATCATCCGATTTTCTCAACAAGAGCATGAGCAAAGACAATTCAAGCAATGCCGTGAGCTTCAGACTCTCCTTCCACAGTACGAAATTCTCCCTCGTGTTATGATTTTCGGCAATTATAGGTATATTGCTGTATCGCTGTAATGCAGTAAGATCAATCTCCTTGAGGTCATGCTCTAGGCGTGAAACAATTTTTTGAATATAGGAATCGGCCTGAGAGAATGAAAATTCATCCATAAGATGCGGGTTACGTAATAGCGCGATATTCATAATTCTGATGCTGGATGCTTCAATGAGTCCTTTTGCCGTCCAATGCGAAAGGACAACATCCCATATCCGCTTTTGCCAAGGTTGAGAACAATCGCCTATCGCATATCCGATTTCGGTAATATATTCTTTCCATTGAGGAGATTCCAACGCTTCCAGAAGATAATCCCCTAGTTCTCGCGGAGCATATTTATGGGTAAAAGAAAGCAAAAGGAACATTTCTTTCTTGATTTGCCCAGGCAAAGGAGAAGATGTGTTCCTTGCAGTAATGTACTGCATTGTTTGTCTTATGTTTTTTAATATCGTAGTGCTTCCCTTGTCTACGCAATCCCAATTTTGCAAGGTGCCCAAAACACTATACAAGGCAAAATGGAGAGAGCGTTTCGACCTGGCTACTTGCTTTTGAAGTTCCCTGATTTTTTCCTTTATAATTTCATCTTTGGGTTGCGAGGAAACCAGCGTGGCAGCCAGTCCTTTTTCTCTTTCCTCCAAACATGCATACATTGTTGTCCCGTTCCGCCACGAATTGAAATCTGCGCCTCTCCCCTAGGTTGGACAACTTTTATGAAAAGATTGGTGTAAAGACCCTTGGTTTACTATATGCCATTGTATGCCGATTACAAGTTCCGAAATAGACTTCATCCGGCGTCTGATATTGGAGCGCCGAATGAATCCGCCTGGAGTTGTAAAAATTCACATAATGCTGCACCCCGAAACGGAGCTGCGGCAAGCTGACGTACTCTTTTATTTTGATGTCCTCATATTTCAACGCCCACCAGAAACGCTCCATCTTTGCATTATCCAGACATCGTCCCCGTCCGTCCATGCTGCTCAGAATGCCATGAGCCCGGAGTTCCGTTACAAACTCCAAGCTGGTGAATTGGCTCCCTTGATCCGAATTGAAAATCTCCGGTTTCCCGTAGGAATCCATTGCCGTTTTTAACGTTTCAACACAATGAAAAGCGTCCATTGTATTCACTACGTTATAAGCAAGAACCTTGCGGCTGAACCAGTCGACAATTCCAATCACAAATGCCCGATGACCGGCTACCGCCGTGTAAGTAATGTCCGTGCTCCATACCTGATTCGGGCGCTCTATTTTGCATTTACGCAGAAGATACGGGAATTTCTCATGTTCCGGATGAGGTTCCGAGGTGTTAAAACGCGGACGCGGATAGACTGTTCGCAAATTCAAGCATTTCTGCAGCCTGCGCACCCGTTTATGATTCACTCTGTATCCGCGACGTTTCAGTTCTGCAGTCAAACGGGGAACTCCGTAAAAGGGCGTCTCCATATAAATCTCCATCATTTCGTCCTTGACCCGCTCGTCGGAAGCTGTCCGGGAAATCTCCCTTTGGTTTTTGTAATAAAAGCTCGAATGAGGAACCTGGAGCAGCTTCAACTGACGATTCACGCTTAAAGCCGGATTCTGATCGCTTATTTGAGCTTTTCGGGATTCAAGCCGCAGGCCAAGGACACACTTCGCAAAAAGTCATTCTCGATTTCAAGACGTCCGATTTTCTTCATCAGATCGTCCTCGGTATACGGCTTGCTTTCTTTCCGTTCTGCCTTGGACTGGAAAATCTCGGAAGCACCTTCCATGAGTTTCTTTTTCCACTGCTGAACCTGATTCGGATGAATCTGGTATTTCCCCGCGATCTCGGCGACGGTCAGTTCCCCGCGCAACGCTTCCAAGGCTACACGGCTTTTAAATTTGGAGTCATACGATTTTTTCATAAAAACGCCCTCCCTTTTCAGGTTAATTTAACGGGCATTTTACACCAAGTCAAGTTGTCCAGTTTTCGGGGCCAACCGCAA
>ERZ779869.3173-NODE-3173-length-12962-cov-5.572248_pt1 | contig 12962 bp, 13 predicted proteins | sample MGYA00511557_ERZ779869 | MGnify/ENA primary metagenome ERZ779869 (study PRJEB29588, sample SAMEA2154620) | human gut metagenome | biome: human gut; feature: human-associated habitat; material: faeces | place: Denmark | collected 2008/2010 ...
TTGGTACGCCCGACACGATTCGAACGTGCGACCTACAGAGTCGGAGTTTTCAGGCGTATCCTGATAAAATGCTGTATTTTCAAGGACTGTGATGTTTTCGGTGAAAACATCCCGTTCCTCTGAATTTTATGAAAACCATCGAAAACACTGGACGGACCGACTTTTAGGATTTTATAAAAGATAGTAGTCAAACAGTAGTCAGGATATTGCTGAGCACGGAATATGAAGAACACGCTGCTTGCAGAATTTCGCAAGCAGCGTGTTTTTTGAATCGAGGTGCTTATGTTATGCACCGAGCGTCACAGCACGGACTGCTTCGATCAACTCGACTGCCTTGTCTCGAGACACAAACGCGACCGATTCACCGTCCACGCAGGCGATACAGCTTTCGCCGTCAAGACGGTAGAGCGTCAGCGTGAAGGTCGGGAAGTCTTTGTTATCGAGATGCAGCGTCAGGGAAATTTCCTCCTGACCGGTGGGCGCTTCGTCCGTGAAGCTCGTTGCTGACAGGGCGCGAAGGGCATAGCTGAAATCGAAGATGTCAAATTCCGTGTCCTGATACGTCCAAGTACCTTCCACATCCGCATCGTCTTCGTCCTCAGGCGGGTTGTAGGTAAAGATGTAATCTTCACCTTCCAGTGTCACATCAATGGAGGTCACGGTATCAAAATCCGCCGTAAAAATCTTCTGATGGCGCAGCGCGTCATAGGAAACATCCGTCAGAGCGTCAAATTCCGACTGCGTGATCTGGTAGACGATCTGAGAATCACCGACACGCGCGTAGCACGTCACGTCTGGAAGCACGTCTTCTTCGTTCGCAATCGCTTCTTCATACGCCGCCAGCTCCTCCGGGTTCTGCGACAGATGCAGAACCAGCGTACCGGAATCCGTTTCGTTCCCGTCTTCATCCGAGCTGCTGTAGTCGAGGGTAATGGCCAGCGCAGGCTCATCCAGCCCGAAGGTCTCCAATTCTTCGTCCGTGACATTGTAGCTCACATAATTTGTCAGATCGAGCTCGTGCAGCGAAGTCAGCCACTCGGTGATAACAGCCGTGTCCAGCGGCTTACCGTCCGTGAAGTACACATCGTCCGCGCAGATGCTCTTGGTCTCCTCGTCATAGCTGATGGTATAGTTTTCACTGCCTGTGAACGCGATTTGCTTCGCCGTGTCAAATTCCAGAATGGTATCGTCGAGGATCATATCCCGCAGGACCGAGTCAAATTCATCCAGAGGATCATGGCTGACCAGATATACCTTGCCATCCCCGATAGAGACATACCGCTGCTCGTCCATTTTGCTGAAGTCACCAAGCTCAACGGTATAGCTTTCCTCACCTGCAGTAATATGGATCGTACAGATCGGCTCGTCAAGGCCGTACTGAGCGTAGTCCTCTACATCGTCAATGGCAAATGCAGCCGCAAAGGATGTAAATTGTTCCAGCAGGTCATTGATCTTTTCCTCGTCCACAGGGAAGGCGTTATCATCGTCATAGACCCACGTTTCGTCTTTGGTAAAGGAAAATGTTCCGCTTTCATTCGTCCATGAAAGAGCGGTAACGCTGTCCGTGGGAATTTCCAGTATCACTTCGCCGCTGTTTTTGATCTGCTCTTTCTTCTCCTCATAGCGGCTGACGGCAAATGCGGCGATGCAGACCACAAGGAGAACGCCAAGCAGTGCATAGAGTTTTGTTGCTTTACGCATGACGCTTTTTCCTCCTGTCAATCACAGTAAATACGCCGTACAGCACAAAGGCTGCCGGAATTACGCCGATCATCCATGTTTTGAGCATCGCTGCCGCCGACTCGGAGATCGTCAGGTAGTTATAGCTCAGGCTCTTGCTGCGGATGGAGACGGCCTCGCGCTCGCCCATCAGGGCGGAAAGTGCGTTCATGGCAAGGTCAAGGTTTGCACCAGAAGAATAGGCGTTGTATGATTCTTCCAGGAAATAGTTGGACGAGAACCAGATCAGTTGCCCGTCGCTGCCGGTGTCTACAGAAACCGCCACGGCAAACGGGCCATCAATGTCATCTTCCTCTTTTTCATAGGTGTCCAACTGGAAACCGGCAATTTTGCTGAAAGAGTCATACGAGGTAGTCAGTAATGCCGTTGCAGAACTGCCGGTAATGGTAAGGCCCTGCGCAATGGGGATGATGGCATAGTAGTTTTCTTCCAGCAGCGGATCGGTGATCTCGCTGGAGGAAATATCCGGCAGAAGGATGTACGGCTGCTGGAAGGCGTAATGTTCCCGGTCAGTATCAACGACAAGACCGTCCGCAGCCTCTACACCGTAGCTTTCCAGTACGCTGTAAAGATTCGTGAGCGTACCGTTTTCCGTCGGACCTGCGATCACAAGCAGCTTGCCGCCAGCTTCCAGATAGTCCTCCAGAAGCGTCGCTTCTTCGTCAGAAATATCGCTCTCTGGCGCATAGATCAGCAGCGCGTCCGCGTCCTCCGGAATTTCATCGGTATTGAGCAGAGAGAAGCTTTCTAGATTCATGTTTTCCTTCTCGATCTGCGTCTGGAACTCCGAGGGCAGCTTCGCCTCGCCGTGTCTATCGAGCAAATAGAGCTTCGGTAGCTCATCGGAGATCACATAGTCGATGGCCGACGTGATCGCGCCCTCGCCGTCAAAGGAGTAGACATAGGAATATGTCGTATAGTCCACATCTGTCAGATAAATGTCGTTGTAGGAAATATACCGGCTTTTCTCGCCGCACTCGACGATAAGGCTGTTGTTCGGTACATCTTCGTCGGTATATTGTGCGGTGAATGTCGGATAGACGTCCGGATTCTTTTTGGTCACGGTAATGTGCGAGGACAGGCTTTCGTATTTGCCGAGCAGATTCTCGATCACCTCGTCCTCTTTATCGGACTGCACGACCCAATAAATCGTAACGTCTTTCTCAAGATTATTGACCACGACCTTTGTGCTGCTTGTGATGGAGTAGAGCTTGGTCGAGCTGATGTCCAGCTTCGTGAGCGCCGTGGGAAGAACCGAGGCAAGAATATTCACCGCGATCAAGATCGCCAGCACAACGGCGGTCACGGCTAAGGCATACGAGCCGCCCTTAGCCGCGATGCGGCGCTGCAGCTTTTGGTGCTTCATCAGTTGTACCTCCGTTTCTCCAGAGACTGCACGGTCAAAAACAGGCCGAGCGCGATGACGGACGCATAGAAGACCAGCGCCGTCAGATCAAACACGCCGTTCACGAACGTCGTGAAGCGGTCAAAGAGCGAGAGCTTCTGCATGAGCTTCGGCAGCAGATTTTCAAAGCTGTCGCCGAGGAAATAATAGCAGCCCAGCACGACCACAATCAAACCGGCACCCACGCCGAAAGAAATCGCGTTGTTTTTCGTCAGCACCTTCACGATCACGCCGACAAGTGCCGCCAGCACGCACAGCGCGACGGCAGAACCGAGGCTGGTCGAAGACACCTGTTCTGCCAAAGACACGCTGAAGTAGTTGAACAAACACAGCACGATGGCAATACCCGCCGCGAAGCCCTGATTGTCGGTCAGCGACGAAATGAACATTCCAATCGCAATGAGCGCCGCGCCCATCACAAAGAACGCAAAAATGGAACCATACGCGCCCGGCAGATACACCTCGCCGTACTGCGCAAAAATCATCGGGTAGACAGTGATAATTGCCATCGGCAGGAAGAACATCGCAAGAAGAGACAGATACTTTCCGCCCACGATCTGCCAGGTAGTGAGCGGCAGGGAGTATAACAGCTGGTCGGTCTTCTGCTTGCGCTCTTCTGCAAACGAGCGCATGGTGAGCACCGGGATAATGACCACCAGAATGACGGAAATGTAGTTAAGCGCATACTCAAAATTTGCCACCGATGCCTGAATGTTGTAGATCATCGCGCCCACGCCGACAATGCAGAGAAGCGCCGCGCAGAATAAATACACCGTCAGCGAGTTGAACGCGCTGCGCGGCTCGTGCTTGAGAACTGCAATCATTGTTCTGCCGCCTCGCTTTCCGTTTCAGATTCCCCCGGCGCTTCCGCTTCTTCCGCCGCGCCGGACTCCGTGAGTTCGAGGAACACGTCCTCAAGATTTGCCTTTTTCATCCGCATTTCAATGACAGGAAGCCCCTGCACCGCAAAGGCCAGCGTCAGCTTTCCGCAGACAGCCTTGGCATCTTGTCCTTCTACAAGATTTGCCGTCACGCTGCAAATGCCGCCCGTTTCGGAAATGTCCCAACCGGACAAGCCATCGAGCTGCGCGAGAATTTCTTCGGCTGGTTCTTTTCCAGCTTCAACCTGAAATGTAATTCCGCTCGACGCCGTCAGCAGCTTTTCGAGATTCTCCGGCGTGTCGAACGCAACGAGCCTGCCCTTGGAGATAATGAGCACCTGCTCGCAGACCGCCTGCACCTCGGAAAGAATATGGGAGCTGAGGATGATCGTATGGGTTTTACCCAGTTCTTTAATGAAATCGCGTATTTCAATGATCTGGATCGGGTCAAGACCGACGGTGGGTTCGTCCAGAATGATGACCTGTGGCTTTCCCAGAAGTGCCTGTGCGATCCCGACTCGCTGGCGATAACCCTTGGAGAGCGTGCCAATCAGCCGATCACGCACATTCTCAATGCCCGCGCTCTGCACGGCGCTGTCGATCTCCTCCCGAAGCTCTTTTCCGCGCAGCCCCTTTGCCTCGCCTACAAAGGTCAGATACTCCTGCGGTGTCTCGTTTGGATACAGCGGCGGCTGCTCTGGGAGATAGCCGATCAGCTTTTTGGCCGCCTCCGGCTGCTCCAGAATGTCAAAGCCGCCGATCTTCACGGTGCCGTCTGTCGGGGAAAGGCATCCCGTCATAATGTTCATCGTGGTTGATTTCCCCGCGCCGTTTGGCCCCAGAAAGCCGTAGACATGACCGTCCTGAATTTCAAAGGATAGATCATTCACCGCCAGAAAATCGCCGTAATACTTGGTTAGGTGCGAAACCTGAATCATCTGCTATACCTCCTTGCCCTGTTATGCCAGGTATCTTAAAAATCGTAGCGGATGGACTTAAAATGAGCTTGAAAAAGAAAAGGCGATTCCGCAATTTGCTGATAAAGAACGGACTTCAGGAAAAACTCTTCGCACAAGTTGTCGAGCTTCTTACAAAGCGTGGACTGATTCTCAAGAAGGGTACGATTGTGGACTCAACCTTCATCGAAGCTCCATGTTCCACAAAAAACAAGGATAAGAAGCGCGACCCGGAGGCTCATTCCGCAAAAAAGGGTAACACATGGCACTTCGGGTACAAGGCCCATGTGGGAGTTGACCACGAAACAGGTATTGTGCACTCATTGGAAGTTACATCCGCCAACAAACACGACGTCTGTATGGTGGCAGAACTTCTTACCGGAGAGGAGCAGCTTGTCTACGGAGACAGCGGCTATCTCGGAGCCGAGAAGCGCACGGAAGCGGTAACCAGAAACAAATACGGTAAGCGTATTCATTACAAAATCAATCGTCGTCCATCCCAGAACAAGCACAACTCCAATCGATCCAGAGCACAGATCAAGCGCAGAGAGCGCGAAAAATCTTCCGTTCGAGCTAAAGTGGAACATGTCTTTGCTGTTGTAAAGCAACAGCTTCGCTTTCGAAAAACACGATACCGAGGTTTGCGAAAACAGACCGCAAAATTGAATATCCTGTTCGCACTTGCGAATCTGATTCTGGCTGACAGACCATGTCTGGCAGCTTGAGTTAGTGCGCACATGTAGACATTTTAGAGGGGTATCCCGATCATGATTCATGGTCGGGATATTTTTTCTACTCAAAAGGTCATTTGTGCGGTGTTGCCAAAATCAAGATACGGGGTATCTTCACAACTGGAAGATACCCCGTATCTTGATTTAATTTACAATGTGACTTGGAATGTGATCGTGTTACCCGTTTGCTTTGCAGAAATTCTCCCGCCGTAGGCATCCACCGTGGCTTTTGCGATGGAAAGGCCGATACCCGTCCCACTCACGGTATTGGAATGGGATTCATCCGCACGGTAGAAGCGGTCAAACAGGCGGGAGGTATCGGTCTGCGCCGCATCCACAGTGTTAGAGACGGTGATTTCTGCCTTTTTCCCGCTACGTTGCGCCGTCAGGGAAATGCTGCCGCCGTCGGGAGAATATTTGAGGGCGTTGTCCAGCAGGATAGAAACCATTTGCTGAATCGCTGTGCGATCACCAGTCACGCTCAAGCCATCTGCAATATCCTGTGTGTATGTTTTTCCCTTTGCCTGCACAAGAGAAACAAACGGCTCGCTGATCTCCCAGAGTGCGTCGCTGAGAGAAAATTCCGTGCGGACCGGGAACGGATCCTCTTCATCCAGCCGGGAGAGGGTCACAAGATTGGTGATGAGCTTGGACAGCCGTCCTGCCTGCGTCTGGATGTTATGCACCCATTCATCCTCGTCATACTCCAACGCCAACACATCTGCACTGGTGGAGATGGCGGTCAGCGGGGTTTTCAACTCATGGCTGGCGTTCGTGATGAACTGCTTCTGCGCCTCCATGTTTTTGAGATACGGCGTGATTGCCCGCCGCGAAAAAAGAACGACAAGCCCAAACACCACCACAAGGCACACGGCAGCAATAGCCAGCGTGATCCACAGCAGTGACCGCATGGTCTGTATCTCCCGCTCAGAGTTGAGAAACAGCACCACCGTTTCGTCCTCTGTTGTATCGACCAGATAGCGGTAGCCACTTTCATAGCCTTGTGCTTTTCCACTTTCCAATACCGTGTCCGCATAGGTTTCGGCATCACTTTTGGAGATGGACGCGATAAAATCCTGATTCACTCGCAGAACTTCGCCATCTGAAAGATAGTGGACTGCAAAAAAGCGGAGGGAATACTGCACCTCCGGGGAGAAGTGCGACCAATCATCGAAGGGCGGCGTGCCCCGGCCGGGAGAAAACGGCATTTTCTGAGTTTCAGTCTCCATGAGCCGCAGCAGTGCTTCATCCTGCTGGTCCGTCACACTATGATAATTCCACAGATTTACGAAGCACAGAAGCGTCAGGACAACTGCGGTAAACGCCGCCATTGCCGCGCCAATGAAGCGCCAGCGCATCTTTTTCAGCATCGCATCTCCTCCAACGCATAGCCCGCGCCGCGGATCGTCCGAATTTCGATCTCAGCGCCGATCTGCTTGAGCTTTCTTCTTAGAAAGCCAATGTATGTCCAGACAACATCCATCTCTGCCTCGCTGTCAAGGCCCCATACCTTCTCCATCAGGTGTTCCGACGAAAACACCTGCCGGGGATGGCGAAAAAACAGTTCCATGAGCTGATACTCCTTGTTATTCAGCCGCGCTTCCCCCAGAGCAGTTTTCACCAGATATTGGCTGCAATCCAGTGTGACATTTCCAAAACTGAGCATGGACGATGCGTAGGAACTGCTGCGCCGGGTAAGGGCGCGGACACGGGCAAGAAACTCACTGGCGGCAAAGGGTTTGGGCAGGTAGTCGTCCGCACCGGCATCCAGTCCGGCTACCCGGTCTGCTACCTCCGCCTTTGCCGTCAGAAACAGGGCAGGTGTGGTGTTTCCCGACCCGCGGGCGGCTTTTAAGACCTCGATTCCGTCTTTTCCCGGCATCATAATATCCAGCACCAGTGCGTCATAGGTCGTCGCCTGAATATAGTCCAGTGCATCGTTTCCGTTGTGAACCATATCCACAGCGTATTTGTTCTTTTCCAGCATGACCTTCAGCGCACGGGCGATGGTCACTTCATCTTCTGCAATCAGGATACGCATGGCACATCCCTCCAATCTGCGCCTATTCTTGCACAGCAAGTCAAAATGAGCTTGAAATCTCTTTTATGATAGCAGAAGATTGTGACCAAATAAAGTGTCGATATGATGCAGAAGTTCACAAATTTCTTACATACTTTTTCGAGTCCATTTCAGGACGCGGCAGCATACTGCAAAGCAGAAACACGCAGCAACTCATTCATGGCTATAGCAGAAGAAAGCGTGCTGACGGTTACTGTCCACCGTAGCAATGTGCTGAAAGCGGCAGACAAATGACAATCACCGCCCAGCGGTGTTTACATAGAAAGCGCCGGGCAGATGCGCTCTGCTCGGCCTTTTTTCATAGATCGGTGCGTTTTCAAGTACATTTTAGGATGCCTTTGTAGAATGGGGTTTATTCGTTACAACAAAAACAGAAAGGAGTATGACAATGGAGCTTACCGGAAGCTATCGGCATGAACTGAAATATCAAATCAGCCCTGCCGACCACCACGCACTCAGACAGCGGCTCAGAACTGTCATGAAGTGCGATCCGCATACAGGTGCGGATGGGTTTTATACGATACGAAGCGTCTACTTTGATAATTACAAGGACAAGGCGCTGCGGGAAAAAGTCAATGGCGTGCAAAAGCGCGAAAAATTCCGCATCCGCTATTACAACGACGACTTCTCCTTCATTACGCTGGAAAAGAAGATCAAGCACAATGACCTCTGCATGAAGATCGATGCCCCGCTGACCGTCGAGGAATATCGGAGGATTCTCCGGGAACCGGGGCCGTGGATGCTGGAGCATCCGGACGGGCTTGTCCGGGAGCTATACTGCAAAATGAAAACGCAGCAGCTTCGCCCCCGCGTGCTGGTGTCTTATGTGCGGGAACCGTACATCTACGATGCAGGAAATGTCCGCGTGACCTTCGATTCCCATATCCGGACAAGCCTGTTTCAGCGAGATTTTTCAGATGGCGCGATCTCGGATATCTGTGCGACAGATGCCCCCGGCGATGTGATCTTAGAGGTAAAATATGACGCCTTTCTGCCGGGGATCATCCGCTGTCTGCTGCAATCAGAAGAACTACGCCAGCAGGCGTTCTCAAAATACGGTTCCTGCCGTCGGTTCGGCTAATCATTCATCAATTATCAATCAGTAAGAAGAAAGCAACATGAGCTTCAATGATATTTTCAAATCCAGTTTTTTGGAGAATGTTTCCGAGTTTTCCATCCTTGATACCGTCATCGGTCTGGCCGTTGCGCTGGTGATCGGCTTATTTATTTTTATCATCTACAAGAAAACGCTGACCGGAGTACTATATTCCAGCGGCTTTGCACTGACGCTGGTTGGGCTGTCCCTTGTCACGACGCTGGTCATTATGGCCGTCACATCCAATGTAGTTTTGTCTCTCGGCATGGTGGGTGCGCTGTCCATCGTCCGCTTCCGTACCGCCATCAAAGAGCCGGTGGAGATCGTGTTTCTGTTCTGGTCGCTGGCGGTGGGCATTGTCATCGGTGCAGGCATGATCCCGCTGGCTGTCATCGGCTCTGCCATCATCGGCGTAATACTTCTGCTGTTTGCCAACCGCAAGATTCACAACAATCCCTACATCCTTGTGATGAACTGCGCAGACGAAAAAACGGAAAAAGCCGCACTGGATATCCTCGGCAAAGACACCGAGCACTACATCGTCAAATCCAAAACCATCACGACTGCCGGAATTGAGCTGACAGCGGAGCTGCGCACCAAGGAAGCGTCCACCGGCTTTGTCAACCTGATCTCCCGTCTGCCCGGCGTGGAGAATGCGACCCTTGTCAGCTACAACGGTGAGTACCTGTCGTAATGGAGGATGCATATGATCGCTCATAAACACATCACGAAAATCATCGCTGTGGTCATGGCGGTCGCTGTTTGTCTATGCCTTTGCGCAGTCGCATTTTCCCGGCAGATCAAAGCGGCTGCCGGAGATACCGGCATTTCCATGGAATACGAAACGGCGCTCTTTGACACGGACAGCGTCATCAGCGTCAACATCCTGATGGATGACGCAGACTGGAACGCCATGCTGGAAAACTCCACGGCTGAGGAATACTACCAATGCGATGTAGAGATCCATGGTACGACCTTTTATCGTGTGGGTATCCGTCCCAAGGGAAACACCAGCCTGACATCCATTGCCAGCGACCCTACCACCGACCGCTACAGCTTCAAGCTGGAATTTGACCATTATGTGGACGGGCAGAGCTGCTTCGGTTTGGACAAGCTGATCCTGAACAATAACTACGCCGATGCCACCAATATGAAAGAGGCGCTGATCTACGATATGTACCAGTATCTCGGTGCAGACGCATCCCTCTACAATTATGCCAAAATCTCCGTCAACGGCGAGTATTGGGGTGTTTATCTCGCACTGGAAGCGGTGGAGGATAGCTTTATGCTCCGTAACTACGGTGCGCAAAGCGGAAAACTCTATAAGCCGGACAGCATGAACATAGGCGACGGAAAAGATTTTGGCGACTTCAATGCTGATGATATGGATTTTGGAAATATGACCCCGCCAGATACACAGGGAAATGCCAATCAGGCAAATTCCTCCGCTCCAAGCCAGACACCCGATACCGTTGACCGACCTCAGAACCGTGATTCGAGCGGTGAAACCTCGGCAGAGCCTTCAACCGATTCCGGGGAACGCCCGTCGATGGATTTCAATTTTGCAGGCGGCCGGGGCGGCTTCTCCATGAGCGGAGGCGGCGCGGATCTCAACTACACGGATGATGAACTGGACAGCTATGAAACCATCTGGGATGGTGAGGTGACCAGCACCAAAAAATCCGACCACAAACGGGTGGTTACTGCGCTCAAAAATATCTCGGAGGGCAATGATCTCGAAACCTATATGGACATTGATAATCTGCTCCGCTATATGGCAGTCCATGTGTTTTCCGTCAACGAGGACAGCCTGTCCGGCATGATGGCGCACAACTACTATCTCTATGAATCCGGAGGGAAGCTGAATCTGATCCCCTGGGACTATAATCTGGCGCTTGGCGGCATGGGCGGCAGCAGTGGCGCCACCAGTGTTGTCAACGACGCCATCGACAATGCGTTCTCTGGTACAAACTTCTTCGATACGCTGATGGAGGATGAGACATACCACAGTCAGTATTACACCTATTTGCAACAGCTCGTGAGCGAGTATATTGATGGCGGCGGATTTGACGCTTTCTATGAGCGGGTCCGCAGCCAAATCGACGAGCTTGTAAAGACCGACCCCACCGCGTTTTATTCCTATGACGAATATCTGACAGCAGCCGATACCCTCTATCAAGTGGTGAAGCTGCGGGGGCAGTCCATTCAGGGGCAGCTTGACGGGTCGATTCCGTCTACGGAAGAAGCGCAGCGCAGCAGCGACGCGCTGGTGGATGCCTCCACGCTGGATATCAGCGTGATGGGCAGCATGAACACCGGCGGTGGCGGCGGTGGGTTTGGCTTCAACGCACCGACGGCTTCTGAAAACACCTCAGATACGCCGGATGCGGCACAGGATACTTCCGAAACGCAGACTGCGCCGGATGGGTTCGCCGAGCCTGGAAATACACCATCCTCTGATTTCGACCCATCCCAGTTCGACGGCGAAATGCCGGATGGATTTGACGCATCCCAGTTCGGTGACAAACCGCCAAGCGGATTCGATTCCTCTCAATTGAGCGGAGGAAGTCAGGATGCCTCTGGCAATACGCAGCAGACAGCCGAGGATACACAGAGTGGCGGAGATGGTAATTTCAGCGGCAGGCCATCTATAGGCAGCTTCCCCGGCAGCACTGGAAGCACATCCTCGGCAGCATCCATAAAGAATCTGATCCTGTACGGAGTATCTCTGCTGGTTTTCGCCGTAGCAATGCTTTTTGCAGTTTTGTATCACAGAAAGCCGAGAAAACGGTGATTCTGAAAGAATATCAAAAGGCAGCGAGGCAGGTTCGTTGTGACAGGCTTCGCTGTTCCATTTCCTTCAAGACTCTTTCAGCCACTGTATAAACTCGTCCATTGAGATTTTGCCATTCTCACATTTCTCCTTTTACTGCTGCATTTTCCTGCTTCACGCAGAGAACGTTTCCTGCGAAATTTTGTCCGCGTGGATCTCGGCTACGGCAGTGATCTGCTGCGCGGCGCTGTGCAGTTTGGTCGTGCTGTGGAGCAGATGACGGACGATGCGCCGCAGCTCGACGGAACGACTATGCCGCTGCATATTGACAGCAAGCGCCGAAAGAAGCTCCGGCAAAGGAAAACCGCCCTCGGTCATACCGAGGACGATCATGAAAATTGGGATATGGAATAACACATGCAGGATTCTATGGCATGTATGAGCGACAGTCTGTTCGCAGTGAACAGCATGGATTTGCGAGCTTCCTGACGCACCATATCAGTCGTTGAATAGAGAAAAAATATGTGATATAGTTTGTTCAATAAATCGGGCTATGGGGAGGCAGCATGAGATTACTATTTGAGATGGATAAGAAAGATTACGGAAAATGTACACACGCATTTGTTCGCAATTCTGCCAGAAGTATTATCATTGTAAACAACAAGATTGCTATGATACACAGCTTGAAATATGACTACTATAAGTTCCCCGGCGGCGGGATAGAAAGCGGTGAGAAGCCCATAGATGCTATGATACGGGAAACCCGTGAGGAATCAGGGCTGGTAGTTAAAACCGAAACGATAAAAGAATATGGGTATGTCCACCGCATTCAGAAGAGTGATTTGGATGAGACGGAATGCTTTGTTCAGGATAATTATTATTATCTTTGCGAAGCAGAGGATTGTGTGGTTGCGCAAGATTTAGATGAGTATGAATTTACAGAAACATATACTTTGGAATTTGTCGATCCCGAAACTGCGATAAGAAAGAATCGCAATGTAACACAAACCCCTTATAATCATGCCATGTTTGAGAGAGAAGCAAGAGTTCTTGAGTTATTGATGACCGAAGGATTGTTAGATTGATCACTTCCAGTCTGCTGAAACATCACCGATACCATTGTCGTTTTTGTAGAATCTTCAAAATCTACTCGCTATTCCCGATTTTTCTGGCATTGTTGCTGTTACAAAATCTCAGCCGTGCTGAGCGAAACAGGAGGAATCACAACATGGCAAGTATCAGAAAACGTGGGAATAGCTACCTGCTCGTCGTCTCGATGGGCTACACGCCGGACGGTCGG
>ERZ779869.3179-NODE-3179-length-12951-cov-3.361973_pt1 | contig 12951 bp, 10 predicted proteins | sample MGYA00511557_ERZ779869 | MGnify/ENA primary metagenome ERZ779869 (study PRJEB29588, sample SAMEA2154620) | human gut metagenome | biome: human gut; feature: human-associated habitat; material: faeces | place: Denmark | collected 2008/2010 ...
CACCATCAGCATGGCCATCACGGCAAAGCCCAACTCGCGCGTGGGAAAAGCGGTGGATTACATTCTGCATGCGCCGGTTCCTGCATTTGAGCCCTCGCCCATTCCGGTTCCCGGCATCCGCAGCTTTGCGCTGCCGGTTGTGGGTCTTTATCTGTTTGCGCTGCATATGGCGCAGGCGCGCGGCACCATGACAAAGGACGAGGCCGCGGCGGTGGAGCAGGAATTGCAGCAGCTGCCTGATGTGATTGAAGATGCGTTCACGCGCGGAGACGCGGTTCTGCGGGAGTTTGCAGATCTTTGCAGCAAATGCGAGCGCATGGAGTTTTTTGGCGCGGGCCCGTGCCGCGGCGCGGCAGACTTCGGCGTTTCCAAGGTGCTGGAGGCGCAGGGCTACAGCGTCTTGTCGCAGGACATTGAAGAGTTTGCGCATCAGACGTTCTTCAGCGTGGATACGCACCGGCTTCCGTCGGTGCTTCTGGTTCCGTCGAAGGGCCGGTGCCTCTCGCGGGCAAAGGAAATTCTGTTTGTGCTGCAAAAGCTGGAGCGGCCGGTGCTGGTCATCACAGACGACGAGGCCGTGGCGGCGGACGAGCCGGGCGTCAGATCGCTGTGCCTGAAAAAGAGCGTCAGCGAGAGCCTCATTTCGCTGGTCTTTGCCTGCATCATGACGTATCTGTCGTCCGTTATGCCGCTGCGCGCAAGCGATATTTATATGCACGGCCACGCGGGCGTGTATCAGGAAGATGGCCTGCCGACGGTTCGCGGCAGCAAGGTTGACGTTGTTCTTTAATTGAAGATGGGAGGAAACAAAAATGGAACCCAAATTTCAGAAAATTATTTCCAAATATGACTATGCAGATCAGCTCGCACCCGGCGGCTTCGTCGTCGGCGACAAGCCGGCTCTGACGAAGATCGATGGCGATCTTGTCGGCGACTATGTCATCATGACGGTCCGCGATCCGCTGCTCGATTATGGAGGAGACCCCGCGGAGCTTCTGAGCCGCCGTCTGGAAAACCGCGTGCTTGCCGGACAGTCCGGTATGTTTACGACGTATTCCGGCTACTACAAGGGCGCGCATATCAGCATCGTCTCCGGCGGCAGTGGCAGCCCGGAAGCGGAGCTGATTCTCGTGGAGTTCATGCAGAACAGCAAGGCCAACACCTTCCTGCGCCTTGGCGGCGGCATGGCGATCAGTGAAAAGCTGCACTCGGGCGATGTGGTCATCGCCAGTGGCGTTGTGCGCGACGAGGGCATGACGAAGGCCTATGTGACGCCCAACTATCCGGCCGTTTGCAGCTATGAGTTGGTGACGTCGTTTGTGAAGGCGGCGGAAGACCTCAAGTACCGCTACCGCGTCGGCGTCGGCCGCTCGCAGGACAGTGAGTATCTCTCGACCGGCCATCCGTCCGTGGGCAGCTATTTCCAGGACGAGCATCTGAACATCGTCGACTACTATAACCGCGCGGGCGTCATGTACTGCGACCGTGAATCCGCGGCGATTGTCACGCTTTGCAGCCTCTTTGGCCGCCGCGGCGGCGCCGTCATTTCGGTGGACAACAACGTTTTCACCAACGAAGGCTTTACGGCAGGCGACGGACAGGACCATGCGATTGATATCGTGTTCGAGGGCCTTGCCAACCTGCACAAGATCGATGAAGAGAAGAAAGCGCGGGGCCTGGAGTTCTGGTCTCCGGAAAATCTGTAAGACAAGCGCCCGAAGCCATCCGGCTTCGGGCATATCTTTCCAAAAAGCTGCATCTCGACTGCGCGCAAGCCTTTTGCATTGCGCGCAAAAGGCTCACACTTGCAAGGCGAGCAATATGTTTCCAGTCGGCGAAGCCACCGGATAACATAAATTCAGATTTTATTTCGCCCTGCGGGGCAAAACTCTATGAGATTAGCGAACAGCGCCCGAAGCTATTTGCTTCGGGCGCTTTTGCGTTGTCAGATTTTTAAATTGTGCAGGGTTTTCAGACCCAGGTGCGCCATGCGGTCGATGACGGCCTCGTCCAGAAATTCTCCTTCGCCGGAGCTTGTGTCGTTGCCGATGCCGAGCAGCGCGCCGCCGTGCATGTCGTAAAGGCGCGTCATCGTCAGAACGGTGGTTGTTTCAATGTCGACGTTTGCCGCGCCGACCTTTTTCCACAGATGAACGCGGTCGAGCACGCTCTGATCCAGAACGCCGCGCGCGGTTTCAAAGCCGCTGCCGGGATACATGGTACCGGCGGAGAGCGTCAGGCCCTCCTTGTAGGCAACGCCGAGCGATTCACAGGCTTCAATTTCGGCCTGTACCATCTTGCGGCTCGGAATGGCCGGATACTCCAGGGGAACGTAGTCCAGCGTGACGCGGTCTTCCCGGATGCCGCCGGAGCAGACGACGATATCGCCGACGCGCAGGTCGCTGCGCATGCCGCCGGAATTGCCGACGCGCAAAATCGCCTTTGCGCCGAGCATGGCAAGCTCGTCGATGGCCGTCGAGACGGAGAACGAGCCGCTTCCGTGGTACAGAAGACCAAGGCGCTCGCCCTCAAACACACCGCTGTAGACGGTGTATTCGCCGAACTGGCTCAGAATCTGCACATCCTGCATGCGATGCAGAAAATGCTCGGGCTGCATGTCCAGAAGCAGGGTGAAAATAAACTTATCGGGAAGGTTTTCTTTACCGAGCCGAAGCCACCAGCTCTTTCCATCCTGGGGAACGGTTGCTTTAAAGGGCTGCAAGGGCATTGTCAGAATCCTCCTTATGAAATGTCAATCAGTTGCTTGCTGCGTCCAGCTCGTCGTCGAACTGGTGGAAATAGAACGCGAGCTTTTCCTGCATATAGTTCCAGAGCTTTTCGCCGGTTTCCTGCGTGCTTCTCGACGCGCCGCCGATCAGACCGTTGTTTTCCGACAGGTCGCGCGAGAGCCAGCCGTAGTAATAATCCTTCAGACCGCACAGAACGTCCTTTTCCGGGCTGAGCCGGTCGGTATGAATGAGGTCCGGCATCACATGTTCAAAGTAGGATGTTTCAATTTCGCCGCCGTGAATGTCGAGATTGACGGGCGTTTCGAGAAATTCCTGCGCACCGGCAAAAAAGTCGGATCCAAAATAGTCGATGTTAAAAATCCGAATGCCGAAAAGCTGCTCCCATTCCTGCGACTGCGCATGCAGAATCGGTGCGTTACCGCCATGAGAGTTGACAATGACGAGATACTTTACGCCATGCTTTTTCATGCAGAACAGAAGGTCCTCGATTACGGCGAGAATCGTCGTTGTGCGCAGCGTCATGGTGCCTGCAAAGTCCAGATGCTCAAAGCTGTTGCCATAGTGCAGGGCAGGAAGGCGCAGGAACGTGTTGCGCATGTCAAGATGCTTTTCCAGGCCGTCTAGGGAGGTCTGCAAAATAAGATCGTCCGTGCCGACCGGCAGATGACGGCCATGCTGCTCCGTGGAGCCGATCGGGAGCACATAGGCAAGGTGCTTGCGGTCAAGCACTTCGATATCGGACCACGGGAGCTCGCTGAGTCGTTTGAACATGTTTATCCACTCCTAATTTATATAGAATTTCACACAGGTAAAAAGGTCTCCGAGCGAATCGCCCGGAGACTGAAGAGGACGGAATTATTTGTGCTTGAAGCCGGTCTGTGCGCTCATGCCCTCGTAATGTCTGCCGGGCTGCGGCGGGAAGAACAGGTGCTCGGTGATGCCGGAGACGAAGTCCTTCTGACCGTTGACATAGCAGTAACGGGCGGTCGGGCGGGAATCGTGGCCGCGGAAGGCGATGATTCTGCCGTCGACGATGACCATGGAGTTGCCGAACGGGTCGCCGCACTCGATGGCCTTCAGAGCGTCGGTGCCGCAGGATCCCGGCGGGCAGTCGATGACCTGCAGGTCAGCCTCACGGCCGACTTCGATCTTGCCGGTGTTCAGACCATAGAGGTCTGCTGCGTTGCCGGTGGCCATGCTGATGCACTTCCATGCCGGAACGTCGTTCAGAGAGGAAGCCTTGACGATTGCGCGGTTGATTGCGCCGGGCAGAGATGCCTGGCCGGTGGGCGCGTCGCTGCCGAAGACCATACGGTTGAGCTCGTTCTTGGCGTTCATGTGCTTCATCATCTTGTTGAAGTTGACAAAGTTGCCGTTGACAACCAGCTCCAGCGGAATGTCGCTTTCGTCCATCAGACGCTGGATGTGGTCGAAGGAAACTGCGGTGGAGCCGCCGTTGGTATGGGCAACCTTGTTCGGGCGCAGCTTCATGATAGCCTCGGAGGTGACCCAGGACGAACCGGGGATGGAGGGGGGCGCCAGATGGACAGAATAGAAGAAGTCGTACTTTCTGGCCCACTCGAGCATCGGCTCAACCTCTGCCGGGTCAGACAGGCCGCCGCCGCCGATTTCAGCAATCAGCCACACGCCTGCGTCGTGCATTTCCTTGAAGTCCTGCTCGGTCAGACCGTGCACCAGAACCAGCGCGCCGCCATGAACCTTCATGGCTCCGCCCGGACGGAAATGGTCGAATACACGCTTGGACATGATCGCAGCGGCCTTACAGCCGATGGGGTCATCATAGAAACGGGGCCAGCCGGGGCCCTGCTCGCCTTCGGAGACGATGCTGGTGGTGCCGCCGTACAAAGCGTCAGCATAGCAGCCGACAGCGCCGCGCTGCGGAGCATAGTCGTCGAGCGTATTGTGAACGTGGCAGTCGATGAAGCCCGGGCAGACAATCTGGCCGTCGACGTCGACAACAGTCTCGATGCCGGACTTGTCAACTTCGTTTTCAAAGCCGATCTGCGCAATCTTGCCGTCACGCACGATGATGGTATCGCCGGGGATGATGCCCTTGTTGATATCGCCACTGATGATTTTGTCAATGGATTTAATGATAAGATCGTTCATAGTCAAGTAATCTCCATTCTGAAAACTGTATTAACGGAATGTCTGTGCGCTGCCACAGCCGATTACCTGACACGAGTATATCACATACGTTGTACGTCGTACAAGTGGGAAAAAATAAAACGTGATTTTCAATAAAATTTTCATGCTCATATCGTGCAAACTATATAAATTTTGCAACAAGAATGCTAAAGCAAGATGCACATAGTTGTTAGAAACATGCAAAACCAATTCGATAACCTCGGATTTGGCGAATTTTCCGGTTGACAGAATCTAAAAAAACTTTTAGAATGAAGAAGCTGCTACAGTCGAACGTCGTACAACGGATGAACCACAACAGTTGAGCCATTTGCGCGGCAAACCCTTCTTGGTTTATAACCGGAATCACCGGCTATAAAAAAAATAAAAGGAGATTGAGATTTCATGAAAAAGATCATCGCACTGTTGCTGACTGCTGTCATGCTGGTCGGTTTGGTTGCATGTGCATCCAAGACCACGGACACTCCCAAGGAAGAAACCACCACGGAATCCACCGAAACTGCAAAGACGGAAGAAACTGCAACTGAGGAAGAACCCGCTGCTGAAACGGAAACTCCCGAGACCACCGAAGAGCGTCCTCTGACCATCGGCCTTTCGATGTACACGCTCGAGTATCCGTTCTATGTCACGATGTGCGACGCTTTCGAGGCCGCATGTGAGGAAAAGGGTTGGACCTGCATCACCACCAACGCTTCTACAGATGCTTCCACGCAGCTGAACAACTGCCTGGACCTCATCAACAAGGGCATTGACGCTCTGGTTCTGACGAGCTGGTACGGCGACGCTCTGTCCGAGGCATTCCTTGCCTGCAACGAAAAGAACATTCCTGTGTTCCTGATGGACACCTCTACGCTTCCTGACGAAGGCGAGTTCGTCACCCGTATCGGTACCGTCAACTATGACGCAGGTTATGTCGGCGGCTTCTACGCTGGCCAGTACCTGAAGAACGAAGGCAAGGACTCTGTTGACGCGGTTGCCCTGCACAGCGGCGACGAAGTCTCCACCAGCCGCAGAGACGGCATCCTGGCCGGTGTCGAGGCTGCTGGCGTGACTGTCAACATGCTCAACGAGTACCACAGCGCTTCCCGCGAAGAGTCCATGGCAAACTTTGAAGATGCTATGACCAGTTACGACAAGATCGACCTGGTTGTCGCTACCTCCGCACAGCACGGCATGGGCGCTTACAGCGCAGCCGAAGCTGCTGGCAGAGACGAAATGCTGATCGTTGCTTATGACGGCGAGCAGGAAGAAATGGACGCCATCGACAACGGCACCGGTACGTACCTTGCAACTGTCACGCAGGATCCGGCTGGCATGGCCAGAACCATTGCTGACGAAGTTGGCGAGTACATCTTCAACGGCGCAACGTTTGAAAAGTTCCAGTCTGCTCCCGCAGGCGTCTATGGCAAGGACGGCCAGCTTTCCGCTGCTGATCTTGGCATTAACTAACCCTGAATGAAAAAAGGCCCCGGCTATCGGGGCCTTTTTCCGGTCTTGGCAAATTAAAGGAGAGATTAACGATGGATGAAAACATCCTTGTGCTGCGGGACGTATGTAAGACGTTCCCAGGCGTCAAAGCGCTGGATCATGTCGATTTTGACGTCAAGAAGGGCGAGGTTCTTGCGCTTGCCGGCGAAAATGGTGCCGGTAAATCCACACTCATGAAAATCCTTTCCGGCTCCTATACCCGCGATTGCGGAACGATCGAATTTTGCGGAAAACCCGCGGAGATTCACAATCCCAGAGACGCAGAGCGCCTCGGACTGTCGATCATTTATCAGGAGCTGAATGTTCTCCAGGGTCTGAGCGTCGCAGAAAACATTTTCATTGGACGTCAGCCCAAAAAGAAAAACGGCCTGGTTGACTGGGCCAAGATGAACAAAGACGCCGAAGAGCTGTTCCAGCAGCTCCACATTGAAATGGATGTGCGCCGCAAGGTGCTCGGCATGTCGATTGCACAGCAGCAGATGGTTGAAATTGCCAGAGCTGTCAGTTTCCGGTCGAAGCTTGTGATCATGGACGAACCGACGTCCTCTCTGACGGACCGGGAGACGCAGCTGCTGTTCGACATTATTCGTAACCTGAAAAGTAATGGCGTGTCCGTAATCTTCATCACGCACCGCCTGGATGAAATCTTTACCATTGCCGACCGCATTACGGTCCTGCGCGACGGCCACACTGTCGGCACCAGAAACGTCTCCGAAACGACAAAGGCGGAGCTGATTGCGCTGATGATCGGACGTGAGATGACGAAGCAGTTCCCGCCGAGAGACGTCAAGATCGGCCAGGAGCTTCTGCGTGTGGAAAATATTTCGGACGGCAAGAAGGTCAAGGGCGTATCGTTCAGCGTTGCCCATGGCGAAGTTCTGGGCTTTGCGGGTCTGGTCGGCGCGGGACGGACGGAAACCATGCGCATGATTTTTGGCGCGGACAAGCGGACAAGCGGCGATATCTACCTGAACGGGCAGAAGATCGAGATTCGCTCTCCGCAGGACAGCGTCAAGCATAAGATTGCGTTTGTAACAGAGAACAGAAAAACAGAAGGTTTGCTCCTGAACAAGTCTGTGTATCTGAACATCGTGATGGTCGCGCTGAACAAAATCAAAAAGGGCGGCCTGATCAATCACAAGCTGGAGCTGCAATACAGCCAGCAGTATATTAAGGAGCTGCATATTGCAACGCCGGATGAAAACAAGCGCGTGATCTTCCTGTCCGGCGGCAACCAGCAGAAGATCGTTGTTGCGAAGTGGCTGATGTCCGACTCGGAGGTCATCATTCTCGATGAACCGACCAGAGGCATCGACGTCGGCGCAAAGCGTGAGATTTATGAGCTGATCAACGATCTGGCACGGGCAGGCAAGGCAGTGATTGTCATCTCGTCCGATATGGAAGAGGTGCTCGGCATCAGCGACCGTATCGCCGTCATGCACGAAGGCAGGATTGCCGGCATGGTGGAGAAGAAAGACTTCTCACAGCAAATTATTTCTGAGTATGCAATCGGAGGCGCAAAGCTATGAAAGAGAAAAACAACTCGGTCGTCAAGCAGGCGAGCACCGTACTCAACAATCTCGGTATCTGGGCGATTCTTGTGCTGCTGTTCGTATTTTTGTCGATTACAACCGGTAACTCCTTTTTAACCTCTTCGAACCTTATTAACCTCGTCCGCCAGATCTGCGTGACCGGCGTGTGCGCCATCGGCGCGACGGTCGTTGTCTGCGGCGGCGAAATGGACCTGAGCTCCGGCTCCACTGCGGCTCTGATGGGCTGCGCCAGCGCAACGCTGACGGTCAACTACGGCTGGCCGACGTGGGTTGCTCTGCTGGTTGCGATTCTGGGCGGCGCAGTGATCGGCTCGTTCTCGGGTTACGTCATCACGTTCCTGAAGGTTCCTGCATTTATCGCAACGCTCGGCATGATGTATGTGCTCGACGGCTTCACGCTTCTGATGACGCGCGGCACGCCGATCACGAATCTGCCGTCGGATTACAAGTTCATCGGCCGCGGCTACCTTGGCCCGATCCCGTTTATCGTTGTGATCCTGCTGGTACTGGTTGCAGTGTTTGCATTCATTTTCAAATACACCCAGTTTGGCCGCAACATCGTGACGGTCGGCGAAAACGCAACGTCCGCACGTCTTTCCGGTATCAACGTGGTTGGCATCAAAATTTCGGCCTACGCCTGCGCAGGCGCGCTGAGCGCACTGTCTGGCATTATGCTGATGGCACGTCTTGGCTCCGGCCAGCCGACCGCTGCATCTGACCTGTGTCTGACGGCCATGGCGGCAGTCTTCGTTGGCGGCACGTCGGCAATCAATACGCAGGGCGCGGCACTCAAGACGCTGGCAGGCGCGTTGTTCATCGGTATGATCAACAACGGCCTGAACCTGCTGGAGGTCAACGCTTACTGGCAGAAGATTGTTCTGGGCTTCATCATCATCTTCGCAATTGCGCTGGATGTCTACCGCACGGCTCAGGCGTCGCGTCAGGCAAGCTGAGATTCTGCTTGATGGAAACAAAATCCGCCTGCGCTGTGCGTGGGCGGATTTTCTGGCAAAAGAGCCTTGACATGGGCCAAAAAAGTACTTAAAATAAACAAAATAAGTATAAAAAATTAGGGATGAAAATAAAGGAAGAGCGGAAACTCATGGAAAAATTGAACAGAGGCAGGACCCTCTCAGAAAAGGCATACGTCGCGCTGTGCAACGTCATCCGCAAGATGGCGCCTGGAAACAACCGTTTGCCCTCGGAAGACGATCTGGCAAATAATATGGGTGTAAGCCGCGCGACAATTCGTGAGGCGCTCAAACACCTGATGCTCGATGGCGTAACAACCACAATCCATGGCAAGGGAACCTTTGCACACCCTTCTGTGTTTGAAATTGAAAACAGAATTGATCTTTACAGCGATTTTTACATGATGCTGACCGAGCACTTTGGTCCCCCGACGGTGGTCAACGACTGGCTGGGCGAGACAGAGCCAAGCGAGCTCTATATCGAGAACTTTGGAAATACCAGAAAGCCCATTTCCACCGGCTGGCTTTACATCGCGGAGGAAAGGCCGCGCATCTACGGCCTGTTCGAAATTTGTCCGGACTTTGTGACGCGCGAAATTACCGGCGTAGAAAACATTACGAGTTTGCCGCAGCTCAGCCTGAAATACATGAATGCGCCGATTGACTATTGCAGCATGACAGCTCGTATGGGGAAAAGTGCGCGCGCGGCGCAGCGCCTGGGCCTGGAGCAGGACGTAGACCAGCCGCTTATGTACTGGGAGGAAAAGATTTACGACATCGACGATCACCTGGTTGCCGTGGGTGAGGTTTTCATCCATCCGAGCAACATGGAGCTGTCTGTCGTTACACGCTTCAACGTATAAATAAACAGAAAGAAAAGAACCGGTGTACCATCCAGACTGGGTGGTACACCGGTTTTTGCTTGCAATCAGAAGCACTTCTGGTTGCGCTCTTTTCGGCAGGTTTCCTTGCGCTCACAGTGGTAGCAGACCTCGGTGTCGGGCGACGGCTCGCCGCGCTCGAATTTAAGAAGATTGTCCACCGTTGTCGCGGCAATGTTGCTCAGAGCCTCTCGGGTCAGAAATGCCTGGTGGGAGGTGACAATCACGTTCGGCATGGAAATCAGCCGCACGAGCGTGTCGTCTTCGATAATCTCCTCCGAGCAGTCCTCGTAGAAGAGGTCGCCCTCTTCCTCGTACACATCCAGACACGCCGCGCCGACCTTGTGGCTTTTCAGCCCCTCGATCAGTGCCTCGGTATCCACCAGACCGCCGCGGGACGTGTTCACAAGCACGACACCGGGCTTCATCTGCGCGATGGCGTCTGCGTCGATCATGTGCCGCGTCTCGTCGGTGAGCGGGCAGTGAAGCGAGATCACGTCCGCCTGCCGCAGAAGCTCGGGCAGCTCCACGTAGTCCAGTCCGCTGTCCGGATTCGGGAATTTATCGTATGCCAGCACGCGCATCCCGAAGCCCTTGCAGATACCGGCAAAAATTCTGCCGATCTTGCCCGTGCCGATCACGCCCACGGTCTTGCCGTGCAGGTCAAAGCCCGTCAGCCCGGACAGGCTGAAATTGAAGTCGCGCGTACGGATATACGCCTTGTTCGTATGTCGGTTGACCGTCAGCAGCAGCGCCATCGCGTGCTCCGCCACCGCATAGGGGGAGTACGCCGGGACGCGGAAGACGTGCAGCTTTCCGAAACAGGCCTTGGTATCCACATTGTTAAAGCCCGCGCACCGCAGTGCGATGACCCGAACGCCCAGATCATAAAGCTCGTTTATGACCTTCTCATTCACCGTGTCGTTGACGAACACGCACACACCGTCAAAGCCCTTCGCCAGCTGTACGGTGTCCTCGCCGAGTCTCGTCTCAAAATACTTGATTTCAATATCCGTCCCGGCGGAATGCTCGTCAAAGCCGGGCTTGTCGTAGGGTTTCGTATCAAAAAATGCAAGTTTCATGGCTGTACCTCCCAAGGTTTGTATGGCACTTGTTATAACCTTTTATGAAGCATTCGTCAAGATATATTGTTGGCAGAAGCGGCAGAAAATATGTTGCCTGCGGCAAGCGGACAGTGATCAGTTGCCGGTTTTGCAGATCGATTTTCCAGCGGCTATTGACAAATGCAAAAAGCGTGCCGTAATATGTTGTACATACAACGATGTAGATACATCTTCTTGAAACCAATCAGGAGGCAGCTATGGATATTACGGAACGGAAAATCACAAAAATTGCGCGCGAGGCTGAAATGCTGGTTCTGCGCACGCTGCGAGAAGAGGGCGTCGGCACGGCGGAAATTGACCTGATTCACGCTCTGCGCCACCATCCCGGCTGCACGCAGGCGGCGCTGGCAGAGCTGCTGCATGCCGATAAGGCGGCCATTGCGCGCAGAACGAAAAACTTGGAGACAAAGGGCTATCTTGTCCGTAAAGACGCGCCGAATGACCGGCGCAGCCAGCTGCTCTATCCCACGGAAAAGGCGGAAAGCCTGAAATCCTCCAAGGCGGAGATTGAAGCGGCCTTTTATGAATATCTGACAAGTACGCTTTCCAAGGAGGAGGCTGCCGCCTTTGCCGCGGCGCTCCAGAAGCTGTACACAGCCTCCAAGCTGGAAAGCCGCGCGGGCTTCCCGCATTTTCAGAAGGCATCGGGGAGTGAAGCAGACGATGAAGCGTGAAAAAACGTGCTGCCCGGACAAAATCGGGTCCTATTTCCGCGCAGAGTGGCTGCCGCTGGCCTTTGTGACGCTTTCGGGCCTTGCTTACAACATCGGCCTTCTTGCTACGCCGTGGTTTGAGGGGCGGCTTGCCCAGTGCCTTGCCGACATTCTTGGCGGCAGCGAGACCGCCGCAAAGATGGCGGTTCTGGTGCTGGCCTACATATTTGTTACGCTCATCGTGCAGGCCGCGCGCTTTGTCAAGCGCTTTTATGTCCGCCGCTTTGCAAATAACATCAACCGCCGGATGAAGGGTATTCTGTATGCCAATCTGGTGCGGAAGAGCCGGGCTTCGCTCGAGCAGGAGGGCGCCGGAGAGCTGATGACCAAAGCAATTTCCGATGTGGACGACTGCGTGGAGGGTATGCGGAAGTTTACAACGGAGGTGTTCGATACCGGTGTGGCGTTGGTCGGCTACGCGGTCATGCTTCTGGTGTACGACTGGCGGCTGGCACTTTTGAGTCTTCTTTTTACGCCGGTTTCCTATGTCTGCGCGGCGTGGATGAAAAAGCCGGTGCAGCGCGCCGGTGCGGCCTATAAAAAGGCCGCCGGTGCCCTGAGCAGTGCCACGCTGGACCGTGCCCGGAATGCCGTGACTTACCGCATCTACGGCTGCGAGGAGGCCCGGATAGAAAAATACGAGGAGGCCCTGAGCCTTTACGAAAAGACTGCCGTGCGGAACAACGTGTGGCAGTCCGCGCTGCCGCCGCTTTATCTGGCGGCATCCGAGGCAGGAACCCTCTTCATCCTGTGGTTCGGCGCAAAGAATGTGCTGGGCACCGGCTGGAACCACTGGGATATCGCCGCCTTCACCACCTTCCTTTCCTGTTTCACCAAGCTGGTGGTCAAATCCTCCAAGGTGGCCAAGCTCTTCAACGCGGTGCAAAAGGCAGAGGTCTCCTGGAAGCGCATCAGACCCCTGATGAAAACGCCCGAGCAGCTGGATGCCCTGCAGATCCCGGCGGCACAGGATGTGACGCTGAAAGAACTCGCCTTCTCCTATGGGGAAGAGCCTGTCTTCTCCGGCCTGAGCCTGACGGCCCACCCCGGCGATATCATCGGCATCACCGGCCCGGTCGCCTGCGGAAAATCCACCCTTGGCCGCGTATTCCTCTGCGAAGCGCCCTATCAAGGCTCGGTCTGCTTTGGCGGCAGGGAGCTTTCCACCCTGACCCCGCGCCAGATCGCCGCCACGGTCGGGTATCTGGGCCATGACCCGGAACTGAGTGCCGACACCGTGCAGAACAATGTCCTCTGCGGCAGCGAACAGGATGCCATGCCGTGGCTTGCTGCCGCTGCGTTGGA
>ERZ779869.3182-NODE-3182-length-12938-cov-2.174338_pt1 | contig 12938 bp, 8 predicted proteins | sample MGYA00511557_ERZ779869 | MGnify/ENA primary metagenome ERZ779869 (study PRJEB29588, sample SAMEA2154620) | human gut metagenome | biome: human gut; feature: human-associated habitat; material: faeces | place: Denmark | collected 2008/2010 ...
GGAAGTGTGAACAGCGGAAAGCAGTATATTATAAGTGAAAACGCGGATATTTACGGTGTTCGTGAGGGGTATCGTGATTATACCGATTATATTGAACCGAGTAAAATATTAAGACGCGCACGGTGGGAGTTTGACAGTGAAAATGAGGAAAGAATTGACGTGCCTTGTGTTAATATAACAGGCGGATATGCCGATATTTCAAAGCTGGCGGATTATGCGGACGAGAAAATTAATATCGGTGATACGGTGACTGTAATCGACTGCGGATTAGAGAACGCGTCATAAGGCTTGAATATTATCCTTATCAAAGTGACGATACCGTTATATCTGTCGGCAGGGTAAAAAAGGATTTGTTTTTCTATCTTGAACAAATAGGAACTCTTGCAAAACGTTACAAAAAAGTATCGACAACAGGCGGTAAAGTCAAGGCAAAATCGGTAAGCGGTGTTATTTCACAGTCCGGAATGAAAATAAACGGTGAAAACGGTACGGTTTCGCTGTTATCTGATATTATTGAGGTGTCAACGGACGGTGACGTAAAAACGCAGATTGGAAATGTGAACGGTCAGTTTGTGTTTAATATTACGGACAACAACGGCAATTCGGCTGTGAATATTACGGACAAGGGCAATATGAATTTTAAGGGTGATTTTGAAACGGAAAAATTGAGTGTGGGGGATAATGTTATTACACAGGACAGTAACGGTATGTTGTGTATTAACGGTAAAAGGATATTGGTGGAAGGAGAATAAGAATGAAATTAGATTTTAATTTTGACGGAAAAACTTTGCTGAAAAAATGGTGGCAACAGGTGAAATCGAATTTTCAGACGGTGCAGGACGAATATAATACGTTAGAGGATAATTTGAGTGAAGAAATAAATCAACGTGTGAATTTAGGTAATGATTTGACTGATAAAATAACAAAGGAAACGTCGGACAGAAAGACGGCAGACAGTTTGATTGAGGGCAAAATTTCAACCGAAACATCGGACAGAAAGAAAGCGGACAATTCGCTTGAAATCAAAATTTCAGACGAGGTAAATTCGCGTCAAGAGGCAGATGATGAATTGAGCGGTCGTATTGAATATGAAAAAATGGAGCGCCAGTCAGATAATGAAGAAAACAAGTCAAGATTTTTTGAAAAAGCAGACAAAACCGAGTTGTACGGAAGAGAAAAGAATATTACGCATAAGATAACACACAGTCTGAAAAAGTCTGATTTTATTATAAACATAAATCAAGGAAACGGAAACGGTACAGTAACGATAAACAGCTTACCTGTGCAGACTAAAATTTTTAGGGACGGACGTGCATATATACAAACAGCACCGATTTCTGCCTCGTTTTCGGCGGAAAAAGGTGGAGAAGGAGAAAAAAGAGTATTACCGGATGACGGACCTGTATCGGGATTCCCTTTTACAGACTAATGCCTCCGACTCATTGGGCCATGTGCTGGTGATGGCCGACAAATGCACCGTACACGCCCAATATGACCAGGCAATAACCATGCTGACCGACTTCTACCGGAAACCCTCTCTGGACGATCATTCCAAGGCGATGATTACTTATACCTTGTCAGAAGCCTATCGCCTCAAAGGAGACAAGAAAGGGCAGAAACACTTTCTGGCTCTCTCGGCCATCGCCGATTTAAAATCGGCAGTCAAAGAATATGTTTCCTTACGGAAACTCGCCTCTCTTGTATATGAAGACGGAGACATTGATCGTGCATACAACTATCTGAAATGCTCGCTCGAAGATGCTACGCTCTGCAATGCCCGCCTTCGTACCCTGGAAATCTCACAAGTCTTCCCCATCATCGATCAGGCTTACCAACTGAAAACCAAGCGGCAGCAACAGGAAATGAAGATATCTTTGATCTGTATCAGTCTGCTTTCCGTCTTTCTGCTGGTGGCTATATTCTTCGTTTACAAGCAGATGAAGAAAGTGGCTGCTGCCCGTCGGGAAGTGATTGACACGAATACGCTTCTGCAAGAGCTGAACGGTGAACTTCATGACTCCAATTCGCAACTGAAAGAGATGAACCATACCCTTTCGGAGGCTAACTATATTAAAGAGGAATACATCGGTCGCTATATGGACCAGTGTTCCACCTACTTGGATAAGATGGACTTATACCGTCGTTCCCTGAATAAGATTGCGGCTACCGGCAGGGTAGAGGAGTTGTATAAAGCTATTAAATCTTCCCAATTCCTCGAAGAAGAGCTGAAAGAGTTCTACGCAAACTTCGATATGACCTTCCTGCAACTCTTCCCCAACTTTGTGGAAGAATTTAATGCGTTGCTTGTCGAACCGATGCAGCCCAAGCAGGGTGAACTGCTGAATACCGAACTTCGTATCTTTGCCCTGATCCGTCTGGGGATTACGGATAGTACCAAGATCGCCCAGTTCCTCCGCTACTCTGTGACCACTATTTATAATTACCGGACACGTGTCCGCAACAAGGCACTCGGCGAACGGGATGAGTTTGAGGCTAAAGTAATGAAAATAGGGAAGGTGGAAGAGTAAGAAATCCACTACTTTTTTAGCACGGTTACTATTCTGTAATATTCTTATTATTAGTGTTTTATACTGTATTGTGCTGTATAAACCACTATATTTTTGCTATCTGGCAAAAGAAGCGCATTTAATTGTGGATACTTTTGTTTCAGTGAAAACAAAAAGTAATCCTAATATTAACTTTAAATTGATGTACATGGAACAGAGTATAAAGTCGAAAGGCTTTGAACATCGCCTCCTATTAATAATGTGGGGCTTGTTACTATCTCTTAGTGCATTCGCACAGCAGATTACAGTAAAAGGACATGTAGTGGACGCCACGGGCGAACCGGTGATCGGTGCCAGTGTGATAGAAGGCAAGTCCACGAACGGCACGATTACCGATATCGACGGTAACTTCTCATTAAATGTTTCTGCTAACAGCACATTGACCATTTCTTTTGTCGGTTATAAGACGCAGACTGTTTCGGTGAACGGAAAAACCGCACTGAAAGTAACCTTGCAGGAAGATACGGAAGTATTGGACGAAGTTGTTGTAGTAGGTTACGGAACGATGAAAAAGAGTGACCTGACCGGCGCCGTATCTTCTGTAGGAGTCAAAGATATCAAAGACTCTCCGGTAGCCAATATCGGTCAGGCAATGCAGGGAAAAGTATCCGGCGTGCAAATTATCGATGCCGGCAAACCGGGGGACAATGTAACCATTAAAATCCGTGGTCTGGGCACGATCAACAACAGCAATCCGCTGGTGGTGATCGACGGAATCCCTACCGACTTAGGCCTGTCTTCTCTGAACATGGCAGATGTGGAACGGGTAGATGTATTGAAAGATGCTTCGGCAACTGCCATCTACGGTTCGCGCGGTGCCAACGGTGTAGTGATGATTACCAGTAAACGCGGTGCCGAAGGCGCCGGAAAGGTAACGGTCAATGCGAACTGGGCGATACAGAATGCAACTAAAGTGCCTGATATGCTGAATGCCGCCCAATATGCAGCATTGAGCAATGATATGCTCTCAAACAATGACGATAACACCAACCCTTACTGGGCAGACCCTTCTTCATTGGGAAAAGGAACCAACTGGCTCGACGAGATGCTGCGCACGGGAGTGAAGCAGAGTTATTCGGTCAGCTATTCCGGTGGCACGGAAAAGGCGCATTATTACGTGTCCGGCGGTTTTCTCGATCAGTCCGGCATTGTGAAGAGTGTCAATTATCGCCGTTTCAATTTTCAGGCGAACAGTGACGCCCAAGTCAACAAATGGCTGAAATTCACCACCAACCTGACATTTAGCACAGATGTCAAAGAAGGAGGAACATACAGTATCGGTGATGCGATGAAAGCCCTTCCCACCCAACCGGTGAAGAATGATGACGGCAGTTGGAGCGGTCCCGGACAGGAGGCGCAATGGTACGGAAGTATCCGCAATCCGATCGGTACGCTTCACATGATGACTAACGAGACGAAAGGATATAACTTTCTCGCGAACATCACCGGAGAGATCACCTTCACTAAATGGCTGAAACTGAAAAGTACCTTCGGCTATGACGCCAAGTTCTGGTTTGCCGACAACTTCACGCCGGCATACGACTGGAAACCGAATCCGGTAGAAGAATCTTCCCGCTACAAAAGCGACAACAAATCATTCACCTACCTGTGGGACAACTACTTCGTATTCGATCATACTTTTGCAAAGAAACACCGTGTAGGTGTGATGGCAGGTTCTTCCGCACAGTGGAATAACTACGATTATCTGAACGCACAGAAAAATATCTTCATGTTCGACAATATCCATGAGATGGACAACGGAGAAAAGATGTACAGTCTTGGCGGCAGCCAGAGCGACTGGGCACTGCTTTCACTGATGGCACGTCTCAACTACTCATACGAAGACAAATACCTGCTGACGGCTACCGTACGTCGCGACGGCTCTTCCCGCTTTGGTAAGAACAACCGATGGGGAACATTCCCTTCCGTATCTCTGGCTTGGCGTGTCTCTCAGGAAGACTGGTTCCCGAAAGATAACTTCCTGATGAACGATCTCAAACTGCGTGTCGGATACGGTGTGACCGGTAATCAGGAAATCGGTAACTATGGATTTGTCGCATCCTACAACACGGGTGTCTATCCTTTCGGAAACAATAACTCCACTGCTTTGGTATCTACCACTCTCTCCAATCCGAACATCCATTGGGAAGAAGTGCGCCAGGCCAACTTCGGAGTGGACATGAGCCTGTTCGATTCGCGTGTCAGCCTTTCACTGGATGCTTATATCAAGAATACGAACGATATGCTGGTGAAGGCTTCCATCCCCATCACTTCGGGCTTTGAAGATACTACCGAGACTTTCACCAATGCCGGCAAGATGCGCAACAAAGGAGTGGAAATGACATTGCGTACCATCAACCTGAAAGGCATCTTCTCCTGGGAATCCGCTTTAACGGCTACCTACAATAAAAATGAGATTCTGGACCTGAACAGCGAAACTCCGATGTTTATCAACCAGATAGGCAATTCATACGTGACCATGCTGAAAGCCGGTTACCCGATCAACGTTTTCTATGGATACGTTACCGACGGGCTTTTCCAGAACTGGGGAGAAGTCAACCGCCACGCCACCCAGCCGGGCGCAGCTCCGGGGGACATCCGCTTCAGAGACTTGAACAACGACGGAGTGATTAACGACGAAGACCGTACGATTCTTGGCAATCCGAATCCGAACTGGTTCTTCTCACTCTCCAACAACCTATCTTACAAAGGATGGGAACTCTCCGTTTTCCTGCAAGGAGTGGCAGGCAACAAGATTTATAATGCCAACAATGTGGACAACGAAGGAATGGCTGCCGCCTATAACCAGACCACAGCCGTACTGAACCGCTGGACAGGAGAAGGCACAAGCTACTCCATGCCGCGTGCCATCTGGGGCGACCCGAACCAGAACTGCCGCGTATCCGACCGATTTGTGGAAAACGGTTCGTATCTCCGTCTGAAAAATATCACCCTTTCGTATACACTGCCTAAAAAGTGGTTGCAAAAGATTCAACTGGAAAATGCCCGCATCTCTTTCTCTTGCGAGAATGTGGCAACTATTACCGGATATTCCGGCTTTGACCCGGAAGTTGATATTAATGGCATCGACAGCAGCCGTTACCCGATTTCACGTACCTTCAGTATGGGCTTGAACTTTAACTTTTAAATCAGGAGGAAGAAAATGAAAAAGAAACTGACTTTTATAATGATACTTGTCGTACTTGCCTTGACATCGTGCAGTGATTTTCTGGATAAGTACCCCAAATACGGTGTAGACCCCGAATCGGAAGTGACCAATGAGATTGCCGTAGCACTGACTACTGCCTGCTATAAGACGTTGCAGTCGTCCAATATGTATAATCAGCGCCTGTGGAGCCTCGACATCCTTGCCGGCAACAGCGAGGTAGGTGCCGGAGGAGGAACCGACGGACTGGAAACTGTTCAGGCGGCTAACTTTATAGCGCAGAGCGACAACGGTTTTGCCCTGTACGTATGGCGTTCTCCGTGGGTAGGCATCGGACGTTGTAATATCGTGCTTTCCAATCTGCCTTCGGCTGCCATCTCCGATGAGATAAAAGACCGTTGCATGGGTGAGGCATATTTCCTGCGTGCTCATTACTACTATATCCTCGTCCGCCTTTATGGTGGCGTACCTTTGCGGTTACAGCCCTTTGAGCCGGGACAGTCGACGGATATTGCCCGCAATACGGTAGATGAGGTATATGCGCAGATTCTTTCGGACTGTAAGAATGCGGTGGATATGCTTCCCCCAAAGAGCAGTTACGGAGAAAATGACAAGGGACGTGCCTGCAAAGAAGCGGCGATGGCTATGCTGGCAGATATTTACCTGACGCTGGCGCCCAACCATCGGGACTATTACAGTGAAGTTGTTACGTTGTGCGACCAGATTACTGCGATGGGATATGATTTGTCTCAGTGCAAGTATGCCGATAATTTCGATGCTACGATCAATAACGGTGCGGAATCCCTTTTTGAAGTACAATACTCCGGCAGTACGGAATACGATTTCTGGGGAGGGGACAACCAGTCTTCCTGGCTGTCGACCTTCATGGGACCCCGCAACTCCGGTATGGTGGCAGGCGCTTACGGATGGAATCTGCCTACGGAAGAATTTATCAAAGAGTACGAAGCGGGCGATTTGCGCAAAGATGTGACCGTGTTATATCAAGGCTGTCCTGCTTTCGACGGCATGGAATACAGACGTTCATGGTCGGGTACAGGTTACAACGTCCGGAAGTTCCTTGTGTCGAAGACCGTTTCGCCGGAATATAATACCAACCCGAATAACTTCGTGGTATACCGTTATGCGGATGTCCTGTTGAAGAAGGCGGAAGCCCTGAACGAACTGGGACATCCCGACCAGGCTGCCGCACCTCTGAATATCGTCCGTCATCGTGCCGGACTGGCGGATGTACCGACTACCTTGAATCAGGAAACAATGCGGGAAAAGATTATTCACGAACGCCGGATGGAACTTGCTTTTGAGGGACATCGCTGGTTTGATATGATTCGCATCAATAATGGTAACTATGCGATTGAGTTCCTGAAATCCATCGGCAAGAATCAGGTGACGAAGGAACGTCTGCTGCTGCCCATCCCGCAGACAGAGATGGACTCTAACAATCTGATGACTCAGAATCCCGGTTATTAATCGCTTTTACAATCATTCATTTAGACAGATCATATGATGAAGAAATATATATATCAGATGTTGTGCTCTCTTTTCATCGGCGGAGCGATGGTTTCCTGCGCCGAGGATTATATGGAGACGGACAAGGGACATGATACGCTGACTCTTACGGTGAATCAGCAGGAGATCGTATTGAACGAAAAGAATCACAGTCAGGAGGCGTTAACGCTTTCATGGACTACGGGAACGAACTACGGAAGCGGAAACCGTATTTCTTATACACTGGAAATAGCCAAGGCGGGAACCGACTTCGCCCGTGCCTATTCCGTAGATTTAGGAACGGGAACTTATCAGTGGACGAAGAAAACGGAAGAACTCAATCAGTTTCTGAACACGCAGCTAGGCGTCGGCTATGCCGAAAAAGTATCGCTGGAAGCACGCATTACCGCTACTGTTGCCGGAATGGAAGAAAAGGAGCAGCGTGCCACAGTTGCGCTGGATGTGACTACTTATCAACCGGTTACTCCGACGCTTTACCTCATCGGAGAAGCTGCCCCTAACGGATGGAGCGCTGATCAAGCGACGCCTATGGAGCGCACGGACAACGGACAGTTTACGTGGACAGGAAAGCTGAATACTGGTGTATTCAAGTTTATAACGACATTGGGAGAATTTCTTCCATCCTACAACCGGGATGCCGCTGCCGGAGAAGAACTACGGCTTATCTACCGCACATCGGGCGACGAACCGGACGAACCGTTTACAGTCAGCAAGGGAGCGACCTATATAGTCAAGGTAGACCTGCTCGACCTGACAATGACCATGACCGAAACGGAAAACATCGGATGGCGCTTTGAAGAATTCTATATTGTCGGCTCCTTTACCGGCGACAATGGCTGGGGATTCGAGGCACTGTCTAAAGATGCCGTTCAGATGAATCTGTTCCATTATGGTGCCGTGATTCCGTGGAAGGCGGACGGTGATTTTAAGTTTACTTCCGTGACGGACTTCGGTCAGTCGGATGCTTTCTTCCATCCCACTGAAGGGAACGCTCCGTATACTTCCACTTCAGTTGTATTGGGAGGTGAAGACAATAAATGGCAAATGAAGGAAAGCGAATGCGGCAAGGCCTATAAAGTGCTGTTCCTCACAGCCAAGGGAAAGGAAAAGATGCTGATGCGTCCGTTTACCCCCTACGAAGGACTGTATCTGGTAGGCGATGCCACTCCGAACGGATGGAGCATCGACAACGCCACCCCGATGGCTAAAAGTGCCGACAGCCCTTACATCTTTACCTGGAGCGGTACACTGAATACAGGGGAGATGAAGATCTCCTGCGACAAGCAGTCCGACTGGAACGGAGACTGGCTGATGGCGGACAAGAGCGGAAAGGCACCGACCGGTGAAGTGGAGACAGCCTTATTTACCAGTAAAACGGATGCGGAACTGAAGAATATGTATCCGGATACAGACCTCGGCAGTCTGGACAATAAATGGAATATTCAGGAAGCTGGCTCGTATCGGATTACGATTGACCAGTTGAAAGAAACGATTTCAATTGTAAAACAATAAACAAGTATTCAAGATGAAGAAGATAATATATTTGGTGGCTGCCTTCCTGTGTCTGTCTTGCAGCGACGATCATGAATCGAACCCACAGAACGGAGGAACGTCGGGCAGTGTGACCGAAGTAACTCCGGTGACATCGGACTTATGCGTGGAACTGACAACCGACAAGGCTTTTTATAAACCGAACGAGACAGTGACTTTCACTGCCGCCGATGCCTTGCCCGCCGGAACAAAGGTACGCTATCGCCTTTCGGGAGAAATAGTCGGAGAAGAACCGGTCAGCGGTACGAACTGGACATGGAAGGCTCCTTCCACCGATTTCAAAGGATACATGGCAGAACTTTACCGGCAGGAAAACGGTACGGACGTCATCGTCGGTACGATTGCGGTAGATGTATCCAGCCATCCGGCACGTTTCCCCCGATATGGCTTCGTGGCAGATTTCGACGGAGACAAGACAGAAGAGAAAACGCTGGAAGAGATGGCCTATCTGAACCGCCATCACATCAACTGGGTACAGTTTCAGGACTGGCACAATAAACATCATTGGCCGCTGGGCGGCACACGCACGCAGTTGGACGAGGAATATCTCGACATTGCGAACCGCCCTGTCCATACAAGCTCTGTGAAGAATTATATCAAGGCACAACAACATTTTGGAATGAAGTCCATGTTCTATAATCTTTGTTTCGGGGCATTGAAGGATGCGGCTTCCGACGGGGTGAAAGAAGAATGGTATCTGTTTAAGGACGCTTCGCATACCACGAAAGACAGTCACGACCTGCCAAGCGGATGGAAGAGCAATATCTATCTGGTAGATCCTTCCGACAAGGAATGGCAGCAATATATGGCGGAACGGAATGACGACGTGTATGCGAACTTCGCCTTCGACGGCTATCAGATCGACCAGTTGGGCAAGCGGGGAACGCTTTACAACTACGACGGTACGCCGGTCAACCTCCGCGAAGGATATGCTTCTTTTATCGAAGCCATGAAGCAGGCGCATCCCGACAAGAGTCTGGTGATGAATGCCGTAAGCCGCTACGGTGCCCGTCAGATCGGAGAAACCGGCAAAGTAGATTTCTTCTATAATGAGATGTGGGCGGATGAGGCGGACTTTACCCATCTGAAAGCCGTCCTGTATGAAAACGGAGTGTATGGCAATAATCAGCTGAATACGGTTTTCGCTGCCTATATGAACTATAATAAGGCGGATCATCGGGGAGAGTTCAATACAGCGGGCATCCTGCTGACGGATGCGGTGATGTTCGCTTTGGGTGGCTCGCATCTCGAACTGGGTGGTGACCATATGCTGTGCAAAGAATATTTTCCGAACGACAACCTGACGATGAGCGAGGAACTGAAAACGGCAATGGTTCATTACTACGACTTCCTCACGTCTTATCAGAACCTGCTCCGCGATGGCGGAACGGAGAACAGCATCGCTATGAACTGTACCAACGGAGAAATGAAACTCAACGTATGGCCTCCAAAGTTGGGGTCGGTCACTACCTACGCCAAGCAGGTAGACGGCAAGCAAGTAGTGCATCTGCTTAACTTCTCGCAGGCGAACAGCCTTAGCTGGCGGGACGTGGACGGCACCATGCCCGAACCTGCCCTGATCACGAAAGCGGCCTTGCAGATGAACCTGCCCGCCAAAGTGAATAAATTGTGGGTGGCATCGCCGGACGTACACGGAGGAGCTTTGCAGGAACTGGCATTTACGCAGGAGAACGGGGTAGTCTCCTTCACACTGCCTGCCTTGAAATACTGGACAATGATTGTAGCTGAATAAGGCAGTTGCAACGGAATAACTAAAACGATAGGTATGAAGATTAGATATAAGTTTGGGGTGTGGATGTTGTGTCTGATGTTTCCGGCGTTGGTCTGGGCAGAAAACGCAAAAAGTATATGTACCTCTTTTACGCAGCAGGGACGTCAGGTGACTTTTCACCTGGCGGACAGTGCCGCGCTGCAACTGCAACTTTGCAGTCCTTCCGTGGTAAGAATCTGGTTCTCGCCGGACGGGAAGCTGCAACGGAGAAACGCTTCCTTTGCCGTGATCAATGAAGAACTGGAAGATGTGGGAACGGTTCATGTGGACGAACAGGCCGCCTGCTATGAGATATTTACCTCGAAGCTGCGCATACGGGTGAACAAGTCGCCGATGAGCATCCAGATATTGGTGGAAAGTGCGCACAGTATGCTTGCAAGCAGGTACTCCTCTTCAGTGACTATGCCGATAAAGGACACGTAAGCGAAGGCACGAAGAAGATGGAATATAAAACGCTTCGCCGTGACGAGCATTTCTTCGGGCTTGGGGAGAAGACCGGCAAGATGGACCGCAGAGGAGAATCTTACAAGATGTGGAACAGCGATAAACCTTGTTACAGTGTGGTGGAAGACCCTCTTTACAAGAGCATCCCTTTCTTTATGAGCAGTTACCGGTATGGTATTTTCCTTGATAATACGTATAAGACAGAATTTAAGTTCGGAACGGAAAGCCGTGATTATTACAGCTTCGAGGCGCCGGACGGGGAGATGATTTACTACTTCATCTTCGGCAAGGACTATAAGGAAATCCTGAGTCAGTATGTAGGACTGACGGGCAAACCTATCATGCCTCCGAAATGGGCATTGGGCTTTGCGCAATGTCGTGGCCTGCTGACAAGCGAGAAACTGAGCCGCGAAATAGCCGAAGGCTACCGGACACGCGGCATCCCCTGTGATATTATCTATCAGGACATCGGCTGGACGGAACATCTACAGGACTTCGAATGGCGGAAGGGCAACTACGGGCATCCGAAAAAGATGCTTGCCGACCTGAAAGAAATGGGATTCAAGGTAGTCGTATCGCAAGACCCGGTCATCTCGCAAGCCAACAAGAAGCAATGGGAGGAAGCGGACCGTCTGGGATATTTTGTCAAGGACAGCACGAACGGGAAGAGTTATGACATGCCGTGGCCTTGGGGCGGAAATTGTGGGGTAGTGGATTTTACCTTACCTGCCGTAGCCGACTGGTGGGGAACCTATCAGCAGAAACCCATTGACGATGGCATCTCCGGCTTCTGGACGGATATGGGAGAACCCGCATGGAGCAACGAAGAGCAGACCGAACGCCTTGTGATGAAACATCATCTGGGGATGCACGACGAAATCCATAATGTCTACGGACTGACTTGGGATAAAGTGGTCAAAGAGCAGTTCGAGAAACGGAATCCGAACCGTCGCGTCTTTCAGATGACCCGTGCCGCTTATGCGGGATTGCAGCGTTATACGTTCGGTTGGACGGGAGATTGCGGAAATGGAGACGATGTATTGCAGGGCTGGGGGCAACTGGCCAATCAGATTCCGGTGATTCTTTCCGCAGGGTTGGGAGTAATTCCGTTTACTACCTGTGACATTACGGGGTATTGCGGAGACATCGAAGACTATCCATCCATGGCGGAACTTTATACCCGCTGGATACAGTTCGGTGCATTCAATCCTTTGAGCCGTATTCATCATGAGGGAGATAATCCGGTAGAACCGTGGCTCTTCGGTCCGGAAGCGGAAAAGAACGCGAAGGAGGCCATCGAACTGAAATATCGTTTATTGCCTTATATCTATACGTATGCCCGCGAAGCTCATGATACGGGATTGCCCATCATGCGTCCGCTCTTTTTGGAATATCCGGCGGATATGGAAACGTTCTCTACCGATGGCCAGTTCTTGTTCGGACAAGAGCTGCTGGTAGCTCCGGTGGTGAAGAAAGGGGCACGTACGAAGAATGTCTATCTGCCCGAAGGCACTTGGATTGACTACAACAATAAACAAACAGTCTATACCGGAGAACAGTGGACTACCGTGGAAGCTCCCTTGTCGTGCATCCCGATGTTTGTAAAGCAGGGTTCCATCATCCCCACCATGCCGGTGATGAACTACACGCATGAGAAACCGGTCTATCCGCTGATCTTTGAAGTATTTCCGGCAAGGAACGGAGAAGAGGCCTCGTTCACTTTGTACGAAGATGAGGGAGAAGACCTCGGCTATCAACGGGATGAGTTTGCCAAAACTCCCGTTCGCTTCCGGACGGAGAAGGGTGGTTATCTTCTTTCGGTTGGTGCCCGTGAAGGAAAAGGGTATGCAGTGCCCGCTCCCCGAAACTTTATTTTCCGTATGTATCTGAA
>ERZ779869.3184-NODE-3184-length-12929-cov-3.968308_pt1 | contig 12929 bp, 8 predicted proteins | sample MGYA00511557_ERZ779869 | MGnify/ENA primary metagenome ERZ779869 (study PRJEB29588, sample SAMEA2154620) | human gut metagenome | biome: human gut; feature: human-associated habitat; material: faeces | place: Denmark | collected 2008/2010 ...
CTTGGCGGCAATTGCCTCGGGAGTCAGCCCGTACAGCTTCAGCAGATCGGGAACCTTGCCCGAACGTCCGAATTTATCCTCAATGCCCACGCGAAGAACAGGCACGGGGCAACGCTCGCAGACCACCTCGGATACGGCAGAGCCGAGTCCGCCGATGATATTATGCTCCTCGGCGGTAACTATCGCGCCGGTTGCGGCGGCGTTTTCGGCAACATTATCGGCGTCAAGCGGCTTGATCGTGTGAACGTTGACCACACGGGCGGAAATCCCCTCGGCGTCAAGCAGCTTTGCCGCCTCAAGCGCCATTGCAACGGTAATGCCCGTCGCCATAACGGTAACGTCGGTTCCGTCGCGCAGGACGGTGTTTTTGCCGAACTCAAATTTGTAATCGTTCTTATCGAACAGCACCGGAACGGCAAGTCTGCCGAAGCGGAGGTATACCGGTCCGTAGTAGTTTATAGCCCACTCCACAGCGGCGCGCGCTTCAACCGCGTCGGCGGGATTGACGATAGCCATTCCCGGGATCGTGCGCATAGTGCCGATATCCTCAAGGCACTGATGTGTTGCTCCGTCCTCTCCGACGGTAATTCCGGCGTGCGTGGCGCCGATCTTAACGTTGAGGTGCGGGTAAGCTATCGAGTTTCTTATCTGTTCAAAGGCGCGTCCGGCGGCGAACATTGCAAATGTAGAAGCAAAGGGGATCTTCCCGGCGGCGGCAAGACCTGCGGCTACCGTCATCATATTTCCCTCGGCGATGCCGCAGTCAAAGAAGCGGTCGGGGAATTTCTTTTTGAAAACTCCGGTCTTTGTGGCGGCGGCAAGGTCGGCGTCCAGCACCACAAAATCATATTTGTCGCCAAATTCGGCAAGCGCGTTGCCGTATGCCTCGCGGGTGGCGATCTTTTCAATCATTTCAGCCATTTTTATACCTCACTTAATCAGTCAAGAGACGCGAGAATCTCGTCTTTTGCCTGCTCGTATTCGGCGTCGCTCGGTGCTTTGCCGTGCCAGCCGACCTGATTTTCCATAAAGGAAACACCCTTGCCCTTTACCGAGTGGGCGATGATGACCGAGGGCTTGCCGGTGCATTCTCTTGCGGCGGCAAAGGCGGCGGCAATTGAATCAAAGTCGTGAGCGTCGGCGTTTATGACGTTGAAGCCGAAGGCTTCGAACTTCTTGTCGTGGGGGGTGGGGTTCATAACGTCGGTGATCTTGCCGTCGATCTGGAGTCCGTTAAGGTCAAGGATAAAGCAAAGGTTGTCAAGGTGATAGTGCGCGGCAAACATAGCCGCCTCCCAGACCTGACCCTCCTCGGATTCGCCGTCGCCGACTATGGCGTAGGTGCGGTAGCTTTTGCCGTCGATCTTTGCGGCAAGCGCCATTCCGCAGGCGGCGGATACGCCCAGACCCAGCGAGCCGGTGGTCATATCAACGCCGGGAGTTCCCTTCATATCGGGATGTCCCTGCAGATAGGAGTCAGCCTGACGCAGAGTCAGCAGGTCCTCCTTCGGGAAATAGCCTTTTTCCGCCAGCACCGAATAAAGCGCCGGTGCGGTGTGTCCCTTTGAAAGCACCAGACGGTCGCGATCCGCGGCTTTGGGGTCGGCGGGATCGACCTTCATTTCTTCAAAGTAAAGATAGGTTATGATATCGGCTATCGAGAGCGAGCCGCCCGGATGTCCCGATGCGGCGGCATGAGTGCCGTCCAGTATGCCCATGCGCACAGCTGCGGCGTGCCGCTTCAGCTCTCTGAGCTTTGCCTGTTCCATGTTTTTCCTCCGTGAAATCAGATAAAATTTTTCTACGCAATAATTATAATGCAAAAATCCGGTTTTGTCAACAGTATCATTGAGTTAACTCAGGGTCAAAATGTGAAAGTGTCAGGAGGCACCCGGACTGAGATCGGAATTCCGTTCCGCGTTTTGCGGTTATTGCAGTTTTTTTAGTATGTTTCCCGCCTTTCCCGTGCTTACGGCGCCGTAAAGCAGGGATATGATATATGCCTGAAGCAGACGGACTATAAGTTCCTCGGCAATGCGCGGAATAAGCAACACGACAAGCTCGCGATCCGACCACGCGGGTATGAACGCCCGCAGAATAAAGGTGTTCACTGTCGTGACTAACAACCCCGACACCGTGACGGCTACCGCAATTTTAAGGAAGGAGAAGGCGCGGCTTTCCGCGGCGGGCGTATCGCCGGTTGCCTCAGCGGAGCGTTTTTTGCCGGGCAGTGAGGTCAAAAGCAGGTTGAGCAGGATAAAAAGTATGCCGCATACGCCGGCAAGCTCGCTTCCGAACACCACGATATTCGTGTTTGAGGCAAGATTTTTGCGGTAGGTGTCCGACTGACCGAAGGAATAGCCCTCCCACTCTATCGGCGAGTGGCTGTCGGCGGCGGTAAGCCCGTCAAGCTCCGGGGTACTGTATTCAATATCGGGAAGGTCGTCCTTTTCAAGGTCGAGAAAATTCAGATTTGCAGCCTTGGCAAAATCCTCGGCGGCACTGCCGGCAGTACCCGCGACAGTAAGTGAGGAGTTGTCCCCTGCCGCGCTGTCCGTAATGCTTGTGTAGGAAGCGGGAATTATCACAATGCCCGAAATATCCTCAAGCGCACCGGAGGAAATGGACGTCACCTTGCGTTCCGTGCCGTCCACCGTGACGACGGCGGGCAGCTCGGTTATGCCATCCGACGCGGGATGAGCCTTAAGTGAGAGACTTTTTGAATCCTTTGAATAACGGGAAAGCCCGGTGACGAATTTTGAAAGCGGGGAAAGCTCTGCCGACTCTATCTCCTCGCGGTATGGAAGCGAGGATTGCTTTGCCAGCACGCCGCTCATGACGCCGTCGCGGCAAAGTGAGATATTCGCGCTGATGCCGAATATCAGTATCACCGAAAAGACCGAAAGCAGTACCGCGCGGATAGAGCGCGAGGCGCGGCGGTTGAGGAATTTCCAAAGCAGACCCACGCCGCAGCCGCCGAGAAAGGCAGTGACGGTAAGCCACGGGATATAAGCGCCGTCCGGCGCGATAAGAACGCCGAGAAGATCGGTCAGCGCGCTTGCCGCGCCGCCGTAAAGCGGACCGCACAGCGCCGCCGGGAAGAAGTTGAAGATGCCGCCAAGACCTATCTTTATTCCGAGTCCCGGAATATTGAGGGCTATGTTGGTAAAGCTCTTAAGCACCACGGCAAAGGCGGTGCACACTGCGGTCACGGTAAGCCGGCGCAGGAGGCGTTTGGAATCTATCCTCTTTTTCCTGACCGTGCGTGCGGGTTTGGCCGACGCGGTCTCCGCCGCGGCTTCTTTTTCCGGACTTACATCCGGTTTTTTTTCTTTTTTCTCTGACATAATAAACCCTCCGTCCGCACAGCCTTGCTGTGCGGACGGAGAATAATTACCCGAAGAATACGGAAAAAAGCATCCGACCTGCAACAGCGGGATGCGGGACGCGCTTCGCAAATCCGGCGTACCGGATTACTCCTCGGCGCGGCAACTCCCCGTCCGCGCTCCGTGTGTCGAATGCGTCTCTACTCTGTGTGCGTTTTTATTTTATGTGATATATTGTACCGCAAACCGGGGGCAAATGCAATACCCGTGGGCAAAAAAAATCTGCTTTCGCCGCAAAATTTCGTCGCCGGTGGAGATTTTTGAGGCAGAGAGACGATAAAACTACCAACACAGACTGTTGTGCGATATTACTTTTTCCTCCTCATCATCTTCCAACGCTGGGGAAGGCTTTCTTTGTACCTGCAAATTATTGTGTTCAGTTTTCCGAACTGAAGTTTAATGATGTCTTCACTTGTATCAGATGAAGAATGGATTCAGTTAGCCTTCCCCAGCGGGGAAGGTGGCAGCCGCAGGCTGACGGATGAGGAGGACGGAATAATGTTGCACGTCATTCAGTGCATCAAAACGCAATCATTTGTCACGTTTCTGCTCGGTCACGCTCCGGTTACATTCACGATGCTGCACGTATGGTGTAACGGTCGGATATGGGATCAGCCCCTGATTTTGAGGAAAAATGTCCGCAAAAAATAACAAAAAGTCGAAAATACCGCAATTAATCTTGTATTCTCTCTTGCATTCTGTATTCAAAATTGATATAATAATACGAGGATAATAACGCCGACCCGGAATAAAGCGGAAGAGCAGAGGGAAAGAAACCGATGATGTACGATTTACAAAAGGCAAATGTCTTTAAGCGAGCATCAGCGTTTTTGTTTGATGTGATTCTTCTGTCTGTCGCCGCGGTCGGCTTTGCTTTTATCATTTCCGCAATTACGGGATATGACGTGCAGAGCCGTCGGCTTGACGACATATATGCCCGGTATGAGCAGGAGTACGGCGTCAGCTTCGGTATAACCGAGGACGAGTACAACGCTCTGCCGGAGGCGGAAAAGGAAAACTTCGACAAGGCGGGCGAGGCGCTTAACGCAGACGCTGAAGCCGCCGGGCTTTTTATGATGGTCGTTAATCTTACGATGGTCATTATCTCAATAAGCCTGCTGCTTGCGTATATGCTGCTTGAATTTGTCGTGCCGCTGCTGTTCGGAAACGGTCAGACGCTCGGCAAAAAGATCTTCGGGATCTGCCTTGTGCGCACCGACGGCGTAAAGGTCACTCCCGTCATGCTGCTGATACGCACCCTGCTTGGCAAGTACACCATTGAAACGATGGTCCCCGTGCTTATTCTTATCATGATATACTTCCGTATAGTGGGACTTACCGGGACAGTGGTGCTTCTGCTCATACTGCTTATTCAGATGATCATCTTTGCCGCCACGCGCAACCACTCGCTGATACACGACCTGCTTGCCGGTACGGCGGCGGCGGACATGGCGAGCCAGCGCATTTTCGAGAGTGAGGACGAGCTGATAGAGTACAAGAAAAAGCTCGCGGCGGAGGCGGCGGCAAAAAAGGAATACTGATATTCTCCCTTGGCGGGGACACGCTTGTTACCGATTAAATTATAATAACATAAACAATCAGGAAGGGATAAAAGGGCTATATGAAAATCGTTTTACAGAACGTAACGAAAATTTTCCCGAGCCGGAACAAGAAATCAAACGAGGAGGTCGTTGCGGTCAACGACTTCAACATGACAGTACCGGACGGTAAGCTCATCGGACTTCTCGGTCCTTCGGGCTGCGGCAAAAGCACGACGCTTTACATGATCTCGGGGCTTCAGAAGCCTACTTCGGGCAGGATCTTTTTCGGTGAGGACGACGTGACCGACCTGTCGCCTGAAAACCGGGGCGTGGGACTGGTATTCCAGAACTACGCGCTTTACCCGCACATGACTGTGCTTCAGAACATTCTCTTTCCGCTTCAGAACCTTCGCGGAGCCGACAAGCTGACAAAGGACGAGATGCTTGCACGCGCCACCGAGGCGGCAAAGCTTGTGCAGATCGACGAGCTGCTTGACCGCAAGCCCAGCGAGCTTTCGGGAGGTCAGCAGCAGCGCGTTGCCATAGCGCGCGCGCTGGTAAAGATGCCCCGCGTGCTGCTGCTTGACGAGCCGTTGTCAAACCTTGACGCACGGCTTCGCCTTCAGACGCGCGAGGAGATACGCCGTATTCAGCGCGAAACGCAGATAACCACCGTTTTCGTGACCCATGACCAGGAGGAGGCAATGAGCATCTCCGACATGATAGTCGTGATGAAGCTGGGTGTCGTCCAGCAGGTGGGTCAGCCTCAGGCTGTTTACGACGATCCAATCAATCTTTTCGTGGCAAAGTTCCTCGGCACTCCCCCCATCAATGTTTTTGAGGGCAATGTGAAGTCCGGAATGCTTTACATAGGAGACGAGGCGGTAATGGAGGTCGAGGGGGCGCCCGACGGCGAGGTTTACGCCGCGGTGCGTCCTGAGGGCTTCATCCTTCAGGAGGACGGACCCTTTACCTGCCGGCTTTCCGGAGTTGAGGTAATGGGACGGGACGTCAGCATCGTGTCGCGGCACGACTGCGCGGTAAGCCCGGTGATACGCGCTATAATAGGCTCAGACAATCGGGTCAATACAGCTTCCGACACGGTCCGCTTTGCGCTTAAGCGCAATAAGACCTTCATATTTGACCGGAAAACCGAGGAAAGGATCCGTTTTGAGGTGTAAGTCATGGAAAAGAAGAATCAGCTGAAGGCATGGCTTTACCTGTCGCCGGCGATACTGCTTTTGCTGGTGTTCACCGTCTGGCCGATAATCAACACCGTCAGAATGGCGTTCCTTGAGGGATACAGCGGTCTGAAGGCGGTGGGCGGCGAGACCTTCAAGTTCGGAATAGGCAACTTTGTCAAGGTCATTCAGTACCAGCGCTTTCTGAACTGCCTTAAGAATACAGTTCTGCTTTGCATCTGGACTGTTCCGATCTCCACATTCCTGGCGCTTCTCATCGCGGTGGGACTTAATTCGATCAAGCGGTTCCAGAAGATACTGCAAACCATCTTCTTCCTTCCGTACGTGACCAACTCAATAGCCATAGGCATGGTCTTTGCGGCGATGTTCAATATCGTCGGCAGCTTTTTCGGCACCGAAAACGAAATAGTGGTCACGGCGGGAATCATAAACAACATAATCGAATTTTTCGGCGGAACGGCAGTCAACTGGATAAACGCCGGCTCATCGTACACGGCAAACATGACCGTTATGATAGTCTACATAGTCTGGAACGCACTGCCCTTCAAGATACTGGTGCTTTTAGGCGGGCTTCAGAGCATCAACCGTCAGTATTATGACGCTGCGCGGATAGACGGTACTTCCCGCCGCCGCATATTTACCCGCATCACCGTGCCGCTGCTTTCTCCCATGCTTGCGTATGTGGTCATCACCGGCTTTATCGGCGGATTCAAGGAATATACCAGCATCGTAGGTATTTTCGGAGAAACTATGGGTCCGCCCGACGACGCGGGGCGTCTCAATACAATGGTCGGATTTATCTACGACGCACTGAAAACCAACAGTCAGGGGCGCGCAAGTGCCGCGGCGCTGATACTGTTTGCAATCATTCTTGTCGTTACCCTCATAAATATGCAGGTAAGCAAGAAGAGAGTCCATTATTGAGAGGTGCGCCATGTCAGATAAAGAAAAAACAGTTGTAATGCACGAGAAAAATATGCAGAGGACCTCGGTGCGGCAGAAGATAGGCAAGGCGCTGGTGCTTACCGGCACATATATCTTTCTTGTCGCTGTTGCCATCTGCGTGCTTTTCCCCTTTTACTGGATGATAAACTCCTCGCTCAAAACGCTTACCGAGTACCGCATGAGCGTACCTACCTTCTGGCCGAAGCAGGTCATGCTTTCAAACTATGTCGAGGCGTTCAACACCGCAAACCTCGGCAGGCTCTTTCTCAACACGGCGTTTGTCGGAATCGTCTCCACAATACTTTCGCTCATAATCACCGTGCTGTCGGCGTTTGCCTTTGCCAGACTTGAATTCAAGGGCAAAAACCTGATGTTTGCCGCCCTGCTTGCGACGATGATGATCCCCGGCGAGCTGTTTACCATCACGAATTACAGCACCGTCACAAACCTCGGCTGGCAGAACACATACCGGGTGCTTATCATTCCTTTCCTTGTCAGTGTGTTTTATATTTATCTGTTGCGTCAGAACTTCATGCAGATACCGAACGAGCTGTATCTTGCGGCAAAGGTGGACGGCACATCGGATATAAAATACCTCTGGAAGGTCATGATACCGCTGTCGCTTCCGACGCTTATCTCAATTACCATTCTCAAGATGATGGGAGCGTGGAACTCCTACATCTGGCCGCGACTGGTCGCAAACGACGAGGCGCACCGGCTTATCACAAACGGACTGCGCAACGCCTTTACCGAGACCAGCGGAGACGTAAACTACCCGGTCCAGATGGCGGCGGTCGCAATAGTCTCCTTCCCGCTGTTCCTTGTATTCCTCTTCCTGCGCAAGTATATCATGCAGGGAGTCAGCCGCAGCGGCATCAAGGGTTGAAAGATACTACGGAACATTTCCGGCGTATCAGTAAACATATATTTATTAAATTGTAATCACAAATCAGGAGGAAAAAGCAAATCATGAAAAGAATCCAGGCACTGGTTATGGCTCTGCTTATGCTGGCGGGTGTGTTTTCACTGTCTGCCTGCAGCGGTCCCAAGGCTGCGCCGAACTTTGATGTTCCGGAGGGCGGCTATGACGGAAGCGAGGTCACAATAACCTTCTATCACACAATGGGCTCAAACCTTTCCGACGTTCTGAACCTCTACATTGAGGAATTCAACAAGCTCTATCCCAACATTCATGTACAGCACGAGCAGGTCGGCTCTTATGATGATGTAAGAGAGCAGATAAGCACCGAGATCACGGTATCCGCTCAGCCGAACATTGCATACTGCTATCCCGACCACGTTGCGCTTTACAATCTTGCCGGAGTGGTTGCCACTCTTGACAATCTCATTGAAAGCGACATCACCGTTACCCGCGCCGACGGCAGCACTGAGATACTCGGTCTTACCGACGAGCAGAAGGCGGATTTCATCGAGGCGTACTACAACGAGGGCAAGCAGTTCGGCGACGGACTTATGTACACTATGCCCTTCTCAAAGTCCACCGAGGTGCTTTACTACAACAAGACCTTCTTTGATGAGCATAAGCTCCAGCTCCCCACCACATGGGATGAGCTTGAAGCGCTCTGCGCGCAGATCAAAGCCATTGACCCCGAATCCATACCGCTCGGATATGACAGCGAGGGCAACTGGTTCATCACCATGTGCGAGCAGTACGGCTCCGACTACACCAGCGCAACGGGAGATCACTATCTCTTTGACAACGAGACCAACCGCAGCTTCGTAAAGAAGTTCAGAGAGTGGTATCAGAAGGGCTACCTCACCACCCAGACTCTTTACGGCTCATACACCTCCGGTCTTTTCACTGCCGAAAGCGGCACGAGAAGCTATATGTCCATCGGTTCCTCCGCAGGAGCAACGCATCAGCGTCCTGCCGCGACTGCTGACGGCACCTACCCCTTCGAGGTCGGAATTGCCACCATCCCGCAGGTAAACGCCTCCAACAAGAAGGTCATTTCCCAGGGACCGAGCGTCTGCATTTTCAAAAAGGACAATCCTCAGGAGGTCGTTGCTTCCTGGCTGTTTGTAAAGTTCCTTACCACCAGCGTTTCCTTCCAGGCTGAGTTCTCAATGGCGTCCGGCTACGTTCCGGTCCTGAAGTCAGTCGCCGAAAACCCGGAATACGCCAAATTCATTGCCAACGCAGACGGCGGTAAGTACATCTCCGCTCTCAGCGCCAAGGTCTGCCTTGAGCAGGAAAGCGCCTACTACACCTCTCCCGCCTTCAACGGTTCTTCCACCGCCCGCGATCAGGTCGGCGCGCTGCTTGCAAAGTGCCTCACCGCAGATGACGGCGGCGACGTTGACGCCATGATAAAGAAGGCGTTCAAGGAAGCCATCGACGAGTGCGAGTATAACGGCTGATATTTCAGTCCTGACAAAAACGTAATTATCACTGCATGAAAAACATACGCAGAATGACCCTGTGGCTTGTTCTGCTTTGCCTTGTGCTCTCCCTGCTTGCCGCCTGCAATCCCGGCGGCACGGGGGACGGCACCACCTCCGGCGCGGAAGTTGACGTCAAGGATTACGCCTCGGCGGTAAAGCTTGATATGTCCTCTACGACGGCAAAGCAGAAGGTCACGGTCAAAGCCTACATTGACGGCGACACCACGCATTTCAACGTTCCCGGAAGCATAGTCGAAAGCGGTGTGCTCAAGGCGAGATATCTTGCCATAAACACGCCGGAATCCACCGGAAAGATCGAGGAATACGGCAAAAAGGCTTCAAGCTTCACAAGGGAAAAGCTGTCCTCGGCGTCCTCGATATATATCGAATCGGATGACGGCAACTGGAATGTGGATTCCACGGGCGGCAGATACCTTGTGTGGGTGTGGTACCGCGAAAACGAGAGCGAGGAATACCGCAATCTCAACATTGAAATTCTCCAGAACGGTCTGGCGATAGCCTCCTCCTCGGCAAATAACCGCTACGGCGACACCTGCATGGCGGCAATAGCCCAGGCAAAAGCGCTGAAGCTGAATATCCAGTCGGGGCAGAAGGATCCGGATTTCTACTACGGCGAAGCGGTCGAGCTGACTCTCAAGGAGCTGAGATGCAATATTTCGGAATATAACGGCATCAAGGTCGCGTTTGAGGGAGTAATAACCAAAAACAGCAGCAACAGCATCTATATTGAGAGCTACGACAGCGAGACTGATATGTACTACGGCATTCCGGTCTATTACGGCTACGGTCTTACCGGAGAGGGACTTGATATTCTGTCGGTCGGCAATCTTTCCCGCATCGTGGGTACCGTTCAGTACTACGAAGCGGGCGGGACATATCAGGTCTCGGGTCTTACCTACCGCGTGATGAAGCCGGACGATCCGAACAACATAAAAAAGATAAGCGACGGTCACGAGCCGGCGTATGTAGCCACCGAGCCGTCGGTGTTTGCCGGTGGAAAGGTGAAGGTGGAGAGCGCCGACGGCACGTCGCGTGAGTTCGGATATGCCGAGCTTGCAATGGGAACCTCCATATCAATGGATGATCTCAGCGTCGTAAGCATTTATACCACTCAGAACGAGGACAGCTCCTCTTACGGAGCTATGACTCTGACCTGCCGGGCGGCGGACGGCACTTCCATTTCGGTGCGCACCGCAGTCCTGTATGACGAAAACCGCAATATGATAACGGCGTCCGCCTATGAGGGCAAAACGATAAACGTAAAGGGCATCGTTGACAGCTACGACGGCAGCTATCAGATCAAGGTCTTCGTTGCGAATGATATCACAATTGTCAAATAAACATGAAAGGGTATAGGATCATGAAAAAAATAATCTCCTGTGTAATTCTGCTTGCCCTGTGTGTCGCTGCCTTTGCCGCCTGCTCACCCGCAGAGACAAAGGACGGACTTACCTCGGCAAAGGATTTCCTCTATACTATGTACAAGGACAAGGCGGAGGCTACTCCCTCCGACTTTGAGCGCGTAAGCGTGCTGAGCGTGGACGGCGTAAGCTACACCGTTGAATGGACCGCCGAGGTATCCTCCGGCTCGGCTGACGGCGTAAAGATAGTCGCCAACGATTCCGGCAAGACCGTCACGGTCGATGTTGACGAAAAGGCTTCCGAGGAAATAGTTTACGTCCTCAAGGCTACCGTCAAGGACGCCGACGGCAAGACCGCCGAGGTCACCTTCAACCACAAGGTTCCCGCCTTCAAGGAGCTGAGCTGGGCTGAGTATGTTGCCGCGGCAGATGACAGCACAGTCGTCTGCAAGGGTGTTATCACCGCAATAATGGCAAAATCCAAGGGCAACAGCTCCAACTGCATCTATATGCAGGACAGCGACGGAGGCTACTATGCCTACAATATGTCCGCCGACCCCGTAACCGAGTGCAACCTTGAGGTCGGAATGACCGTTCGCATTTCCGGTACAAGAGACACATACAGCGGCACATACGAGATAATGAACGGTGTCGTTGAGATTGTTGACGCCAACAAGACCGCAGTGACCCCCGTGGACTTCACCGACAGATACACCAAGGCTTCCACCCTCAAGGACACCGAGCTTACCGCACAGCAGGGAATGCTCGTTACCATCAAGGGCGTTGAAGTCACCGGCGAGGATCTCTCCGGCGGTTACTTCAAGTTCAAGCTGGGCGAGCTTGAAAGCTACGTAAGAATTTCCTCCTCCGTCTGCCCGCTGACCAAAGAGGATCAGACCACCTTCAAGGAGGGTCACGCAGCGCACCTTGGCTGGACAGCCAACGTCACCGGTATCATCTGCCTGTATGACGGCGCTTTCTATCTCACTCCCGCCACCGTTGATGCCTTTGAGTACGTAAGCCTGCCCGCCAAGGACGACGCCGGAATGGTCGCCTTTGAAAAGGACGCTCTCAGCCTTACCGACGCTGTGACCGAGGACACCGAGATCGAGCTTGACAAGGTCGGCAAATCCTACTCTGGGGTCTCCATTACCTGGAGCTCCGATAATGCCTGCGCAGTGGTTTCCGACGGCAAGCTGACAGTAAAGCTGCCCGACGTTGAGACCACGGTAAAGATCACAGCTACACTCAAGTGCGGCTCTGTCACCGAAACAAAGGTGTTCGAGATCAAGGTCGACGCGCTTCCCACAAACGTCTACGTGGCAACTCCCGTGACCTCCCCCGTAAAGGATACCGCTTATAAGTTCTTCTTCGAGCAGGTCAACCTCGGCAAGACCCTCTACTTCACCGGCGAGATGAACGGCAACTACTTTGCAACCAGCGACAAGGCTGACAAGGCGGCTGACGTATATCTTGAAGCGGTCGAGGGTGGATACAGACTCTACTGCCTTGACGGAACCGCCAAGAAGTATCTTGACATCTACGAGTACACCACCGGCAAGGTCGGCGTGCGCCTGACAGATACTCCTTCTGCAGTTTACAGATTCGACGAGAGCATGGGCATCCTCATTGCCAACGTGCTTGACGCCGATTACTACCTCGGAACATACAAGACTTTCGACACCATCAGCGCCAGCAAGACAACCTACATCACCGGCGACAACGCCGCAAACGTCGGTGTGTCCCAGTTCGTTGCCAAGCTCTGCACGCTCTCTGCCGCTCAGTACAAGGCAACTCCCGTGACCTCTCCCGTAAAGGATACCGCTTATAAGTTCTCTCTTGAGCAGGTAAGCCTCGGCAAGACCCTTTACTTCACCGGCGAGATGAACGGCAACTACTTTGCAACCAGCGATAAGTCTGCAAAGGCAGCGGATGTATATCTTGAAGCGGTCGAGGGCGGCTACAGACTCTACTGCCTCGACGGAACCGCCAAGAAGTACCTTGACATCTATGAGTACACCACCGGCAAGGTCGGCGTGCGCCTGACAGATACTCCTTCTGCAGTTT
>ERZ779869.3185-NODE-3185-length-12926-cov-4.235491_pt1 | contig 12926 bp, 10 predicted proteins | sample MGYA00511557_ERZ779869 | MGnify/ENA primary metagenome ERZ779869 (study PRJEB29588, sample SAMEA2154620) | human gut metagenome | biome: human gut; feature: human-associated habitat; material: faeces | place: Denmark | collected 2008/2010 ...
CTGTGCGGCGGCGCCGAAACCGGCGACCAGCAGGGACGCCGCAACCCGAAGCCGTCCGAATCTCTTCCCTGCGATTCTCACAATTCGACCTCCCGGTCCTCCGCGATCGAACGGTAGACCGCATTCATGACCCGCACCGCCTGATAGCTGTCGTCCAGCGTGGAACCGGCGGTGGCCGCCTCCCCGCGGATGCAGGCGACGAAGCGTCCCATCAGATTGTCGTCCTCGCGCATCCGGCAGCGGGAGACCCCTTCGACCAGCAGCCGGTTCGGCGACGGCAGTCCGGGACCGCAGCAGATGATCGGCCGATCGTAGAAATCGGTCGAAAAGTACCCCTTCGTCCCAGTGATTTTTAGGTTGCACTCCAGCGACTTCGGCCAGATCAGCACCCGGCGCGGAACCCGTTCCTCAAGATTGGAGTAGGAGGGGTTGACAAAAACCCGGGTCCCGTCCGAGAGCCGCCCGGTCATCGCCACATGATCCTCGACCTTCAGGAAGGAGCGCTGGTTCCGGGCGGAGACGCCGCGCACCCGCACAAACTCCTGTCCGGTCAGCCAGCGGATCAGATCGAAGGGGTGGGGATGGTCGGTCAGCGCGCCGCCGCGGCAGACCGTCGACCCCGGACGGATCGGTTCGACACTGCCGTAGGAGAGCAGCGGATCGCCCCAGTTCGGAAAGTAGTTGATCGGACTCTGGGAGATGTTGGTCAGATAGATCGATTCGATCTTTCCGAGCCGCCCCGATTCGACCACCCGCTTTGCGTGCTGGAACTGCGGATTGAACTTGAGCTCCAGTTCGACGGCGACCACCCGGGGATAGTCGCGGGCCAGCTCGATCATCTCGCGGCACTCCGCCTCGTTCATCGAGATCACTTTCATCATGTAGATGTGCAGCTTGCGGCGGACCGCCTCCCGGAACATCTCGCAGTGGTAGATGTTGTCGCTGCCGATCATGACCGCGTCCGCGTCGGGGTGCGCGTCGAACATCTCCCGGTAGTCGGCGTGAAAGGTCATGCCGGGACGCTGCGCACACAGCCGCCGTGCCTGTTCCAGCCGGCCGGGGTCCTCGTCGGAAACCGCCACAAACCGCGCCAGCCGGACATCGCGGCCGGTTCCGTTGAGGTAGTGGGGAACATGGGGATTGCCGGTGCCGGCGACCATCAGTTTAATCGGTTCAATCATTTTTCAGCGCCTCCCGAATCGCCCGGAGAATCTCTTTCGCATGTTCCGGCCCAGCCGGGACCGCCTCCCGCTCCGCCGCGACGCGAAACCGGATCCGCGCCAGATCCACCTCGTTGTCGGCCGTCGGCAGATCGATGTTCTCAACGCAGACCTGCCGGCACGACTCCTCGTCGGCCAACACCGAACCCTCGGTGTTGAAATACCCCACCAGCGGCTGACTGGAAACATGCCCCTCGGAATAGTTGGCCTTGGCGAAATGAATCGCACTCATCGAATCGGGAAGACATTCGTTCAATTCGAACTCGGCCGTCACATCGTTCTTGAAACGGGCCAGCGCAAAGAGACTGTTCCGCCCCGGAACCGTCTCGATGTGCAGCATCTCCAGCGGCGAATCCGCAACGAACCAGGCCGCGTCGATCAGCCAGGGAAGCGTCCGGAAGAAAAAGGTCTCCGGATCGGTCGCCAGCTTCTTCGGCCGCATCCAGGTGAAGCGCAGCGAAGAGAGTGAACCGCACACGCCCGACCGCGCCAGTTCCCGGATCTTTTCCACCACGCCCCAGTGGCGCAGCGGAAAATCGGCGATGAAATCATCCCCTGCGGCGGCGGCCGCCGCCACGGGGGAAAGAATTGTCGTCTTCATACTTTCCATCCTCTGAAAAATTCTTATCCATTCACGCCGCGGGAGTTCCCGCGGGCGGAACGGCGTCGTTCCGCCGTCACCGTCCCGCCTGCGGCCACTCCCGCCGCCCGGAATGACTCCGGGCGACGGAAAAACGGCCTGTTATTTCCGGCCCAGCACCTGATCGATCTTCTCAATCATGTCGCCGACTTCGTTATGATGCTTCATCAGCGGCTGCGGCGCCTGGTTGTAGTTTTCGACCGCGGTGGCGACCTCGGGCGGAACCTTGAGCAGAGCTTCCGCCTCGGCGGCCAGTTCGGCGCCGCCGGCGGGATTCGCCTTCTTCAGATCGGCGATCCGACCTTCCAGCAGTTTGTAAAGCTCGTAGTCCTCGACCCCGTCGCGGAAGTTCTCCAGCCGGATCGACGGACGGATCGAACCATCCGGAGCCGGATACATGAAGTTGCCCATGCCGTTGCGGAACACTTCCCGCTTGCTGAAGGCGTTGATGATCGAAGGACTCCAGGCGGAGGGATCCTTGTAGAACGCCTCCTTGTTCCCGACATTGGTCGCCCATTCGCGGTTCACGCTCCAGTAGAGGATGCCTTTGATGTTCTTCATGTAGGTCAGCGTCATGATCACCCGCAGATCGTTCAGCGGGTAGCCGAGGAAGAAGTTCGGGAACGGCTTGGCCGGCGAATCGGCCGCGTACCACCAGAGCTCCACCCCTTCGGCCTGCAGTTTTTCCACATCATGGTTGCCGACGTTGAAGTAACTGAACAACGGACACCAGATGTCGAACGTGTCGCGAAGATCCGGGTGCGGAATCGAAGTCTGCAGCCGCCTCAGCCACGGAAACTCCTGCTTGAACCGGCCGAGCACCTGCTTCGCCGCCGCGAAGGTGTTGTGGTGCTCTTCCGGCCACATGCCCACAATCTCGTCGAAGGTGTAGAAGTAGATGTTGTCCTGCACACCGGCCTCCTCGATCGCCTTCAGGCGAGGCCGGAATTTGGCGAGGCGCGCCTCCAGCTCCTTCTCGGAGAGCGGTTTCTTGTCGAAGAAATAACCGACGGTCGCAAAATTGAGATCATACTTCTTCTGGTCCGCGATGGAGGGATAGATCCCTGACTCATAAATGTTGTTCGGCGGAATCCGGTAGGAGACCAGGAAGCGGGTGATCATGTCGTTCTGTTCGGGCGTAATTTTGTCCAGCCCGTACCACTGGCGATAGTTGCTGAGGAAGAACGAGAAGACCACCGGAATCGAGTTGCGCGCCGGAATCTCAAAAGGCCAGACGTGCAGCTCCACCGGAAGCTCCTTCCGGCCGGATTCGTTCGAAAGAGTGATCACGCCCCGGTAGTCGCCGGGCTTCGCATCGCGCGGAACCGTGACCCGGAAAAAGACCGGGACCGCACCGCCGGCCGGGATCTGAATCTCAGCCGGATTTCCATCTTCGATCATGTCCGGCCAGCTGCCGACATAATTACGCCGCTCTTCCGTCGTGTTACCGAGCATGGTCTGTTTCGCGGTGATGTCGCGGATCACGCCCCAGGTCGCGGTTCCCTCCGGCAGGGTGGCTCCGTCCGCGGAACGGAATCCGGAAAAGGCGATTTTCACCTCGGCCGGCTTCTTGCCGGCGATCGGAATCAGCTGGAAGCTCTCGACCTCTCCCTTCGCGGCGCGCATGGTCACCGACGCCGGGGTTTCAAACAGCCGGAACGCACTGCTGCTGCGCCGGAATCCCTGTCCGGTCGGCAGCGTCGTCACGCCGAAATCGGCCTTGCCGGCCAGCCGGGCGAACAGCTGATCGTACTCGATCCGGTCCGCGGCGGCCTGAATTTTCAGCCTGGCCTCCAGCAGTTCCGGCTCCAGTTTTCCGAACCGGGCGATCGCGGCGACGGTATCGTTCTTCCGAACCAGTTTCTCAAGTTCATCGACCCCGTTCTTCAACGTGGAGAGGGAGGCGGCAACTTCCTTGCGGAGCGCTTCTTCGCCACGGAAGTCCAGCTTCCGGAACTGCTCGGAGAGCGCCTGATATTCGGCAGAGCGGACCTTGGCGAGCCGCGCGGTGCCGTCGCGCTCGATTTCGCGGTCGGCATCGGAGCCAACCGCGATCTTGTCGGCCGGAGAGGCGAATTCCACCTCCCGGATCACGCCGTCAAAAAGATAGCCGAGCCCCCAGCCGGTGTGACCGCTGCCGATGTAGAGCGGACCGTCGTTCTTCACCAGTTCCTTCATCGGTTCGACTCCCCGATAGGCGTCCGCGACCTTGTATTCGCGGCCGTTGATCCAGGTCCGCGCGCGGCCGTCGACGAAACGGACCACCACCCGGTACCAGACCCCCCGCTGAATGACCGGTTCGCTGGTCAGAAAGTTGAACCAGGTGCCCTTGGCATCCTTGAACTTGAATTCCAGACGGCCGTTGAAGATCGAGAGATAAAACTGGATCTCCTGCGGATTCCGGGTGCGGTCCCCCTTCCAGAGGATGGTCCGGTAGAAATCAATCTCGTCGGCGCGGAACACCACCGCCACTGCAAAATTATCGCTGTAGTTGAATTCCGGCGACGACGGGACGACGCAGAGCGCGCTCCCCGGTCGGAATTCCGCCCCGAACAGCGTCGGAGACCCCGGTTCGCGCTCAATGTTCAGGTTGCCCAGCACCTCCACTTCCGCGGACCCGGTCCGCGGCGCAATGCGGTCCTGTTTCCCCTTCCCGTCAAAAACCCAGCCGACATCGGCAAACGCCGCCGGAACGGCGCAGACAGCCGCCAGAACCATCGAAATCAATCGGGATTGCCTCATAAAAACTCCTTTCTTGCCTTTTATGAGTGGATCTTCATTTCCGGATCAGTTGATAGAGGGCGGTCCCGCCGCGGCCGAGTTCGACCTCGAAGGAATCGACCTCTTTCATCACGCTGTCATCCAGCAGATTGCGAACGTCGCAACGAACGGGAAGTTCGACTTTCTTCCTGCCCGCGGAACGGGAGTGAAGCATCAGAAAACTCCGGTTGGCCCGCAGCACATCCCCTCCCTCGGAATAGAGGTGGATTTTCTCGGCCCGGCAGATGGCGCGCACCAGTCCGGCCGAAAGCGGCGTCAATGAATAGTAGCTCCGTCCCCACGACGTCTCCCGGACCGCCAGAGCCGGAAACCCGCCGACCGTCCCGAGCACCGTTGCCTCCGGATCGTCCACGGCAAAGCCGGGATTGAACCCGTACTTCTGCGTCGGCGGCGTCCAGCCGGACGCAACCGGATTCGCCTTCCCGGAAAGTTGCAATGCAGCGGGTTCCGCCTCGAACCGCCGGAAGCTGAATCCGGTCAGTTTCCGCATCGTCTCGACCGAATTCCCGGCCGGAGAAAGGTAGCCGGGCGCGTAGAACCAGAGCGCCGCCGCCCGGTTCCGGGCCAGCTTGCGCTGGATCGCCTCCCGCTGCTCCGGAGAGACAAACCAGGCGTTCAGGAAAATGTAGAACTTGTAGTCGCGCAGTTTCGGATCGGCGATGTCGCTCAAAAGATAGAAGTCGGCCGGAGCCCCGGTCCGCATCAGTTCCGCCTGCGCCAGGCGCACGTATTCGCGTTCCCGGCGGTTGGGCTGATTCACATAGAGCATGCTCTTCTCATCGCAGAACACCGCGATTTCGGCGACGGAGCTTTTCGGGACCTCCAACAGTTCACGGTCCAGCTTCGCCATCCGCGCCAGTTCGCTCATGATCCGTTCAGTGTGGAATCCGGCGTTGTCGGCGATCAGCAGCCACCAGATGTAGGTGCCGTCCACCAGCGAATTGCCGAATGTCCGCCAGTTGACCGAACTGGTCTCGTCGGGAGTCGCGGTACGGTAGGGTTCATTGCCGCGATGGAGGTGGGTCCTCACATCCGCCTCGTCCCAGTAGAGCTTCCCGTGCAGCCTCATGCTGCCGGTGTAACCGATGATGAAGTTTCCCTCCTGTCCGCCGCGGCGACGGTCGTAGGCGGTCGGCGCGCAGAGAAAGTCGAGATTCGGGTCGGCGAGAATCTCCGAGAGATTCTGCATGCCGTGGTTGTCGATCCGGTCGGAACCGCCGCCCAGATACATCGAATACCCGTAGAAAGCGCCGACCAGTTTCCGGGTCCGCAAATTTTCACGCACCGTCCGGCTCGCCCGTCGGACCGCCCGGCTGGTCATGTCGCTCAGGAAGCGCCGGTAGTCCGTGACCGGACGCGCCGCCGTCACCGAGCGGAAGTATCCGTCCTCGGAAGCGTTGCGCATCTCCGGCGACGGGACCTGCGCGGTCGCGAATGTGACGCCGGGATCATTCCACGCCTTCCGCAGCGCCGCTTCGTCCGGATAGTTGCCGCGCAGCCACCGGCGAAAAGCTTCCGTCCCTTTCGGGGAGTAATCGATCAGCCCCTGCCGGGCCCCCCACCAGAACCATTCCGAAGTTTCACCGCCGGCCGGCAGATAGCCGACAATGTGGGGCGCGAGATCGGAGTTCTCCAGATGGCGGACCAGATCGCCGAGCATTTGCATGGAGTCGTCGAGCCACCGTTCCGAACTCATCGTCGGCTGCGGCGACTTCTTTCCGGAGGCGTCCACCGCCAGTTCCTCCGGATGCTGCTTGAGCCACCAGTCCGGAACGTTGAGCTTGATTCGCACGATCAGCCGCGCCTTCGGATTGGCTTTGACCATCACCCGCAGCCGGGCCTCGATCCGGTCGAACTCGTACTTGCCGGGCGCAGTCCACCATCCCGAACAATTCCCGCCCCACTTGAGCCACGGCCAGAAAATTTCGCTGTCATAATCGATCCCTGCCGCGGCGAAGTCCCGGGTCGCGTCGAACACCCCCTGATTGTCGGCGCCGGGATAGGGTATCATGCACATCGCCGACTCGAACACCCCGTCCCGGCAGAGCGCCGGCACCCCGGCATGTTCCGCCACCGTCACCGTCGGAGACGCGGCGGAAAGATCGGAGACCGGGAGCGCGGCCTCGTACCGGCGGACCAGTTCCAGTTTTCTCTCGAATTTCGGATCGTACTCGTCGAGCCACTTCTCCCGCATCGACGCAAGTTCAATTTTCAACTCCGGATAACTCGTGCGCTCCCCCCGGAAGAGTTCCTGAATCTGTGTTCCGTCGAGAGCGGTCGAGAAGAAACAGACCCGGTCCAGCAATCCCTCCATCACGTAAGCAGAAGATCCGTTGCCGTCTTCGCCGTGGCCGATCCGAAGCGGAGCATCGTCCAGCAGAAGTTCCTTGACGCCGGTGTCGCCCTCGGCAACCAGACGGCCGTCCAGATAGAGCGAGAGCTTTCCATCCCGGAACACCGCGGCCACGAAATTCCAATGGTCCGGGCGCAGTTTCGCGCATTTGGCCAGCGGAACAGCTCCCTTGCCGGGGATCAGAAGATTTTCCCCGTTCCGGAGAATGCCCTTCCATTCCCCCTTCGCATCCGTGAATCCGAATTCCGGGACCATATTGCAGAAACCGAACTTGAATTCCACCCGTGGCGGAGATTCAGTCCGACGGCTTTTGAAGGCAATCTGCCGGTAGCCGCCGGCAGCTCCGCGCGGCACCACCCAGGCCGTGAGCGAAAAGGCCTTCCGGTTCCAGGAGACGCCACGGTCGTCCAGGATCGGGGAAAGCTCGTTTAAATCAGAGTAAAATACCTTGTATTCAGGATGATAAACCGCATCAGAAAGACGTGCGTTCTCATCTCCCCGGATCTCCAGGACCGGCGCCGGAACCGCGGCTGACAAGCTCAGACAACAACAGGCAGCCAGCACCCCCATACCTCGCTTCAACATCAATTTCCCTCTCCGATCACTTGAACTTCAGCAATCCCATGTTCTGGTCGTAGGCGCACTCGATCCGGTAATCCTGCACCTGCTTCCCCAGCGAGGCGGCATGACCGTCGCCGAAAAGAGCGTTGGTCTGGCCGCTGTGCTTGAGATGCACCATGCGGTCTCCGTTGGAGGGCGAACCGATCGTCTTCTGCAACTGGTAGCTCGGCAGCGTCTTGCCGTTGTAAATCCAGGTGCCGTCGGCCATGATCATCGCCTCGGACGAACCGACCATGTCACCCTTGCCGTTATCCTTGATCTGGGCATCCAGCCGGTAGCCGTCCTTGTTCAGGCACCAGCGGGTGATGTAGCCGTAGCTGCAGTACTGCGCCGACTGCGCCTCCGTCAGCGTCTTGGGATACGCGGCAATCGCGTCTCCCAGCGTCGTCGGGCAGAGGCCGACCTTGAAATCCTCCAGCGCACCGATCAGGTAGAACATCCGCAGCCAGCGGACATCCTGGTAGGCGTTTCCGTTGACGTAGTAACGTGCACTGGCGGACGCCTCCGCGTAGGCGTAGGCGGGCATGAAACCGTCGAAACTGTCCGCATAGAACCGGCAGGCCAGTCCGACCTGTTTCATGTTCGAAAGGCAGCTGGTCCGCTGAGCAGACGCCCGCGCCTGATTCAGCGCCGGAAGCAGCATCGCAGCCAGAATCGCGATGATCGCAATCACAACCAGAAGCTCGATCAAAGTGAAATTACATTTCTTCATTGCCGGAGACCTTTCGTTGCATTTGATTAGTTCACAGCTGATCCAGATAAGGATACCATTTCAATTTGGCTTCGTCGTGACCGTGGAGTTCCCGATACCGGAGTTTGGCGGCGTGCCCGTCAAAAAAGCCGACGTTGCAGGATTGCTGACCGTCGTGACGATAAGCCACCGCAGTACAAGAGCTTTCCCCCAGTGTCCAGTACCCGTTGGATGCGGCGGGATCCGCCGTCGCGTAACTCGGGTTCCACCCCTGCGCCTCGATGAAGATCAACCGCCCGGAAGCACTTTTCACCCGCCCGAGCTGATAGCTGGCCGAATCCATCGAATACATCCCGCCGACGGAATCGAAACCGGTGGTGGACATCCCGTAAGAGTAGCGGAGCAGATGATTGTTCTGCTGCGCAAAGGACGCCACCGGACAGAGCAAGCCGTCTGCGACGCTGTCGTCATCCCCATTCGCGGTCAGCACCGGGCCGTAGGTGGGATCCGGGTCCTTGTTGACCCCGAAAAATCCCAGAAACGCCTGGTTGAGCACCCACATCTTGGCACCGGAACCAACCTTGTAACGGGTCGGAACCGAAAATCCATCAAAGGCATCGGCGTAAAGGACATTGGCGAGTCCAAGCTGCTTCATGTTGGAGAGACATTTTACGCCGTTGGCAGTGTCCCGCGCCCGGTTCAGCGCCGGAAGCAGCATTGCAGCCAGAATCGCGATGATCGCAATTACGACCAGCAGTTCGATCAACGTGAAATTAAACCTCTTCATCGCAGGCATCCGCTCTCCTTTTTCTGATTAAAAGCTATTCATTGTCAACATAAGGACGCCAACGCGACTTCTGCGAATCCCCCCCGTAAAGCGCCCGCCAGTTCACCTTGGCGACATGGCCGTCGAAGAAACCGACGTTGCTGGACTGCTGCCCGTCGTGGCGGTAGGTCACGGCGCTGTAACCGCCCTCCTTATCTCCGATCGCCCAGTAGCCGCCGGAGCCTGCCGGATTGGCGAAATCGTAGTCGGAAGTCCAGTTGGCGCACTCCACAAACAGAAACTTGTCGGAAGAGCTCTTGACCTTGCTCAACTGGTAGCAGGCGACCACCGGGCTGCCCCAGAAGTCGCTGATGGAACTGTCATCACCGAAACCGGTGTTCTGGATCGCATAGGAGTTCCGGAGCAGTTTGGTCTTCTGTGCGCCGATCGACCCCGGACAGAGCATGCCTTCCGGCGCAGTGTCGTCGTTTGCCTGGAACCCGGCGCCCGCGCCCGTGGCGGAATCGGCGTTGATTCCAAGCATCTGAAGATAGTGCAGATTCAGAACCCACATCGCGCTGAAGGAGGGCGTCTTCAGCCGGACCGGGACGGTGAATCCGCCGAAGGAGTCCGCATAAAGGATGTTGGCGGTACCGAGCTGCTTGAAGTTCCCGGTACATTTGATCGCCTGCGCGGTCTCCCGCGCCCGGTTCAGCGCCGGAAGCAACATGGCGGCAAGAATTGCGATGATGGCGATCACGACCAGCAGTTCGATCAGCGTAAAATGGTTGCGTTTCATGTTTCTTCCCCCTTGCTGCGGTTTCAGAGATTCTTGACCAGCGGACGATATTTCGCGAGACTTGCGGCGTTGGCCTCATCACCGCCCGGCGCATTGGCGCTGTGCCAGACCGGCGGCGTGATGCCACGCTCCACGCACTGGCGGACGCATTCGATCTCCATCCAGTGCGCGATGGTGAAGTCGACCACGTTCGAGACCGGGGCGATCGGGCAGTCGAACCCGGGAACGGTGACCACCGCGTCCCCGACCGGATTGTAGTCGTCAATGCAAACATCGGCGAAATCGAACAGATTCTTGCCGGAACTGTGCCGGATGAAGTGATCGCGCGGCATCTCCTGCTGCCAGTACGAACTGGATACGGCTATGATCCGGACCCCGTTCTTCTTCGCCTCGGCTGCGGCATCGATGGTGGCCGGGTTGATTCCGATGTTGTGGAAAATGATCAGCAGATCCCCTTCCTTCAGGCCGTAATAGCGCATGATGGCGCTTCCGTAGTTTTCGGTCCGCTCCAGTTCGAGGTACTTGAGCGCCTGGTTGAAGACTGACAGTCCGGTCTCCATGATCGGATTGATGTTGGCCAGCCCGCCGGCCCGGAAGAACATCTCGCCCATCGCCAGCGTGGTATGACCGCCGCCGCCGTAGACGCTGATCAACCGGTCGGCCTCGACCGCGTCGGCCATCAGCTTCCCGGCGGCCCGAATATTGTCGGCCTGTTCGAGTTTCACTTTTTTCAGGTTGGCTTCGATCGCCTCGAGGTAACCAAAATCCCGCAGCTCTTCCATGTTCATCCCTTTCCTGTGTTACCGCTCAAACAAAACAATGCCTGAAATTACATCACACGAAAATCAAACCACCCCTCCGGCAGCGCAAAGGAGATCTCCTTGCCCGGATTCTGCAGCCGCGAACTCTGCCGCACAATCAAATGTGAATTGATGCTCCCGACGGTACCGTGAACACGCCGGTTGCCGGAGAGCTTCTCCTTGAGAATCGCAAATGCGATATCCGCCATGTTCCGGGTCGGATAGCTGACGCTCGAAAGCGGCGGAAACGCTTCGGCAGCAGCCGAAAGATCGTCGAACCCGACCACGCCGAGCGTCTCCGGAATCGCCAGTCCGAGCCGGTGCGCAACCTTGATCACCTGCAATGCGAAAAGATCGTGGTAGCAGAAGATTCCGACCGGCCCGCGCCGGCAGAGACGTTCGACGAAATCGAAAAGTTCCCGGACCGGCTCCTTTGCCGAAGAGTCGAGCCGGAGAATGTTCTCATCGAGCACCTCGCAGTCGTGCTCGAAAAGCGCGGCGCGAAACCCGTTGAGCCGCAGTTCCCGGGCCAGTCCGGCCGGTCCGATGTAAGCGAACCGCCGGTACCCCTGGGTGAACAGATGTTCCGCCACGCTCTGGGCCGCCTGAGCGTCATTGACCAGCACCGCGTCCGCCGGCATCGTCCGGAAGGCGCGTCCGACCAGAACGAAGGGAACCGGCAGCTCGGAGTAGAACTTCTCGTTTTCCGGAATCGCCCACGGACAGGCGAAGATGCCGGCAACCCCGCAGCGGCAGAGTGTTTTGAGTGCGGAACGTTCCTGTTCCGCCCGATAATTCGAAGAGATCGTCAGCAATTCCCCGCCTTCGCGCCGTACCGCTTCGCCCAGGGCCTCGGCCAGTTCGGCGAAGAACGGATTTCCGATGTTGTTCGCAACAAGTCCGAACACCGGGTTGCCGCGAAGCACCGACGGCATGGGGAAACGTTCCGCCAGACAGTAACGGTTGCGCCGCCGCTCCAGAAATCCCTCCCCGTGCAACGCGGAAACAATGCGGAACGCGGTTTTCAGAGAAACATGAGCTCTCCGCCCCAGTTCCCGGACCGGGGGGAAAAGATCGCCGGGGCGTCCGAACTCTCCGGCCCGGATTCCGCGCACGATTTCCGCCTTCGCCCGTTCGCCTTTCGGCAGTCTTGCCTCTTCATTTCCCATAGATTCACTACCTTTTTCAGGAAACAAAAGTTGTAGTTTTGTTCTACCATAAGTATGACCAACCAAATTTTAAAAGTCAATAGCCTCGCAAAAAAAATGAGTAAAAATACTATTTTTTGAGCTCAAATTATTTTTTGAAAGAAATTTTAAATTGTTATACTTTTGTTATAAATATAACAAAATAGATAACAAACACGCCGTGCGAAAACCGGAGAACCGATTGCGGCGGGGGATCGGGAAAGTGAACTCAATATCTCAAAGTAAAACAAAAAAAACGCCGCCCGCCGCACGATCTCATGCGGCGGCCGGCACGCTCCGGACCGGCATTCCGGTTCAACGGTAGAAATCGAAATCGACCGCGCGCAGGAACTCCCGCGCCAGCAGCGAATGACCGACGTTGTTGGGGTGGACCCGGTCCCACGACACGAAGTTCGCATTCCGCTCCGCCAGCAGCCGGTCGAAGGCCCCCTGGGTGTCGACCAGAAGCGCGTCGTAACGGGCGGCCAGCTCCCGGCAGATCTCCTGGTACCGGACCAGGCGGCCGCGCATGGCGTCGTCAAGGTGAAGTTCCAGATAGAAGGGAAGCATCACCACCAGTCCGCCGGCGAGCAACGGCCGGGTCCTGCGGAAGAGGCCGTCGAGCGTCTCCTCGTACTCCTCCGGCCCAACCTGCTCCTCCGGCTGGCACGGAGAGTCGAACTGCCGCCAGACGTCATTGATGCCGATCATCACCGAAACCCAATCCGGTTTGAAATCGAGCACATCGGTCTGCCAGCGGGCCGCCAGACGGCGCGAGGTGTCTCCGCTGTTCCCGGAATTGATCACATGAATGCCCCACCCCGGATAGACCGCATTGATCAGGCCGGAAACGATATGAGGATATCCCTTGCCCAGTGGATCGAACAACGTTCCCTGCGCCACCGGCCGGTTCCGCCCCACGTCAGTCACCGAATCGCCGGTGAAGAGCAGCCGGCTTCCCTGTTTCAACTTCATTTTCCTGAAACTCCTTTGCTGAAATTGCGTTCCGGTCCGGAGATGCCCCGGCCGGTCAACCTCCCCGTCCGCACACCGCGAGCCGGTCACTCC
>ERZ779869.3188-NODE-3188-length-12921-cov-4.294730_pt1 | contig 12921 bp, 5 predicted proteins | sample MGYA00511557_ERZ779869 | MGnify/ENA primary metagenome ERZ779869 (study PRJEB29588, sample SAMEA2154620) | human gut metagenome | biome: human gut; feature: human-associated habitat; material: faeces | place: Denmark | collected 2008/2010 ...
AGTGCACCACCCTTCGGGTCGTCGTAGACGCCCTCAGGGTGTACGAAAGCGGCGATGCCGCTTTCATTCGTTTTCTCCCACGAAAGTGGGAGAAAACATTTAAACAGATTGGTCTGCTGTCCTTTCAGGGCAGGATAATTCTGTACGGCATTCAAAAAGTTCTGCTCGCCGGAAAGCATTTCATACTCTGCAAAATACATGCTGTGCGTATGCGCATTTTCCAGTGCCGTTTGGCGTTCGTGGGTAGTCTGGGCGGCGGTTAGCTTTTTTACAGCAAACATGGGGTTGGCATCTGCCAACACACCCTGTTCGTTCCACTCGATCTTGATCCACGGCGGATTACCGATCATCAGGTCAAAACCGCCGCGCTCGGCAAATACATCAGCAAACTCCAGCTCCCAATGCATAAAGTGATTCTGCTGTGCTATTGTGCGAGCCAGCCTCAGCCGGGGCAAAAGGGCGCACAGTTCGTCCAAGTTGACCTGAAGCAGGATGTCAGTATCTTCTTCGTCTGCATCTTCTAGCATGGAAAGCTGCTGGGAATCACTGTTGGTGGAGTACAGCCCCACCAAGATCATGTACATATCATTCAGAAATTCGCTGCGGCTGGGCAAAAGATCAGCCTTGTCAATGGGCCAGAACCACAGGGCGCACCAGTAATCCATCGCAAATTTTAAACGAGCATAAGCACCAGCATTTTTGGCATTCTCGGAACGGTACATGGTGCGCAGCATCTGATCTTTGGTGCGGATGGAAGTATGGGAGTCCGGTTCATCATCATTGAATTTGAACACAGACAGGCTGTCGTGCGTCTGCTGCTTCAGTTGCTGACGCAGAGAAATCTGATCTTTCCAGAGCTTGTCAATCGTCTTGGAGAGTTTTTTCAGCGTTTCGATATCATCGTCACAGTAAGGAGCAGTAAATGCCTTGTTCCAGGTGTTCAAAAACTTGATTTTTGCAGGCTCCAGCTGTTTGATGACTTTGTCGGTATAACTGCACATACCGGGGTCGCCCAACAGAAAATGATAGATTTGTGTGGACAACTTGCCGCGCTTGCGCTCGGTGCCAAGGGGAACACGCTCCGGGGCTTTTTCATACCAGCGCAGACCTTTGCTGGTGGCTTGCAGGGAACTCACGCGGTAGCACTGCCGCCGGGCACCAATCAGGGAATTGCCGTTGACCAGCTGGGTACCGAACCACGGCACAAATCCATTAGGATAAATGGTGTTCAGCCACAGAGAAACCTCGGCCAGTTCCACGGCCACAGGGTTCAGGTCAACGCCGTATACATTGCGGTCGGCAATGAACATTTTGACCTTTTGCAGCTGGTTAAAACGTTCTTCGTAGCCGATGATCTCTCCGGTTTCCTGCTCTTTACGAGAAATATAGGCTTCTGCAAGCTGATTGATCGCTTCATTCAAGAATGCTGCGCTGCCCATGGCAGGTTCACAAATGGTTAGATGCAGAATGTCATCCGCAGATTTGTCTTTCAGCAATTCCTTCAGGGCATATTTGACAAGGCATTTGGTTAGAACTTCCGGCGTATAGTAAGAAGCGGATTTTTCCCGTTCGCGGCCAGCCAAGCGGTAGATGAATGTGCCTTTGGCATACATGCGCAACTTGCCCTTTTTGTTGCCAGACGCATAGCGGACGCGTTCCTCTTCTGTATATTGTGCCAAATCAGATTCAGAAACAAAATAGCCGACATCCAGTTCATTGAAGTCAACTCCGGCGCGTTTGACCTCGTATAAATCCTGCTGTGCGATAAAGCCACGGTAGGAGAGCAGAGCTTCGTATACCGCGCCCATTTGGTTGATGCCCAAATTGGCGTAGGAAATACGCCCCCGGCGGCTATTGCGTTTGCCGGAGGCACGTGTCAGGCTCATTAAGTCGATAATACGCAGCATGCAGCTGTTGCGCAGTTTGGCAGCATTGATCAACTTGGTGTACTCCGGGTCAAAGATATGCGCCTTGAGCGGAGCAATCAAAAAAACATCGTGTATACTGTCGGCACCGGTTACTTTTTGAAATTCGGCTTCCGTTTCCGGATAACCGTTATAAATCAGGTCATAAAGTTTTGCCAGCGTTTCATGTAGATAATAGCCATCGCCCACTTCATCCACATCATCTCGGACAGCGTCGGCGATATCCCGCAGACTTTCCAACGAGTAACCTTTCAGATAACTTAGTTCACGGATGGGAGCATAGCCCAATTCTGGCCGCGCCTCAATGAACAGTATGAACAGCATCCGGTACATATAGCGCAGGCATTCCAGTGTCAGCTGTCCGGCATCCACGGGATGCTCTTCTAGGTTAATTTTCTGCCGGGTTCGCATGTCGTGGAGGACTTCATTGCCCAAGAGTTCGATACATTCACGCAGGGCATATTTTAAATCCTGTGAAACACCCGCAGCATTTTTCTGACTCTGCTCGTTTAACTCATCTAGAAGAATAGAACCGTCTTCCGGGCAGAGGGAATCTTTATGCAGCAGGACGACCATGGCTTGCAGGGTTGTGAGTTCCAAGCGAGAAAAGATGTCTTCTAATTCGAATTGCAAATAGCGTTTTTCACTCCATTTGTTCCGGTCAATCAGTGCAATCTGATTCAGCGAAATAAACAGAAGAAAACGCGGCGGCTCTGCGGCACCGAACAGAATCTGTGTGGCAAGATCCTCATTTTTCAGTTCCAGCAGGTCATCGCTGTGGACGGCACCGAAGGCATCCTCCTCTGCAATGTTACCGTCAAAGACATTGCTTTCCAGAATACCGGCATCCGATTCTCTGGAAGCAGAGAGCATGACCCATAGCAGTGGTGCACCGTTGCTCTTTTTCATTTCCAAATAAACGGGAACAGACAGAGAAGCATCTACAGGGACAAGTTCCGGGGCAGCTTCTGGATACCCAAGAGAAGCCAGGTAACGGTCTGCCATCGTGCGAATCGCAGCCAGAAGCTGCAAATTCAATGCACCGCCTGCGTAGCGGTCGTGCAAAGGATAGAACTGTCGGGCGTTTTGTCGCAGCTGTGCCCAAGGTGTGCGGATCTCTTCGGATGACTTTGCAGCCTGAGCCCAGGCAGTGATGGCCTCATCTGCATTTTCCTCAAAGATGGTCGAAAAATAGTGGTTGGTATAATATTCGTTTTTATTTGTGATACCGGTTAGATCGATGCTCATTCGGATACCCCCATCAGGACGGATACGATGCGAATATATGGGTTATTTTGAATCGTCAGGGTTTCTTTTACCCAGTTCGTAAAATCATCAAACAGTTTGTCCACCCGGCGTTCCTGCTCCTGCAGTTGGCGTTCATGTTCAAATAGGGTGGTCTGATAGTACTCCTTGTGTTTTTCCTGCAGTTCAATCAGCTTATCCACCTCTGCATCCAGCTTGGGGTTCATCTCTGCCTGGTACTGCTGGTATCGCTCTGTGAGATAAGCCTTTGCCTGCGTGACTACATCGTGCAACAAGCCGCTTGCAGCAACGATGCTTTGGTTCGTGATGCAGTTTGTGTTGGGAATACGCGCGCTACGCAGTCCGGCTTTCTGGACAACCTCCTCCATGGAAAGTCGCTGAATGAATTGCCCATCCCGATACAGCAGACCAAACCATTCATCGATGAGCGGCGTGGATTTCAGGTTGGGAACACTGCCGGAAACGATGTACAACGCTTCACCGGGATACAAAACGCCGGGCAGACCCAGAACGGGAGCTTCTGCGCGTTTGAACAAAAGCCCGGCCTTATCATTGACCCAAGAGAAAATCGGGTGCAGCTTCCACAAATACTGCGAGGACGGCCATGCCGCCTCATCCATGTTCTTTTGCATGCTGGTGCGCATCTGCTCCATGCAGAAGGCTTTGTCATCCGAAAGGCGCAGTGTTTCTCCTTGCGGCATGGCTTCTTCCGGTATAAGCGCACGCAAACGGCGCTCCATTTCCGGGGTTAACCGGATATCTAGGCCAGAAACCGTTTGCAGTTCCTGAACTGGATTGCTGTCAGTCTGATTAAGGTATTGCACAGCTTGCTCCAGATATTCCTTATCGGTGAACAATGTTTCGTCGGAAACAGTTTCTGAAAGCTGCTCAATAGCAGTCTCCTCTGTTTCTGAGGCAGCGGCCATCAAAGCTTCAAAGGGGTTGAATTCCTGCGCATCGGCATCTAGACTCTGAGCAAATGTATCTGCGTCGGAACCGGATTCGATGGCTTCCGCAATCACCGTTTCTTCCTCTTCCACATTGAACTTGCCCAACAGTAAGGCAGGATCGCCGATATTTTTCAGTGCCTGCTCTTCTTTTTGAATCAGAATCTCGATGATACGCATATCACCTTTGATCTGTTTGTTATTGCTCTCAATGAGCAGATAGCGGATATCAGGGCGTTTTTGCTGACCGTAACGGTCGATGCGGCCGTTGCGCTGCTGGAATACCATCAATGACCACGGAATATCAAAGTGAATCAGGCGGTGGCTCAGATAATGAAGATTCAGACCTTCAGAAGCTACATCCGAAGCGACCAGAATGCGGATGGGAGATTCCGTGCGGCCGAAATCTTCTACAATGCGCTGCTGCTCTGCATCGCTCATACCACCAGAAATCTCTTGGATCGCAGAGGACTTCAGCCCCAGATCAGTCCGCAGATGTTCCGCCAGATAATTCATGGTTTCGATGCGCTCGGTAAAGATCACAACGCGGTCACCGGGATCTTTGGGGTTCCATCCGTAGGAATCGCTACGCAAAAGTTCCAGCAGTTTTTGATAGCGCGTGAAGTTTTCGGGCGTGACCTGTCCCAGAGCAGTATGCAACTCTTCTAACAAGCGAATATCGGAAATATCATCTACTGTATATTTTTTATAGAGCTTTTTCAGGCGTGCCTCGATACTTTTGCAGCAGGCAGCTGGGCTGGAAAAAAGAGATTTCTCTAAGTTCGTCTTGAACAGACGTCCAGTATTTTTGGCTTTGCCGGCATCCATTTCCAACTGCATTTCAGCAAGCAGATCGAAGGCATGTTCCTCCTGTGCAGAGGCGTGACAATGTTCCAATGTGACCTGCCGCTCGAGAAATGAGCCGTTAACCTGATCTTTGACATCATTTTTGAAACGGCGGATGCACAGTCCCTTGATGTCTTCCGGGGTGTAGTTTTCAGGGTCTGCGATGGCAGTCGGGTCCAACATGTTCATCAGGGAAGCAAAACTTTTTGCACGGCCATCGTGCGGTGTGGCCGACAGCATGATCATGGTATCACTGCGGTTGGCCAGCAGTTTTGCAAGCCGAGAACGCTGTGCCTGATGGTCACCGCGCTCGGCAACATTCTGCGCTTCATCAATGACGATAATGTCCCAATATGCTTTTTCCAAGTGTGTACGGTATTCCACATCGCGTTTTAAGGTGTCAATGGAAACGATCGTTTTATCATAGTAAAAGAAGGGATTGTAATTGGAGGGCAGACTGGCGCGGATCTTTTGGATTCGGTTGGAATCCAGCCGCACGAGCGGAATAGTAAAGCGATTCCACATTTCTTTTTGGAACTGCGTCATCATGCTTTTTACGGTGACGACCAGAATGCGCTTGCCTTTGCCGCGTGCAATCAACTCCGACATCAGGATACCGGCTTCCAGCGTTTTGCCAAGGCCGACAGTATCCGCAATCAGGATGCGCTGGCGGGGACGCTGTAAGGAAAGCTTGGTTGGGTCCAGTTGGTAAGGCATGGGGTCCATAGCTGCTTTGTGGCCAATATGCAAATTTCTGTCGGTGGGAAGCTGTTGCCGCCATTGGCTTTCTAAATACAATAGTGACCGTTTGAAAAATGGGGATGAGTCGGCAATCAACTGAATGCTCGCAGGATCTACAATCTGAATCTGTTCGAGATCTGTGAGAAAAATGGTATCGCGATTCCTCACCAGTGGAGTGATGCCAACACATTGTAAAACTTGATGACCAAGGCTGTTGGTTTCGATTTTTTTAATGAGCCATTCTTCGTCACGAATAACAGCACGCATACCAGGTGCATAATCTGTCATTTTGAAATCTCCCTGTTTTTTATGATTTTCCGAGATATACATATAAGAGTATAATTATCATTATTCTACCACAGACAGGCACAAACATCAATTCTGCCATAAGAATTGCACGAGATTTTGTTGAAGCCGTCCAGCTGCCATGGTATACTTTTATACATAGGGCAGGTGATACAGGATGTACGAAAAGCAGGGAACACCGCCGTGCGGCGCGCTGAATTCTTATATAGAACAGGTGCATCGGGGAGATTGCAGACATGTAGTTGTTCCGGAGAGTAGAGAATGGTGAATGAATAGTAGAGTAAAGTGATGCTTAAATGGAGAAAAGCTATTTGATTGGAGAAAATGGCTTATATTGGAGAAAAAACGTATTGCATCGTAAGCGAATCGGTGCTATAATATAAACCGTCAAAAGCTGAATATAAACAGACGAACAGCCGGTAGGTCGAAAGCCTACCGGCTTTTTTCGTCCTATTCCACAAGCTGCTATGTACAATAAAGGGCAGGGTGAATAGATTTGGATAAGGCTTTGAATGTTAAAATTTTGTGAAAGAAACATGAAGAGTGTCTCCTTTTTGCCCGATTTCGGTGTACATAGTGAAGGCCTTTATTTCCGAGCCAGATGAAAGGAGAAAGTGGAAGTCATGGAATTATTGCAGTTCAGAGGTAATTGCCGCTGGTCATTTGCTATGCAACAGCATGATTCGATGATAGGTAAACAAAGCAGGCGACTTTTGTAGATGCCCTGATCAATGGGCAACTGCAAAGGTTGCCTGCTTTGTAGTTCACGAGAAAATAATCGAAATGGCTGCAAATGTGAGAATTGTGTGAAAGAAACGGTAAAAAGGTTGTATTTTGCCCGAAAATCGTGCGCTCTATGAAGGCCTTTAATTTTGAGCAGCGGAAGGAAAGTGAACTTCAGAAGTTCGTTGGTCTGAAAGGCAACGTGGTAGAATGGAGGTACGGATATGTAGAGAAAAAGATTGATTACACGTTAAAAACACAGGGGGGAGAGAAGCCTATGAATATTACAACGAGGGATTTTTTGCAGACGCTGTATGGTAAATGCACAGAAGGATGCATTACCATCACGACGCTGCCGGATTCCAGAAATGAGCATATCCCGGTCACGGAACTGGACAAAGCAGCGGAGCGCATTAAAGTGCTGGGTACCAGTGCCAACACCTATTATTGCGTTGCACTGCGTCAGGAAGGGCTGCCATCGAGTGTCAGAGGTGGTATCGGACAGATTCACACCGTTGTTTGCATGGTGGCGGATGTGGATGTGCTGGGGCCGGCACACAAAGAAACCGCACTGCCGAAGACGGAAGAAGAAGCGATTGCATTTGTAAACAGTTTGAAGCTGAAGCCTTCCATCATTGTGCGGTCGGGCAATGGCGTGCATGCCATTTGGCTGCTGGACGAGCCATTTGTTATCCGTAACGAAAATGAGCGTGAGCAGATCCGGGAACTTTCTGCCGGGTTTGGTATGTATGTCATCGCAGAAGGTCGCAAGAAAGGCTGGAAGCTGGACAATGTACAGGATGTTCCTCGTATGCTCCGAGCACCGGGTTCGCTGAACTTTAAGAGCGACCCGCCGAAACAGTGCGAGGTATACAGTGTTGAAGAAATCCGCTACCCGCTGAATGCTTTTGAAGAATTTAAGCGCAACACCGAAATTGTTGAGTTCCATGCAGAGAGCAATCTGGTCGGTTCTGCAGAGCGTATGTGTGGCAAGTGTGCCTTTATTGACCACTGCATCGAAGATGCTGCAACATTGCAGGAACCGATGTGGCATGCGATGATCTCTATTGTTGCCGTTACGGAAGACGGTCAGAAAAAAGTGCATGAGTGGAGCAAGGCATATCCCGGATATTCTTACGACCAGACAGAGGAATATTACGAGCGTGCTGCAAAAATGAGCCGTCCATGCTCCTGCCGTTATATCCGGGACTTTTTCGGATTTGACTGTCCGAAAGAGGGGTGCGGTGTTCGGGCACCGATCGTTTTTGCATATTACACTATGGAAGAACGTGTAAAAAAGTTGCTGGAAGAGGAGCTGACAGTTGATGAGGCTTTAGAAGAAAAGAATCTTCAGCTGGTACGTTATGCACGGGAACACCAGCCAATCCAGTATTTTAAGCTGAAGGAAAAATATGGAAAACTGAAGATTGGAGTCCGGGACCTTGAAAAAATGCTGACTACCACTGGTGGAAAGGCAGATACACACGAAGGCGGACAGGAGTTCTGTAAGGCATTGGAACTGGACGGCATGGAACCGAATGGACTGGTGGTGCCGAAAGGCTGGGAAGTTGACATGGATGGTGTACGGCACATTGAATTTCTGAATGGCGTTCCCTATGCAAAATCAGCTTTTTCCTCACCGGTTTATATTTCCCGGCGAATGAGGAATGTTGATGATGAAGATGTAAAGCTGGAACTGGCTTTCTATGGTGATTGCCGTTGGAGAAAAATTATTGTTCCACGCGGCGATGCAATGGACAAGAGCAAACTGGTAAAATATGCAAATCAGGGATTGCCGGTGACATCGGAAACCTCTAAAGAGGCAGTCAAATATATGGAAGCTTTTGAAACTTCCAATAAAACCGCCATTCCGCGGCATCGCAGTATCGAGCGCATGGGTTGGGTCAAGAACAGGGAATTCTTCCCTTACCACATGGAAAGCCGTGCCGCCTATGATGGTGCCGGCGAGGAAAGCCATCGGATTATCGCTGCTGTTGCGCCGCACGGTGACAAAGACAAATGGATGGAGATGGCAGCAACGCTGCGCACGATGCAGGCTGCACGGGTCATGCTGGCGACATCCTTCGCATCTGTGCTGCTGCAGCCCCTTCAACAGCGGCCGTTCATCTTCCACCTCTGGGCAAACTCTCGCAGTGGTAAGACGGCGGTGCTGAAGGCAGCAGTGTTCATCTACGGCGATCCCAATGTACTGCTGCGGAGCTATAATAGCACTGCGGTCGGCATCGAGCGCACGGCAGGTACAGTGCGGAACATTCCACTGGCACTGGATGAGCTGCAGTCGCTCAGTTTGAAGCACGAAAATCTGTCTCGCATGATGTATATGCTGGGCAATGGTATTGGAAAGATGCGTGGTGACCGCATCGGAGGTACGCAGAAAATGCAGACATGGTGCAATACCATTCTGTCTACTGGTGAACAACCAATCACGGTGCAGAATTCCATGGACGGTGAAAATACGCGTGTTATGGAACTGTATGCATCACCAATCGGTGACACGGACTTTGCCAGAACAGTGCATCAGACAGCAGCGGAGAACTACGGCTTTGCAGGGCAAATGTTTATGGATTACCTGTTCCATGAATATGAGCTGGAAAAGGGCACCAGCAAGCTGCGGCAGGCTTATACAAATTTCCGGGATGAGTTTGTTTCCATGTACGCGATGCTCTATGAAAAATGTACGAGCATTCATCTGGAATTTGTTGCTGTGCTTGTCTTTGCGGACTTTATTGCATCAAAGGCTGTTTTTAATGCTGGTGAGGAAGCATGCGGCTCTGCATGGGAAATGGGCTTTGAACTGCTGGAAGCACTGAAAAAAGAGCAGAAGACAGATGCGGTAGAGCGTGCATGGGATACTGTAAAGGAATGGATCGCTTCCAATCAGGAGCATTTTGAAGTGAAGCATCTTAATGAAGTAGCACGAGAACCGCTGCTCGGAAGATATGAGCCGGGAGAAAAGAAAACCTATATCCTGCCGAATTGTCTCAGAAAAATGCTGATCGACAATGGCTTTTCCTACGAAAAGAGCATCCGTGGTTTCAAGGATCGTGGATATGTCGAAAACAGACAGGAAAACCAGCGAGTTGGAAAGAGCAGCGTAAAGGTGATCATCGCTAATATTGAGCGGGCCTATGAATACAGAAAAGCTAGTGAATTTTTCTGATAACAAAAGGATACTGCAAAATATTCGGTAACGCAAGTAACAACGGAGCCGAAATCGACGGCAAATATGGGATGTTACCACTTCGACCGCTTTTTTTGAGAGATATACCAACACTATATATAGATAATTAAAAGAGGGGATGATTATAAAAAGCTCTATATGTAATGTATATAGTAGAAGTAACAAGTAACATCAGTATCGCTTATCTTCCACCTCCCTATATGGGGGGAGAGCAGAAAGGGAAAGTACGATGAAAAATGCAAAAGAATACCTGATGGGTATTAAAAGCCAGCGGAAATATATCGAGTGTCTGGAACGGGATGTTGAATGGCTGGAAAATGAGATGACCGCTGTCAACAGTCCATTCGGGCATGCAGGCGGTGGAACTCATAAGTCGGAGGCCGGCTTCGAGAGCATCGTGGCACGGAAGGCAGAAAAGGAGCAGATGTTGGAAGAAGCAAAAGTACAGCTTGCCGACTTGCTGCTGGATGTGGACCGCGCCATCGATGTCATCCCGGATCTGAGGGTAAGGCTGGCACTGAAGATGTACTATCTGGAAGACAAGAGCACGGCAGTCATTGCCCGTCAGATGTGCTATTCCAAGCAACACGTCAATCGTCTCATGAACACGGGATATCAGCTGATGGAAAAACCAGAAGAAAAAATCCCTGCCTGATGGAACGCAAAGTGGAGATGGATGTTCTGCGATGTTTCGTTGCGTTTATGGATGTTCCGGGCAAAATATGATATTATTATACTGGCGAAAGCAGTAGGGGAAGACCCCGAGAAACACTAGATGATGAAGCCTTTGCAGGGCAAACCCTGTAAAGGCTTTTGTGTTTTTCTAGGATGCACCAGAAAAGCAGGGATACACACAATAAGCGAGGAAAGAAAGGATTTGCCTATGAGTTTTGAGTATGCTGATAATCGACCGGTGCTGATGGACCCAAAGCACCCAACGCCTGTAAAAACCTGGGATTGCGGTGGTAATGATGTTGGCATCGTTAGGATCATGGAAGGCCAGACCGGAGATGGCCCGTGCGAAGCAGGTCATCCCCACAAGGGTGTACAGAAAGTCAAAAAGCGTTTTCGCCGGATAAAAAGTTCAATATGCGAAACGAAGATTTAAGGCTAGATGAGCCAGAAGGAGATAAACACTATGATGACTTTTGAAGAGGGCGGCAGCATTTGCCGCATAATCAGCCACGTTGATAACGACCGTATCTACTACAAGATCGAGACAGGAAACGATACAGCGAATTTTAGTGATCTTTCGGAAGAAGAACAGAAGATCGTTCTGGAATGGCTGCAGTGGAACGTCTGGCCCGCCAAGAACAAACTGGACGAACACAGCAGTTATGGAATGAAGCACATCCTGAACAACCGTACCGGAATTTATATCACGAACAACCAGATGAAGGAAGCAATGTGGAATCTGGGATTCCGACCGAAAAAAGTCAACACTCTGAGCTGGACGTTCAAGATCAAAAAGAATTCTCCGATTTTTCAACGACAAATCGATGGCAGACTGGGCATGCCGATGCTCGGCAGTCCTACGACATACGCAAAAGGCTGATCGGCTGCGCCGGGGGGAGGGGCGGTTATAATCTCTGTGAGAAAAGAATACGGAGACCGGTGGCCCCTTTTCCATAAAAATTCGAAAATTGGGTAGGGTGGGGGTCTAATCCGTTTCGGAGCAAAATGAAATAGGAGAATGGAGCAGCATCTGACTGCTTTAAGAATATAGCAAAGGGCATGGAAAACGTGAGTTTTAGCGGTTTTCGTGTCCTTTTGCTTCTTCAAAAAGCGGTATGAGTACCCATCGTCATATGCTACAAAAAACTATCCGAACAGAAAAAATCACTTCGCTGTTTTTGATGTGCTTTTTATCTTTTTTTAAGAAAATGCGGTACTAACGGCGAAATATGAAACTGTGGGTCATAAAAATTTGAAAGGGGTGGTAGGCAGTGGGCTTTTTTAGCAGACTGTTTGGAACGAAGGTAAACGATTCACTGCCCGGCAACAGTTATATGTTCCGGTTGGGAAGTTCGACCTCCGGTGCAATGGTAAACCAGCGGTCAGCAATGCAGATATCGGCAGTCTATGCCTGCGTCAGAGTGCTGGCAGAATCCATAGCAGGACTGCCGCTGCATGTGTATCAATGTGGCAAGAACGGCAGCAGGGAAAAGGCGGTAGAGCATCCGCTGTATTTCCTGCTGCATGATGAGCCAAACCCGGAGATGACCAGCTTTGTTTTTCGGGAAACGCTCATGACGCATCTGCTTTTGTGGGGAAATGCATATGCACAAATCATCCGGGATGGTCGGGGACAGGTGATAGCCCTCTATCCCTTGATGCCGGACCGTATGAGGGTAGACCGGGATGAAAACGGTCAGATCTATTATCGATATCAGCTTGGAGCAGATGAATCGCATCTGGATAAAGCTGGAACTGTCGACCTCAGCCCCAAAGATGTGCTGCATATCCCGGCATTGGGGTTTGACGGTCTGGTAGGGTACAGTCCGATTGCAATGGCAAGAAACTCCATTGGTATGGCGATCGCCTGTGAGGACTTTGGCGCATCGTTTTTTAGGAACGGTGCTGCTCCGTCCGGTGTGTTAGAGCATCCGGGGGTACTGAAAAATCCAGAGAAGCTGAGGGCCGCATGGGAGGTACAGTACGGCGGCAGCAGGAACAGCGGACGTGTCGCTGTCCTCGAAGAGGGCATGAAGTTTAATCCAATCGCAATACCACCGGAGCAGGCACAGTTTCTTGAAACGAGAAAGTTTCAAGTGGACGAGATCGCCCGTATCTTCCATGTGCCGCCGCACATGATCGGTGATTTGGAGCGCAGCACCTTCAGCAACATCGAGCAGCAGTCACTGGAATTTGTAAAGTACACCCTGAACCCGTGGGTCTGCCGCTGGGAACAGGCATTGACGAAACCGCTGCTCAGCCCAAAGGAAAAACGGGAATACAGTATCAG
>ERZ779869.3197-NODE-3197-length-12889-cov-8.680848_pt1 | contig 12889 bp, 9 predicted proteins | sample MGYA00511557_ERZ779869 | MGnify/ENA primary metagenome ERZ779869 (study PRJEB29588, sample SAMEA2154620) | human gut metagenome | biome: human gut; feature: human-associated habitat; material: faeces | place: Denmark | collected 2008/2010 ...
GGGAGCCGTACCAACAGGTCGATTCGCCACGCAGCATTTCTTCGGACGATTATCGTGCCGATGATTATGATTCAGATGATTATTCCGCCGCTGCGCCGTCCGGCACCACGGCCATGCCGCAGAACGGTCGCGGACGCTCCTTCTCGTCCGCGCCGATCGGCACCGCGAGCGGCACCATGCCCAGCGTCGCCGAGCCGGTGCCGTCCAGCGAAATCAAGCCGGTTGGCGTCGCTCCAAGCGACCCATGGGCCGTCATCGACGAGGACGGCACCTCCAACGGCAAGGAAGTCATGGTGGATGCCGCGACCGGCGAGGTCCTTGACGATATGCCGGCTGCTGCCGTTGACGGGGAAGCGGCGGATGACATTCCCGAGGGACCGTATCATCTGCCTGACCTCAACATTCTGAAGAAGGGCGCGCCGCACGCCGCGCACACTCCGGAGAACGATCGTGTGATCCGCGCGCTGACCGGTACCTTCCAACAGTTCAACGTCGATGCGAAGGTCATCGGCTTCCTGCGCGGACCATCCGTCACCATGTATGAGGTGGAGCTTGGCCCTGGCGTCAAGGTCGAGAAGGTCACCAACCTGCAGAAGAACATCGCCTACGCGGTGGCCAGCTCCGACGTGCGCATCCTGTCGGTGATTGAAGGCAAATCCGCCATCGGCATCGAAATCCCGAACTCCGACCGCGAAACCGTGGTGCTGGGCGACGTGCTGCGCTCCGACAAGGCCCGGAACGATCCGAATCCGATGCTCACCGGCGTCGGCAAGGATGTGGAAGGCCATTTCGTGACCGCCGACCTGACCAAGATGCCCCACCTGTTGGTGGCTGGCGCCACTGGCTCCGGCAAGTCGAGCTTCATCAACTCCATGCTCACCTCCGTGATCATGCGCGCCACGCCTGACCAGGTCCGCATGATCATGGTCGATCCTAAACGAGTCGAACTGTCCGCCTATGCGGGCATTCCACATTTGCTCACCCCGATTATCACCGATCCGAAGAAGGCCGCACAGGCTTTGGAATGGGTGGTCAAGGAGATGGACGCACGATACAGCGACCTCGAATTCTTCGGATTCCGCCACATCAAGGACTTCAACGCTGCCGTGCGCGCTGGCAAGGTGCATGCGCCCGCAGGCTCCAAACGCAAGGTCGCACCATACCCGTATATCCTCGTGGTCGTCGATGAAATGGCCGACCTTATGATGGTGGCCAAGAACGACGTGGAGAGCTCCATCCAGCGCATCACGCAGCTCGCGCGAGCCGCCGGCGTGCATCTGGTGCTCGCCACGCAGCGCCCGTCCGTTGACGTGGTCACGGGCTTGATCAAGGCCAACATCCCGTCCCGACTTGCTTTTGCCACCTCATCCGCCACCGATTCGCGAGTCATCCTCGACGCCACCGGTGCGGAAACGCTGATCGGCCAAGGTGACGCGTTGTTCCTGCCGATGGGCCAGGCCAAGCCGATCCGCGTGCAGGGCGCATGGGTCGACGAGTCCGAAATCCGTCGCGCGGTGGAGTTCGTGCGAACCCAGCGCAAGCCGCATTATCGCGAGGATATCGAGGAGATGGCCAAGGAGGCCGAAAAGAAGGCCATCGAGCCGGATGAGGACATCGGCAACGACATGGACGTGCTGTTGCAGGCGGCGGAACTGGTGGTCAGCACGCAGTTCGGCTCAACCTCCATGCTGCAGCGCAAACTGCGTGTCGGATTCGCCAAAGCCGGCCGACTCATGGATCTGCTTGAATCGCGTGGTGTGGTCGGTCCGTCCGAAGGCTCCAAAGCTCGCGAAGTGCTCGTCCAACCGCAGGATCTGCCGCAGGTGCTCGCCTTCATCAAGGGCGAAACCTCATCGCTTACCGCAGGTTCTACCCAGCCGGCCGACGCTGCGGACACGCGATGATGGAACGCGACAACCGCACGCATTGCGCCAAGTAGTGGTATCGGGGTAACGTGAACGGTATGGAAAAGCAAGAAGAACGCAAATCGTCCCTGCTTGACGGGTGGAACGCCCCGCCGAACATCGTCACTTTCTCTCGTATCGTCCTGGTCGTCATCTTCCTGGCGTTGTACGTCATGGCAGGCGCATGGGGTACCAAAAACACGACTATGCGCTGGGTGGCGGCGATTATCTTCATCATCGCCGCCTGCACCGATAAGCTCGACGGTTGGATGGCCCGCAAATATAACCAGGTCACCGAACTGGGCAAGCTCATGGACCCAATCGCAGATAAGCTGCTCACCTGCGGCACGCTGATCGTCGCCGCCATCTTCAACGAATTCGGCAACGCAGTGCTCGGCTGGGTCGTGACCGCGCTGTTCCTCATCCGTGAGATCGGCATCACCATCATGCGTTTCTTCGTCATCGACACCGGCGGCAAGGTCATCGCCGCATCCCAAGCCGGCAAGTACAAGACCCTGTGCCAGTGCATCGGCCTTGCCATGCTCATGCTGCCGATGTGGAGCCTCGCTGATGGCATGAACACCACTCCGCTGTGGATGACCGTTTATTACACGATCACGTACGCCCTGATTTACCTGGCGTTGATTCTATGCCTGTATTCGGGCGGCGAATACCTCGTCAACACGTTCGGCGGACGTAAGAAGACCGCAAAATCCGAAAAGGAAACCAAGTAAATCCCGATGAGCGAATCCGAAAATTCGTCGACCGCGGCCAGCCAATCGCAATGCGATGAGCTGGCCGCAGCCGTTTTACGCTATTGCGAAGCCAACCATTTCAAAATCGCCGCCGCCGAATCGCTGACGGGAGGTCTACTCGCCGACGCCTTCGTACGCATACCAGGCGCATCGAAAGTGTTCCTCGGCTCGGCGGTGACCTACGACATTCGCGCCAAAGCGAAGATTCTCGGCGTGAATGCCGACCTGCTGGCCCGAGAAGGGGCGGTCCACCCCGAAGTGGCGCGGCAGATGGCTGCGGGAACCGCGCAACTATACCGACAGACCGAGGATGGAGACTGTGTCATCGGCTTGGCCACTACCGGTGTTGCAGGGCCAGGACCGGATGGTGACAAACCTGCCGGCCTGGTGTACATCGGCTGCTCCCTGCCCTGTGGCTTCAATGGCATTCGTGCGCGTCAAACAGCTGCTTATGAGCTGCGTCTGAAGGGTGATCGGGAAGCCGTGCGGCACGAAACCGTGCAATGTATTCTGGAAAAACTGAGGACTCTTTCAGCACTTTCACAGGAATAATCCACGAATATGGGTGTTGACCATAGTGGACGTACGTATGAAAAGCGAAAGGGGCTGGCGGCATGGACACGATGACACTCACCAAGGAACAGATGGAACTCAAGGCGATGGTTCCCACGGTGCAAAGCGGTAACGCCCGCGTCAGGGAACTCACCCCAGCCCAGCGCCGCGCGGTGATGTTCGCCCAGCAGCAGGTGCTGCGTGCCCGCGCGGCCAAAAAGGCCAAAGACGAGCGCCAGGCCGCATTGACCCGCATATGGCGGGAGGAAGACGCGGAACGCGTTTCCGCACGATCCATGTCGGCAGCCACGGAAACCACCGACGAACCCAGAGAGGTATCGCTTCGCGAGGCCATCGGCCATGTACTGCGCGATCTGCGCACCCATGACCACAAAACGTTGCGTGAGGTGAGCGAAAAGGCCGGAGTGTCGTTGGGCTACCTCTCCGAAGTGGAGCGTGGCCAAAAAGAGGCCAGCTCCGAGCTGCTGAGCTCGATTGCGCAATCGTTGGGCGTCTCCACGGCGCAGATGCTGCGCATGGTCGCTGATTATCTCGATTCCGTCGCAATCTGATTCCTGTTGGACGTCTAACGCCCGGCGGCTTGTTCCGTCGGGCGTTTTCTTTTGGTTGCGCTTGCTGTGTACACTTGAGCGCGTGCAGGAACGTGAATTTTGGCAGTTGCTTGAAGAGGTACTCGGCCGTAGCTATGGCCGCGCGCTCGCACGCGACCAAGTGCTTGATCGATTGAACGGTCTGACAGCCGTCGAAGCGCTTGAAATGGGGGAGGAGCCCCGCGTGGTATGGAACGTTCTGTGCGACCAGATGAACATTCCTGACTCCAAACGTTGGGGAAAGGACCATAACGCGCCACCAATGCCGGTGCGTTAGGCGGAGTTCGGCTATCGCAAAACACCGATTTCGAACAGATGTTCGGATAATGGGGTATAGTTATCCACAGAAGCACGGATTGGGCAGGTCGTCAACGGCTCGCCGCGAAGTTTCAGAATGCTGGAATTTCAAGGGAAAGCGGTTTTCGGCGTGTCGAAATGCATATTCTTCGACCACAATGGCCGATTGAACTTGCGCAGATGGATGATGCGGTTTTACGGTGAATCCATTCATTCGTCTCGGTCAACAACAAGGAGTAGTCATGGCACAGACGAGCGCGGCAAAGAACGCCGCACAGAACAAGTCCGCGAATGGAATCGATCCGCGCCGTCAGGCCGCGCTCGACACAGCGCTCGCGCAGGTCGAGAAAAGCTTCGGCAAGGGATCGGCCATGAGACTTGGCGACCGCCCGGAACAGGATGTCGAGGTCATTCCGACCGGATCCTTGGCTTTGGATATGGCATTAGGCATCGGCGGCCTGCCTAAAGGCCGTATTGTGGAGATTTACGGACCGGAATCCTCTGGTAAGACCACATTGGCGCTGCATGTGGTGGCCAATGCCCAGAAGGCCGGCGGTGTGGCCGCATTCATCGATGCCGAGCATGCGCTCGATCCGGTCTATGCCCGTAAGCTGGGCGTCGACACCGATTCGTTGATCGTCTCTCAGCCGGACAATGGCGAGCAGGCATTGGAAATCGCCGACATGCTGATTCGTTCCGGCGCGCTTGACGTGATTGTCATCGATTCCGTCGCGGCCTTGGTGCCGAAAGCGGAAATCGAAGGCGAGATGGGAGACAGCCATGTCGGCCTGCAGGCGCGCCTGATGAGTCAGGCGTTGCGTAAGATGACCGGTGCGCTGGCGCAAGCCGGTACCACCGCCATCTTCATCAACCAGTTGCGTGAGAAAATTGGCGTGTTCTTCGGTAATCCGGAGACCACCACCGGCGGCAAGGCATTGAAGTTCTACGCGTCCGTACGTATGGACATCCGCCGTATCCAGACCATTAAGAACGGTGATGAGGCTGTCGGCAACCGTACCAAGGTCAAGGTTGTTAAGAACAAGATGGCTCCGCCGTTCAAGACCGCCGAATTCGATGTGCTGTACGGCGAGGGCATCTCCAAGGAAGGTTCCGTGCTTGATATGGCGTTGCAGGCCAACGTCGTCAAAAAGTCTGGCTCGTGGTTCACCTATGAGGGCGACCAGCTGGGGCAAGGACGCGAAAACGTGCGTCAGTTCCTCAAGGACAATCCGGAACTCACAGAGGAAATCGAGAACAAGGTCAAGGCGGCATTCGGTCTGATCAAACCTACCGACCAGTTCGCCGAGGACGATGGGGCGGAGGACGCCGCGGGCGCGCCGGATGATGGTAAGACGTCCAAAACTTCAAAAGCCGCCAAAGCCTGACATATGATCAGCGCCGAACGTTTCCTTAAGGAACAGGGCCTTCAGCCGGCGTCGGCCGATACTGGGGGCCTTGCCCTTTCTTCAGAGGATCCAGAACGCACGAACGTTCAGAGGTGGAACCGTCGAACGAAACCTGACCGTTCCAGTTTGTTCGCTGGAAGCGCAAATGCGACGAAAACGCCACGACACGCGCGACACGCTGGGCGTGTCGGGAACGGCGATTCTACTGCCGCAAAGGATCCAAATGATCTTGACGCATGCAGGGAAGCCGCATTGCGATTGCTGGACGCTGCGCCTCGACCTTCCGGCGCACTGCGTGAGCGCCTGATTGGTAAGGGCTATACCTCTGAAGTGGTTGACGACGTCATCGAAAGACTGACAAGGGTTCAACTGGTTGACGATGAAGCCTACGCGCAATCCGCGGTGCGCTACTGTGCGACCCGTCTTATGGGATGTAGGGGCGCGGTCGCTGAGCTTATACGGAAAGGCGTCGACCGTAGGCTGGCCCAACAGGTTTGTGATGAGGCGGAATCCTACGGCGTGTTTACTGAAGCCGCATGGGAATTAGGCCGTAGAACCGCGAGAAAAACCGCCGGTCTGGAACGCGATGCACGTAGGCGCCGCTTCTGGAGCGCGGGCGGCAGAAAAGGCCATAATCCTGAGATTCTGCGCCAAATCGCACAGGAACTGTTTGATTGACGGCGACCGTTGACCAAGGGCGTGACGTCAGTTTCATAAAGAGGCTGGTGTAAAGAAATCCTCAAAACATAAAGAGTGGAGAGTGAGACCTCTTATACCCCGGGTTCTGTCGTGCCAACGGCACGGATGGCCATCCATCTCGACCTGGCGTTGCCGTCAGGCTCTAGCAGCCTACCCGAAGGCTTCGGACGAGCAGTCCTCGAACGCCTTCTGCTTGGCCTTGCTCCCGATGAGGCTTGCCATGCGGCCAACTGTCACCAGCGGCCCGGTGGTCTCTTACACCGCCGTTTCACCCTTACCCACCGGCCGAAACCGGTAAGGCGGTCTATTCTCTGCTGCGCTATCTCTCAGGTCGCCCTGGGCGGACGTTATCCGCCATCGTGCTCTATGGAGCCCGGAAGTTCCTCAACCGACAAAATCGGTCGCGGCCATCAAGAGGTCTCAAACGCACAACTATAGCAAGAGAATCGTCGAAAGCAAAGCGTAAAAAAACTTTTGTTTTCTCGGGGAGTTTTCCAGCAAATCACCAATCTTATGGATACAATGATGACTACCAAGCAGCGATGCAGCTGGTTGGTCCGTATATAGCGGTTAACACCGCTTGAGTCTAGGGAGGTCCACATGGAAATCGTCGTTACCGGACGTCATACGCAGATCAAGCAAAGGTTCCGTGACGTTGTCGAAAGCAAGATGAATCGTGTGACCGCTATCGCCCCGGATGCGCAGCGTGTCCAGATTGTGCTGTCCCACGAGGGCAATCCGCGTCAGGCCGACACCGCCAAGCGCGTTGAGATCACCGTCATCGCAGGTCGTACCGTGGTGCGTGCCGAAGCCTCCAGCGCCGACGAGTTCAGCGCGCTCGATTTGGCTCTCGACAAGCTGACGCTTCGTCTGCGCCGTACCCGCGACCGCCGCAAGGACCATCGTCGTGGCTACACCGATCCGGTCCCGGTCGATCTGGGCCCGGTCGAGCCGGTCGTCGTCGAGGAGCCGGAGCCGGAAGCGCCGAACAATAGCCCGGCCGACGCCGTTTCCGCTGATCTCGGCCCTGGCGAATCCGTCGAGGTCCAGGTCGGCGACACCCCAATCGTCATCCGCCGCAAGCTGCACATCGCCGAGCCGATGACCATTGACGAGGCCCTGTACGAGATGGAGCTGATCGGTCACGACTTCTTCCTGTTCGTCAACAAGGAAACCGGTCGTCCGTCCGTCGTCTACCACCGTCACGGTTGGAGCTACGGCGTCTTCGAAATCGACACTCCGGAGAATGTGGCCAAGAAGTAATGGCTAATGGCTGAAAACTGAACGATAAGAGGCTCGCATGTCATACATGCGGGCCTCTTTTCTTATGCGAAAAACAAGATACGTCAAAACTTACGTAAAATGGACGGAGCTTTTCGGAAATCGCGAGAAAGCGACTATCCTCAATCGAGGAAAGTCACCATACACAAAGGGAGTGATTGTGGTAGATATCGTTGACAAAGCCCTACGCATGGGTGAAGGCCGACAGATCAAGAAGCTTGAGAACGTGGCCAAAGCGACGAACGCCTTGGAGGACGAGATCGCGGCGCTTGACGACGAGGAGCTCAAGGGCCAGACCGCCAAGTTCAAGCAGCGTATCGAAAACGGCGAGTCCCTTGACAAGCTCATGCCGGAAGCCTTCGCCACCGTGCGTGAAGCTTCCAAGCGAACCTTGGGCCTGCGCCACTTCGACGTGCAGCTCATGGGCGGCGCCGCTCTGCACTGGGGCAACATCGCCGAAATGAAGACCGGTGAAGGCAAGACCCTTGTGGCCACGCTGCCGGCCTACCTGAACGCACTCGACGGTCAGGGCGTCCACGTCGTCACCGTCAACGACTATCTGGCCAGCTACCAGGCCGAGCTGATGGGCCGTGTCTACCGCTTCCTCGGCATGAGCACCGGCTGCATCATCACCAACCAGAAGCCGCCGGAGCGTCGCAAGCAGTACAACGCCGACATCACCTACGGCACCAACAACGAATTCGGCTTCGATTACCTGCGCGACAACATGGCGTGGGAGAAGTCCGATCTCGTACAGCGTGGCCACCACTACGCCATCGTCGATGAGGTCGATTCCATTCTTATCGATGAGGCTCGTACCCCGTTGATCATCTCCGGTCCGGCCGAGGGCGACGTGACCCGCTGGTACCGCCAGTTCGCGCGCCTGGTTCTGAAGCTCAACCGTGACGAGGACTATGAGGTCGACGAGAAGAAGAAGGTCGTCGGCATCCTTGATCCGGGCATCACCAAGGTCGAGGACTATCTCGGCATCGACAACCTGTACGAACCGAACAACACCGCATTGATCGGCTATCTGAACAACGCCATCAAGGCCAAGGAGCTGTTCCTGCGTGACCGCGACTACGTCGTGACCGGCGGCGAAGTGCTCATCGTCGACGAGCACACCGGACGTATCCTGCCGGGCCGCCGTTACAACGAGGGTCTGCACCAAGCCATCGAAGCCAAGGAAGGCGTGGAGGTCAAGGCCGAAAACCAGACCTTCGCCACCATCACCCTGCAGAACTACTTCCGCATGTACGACAAGCTGGCAGGCATGACCGGTACCGCAGAGACCGAAGCCGCCGAATTCATGGGCACCTACAAGCTGGGCGTGCTGCCGATTCCGACCAACAAGCCGATGATCCGCGAGGATAAGGACGATCTGATCTTCCGTACCAAGAAGGAAAAGCTCGCCGCCATCGTCCGTGATGTGGCCAAGCGCCACAAGAAGGGCCAGCCGGTCCTGCTGGGTACCGCATCCGTGGAATCCTCCGAAGTCGTGTCCTCTCTGCTTGACGTGGCCAAGATTCCTCACCAGGTGCTGAACGCGAAGCAGCATGACAAGGAAGCCGCCGTTGTGGCCGTCGCAGGCCGTAAGGGCGCCGTCACCGTGGCCACCAACATGGCAGGCCGTGGTACCGATATCATGCTCGGCGGCAACGTCGAGTTCCTCGCCGATGCGAAGCTCAAGTCCGAAGGCTACTCCCCGGATGACACTCCGGACGAGTACGAGAAGCGTTGGCCGGGCACTTTGGCCGAGATCAAGGACCAGGTCAAGGACGAGCATGAGGAGGTCGTCAAGCTCGGCGGTCTGTATGTGCTCGGCACCGAACGTCACGAATCCCGCCGTATCGACAACCAGCTGCGCGGCCGTTCCGGCCGTCAGGGCGATCCGGGTGAATCCCGTTTCTACCTGTCCCTCGAAGATGATCTGATGCGTCTGTTCAACACCCAGCTGGTGGCGCGTGTCATGGCCAAGGGTATGCCGGAAGGCGAGCCGATCGAAGCCAAGAGCGTTTCCAAGGGCGTGCGCACCGCGCAGAAGGCCGTCGAATCGCGTAACTTCGAAATCCGTAAGAACGTGCTGAAGTACGATGACGTGATGAACAAGCAGCGCACCGTCATTTATGCGGAGCGTCAGGCTGTGCTGAAGGGCGCGGATATCCACGAGGACATCCTCAAGTTCATCGACGACACCGTGCTGAGCTACATCAAGGGCGCCAACAACGGTTCCGACAAGCCGGCCGATTGGGATTGGGACGGTCTGTTCAAGGCCATCTCCTCCGTGTACCCGATCGCCGTGGAGCAGGAAGCGGCCAAGGACGCCGTCGACAAGCTCAAGGGCGACAAGGCCGTTGAGGCCCTGAAGGAGCTCATCGTCTCCGACGCCAAGGACCAGTACTCCGATTTCGAAGACAAGCTCGGCAGCGAAGGCCTGCGCCAGCTCGAGCGCCGCGTGGTGCTCGCCGTACTCGACCGCAAGTGGCGTGAACACCTGTACGAGATGGACTACCTCAAGGACGGCATCGGCCTGCGCGGTATGGGCCAGCGCGACCCGCTGGTCGAATACCAGCGTGAAGGCTACCAGATGTACAACTCCATGATCGAAGCCATCAAGGAGGAAACCATCCAGCTGCTGTTCCACGTGGACATCGAACGCGTGGCCATGACCGAGGACGAGGAGACCGAATCCGATGAGGATGAGGCCGTGAACGCCGCCGAGGCCGTAATGGGTCTGGACGGCGAAGCCGCCGCGACCGGCGAATCCGCTCCTGCAGAGCCGGAGACCGATGACGAGGCCGAAAAGACCACCATCGATGAACTGGCTGACGAGCAGAAGAACGAGAAGGGCATCGTCGGCATGCAGCCGATCAGCCACGCCGAAGGCAAGGTTCCGGCCAACAAGCGTCCGAAGAGCGAGGAGCTGCACTCCCCGTGGGCGGATGGCCGCACCTTCCCGGGAACCGGCAAGAACGCCCAGTGCCCGTGCGGTTCCGGTCGTAAGTACAAGATGTGCCATGGCCAGAACGAGCAGTGATTCGCTGAGTCGCTGACTTGCTCATGACATAACCTCCCCCGACCGTAATCGGGGGAGGTTTTCTTTTTTGAAGAATCTTCGATGGGCCGTTTCGTGATATGGACGTGCGGACGTGGGGAAACGTCCAATCGTTACAATTGGCGGCATCAGAACAACAATAAAGGCGTGCGACAGCGCCAAGGAGGGCATCATGGCCGAAATCACATGGAAGTCGATCCTCACCAAGCTGGTCGGAGGGGACCACTTGAGCGCCGAGGAATCCGAGTGGTTCGTCGATGACCTCATGAACGGCAATGCCGATCCGGCGGCCGTTGGCGCGGTACTCGCCACCCAGCAGCAGTTGGGGCTGACCCCCGACGAAGTGCGTGGCGCGGCGAAGGCCATGGTGGCCCATGCCATTCCGCTGTACATCGACGGTGAAACCACCGACATCGTCGGCACCGGTGGCGACGGAGCCTCCACCGTGAACCTGTCATCCATGGGGGCCGTCGTAGCCGCGGCCGCAGGCGTAAAAGTCGTCAAGCACGGCAATCGTGCGGCCTCATCCAAGTGCGGCACTGCTGACTGCTTCGAAGCGCTCGGCCTGCCCATGGATTTGACTCCGGAACAAGTGAGCGAAGTCGGCAACGAATGCGGCATCGCATTCGCTTTCGCACGCACCTTCCACCCCGCCATGCGTTTTGTCGGTCCGATTCGCGCCGCGCTCGGCGTGCCATGCGTGTTCAACGTGCTTGGTCCGCTGACCAACCCGGCAAGCCCGAAGCATATGGCCGTCGGCTGCGCTAATCGCAAGATGAGCCCGATCATGGCCGCCGTATATGCGGCGAACGGCCAGATCGGCATGGTCTACACTTCCCATGAGGGCCTTGACGAGATGGCACCGACCGGTCCGGTCTCCATTTGGGAATTCAAGGACGGCAAGGTTACCGAAAACAAATTCGATCCGACCATCGAACTCGGCCTCGCCAAAGTCACCATCGCAGATCTGAAGGGTGGCGAACCGACGCTCAACGCGCAGCTGGCACGAGACTTCTTCGCAGGCAAGGATGTGTCGTTCCGTACCACCGCGCTGCTGAACGCCGCTTCCGCAATCGTCGCCGACGGTCATTTGGTGCCGGGCGACGCAAGCTTGGCTGACCGGTTCAAAGCCGCCTACGCCATCGCGGAGCAGACCGTCGACTCCGGCAAGGCCACGGCGCTGCTTGACAAGTGGATCGCCACCGCCCAAGCTGCGAAGAAAGCCTGAAAACGCTGACAACGTATGTGTATGTGAAGGCCCCGGCGTAAATATGAACCGCACCCCGATTGTTGGACTGAAGAAATTCAGATTCGATGATCGGAGGTGCGGTTCTTTCGTATGCGTGAGGATCGAAGGAGACGTTACGACGACGGGTTCCGGCGCGAGGCGCTGGAGCTCATCAAGTCCGGAGCCGGCAAGGACGCGCTCGCCAGAAGGCTTGCCATACCGGTGTATACCGCGAGAAACTGGATCAGGCTGTACAGGTCCAACGGCGAGGAGGCGGTCATGGGAGGCGGCGGCAGCAGACGCTACGACTGGGAGACGAAGGTCGCCGCGGCGCGCGACCACGTCGAGAACGGTCTGACCAAGACGGAGGCCATGGCCAGGCACGGGATCGCGAGCATCGCGTCCCTGAAGGCGAAGGTCGCGTACCTGGAAAAACTCCGGGCCCTGCGGGCGTCCAAGTCGCGCGGCGCGAGCGAAGCGCCGTCGTCCGACTGCTCGCAGGGCGGGGACACCGGCTCGACCACCTCCTGAGGATAGCCGGGCTGCCGAAATCCACGTACTACCACCACCTGTCGCGCCCGGCGCACGTGTCCAGGCCGGACGTGGAGCCGATGGTACGGGAGATATGGGAGCGCACCCCGAACGGGTGCGGCCACCGGCAGGGGCGCATGTGCCTGGTCCACGAGTTCGGCACGCGCATATCCGCCAAGACCGTGCTCAGGGTCATGCGCCGTATGGGCTGAGATGCGCCATCCGCTCCAGGAACCCGTGGAGACGCTACAGCTCGTACAGGGGCGAGACGGGCGACCGCGTGCATAACCTGCCCGAACGCGACTTCGACGCGGCCCGTCCGTTCTCCAGGCTCGGCACCGACGTCATCGAGTTCAAGGTCGCCGGAGCCAAGGCGTACCTCGCTCCCGTGTACGACATGGCCAGCAAGGAGATCGTGGCCTGGGACGTGAGCCGCAGTCCGGACCTCGGGCAGCAGAAGCGCCTGCCCGCCGGCGCGGAGCCGATCCTGCACTCGGACATGGGATGGCAGTACCAGCACCAATGGTGGAGGAAGGAGCTCGAGCGGCTCGGCATCCGCCGGTCCATGAG
>ERZ779869.3207-NODE-3207-length-12873-cov-9.113902_pt1 | contig 12873 bp, 13 predicted proteins | sample MGYA00511557_ERZ779869 | MGnify/ENA primary metagenome ERZ779869 (study PRJEB29588, sample SAMEA2154620) | human gut metagenome | biome: human gut; feature: human-associated habitat; material: faeces | place: Denmark | collected 2008/2010 ...
GGGTCGGCTCATTCAGGATGAAATCCGCGAACTCAGCAGCTGACAAAAAGGATCCCGAAAGTTGAACTTTCGGGATCCTTTCATAGATGATGTTGTAGCGGACATTGCAAAGCGGGACGTTGTTATTCCCCCATCTCATCGTCAAAGTAAGGAACAGTTCATTACAGCAAATCGGATACTATCTATTCCGATCCTTTCTCTTTTTTGCGGCTACAAACCCAATCAAGAACGCCAGATTCATAAAAAGCACAATGATGCTACCTTCGATTTTACAGCTGCCGCCGGACAGAATCGGATTGCCGTGAATCGTCATATCAAACAAGTGAGGATAATCTTCCGCCAGAGAGACTCCTCCCAGAATGATCGCGCCCACACCGTTCCACAAAAAATGGATCACGATCGGCGCGATCAAGGAACCCGTGTATTCCAAAACCGCCGTCATAAAAAGGCTCATTGTGATGACATTGAGCACAGGAAGGATTCCTGCCTCAAACGCGCCGCCGTGCGCAAATGTAAATAAGCCCGTAGATACGATAATCGCGGCGGCGATGCTACCGTTACTTTTTATCATCTGGTATAAATAGCCGCGAACCAGCATTTCCTGCATAACGGTATTGAGAAAAGCCGCAAGCAGCCACAACCACAGCATAGCGATTTGATTTTTGCCCTCTATCTGTACAACTCCGAGGATAGATAATATCCCCACAGATGCCCCCAGCCAAATCGTCCCTGTTACGCCGCCCAATATGATGTTATAAACAGGCTTCCCGGTCAGATGTAATCGTATCTTTTTCTGATCTGCCAGCCAGAAAATAAGTGTGATCGCAATAACGGACAAAAGCGGGATCAGTTCTGCCCAAAATCTCCAGATTACCGCACTTGCGGTATCCGGTATCGGGATAACCGATACGCATATGGCCCAACCCACAAAAAAGATGATCGTCTTTATTGATACCGATAGAACTTTTTTCATACAATACACTTCCCTGTCCAATTCAAACATCAATGTGTCAACGCAAAAAGCCCGCCGCAATTTGACTAAAATCACGGCGAGACTTATGGTGGAGGCGGCGGGAGTCGAACCCGCGTCCGAAAGCACTTTAACAGGACTTTCTCCGGGCGCAGTCAGGATTTAAACATTCCCTCCGCGCAAGGACACCTGACGGACCTTACGCTTTGGTAGAGTCATGATGCGTGGGCAGGTCAACTCTTTCCCGCCTCACGGACGCCACGTTTACGACGCCTTCCCCGGTCCGTGGCCTCTCCGGTTCAGACGGCCGCCTACTTAGGCAGCGAGAGCAACTTCGTTGTTGTTCTTTAATTTATAAGTTACCCGTTTTATAGAGGCCAGGCGCCTCTGCCCGCTTATCCTGCCTCCACACCCCCGTCGAAACCGGTACGCCCCCGTGTGAGCGGCGCACGACAAGTGCGCCGCGAATACGGGAAACCCGTCAGGTATGCGAAAGCAAAAGGAAACGAAATTACATCTTCTCCGGCTCGGGATAGTCAACGCCCTGCGTATCCACGCGGATGGTCTTGATGACCTGTGGCTTTTTCGGCATGTCGTTGTACATGTTGCGGTTCACGCGGGAGATGTCCACAGCGGCCTGCGCATTCTCGGTGATCTTACCAAACGCCGCATACTGACCGTCAAGGTGCGGCGCGTCGGCCACCATGATGAAAAACTGGCTGCCCGCGCTGTCGGGGATCATCGTGCGCGCCATCGAGAGAACGCCCAGCGTGTGCTTAAGATCGTTCTTGAAGCCGTTGGCGGAAAATTCACCCTTGATCTCGTAGCCGGGGCCGCCTGTGCCGTTGCCGTCCGGGTCGCCGCCCTGGATCATAAAGCCGGGGATGACGCGGTGGAACACCACGCCGTCGTAAAAACCGGAGTTTGCCAGCGCGATGAAGTTGTTGACGGTGTTGGGCGCGATCTCTGGATAGAGTTCGCCGCTCATCACCGCGCCGCTTTCCATTTCGATGGTCACGATCGGATTTGCCATAATTTCTCTCCTTATCTCCGCGCTTTCATCGCACGGTCGATCTCGCGCTTGGCGTCACGCTTGGCGGCGTCCTCGCGCTTGTCGTAGTTTTTCTTACCCTTGCACACACCGACTTCGACCTTCACGCGCGCGTCCTTGAAGTAAACGCTCAGCGGGATCAGCGCGTAGCCGTCCTGCTTGATGAGCGAATAGAGCTTGCCTATCTCGCGCTTGTGCAGAAGGAGCTTTTTGGGCCGGTCGGGGTCATGGTTGAAGATATTGCCCTTGTCGTAGGGCGAAATGTGCATCGACAGCACGTTCGCCTCGCCGTTTTTGACGATGACATAGCTGTCTTTCAGGTTGAGCGTGCCGGCGCGGATGGACTTGACCTCCGTGCCCTTGAGCTCGATGCCCGCCTCGTAGCGGTCTTCGACAAAATAGTCGTGGAACGCCTTGCGGTTCTGCGCCGCGATTTTTATCCCCTTTTTCTCCGCCACGGCACATCGCCTCCTTTGCGCTTCCATGATAGTGTAGCATACTTTTTCGCCCAGCACAAGGGCTGTCACAAAAACGTAACAAAGTCAAGGTGAATTCCGTGTGCTATCTGCAACATATTTTTCATAATCACGGGGCATTCTTCAAGGCCGTTTCTGCCACCATTTCGCCCAAAAATTGTTGGTTTTTGTAACAGTTTTGACGGTTATAGTTTTTGAAAAATACCGTCAACTTTTCCGCGCCGTCAAAAATGTTAGGAATCTTGTTAGGTATTCAACAAGCAAGTGTAGCCGCCAATCCGTCGGCAATGCTCTTTTTCTGCTCCATATCGACATGAGCATAGATATTTGCTGTTGTGCTAATGTTGGAATGCCCCAAAAACTCCTGTACTTCTTTTAAGTTCGCGCCATTCTTCAAAGCAAGCGTCGCGGCGGTGTGTCTCAAGTCATGCAAGCGGCATTTGGGAATTCCAGCACGTTCAACAGCTCGGGCAAATGCAACGTCAATGGAATTGCCGACACAGCCTTCCCCGTCTTCTTGTCTGCAAACAAAGTCAGTATTAACATACTGTCTCCCGTGCTTGATTTTGTCAAGCCGCTGTTGTCTTTGTAGCTCTCTCAAGAAATTTCCTACCGCATCGCTCATGGGTAAATCGCGGCGGCTCTTCTCTGTCTTCATGTGGTCATCGAAAATGATTTCACCCTCAACGCTTACCCGCTTGCGGCGGATATGGATAATCTTCGCATCAAAGTCGACACAATCCCAACAAAGCCCAGCAATTTCAGAACAGCGCAAGCCCAAGTGCGCGGCAAGAAAGACAGGGGTATAGATAGTCTTCCCCTTGCACTCAATAAGCAACCGTTGAAACTCTTCCGGTGTAAGTGCATGACCAATAGTACTGCGTACCTCTGGTGGAATCTCGGCATTCTTGACCGGATTCTTTTGTATCAGCTCGTTTTTTACTGCCCAATCAAGCGCCCCTTTGACGATGACGATATACGCGCGAATGGTGTTCGGTGACAGCTTTCTTTCCTTGCGCAAGAAGTCAACAAAGTCCTGTATATCTTGCGTCTTCATTTCTTGCAGGATAGCGCCGCGATCATTGTAAAACGGAATGATATACTTGTTTGCATAACGCTTATATCTAAGCCAACTCGACCGGCTAAGGCTCACTTCTTTATGAACAAGCCATTTATCCACATAGCGCACAAAGCTGTCTTTGTCAAAGCTAATCATGTCGTGCCGCGCCTGATATATCACATCATCACAAGCGCGTTGCGCGTCAGCTTTCTTGACTTCACCGACTTTCATGTGAAGACTGATAGACTTTTGTTTCTTCTTTCCGTTCTCCGTAGGTATTCGTATCATAGCATACCAATACCCTTTGTTTTGTTGTAGGCTTCCGGTGATGTTCATGTTACCCTCTTTTCTTTCCGGTAGCCCCTCGCTTTGTTTGTTCTCGGTAGGTGCTGCGCATCGTCTCGCGGTGCGCTTCTCTTCTCTGTGCCGCAAATATGCGGGCTTTCTTCTGTTATCCTTATTGAACAACTCCCTTGCTTTATTATTTAACAGCGGGCGGCGGATGCCGCCCTACTGCTATGCACTCTGTAAAGCTCTCTTACTTACTCCCTCTCAGCTCGCCCTTGTACTTGTAGTAAGTGTTACGGGCAAGCCCTGTGAGCTTCATTACTTCGCTGTCATTCAGTGAACCGCCGAATTCTTTGGCGTGCTCGCGGATGACTGCTTTTGCGGCGATGCTCTTCTTTGTTGTGAGCTTTACGCCGCGCTTCTGCCCTATCTGCTTACCATTCAAGCGGGCTGTCTCGATGCCCTCACGGGTACGTTGGTGCAGGTCTTCGACTTCTTTCTCTGCCTGATTGAACGCTATGATAATCTGCTCGCGCGCAAGGGCTAACAGATACTTATTAACGCCCTCGAGGATATAGTCAACGCTTGTTCCGGTCATCGGCACGGACTTTTCCAGCGCCGTCTTAAACACAGCGGTATTGATATGCGGCTCTTTTAAGAAGACAAGCTCAACGCCACGGTTGAACAGTTCTTCATAGGCTTCAAAGCCCTCGTCAGCGCTGCGGCTCATGCGGCTGACGCTGTCGAACACGATGGTATCGCCCGCGCCTACGGTGTCATACAGCTTGTTCCACTCTCTGCGGTCAAGTGTTGTTCCTGTATAGGCTTCCTGTACAATCGTCGCATCGGGATAACTGGCCTTGATGTTTCTTATCTGTCGTTCAATGCTCTGCTTCGGGCGGCTGATACGTGCATATCCGTACTCACTCATTGTCTGTTCCTCTCTTCTTCGATAGTATTCAATCTAATGAACGTCATATTTGATACGATGATATTAGCCCTTTTCATGTCGCTTGTCAAGCACTTTTGATACATTTCTTTGATACGTTAGATTTGCTACCATTTGTAGAGGGCTGTCTGGTGCTGTCGATAATAGCGCGGCGGGAAGGTTTACACCCTCGCAGATATCTTTCTTTCACGCTCCGCCCCTGTCATTGCTTTCGAACCGCTCGGCGGGTTTCAACTACTCCAAAAACGTCATTACAGGCCTCATCTGATAGTTCCTCTGATAGTCTCTCTTGTAATGCTTCTTGTATTTCCTCTTGTAATTCTTCTTGTATATATTCTTGTAAGTAAGTCTTAAAGGTGTACTTATCTCCGGTAAAGTCAGGGGATTTTTGCAGTTCCAGCACCTCGTTTAGAATCGATTCTTTTCTCGAAAGAATACATTCTTTTATCTTTTTTTCATTTACTTCAAGCAAACGCAAGACAGAACGCTTGTAAGGATGTATGACCTGCTTCACCTGTATAAACCCAATCGCGGCAAGCTGCAATACCCGTTCGCAAATCTCCCGTTCCTGTCCTACCATTCCAACCGCATCAGCAACGGCTGCGGACTCAGCAAAACAATAACGATTTCGGCGGGCTGCGAAACTTCTGATATAATCCAGTATCATCAAGTCAAGATAATCTATCTTCTTTTCTACTGGCTTTCTGCCTTTGGTGAGCTTCGGCGTTCCATCCCTGTTGACGGCTTCAAACTCATACCCCGTGAGATATTGCGCCCATTCAAACGGGATATTGAAGAAACGTACAGGCGGGTCAAATTCCCCCGTTTCAATGTTAAACTTCCCTTTGGGACTGCTTTTGGTTGAATACTTTGGTTTGTTTGACATTCAAAAGTCCTTTCTATTCAGTTATCTATGTACAAGCCGATATCACAAATAGGTGAAAAATCGACAAGCTATATTATACGTCTATTTTGAGATAATGCAAGGTAGCAATCTCTACAAGATTTTTCTCTGTTTGTTGGTCACTTTTGCTACCGAACAAAAGTAATGGGCGGGGTGCATCATGGCAGATGCTTCCCCGCCCTTTTACGTGCATACAGACAAACACAAAGACGGGTGAACGACAAGAAAAAGTTATTCGCCCTCGTCAAGTCCAAGTTCTTTGCAAATCAGGCGTTCAATATATTCCCTCTCGCCCTCGGTCAACTCTGGCGTAAGAGGAATGGAATATGTTTCCATGACAGCGGAAATAGGCGCGACAAAAGGAACATACACTGAACAATTCCTATCGGACACGACAGCGCCGTCCACCCAAAGCTCAAGATTGCTGAAAAGTTCGGCGGGGAAATTCTCACGCTTTTCAAGTCTTTTCTGCAATTCCTTTCCGCTATCGGCAAACACAAGGTTCGACCAATCCGGAAAAACGTCTGCTTCAATCAATGTTTCTGCGCACAGGTCGCAATGATAATCAAGCTCAGGTATATACATCTTTCTTACCTCATCAAATATTGGTTTATTGTTACCCCCTCATAAATGCCCCTGTAAGGCTCTGTAAGCGCTTCTAAGGGCAAGGGGTATAGGAACACTATGTACAAGGGTATCGTTGCTTAGAACGCATCCTAGGGGCAGATAAAGCATATTCTACGCGTTCCATATATCGTAATATGCCCGCAATCGCATTTCAAGGGGTCTGTGAGCGATTCCAACGACTTTCCCGTGTCCTACACTGGCACGGCCTAAAATCGCTCAGAACGGCTTCTAAGGGCATTTACAGGGGTCGCACGGCGCAAGCGGCAATTTGAATATACCCTGTCAAACTTCTTGTTCGGGAATGCAAGCGCTGCAAGGGCAAGTGCTTCCTCGTCGCTGTACTTCACATCAAGCGGGAATTCGTGCAATTCATTCATACCAGCGGGCACAGCTTTGATAGCAAGCTCTATTCCATCAAAGCCAACGTGAACAAACAGACGGGGGTCAAAAAGGTCTGCGGCTTCTGCAAGCCATTCCGTCAAGCCGTCATCGTCCCCACATATGAACGAATAGGTAACAAGTGTAGGGGTACGGGATTCAACCATGATAGACGGGCGGTGGATAGTAAGCTCGGCGCATTCTGTCTCTCCGGTCACTGTGATTTCGGCGGGTAGTGTGATAATCATTTTTTCTTTCTCCTTTGATAGTTCGTTGTATTTATCGCAAACAAAGCAAGGGGGTGTAAATGTTAGTAAAAGTCGTTAGGTTTATTCTGCCATATGCAACTTTTCGCGGCAATCATTTCTCAAAGAATCCAGTATTTTCAGTGATTTTTTCTCAAAAAATCTGTTCACAAAATTTTTTATCATAAAAACGTAACAATTCGAAAAAACGCCGCATTCCGCTCTATTCTGCCCATCCACTTTAATTTATAGTAGAATTCCGCCCGCCGCCGTGCTATAATTTTAGTATCTATCCCATGCTTTGGCGGCGATCCGCCGCACTCAGGAGGCAGTTTTATCATGGATCTGACCGAACGCCAGCTTTCCCGCGAGACGATCTACGAGGGAAAAATTCTGCATATCTACCGCGACGACGTGCTCCTGCCAAACGGCAGAACGAGCGTACGCGAAGTCGCCGAGCATCCCGGTGGTGTCGCCATCGTCGCTCTTGACGAAAACGACAACGTGCTCACCGTAAAGCAGTATCGCTATGTCTTCTCCCGTGTGCTTGAGGAAATTCCCGCAGGGAAACTGGAGCGTGGCGAGGACCCCGATGAGGCCGCGCTGCGTGAGCTGAAGGAGGAAACGGGCGCAACGCCGAAGCGCATGACGAATCTCGGCAAGCTCCTCGTCTCCCCCGGCTGCTACAGCGAGGTGCTGCACCTTTATCTTGCCGAGGGTCTGACCTTCGGTGAGCAAAATCCTGACGAGGACGAGTTTTTAGAGCTTTACCGCACGCCGTTTTCCGACATGCTCGCACGCGTGATGCGCGGCGAGATCGAAGATGCGAAGACCGTCTGCGGCATCCTCAAGGTCCACGCCCTGCGCACAGCGCAAAAAGAGAGACAGGAGAAAGAAAACTGATGGAACAGAAGAAGACCGTCCTCATTGTCGAGGACGAGAAAAACATCGTCGATATCATCCGCTTCAACCTCCAGCGTACGGGCTATAACACGCTCGAGGCCTACGACGGCGAGGCGGGCCTTGCCATGGCGCGCGAGAAAAAGCCCGACCTCATCTTACTCGACGTGATGATGCCCAAAATGATGGGCTTTGACGTCTGCCGCGCGCTGCGCGCCGAGGGCGACAACGTCCCCGTCATCATCCTGACCGCGCGCGAAGAGGAGGAGGACAAGATCTTGGGCCTTGAGATCGGCGCGGACGACTACATCACCAAGCCCTTTTCCATGCGTGAGCTGCTCGCGCGCGTCAAAGCGAACATCCGCCGCACAACGATGCTCTCCGCTCCCGCGGCGGAGGACAACGCCATGAGCGCCGGCGGCGGCATCACCATCAACACCGACAGCTTTCAGGTGCGCAAAAACGGCGTGCCCATCGACCTCACACAGCGCGAGTACGAGCTTTTGACGTTCCTCGCCAGCCACCCCGGCAAGGTCTTCTCCCGCGTCGACCTGATGGAGCAGGTCTGGAACTACGGCTATGTCGGCGACGACGCGCGCACGGTGGACGTCACCGTCCGCCGCCTGCGCGAAAAGATCGAGGACAACCCCGCCGCGCCGGCCTACATCCTCACGCGCCGCGGCGTGGGCTATTATTTCTCCGCGCAGGCGTAAGTTGCGCGCACTTTTCCGGGAAAGGAGTCTCCTGCTATGTTCCGCAGCCTGCATATGAAGCTCGTGATGATCATGCTGCTGCTCGTCACCTCTCTGATGGCGGTGGTGGGCGCGTTTTTGATGACCAGCGTCACGAACTTCTATATTGACGATTTTTACGAGCAGATGAGCGAAGTGTTCGGCGAGTCCAACGCCACGTTCGTGAGCTCACTGCGCGAAGAGGCAGCGCAGGAGGACGGCGCCGTGCGCCTGCAAACGATGCTCGAGGCCTACTCCGGCACACTGAGCATTGACTCGCGCAACCGCAACTACTATGTTCTCGACGGCCGCAGCGGCGAAGTGCTTGCTTCGAGCAACGAGGACGGCCAGCTGCTTGAGCAGACGGAAAATATCCTCACCGCGCGCAACGGCGAGGTCGGCGACCACAGCGACCTTGCCGCAAGCTATATGGATGTCGCCATCCCGATCTCCGGCGGCGACAACAGTTTCATCATCTACATCCGCGACAGTCGCACCACGGTCTCGTCGCTGAACTCTGAGCTGCTGTTCATCATTCTGCAAGCACTGCTCGTCGGTCTTCTCGTCTCGGTGCTTTTGTCGTTCCTGCTCGCCAAGACCATGATCGACCCCATTGAAAAACTGACCGAGGGCGCCGAGCGCATCGCGACCGGCGACTTCGACGAAACGCTTGCTGTCGAATCGACGGACGAGATCGGCGTTCTGACCACCACATTCAACGACATGGCGTCCGTGCTCCACTCCACGCTCGAAGCCGTGGAGAACGAGCGCAACAAGCTCGACACGCTGTTTCTCCACATGAGCGATGGCGTCGTCGCCTACGACGGCAGCGGCAAGCTCATCCACTGCAACCCCGCCGCGTGCGAGCTCTTAGGCCGCACGGCGGACGAGTGCGTGTACAGCGAGCTGTTTGAATCCATCTGCCCGTTTTCCCATGTCATCACCATGCAGCGCAGCGACTATGTCGAGGGCGAGCTCACTGTCGGCGAGCGCAGCGTGGAGCTCTACTTCGCTCCCTTCTCCGATGAGGAGAGCGGCGGCGTTCTCATCGTGCTGCACGATGTGACCGAGCACCGCAAGACCGAGGAGCGCCGCAAGGAATTTGTCGCCAATGTCTCCCACGAGCTGCGCACGCCGCTCACGAATGTCCGCTCCTATGCCGAGACCATCCGCGAGGCGGGCGACGATCTGAGCCGCGAGACGGAAAACGACTTCCTCGATGTCGTCATCAGCGAAACAGACCGCATGACCCACATCGTGCAGGACCTTCTGACGCTCTCGCGCCTTGACTCCGGCCGCAGCGAGATGAATATGGCGCGCTTCCCGTTTTCCGCCGCCATCGACTCCGTGCTCCGCTCGACGGAGCTTGAGGCCCGCCGCCACAAGCACGAGCTCACGCACGACTATACCGAAAATCTCCCGCTCATCATGGGCGATCGCGGCCGCATCGAGCAGGTCGGCACGCCGATGGAACTTTATGAAGATCCGGCAACGCCCTTTGTAGCGGACTTCATCGGTCAGGCCAATCTCATTCCCGGGACGCTTTTGAATGCTGAAGACGGCTACGCCCGCTTTCAAATTGGAGAGGCTGTGCTCAAGGCCCGCATGGGGCGTCAGAACCCGCCCGCAAAGGGTGAAAAGGCGCTGCTCGTGGTTCGTCCGGAAAATCTTGGCTTCAGTCAGGATGGGGGCGGCATCGCCATGCGCATCGTTAATCGTCTGTTTGAAGGCGACCGCATCAACTACGAAGTGGTGATTCCCGGTCTGGAGCAGATGAAGCCCTTTGCCATGTCCGTGCCGTTCCTGCCCGGGACGAAATTAGCGGATGCTGATGCAGCCATATATGCATCCTTTATGCCGGATGCGGGGGTGGTTATCCGCGGGTGACTGCAGACCAACCGCTCAAATTCAAAAGAGGCAGCTGAGAAAGTTTGCTCAGCTGCCTCTTTTTTGAAATCCGGCTCTTTCGACAGAATCAGCAGATGCGCGGAAGCTGCTCGCCGGTAAGCCAGTCGACCATGCGGCGGCCGCCCATCAGGGTTTCCATCTCTACAAATCCCGGTCCTTCGGAGCGCACTTCACCAACTTTGGCTGCCCCCGCGCCATGCGGATCCGCCTTCATGGCGGCAAGCGCCGCTTCGGTCTGCTCGGCGGGCACGATGCAAACCATTTTGCCTTCGTTGGCAACCTGGAACACGTCGTAGCCGAGCATGTCACACGCGCCACGTACCACATTTTTCACGGGAACGTCGTCTTCCGAGACCACCATGTCAACGCCGCTTTGCGCACCCAATTCGTTGAGCGTCGAGGCCAGGCCGCCGCGGGTGGGGTCACGCAACACATGCACATTGGGGGCTGCCGCAACAATCGCTTCCACCATGCGGCCGAGCGGCGCACAGTCGGAAACCAGCGTCGTGCCGAAAGTCATGCCTTCGCGCAGACTCATTACGGTCATGCCGTGATCACCGATGGAGCCGGAAACCAGCACAACGTCGCCGGGACGGGCTGCTTTGCCGGAAACCAAATGATCAGTCAGCCGCTCGCCGATGCCGGTCGTAGCGATGTAGACGCCGTCGCCGTGTCCTTTTTCCACAACCTTGGTGTCGCCCGTCACGATGGCAACGCCGGCTTCCTTGGCCGTTTCGGCCATGGAGATCACGATTTTCTCGAGGTCAGCGAGCGGAAAACCTTCTTCGAGAATAAAGGCCGCGGAAAGCCAGAGCGGCTTAGCCCCGCACATGGCAACGTCATTCACCGTGCCGGTCACGGCCAGCCGGCCGATGTCGCCGCCGGGAAAGAAGAGGGGTTTCACGACGTGGGCGTCACAGGAAACGGCTACCGGTTTGACGATAGGCGGCATGACAGCGCCGTCGTGGCCCTGAGCGAGCCACTCGTTGGTGAGGGGTTTGGCAAAGAGTTCGCCGATCAGCTGAGCAGAAGCCCGTCCGCCCGAACCGTGCGTCATGTCAACTGTGCCGCGGCGCACATCCAGCCGCCGTCCCAGTCCTGCACGTTCTGCCTTGAGATCATGAGTCATTGTTTTTCTCCGCTTGAAAGGTTTTGCGACGCTGACGGGCCGCAGGATCAGGCGTTTTTCTGAATTTCAATCGTGCTGTGACGGCCGTAGCTGTAGTACGCGGCGCAGGCGCCTTCGGAAGATACCATGCAGGCGCCAATCGGATGCGCCGGCGTGCAGACCGTACCAAAGAGCCGGCAGTCCTTGGGTTCTTTTTCACCGCGCAAAATGGCGCCGCATTCACAGGCCTTATTGTCTGCCACACGGATTTCCGGCATTGAAAAGCGCTTTTCGGCGTCAAATTCAGCATATTCCGGGCGAATCCGGAGGGCGGATTTTGGCACCGTTCCGAGACCTCGCCATTCAAAGGATTCGCGCGGCCCAAAGACCTGCGCCATGAGCTCGACCGCCTTGCGGCTGCCGTTTTCCGTGACGGCGCGGATAAATTCGTTTTCCACTTCGCTTCTGCCGTCGTTCACTTGACGCACAAGCATCAGGATCGAGTAGAGCATATCGAGCGGTTCGAAGCCGCACACCACCACAGGAATCTTCCAGTCGCGGGCAAAGTGCTCGTAGGGCGTCCAGCCGAGCACGGTGGAAACGTGCGCCGGTCCCACGAGGCCGTTCAGCTTCGGCGCATCCGGACGGTCGGGCGCGGTGAGGAGAATATGCTCCATCGCCGCCGGCGTGAGCACGTGGCAGCAGAAAACGGAAAAATTCTTCAGCCCAAGCCGCTTCGCAGCGAGGATGGCAGCTGCCGTCGGAGGCGTTGTGGTTTCAAAGCCGATGGCAAAGAAGACCACCTGACGGTCAGGATTTTCGCGCGCAATCTTCACCGCATCCATCGGTGAATAAATCATGCGCACGTCTCCGCCCTCGGCCCGGCACTTAAAGAGAGACCGGCCTTTGGAGGCCGGCACGCGCATGGCGTCGGCGTAGGTGCAGAGGATCACATGTTCATTCAGTGCGAGGTTCATCGCCATGTCGATGCGGCCGATGGGCATCACGCACACCGGACAGCCCGGACCGTGAATCATGCGGATGGATTCAGGGAGAATGTCGCCCAAGCCCCAGCGGGAGAGCACGTGGGTGTGGCCGCCGCAGAACTCCATGAAGCGGTATTCGCGCTTGGGGTCGGCTTCTTCGCGGATGCGTGCGGCAATGCCCTTGGCGGTTTCGCCGGAACGGTATTCGTCGACGTACTTCACGCCGTTATCTCCTCAGAGTCAGCACTCGGGGCGGCGGGGTCGTTCGATGCCGCAGCGGCAGAAGGGGCAG
>ERZ779869.3212-NODE-3212-length-12861-cov-21.735437_pt1 | contig 12861 bp, 9 predicted proteins | sample MGYA00511557_ERZ779869 | MGnify/ENA primary metagenome ERZ779869 (study PRJEB29588, sample SAMEA2154620) | human gut metagenome | biome: human gut; feature: human-associated habitat; material: faeces | place: Denmark | collected 2008/2010 ...
CGCGGTGTTGCACTTGATATGATAATCTAAGGCTGTCCCTTGACCCTGCAAGGGGAAATTTTCCCCTTGACCCCTTCGCGCGATTGAGTTGAGCGCACTTTCATACTGCTTCCGCGTGCGGCTTTTTTTCTTGTTTAGTCCTCTACCGGGTTGCCGAAGACATCCACCTTCGGCAGCATCGTCGCCACCTGCCGCAATCGGTCGCTCAGCGTCGTATACCGCTTCATGATGTGGTCATTCTCCACCATCTGCCGGATAATCTCTTCCCTGCCGACCAGCACCACCAGCTTTCTCGCGCGGGTCAAAGCCGTGTAGAACAGATTCCTTGTCAGCAGCATCATCGGGCCGTATACCACCGGCAGAATCACCACCGGGAACTCGCTGCCCTGACTTTTGTGCACGGACAGGCAGTACGCTAAATCGAGGTCTTCCAGCTGCTGACCCGTGTATTCCGCGTCCTTTTCGTCGTCGAAGCGGACGGTCAGCGCGTGATTCTCCGTATCCACCGCCGTCACGAAGCCCACGTCGCCGTTGAAAACGCCCTTGCCGTCCTCCCAGCCCAGATTCACGCGCCTGCGCCATTCCATGTCGTAATCGTTGCGCGTCTGCATCACCTTATCGCCAACGCGGAAGATGGTTTCCCCGTAAGTGATGCTCGGCTTGCCGGGCGCAGGCGGATTGAGTGCCTCCTGCAAACGAATATTCAGCGCCTGTACGCCGCATTCGCCCTTTTTCATCGGCGCGAGCACCTGAATTTCACGCACGGAGCGGCTGCGCCAATCGTCGCCGAACTTCAGGAACCTCGGCAGACGCTGCGTCGTCAGGGCGACGATGGTGTCCGCCGCCTGCTGCAAGCTCATCTGCCGCTCGAAGAAGAAGTCGGTGTTCTTCTCGTTCAGCAGCGGCATCTTTCCCTCGTTGATGCGGTGCGCGTTGGTGACGATGCGGCTCGTTTCGGACTGGCGGAAGATGTCGGTCAGGTGAATCGACGGAATCACGCCGCTTTGCAGGATGTCGCCCAATACATTGCCCGCGCCGACGGACGGCAGCTGATCGGCGTCGCCGACGAGAATCAGGCGTGTACCCGGCGCAACCGCGCGCAGGAAGGAGCGCATGAGCATCATATCCACCATGGACGTTTCGTCGGCAATGATGCAGTCGCCCTCAATGGGCGTATCCTGATTGCGGCCGAACTGCCCCTCTTCGCCGCCGTACTCCAGCAGGCGGTGGATGGTTTTCGCCTCATGCCCGGTGGTTTCGGTCATGCGCTTGGCAGCGCGGCCCGTCGGCGCGCACAGCACCACCTCCCCGAACTCGGACAGGAGGGAAATAATGCACTTGATGATGGTCGTTTTGCCCGTGCCGGGGCCGCCCGTAATCACCAGCAGGCCGCGCCGGAGCGCCATCAAAATGGCTTCCCGCTGCCGCTGGCTGAACTCGATGTGATAACGTGCTTCAAACGCGTCGATGCTGTCCTCGGCATCTGTGGCGCACGACGGCACGGTGGACGCCATCAATTCGCACAGGCGCGTCGCCACCTCGCGCTCGGCGCTGTCGTACGCGGGCAGGTACACATGCTCATCGCCGTCGTCGCCGGAAATCACCAGTTCACGCAGCAGCTGCATCGTTTTCAGCTGATGCGCCACCATCTCCCGCGAAACCCGCAAAAGCGCCGTGCACCGGTTCAGCAATTCGTCCATCGGCAGATAGACATGCCCCATGCTCACTGCCTGATCGCGCAGGACGTACTTGAGCGCGGCGCTGATTCGCCCGTCGCTGTCCGGGGGGATGCCGATGGCCGTGCCGATAGCGTCCGCCGTTTTGAAGCCCACGCCGTCAATATCGTCGCACAGCTGATACGGATTTGCCCGGATGACCGCCTGCGTCCGCTCCCCGTACACTTTGCTGATTTTCAGCGCCAGCGACGCGCTCACGCCGTACGTCTGCAAAAAAACCATTGCCGCGCGCGTGCTCTGCTGCTGCTGATAGTCCTCAATAATCTGCTTCCAGCGTTTTTTGCCCATGTTGGGCACTTCCTGCAATCGTTCGGGGTGCTCATCGAGGATTTTCAGCGTATCTTCGCCAAAGCAGTTGACGATATCGCGCGCGGTTTTTGCGCCAACCCCGTGGATGATGCCGCTGGAGAGATACTTCAGGATGCCCTGCAGGGTCGTCGGGCGCTGCAGCTCCACCTTCTGGCACTTGAACTGCCGCCCGTACTGCGGATGCTCCATCCACTCCCCGGAGAAGATGCCCATTTCGCCGCCGGACAGCATCGGCAGTGTACCGACGACCGTCACGGTTCTCAGCCCTATTTTCTGCTCCGGCTTCACCGTCACGACGGAATACCCGTTTTCGGCATTGCGGTAAACCGTCCCCTCCACCGTTGCTTCGAGCTGATCCATCTCAGCATCCCCCTTAACACTTTCTCAAAAATCAGTATATCACCATTTGCGGAAAAATGGAATGCCCTGAGGAAGGCATTTTTCCGCCTTTGCGGAGGACTTTGTGTGGCTGGCGGAATTGGCTGCTTCTCCGCAACCGGTCTTTTCCGCAAGTTCCAGAGGGCAATGAGAACAGACGAAGTCTGCGGTCGCCCTCTGGACTCCTTCGCGCTCCCCTCCGGATGCGGCTTGGGTTTTGGCGAAAATTTTTACGTTGCTGTGCTTTTTGGTATTCTGTACGCGGCTTTATTCCGCATTCCGCATTCCGATTTCCGCATTTCTAATTGCTTTTTTACCTTATTAGTGCTAAAATAAAACCCGGTTTCACTTTCCACCCCGAAAAGGAGTTATCACCATGAATGTATGCATCGACGTTCAGGACGTTTCCTTCACCTATGAGGATGCCCCTGAACCCGCTCTCCACCATGTCTCCCTGCAAGTCCACGAAGGCGAATTTCTCGCCGTCCTCGGCCATAACGGCTCCGGTAAATCCACCCTCGCAAAGCTCCTCAATGCCCTCTATCTGCCCACAGAAGGGCATATCACCGTCTGCGGCATGGATACCCAAAGCGACGAGGAGCTCTGGGAAATCCGCCAGAAGGCAGGGATGATTTTCCAGAATCCCGATAACCAGCTTGTCGCGACCGTCGTCCGGGAGGATGTCGCGTTTGGGCTGGAGAACCTTGGCGTTCCCCGCGAAGAGATGATTCCGCGCATCGACGCGGCGCTTCAAGCGGTTGGCATGAGCCAGTTCGCCGAAGCCGCGCCGCATATGCTCTCCGGCGGACAGAAGCAGCGGATTGCCATCGCGGGCATTCTCGCCATGCAGCCGTCCGTCATTATCGCGGATGAATCCACCGCCATGCTCGACCCGTCCGGGCGGCAGGAGGTGCTTTCCACCATCCGCCGTCTCAACCGCGAAAAGGGCATCACCGTCGTGTGGATTACCCACTTCATGGAAGAAGCGGCGCAGGCAGACCGCATCATCGTGATGAATCAGGGCGAGGTAGCGCTGTCCGGCACGCCGCGCGAGGTGTTCCCGCAGGTGGATACCCTGCGCGAATTGCACCTTGACGTGCCGCACATGACCGCATTGGCGGATTCGCTCCGCCGGGACGGGATGCCCCTGCCGGGGAACATCCTGACCGTTGACGAAATGACCAAGGAGGTGCTGACGCTGCTATGTCCCTCGAAGTAAAGCACTTGACCCACACATACAGCGCCGGCAGCGCTTTTCAGGCAACCGCCGTGCATGACGTGTCGCTGACGATTGAGGACGGCGAATTTGTGTGCATCGTCGGGCACACGGGCAGCGGCAAATCGACGCTGGTGCAGCATTTGAACGGACTGCTCAAGCCCACCAGCGGGCAGGTGCTCGTCGACGGCGAGGACATGAACGGCGAGGGTGTCGACCGCCGCCGCATCCGGCAGAAAGTCGGGCTGGTGTTCCAGTACCCGGAATATCAGCTGTTTGAAGAGACGATTGCCAAGGACATTGCGTTCGGCCCGAAGAACCAAGGGCTGTCGGAGGAAGAAATCGACCAGCGCGTGCGCCGCGCCATGGCGCATGTGCATCTTGATTACGACAAGTACGCCGAGCGCAGCCCGTTCGACCTCTCCGGCGGACAGATGCGCCGCGTGGCGATTGCGGGCGTGCTGGCGATGGAGCCGAAGGTGCTGATTCTGGACGAACCCGCCGCCGGGCTTGACCCGCGCGGCCGTGAGCGCATTCTGGGGATGCTGCAGGAATTGCACCGCGAGGGCGGCGTGACCATCGTCATGGTCAGCCACAGCATGGACGACTGCGCCAGGCTGGCGACGCGCATGATTGTGATGAGCAAAGGCGAACTGGTGCTGACTGACACGCCGCGCAATGTCTTCCGCCAAGCCGACCTGATGCGCTCCATCGGGCTGGGTGTGCCGGAAGCGGCAGAGCTGTGCAGTCGCCTGCGCGCCGCTGGGCTTCAACTGCCCGACGACCTGTTCACACAGGAGGAGCTGCACGACCATCTGCTTCGTTTGTGGAAAGAAAAGCAGGAAAAGGAGGCGGCGAAATGAATCTGAACATCACCATGGGGCAGTATTACCCCGTTGACAGCTTCGTCCACCGCCTTGACCCGCGCACAAAAATCCTTCTAACCATCCTGATGATTGTCGCGGTGTTCATGGTGCATTCGCTCATCGGGTACGCGCTGGTGCTGGCGTTCCTCTACTGGGCGACGAAATGCTCGAATGTCCCCTTCAAGATGCTGATGAAGGGCATCAAGCCCCTGCGCATCATCCTGATTCTGACGTTCGTGCTGAACCTGTTCTTCTCCAATGGCACGACCCCGCTCATCGACTGGTGGATTTTCCACATCACCCGCGAAGGGCTGACGCAGGCGGTGCATTACTCCCTGCGCCTTGTGTTCCTCGTCCTCGCGACCTCGCTGATGACGCTGACGACCTCCCCCATCGCGCTCTCCGACGGCATTGAGCTGCTTTTATCGCCGCTCAAGCGCTTCCACTTTCCCGCGCACGAGCTGGCGATGATGATGTCCATTGCGCTCCGCTTTATCCCCACGCTGATGGAGGAAGCGGACAAAATTATGAAGGCGCAGATGGCGCGCGGTGCGGATTTTGAGACGGGCAACCTCTTCGCCCGCGCGAAGGCGATGATTCCCTTGCTGGTGCCGCTGTTCGTCAGCGCGTTCCGCCGCGCTGGTGAATTGGCAATGGCGATGGAAGCCCGCTGCTACCACGGGGGCGAGAACCGCACGCGCCTGCGCAAGCTGGAAATCACGAAAAACGACTACATCGCCGGCGGCGCGGTGCTTGCGCTGATACTCCTGATTGTGCTGGAAGGCGTCGTCGTGTCGCACATCGGAGGAATCCTCTGATGGCGCGGCGGATTCTGCTGACGATCGAGTACGACGGCACGGCGTATTCCGGCTGGCAGCGGCAGTATAACGGCTTGGCGGTGCAGCAGCTGATTGAGGAAGCGCTCACCCGTGCGACGGGCGAAACAATCACCATCACAGGCGCAAGCCGGACGGACGCGGGCGTACACGCCTTGGGGCAGTGCGCGCATTTCGACACCTCCTCCCGCATTCCGCCGGAAAAGTACCCGTTTGTGCTGAACACCATGCTCCCGCGCGACATTCGCGTGCAGGCGGGGCGCGAAGTGCCGGACGGCTTCCATGCGCGCTTCATGACCTGCGGCAAGCGCTACACCTACCGCATCCTGAACAGCCGCCATGGCAGCGCCATCCGCCGGAATACGTTCGCGCATGTACCCATTCCGCTGGATGTGGACGCGATGCGTCAGGCTTTGCCGACATTGCTTGGTACGCACGATTTCGCCGCGTATCAGGCGTCCGGCGGCACGGCGAAGACGACCATCCGAACCATCCGCATGGCGGAGATGACCGCGCAGGGCGACGAAATCATCCTCCTTGTCGAAGGGGATGCTTTCCTATATAATATGGTGCGCATCATTGCCGGGACGCTCATCGAAATCGGCCTGCATCGGCGCAGCGCGAACGCCTTCACCGAGGCGTTCCGGACGCTTGACCGCCTGTCGCTGGGCGTGACCGCGCCGCCGCACGGCTTGGAGCTGACGAAAGTCTACTACCCGGAGGAAGCGTTTCGGATGCCCGAAGCCGTCCGCTGGCACGAGGAATAACCACCTTAGGAGCTGTTGACCCATGGTAAAATCATTCATGACGAACATGCCCGACCAGTGCGGCGCGTTTCTGGCGGCAAGCCGGATTATCGAGCGCCATCAAGGGAACATCGTGCGCGTGAGCTACAACAAAGCAGTGGATGCGCACGCACTGTTTCTGGATGTTGAGGCGGACGACGCGGTGCTCAGTGCCATCGAGGGCGAACTGAATCAGGCGGGATTCCTCAAATCCGTGCCGCACGCGAAGATTATTCTGGCGCAGTTCGACGTACCGGATCATCCGGGCGCGATCGTGCCGATTCTGGAAGTGCTGAACCGCCATCACGTCAACATCTCCTATATTTCCAGCCAGTCGAATGACAGCGGTCATGCGTCGCTGAAAATGGGGCTGTACATCGAAGAACCGGGCGTGATGGATACGCTGCTGCGGGAATTGTCGGCGCTGTGCCCGGTGCAGATTCTCTCGTACGATTCCGGCGAAAAGAAGCTGGATACCACCGTGTTTTATCTGCGCTTCGCGTCGGAAATCCGCCGGCTTCTGCGCCTGACGCAGGAGCAGACGAACGAGTTCACCTACTACGCGAACCTCATCATGCAGGAGCTGGACGAGCGGAACGAGCCGCCGAGCAAGACGTTTGAGTACATCAACCGCTTTGCGCGCTTCGTGGCGGAGCACAACGGTGCGGCGTACGAGTGCCGCGTGACGCATGTGCCGCTGACGGAGCAAGTTCGGGCTGTTGTGCTGGAGCCGCCGTTCGGGAGCAACATCACCGTACTGGAGGATGCGAAAACGCGGGCGCTGCTGGTGATTGACAGCGGCTTCCGGTGCTGTGCGCGCTACACCTTGCGGCAGCTGCGGACGATTTTTCCTGATTTTGACGAGCGGAAGCGTGAAATGCTGCTGACACACTCGGATTCCGATCATACGGGACTGGCGGAAAGTATGCCGGTCATCTGGTGCAGCCAGCGGACGGCGGACTGCTTCGCGAACGAATCGCTGGGGCTGCCATCCCCGCGGGAAGCCAGCGCGACGGGGCTGCCCTACTATCGGCTGAACAAGCTGATTACGGAATACGCCGTGCCGCCGCTGAACCGCCTGCGCATCCTGAACACGTCCCACGGCGATGACGAGCAGCCCATCAGCCCGATTGGCGCATTCCTCTTCGGCGACATGCGCTTTAACGTCCTGCAAGGGAACGGCGGGCATGTTCCGGGCGAAACGATGCTGATTGACCCCGTGCACCGCGTGGCATTCACGGGTGACGACTACATCAACCCGCACAACATGACTCCGCCGCAGAAGGAGTTCGACCGCCTTGCCCCCTACCTCGCCCGCAGCGTGAATGTCGACTCTCCGCGCTACCACGCGATTCTCCGCGCCGTCCTCGCCATGCTGGACGGCAAAGGCTACCTGATTTTCCCCGGTCACGGCGGCGTTGTGCAGCGGACGGAAGCGATGTAAAGGGAGAGACGAGGGGCGTTGCCCCTAACCCCCACCAGAGGCTTTGCCTCTGGACTCCACAAGGGACTTCGTCCCTTGACCCTTTCGCGCGATTCAGTTGATCACATCTTCATGCTTTCCCCGCGTGTTGATTGGGGGAGACCAAGGGGCGTTGCCCCTTAAACCCCAGCAGGGACGCTGTCCCTGCACCCTGCAAGGGACTTCGTCCCTTGACCCTTTCGCGCGATTCAGCTGGTTACATCTTCATGCTTTGCCCGCGTGTTGATTCGGGGACGGCATGCCTAATTTCGCATTAACGAAGGGAGTTTCCCATGCTTCGTCTCGATTCGCTCTCCCTCCCCCTCGATTTCACCCCTGAAACGCTGAATGCGCTGATTCTCCGCAAGCTGAAATGCCCGCCGGAGCAGCTCAAAAGCGTCGTACCGCTCAAAAAGGCGGTCGATGCGCGCGACAAGGCGGACGTGCACTTCGTCCTGAGCGTCGCGGTGACGCTGAAGGATGAAGCGAAGGTGCTCGCACGGCTCAAGCCGGGGGGTGCGGCGCCGTTCACCTTCCCCAAGGCGCCGACGCTGCCGAAAGCGCGGTTCGAGCATCCACCCGTGGTCGTCGGGGCTGGCCCGGCAGGGCTGTTTGCTGCGCTGACGTTGGCACGCGCGGGCGTTCAGCCGATTCTCATCGAGCGCGGCAAGCCCGTCGAGGAGCGCACAAAATCCGTGCAGATGATGCAGGAGCAGGGCATCCTCGACCCGGAAAGCAACGTGCAGTTCGGCGAGGGCGGCGCGGGCGCGTTCTCTGATGGCAAGCTGACCACCGGCACGAAATCACCGCTGATTCGCACGGTGCTGCAAACCTTCGTCGACCATGGCGCGCCGGAGGACATCCTGTACATCGCAAAACCGCACGTCGGCACGGATTTGCTCAAGGGCGTTGTACGCTCGATGCGGCAGGAAATCATCCAACTGGGCGGTCAAGTGCGGTTTGACACGCGCCTGACCGGGCTGATGATGCGCGGCGAAAGCATGGAGGGCATCACGGTGCTCTGCGGCGGCGAAACACAGGAAATCCGCACCGACACGGTGATTCTCGCCATCGGTCACAGCGCGCGCGACACCATGCAGACGCTGTTCCGGCAAGGCGTGCGCATGGAGCAGAAGCCATTCGCCATGGGTGTGCGCATTGAGCATCCGCAAGCGCTCATCAGCCAGAGCCAATACGGCAAATGCTGGACGCACCCCGCGCTGAAGGCGGCAGACTACAAGCTCGCCGTCCATACGCCCGACGGCCGCGGAACATACACCTTCTGCATGTGTCCGGGCGGCGAGGTGATTGCGGCGGCAAGTCAGCCGGATGGTCTGTGCGTCAACGGCATGAGCTACCACGCGCGCGCGGGCGAAAATGCGAACAGTGCGCTGCTGGTGGGCGTGCGTCCGGAGGACTTTGGCGATGATCACCCGCTGGCGGGCTTCGTGTGGCAGCGGAGCATTGAGCAGGCGGCGTTCCGGCTTGGCGGCGGCGGGTACAAAGCGCCGGTGCAGCGTGTGGAGGATTTGCTGCACGACCGCGCCACGACGCGCCTTGGCGACGTGCAGCCGACCTACCGTCCGGGCGTTGTGCCGGCGGATTTGCGCGCATGCCTGCCTGATTTCATCATCGAGGACTTGAAGTTCGGCATTCGGCGGATGGATGGGCAGCTGCACGGCTTTGCGCATCCGGATGCGCTGCTGACAGGCGTGGAGACGCGCTCGTCGTCGCCGGTGCGTTTGCCCCGAAATCGGGAGACGCTGATGGCGGAGCGGGTGGATGGGCTGTACCCGGCAGGCGAAGGCGCGGGGTTCGCGGGCGGCATCGTATCCGCGGCGGTGGATGGGATTCAGACCGCAATCGCGGCGCTGCATCATCACGCGGAATAAAGCGCTTTCGCCTTTGTGAAACGCCAAGCCCGGTCAGCGACGGCAAAAATCCACATCATCCACAAAATCTACATTATATATAAGGAGGGTTTCCCATGTCCAACGTCAAAGAAAATTTCCTGCGGTATGTCCAGATTGAAACGACCTCCAGCGAGACGAGCGGCACTTGCCCGTCCACGCCGAACCAGTGGGTGCTGGCAAAAATGCTGGTGGACGAGCTGCACGCAATGGGCATCGACAACGCCCGCGTAGACGACCACTGCTATGTGTACGCGACGATTCCCGCCAAGGGCAATCATCCGGCGAAAGTCGGGCTGATTTCGCATATGGATACATCCGACGGCGTAAAGGGCCCGACGCACCCCGTCATCATCGAACACTACGACGGCAGCGCCATCACGCTCAAAAACGGCGTGGTCATCGACGGCTTCCCGTTCCTGAAGGACTTGCAGGGGCAGGAGCTGATTGTCACCAGCGGCGACAGCGTGCTGGGCGCGGATGATAAGGCGGGCGTGGCGGAAATTATGGCGCTGTGCAAGCGGCTGACCGCCCCCGATGCGCCGGAGCACTGCACGGTGTGCATCGGCTTTACGCCGGACGAAGAAATCGGCAGCGGCGCGGATCACTTCGATGTGGCAGGCTTCGGCGCGGATTACGCCTACACGGTGGATGGCGGTGCGCTGGGCGAATTGGAGTACGAGAACTTCAACGCCGCGTCGTGCGCCATCAAGGTACACGGCGTGAACATCCACCCCGGCAGCGCGAAGAACCAGATGCGCAACGCCCTGCTGATGGCCATTGAGTGGAACAGCATGCTGCCCCCGGCGGAAACGCCCGCGCACACCTGCGGCTACGAGGGCTTCTACCACCTGATGCACATGGAGGGCGACGAGGAACTGGCGACGCTGCAGTACATCATCCGCGACCACGACGCGCAGAAGTTCGATGCGCGCAAGGCGACCGTGCAGCAGATTACCGACTACCTGAACCAGAAGTGGGGCGCGGGGACGTTCGAGTGCGTCATCCGCGACAGCTATCGCAACATGCGCGAAATCATGGAGCAGCACATGGACGTGGTGGAGAAGGCGAAAGCGGCATTTGAGGCAAACGGCGTGACCCCCATCATCTCCCCCATCCGCGGCGGCACGGACGGCGCGCGCCTGTCCTACATGGGGCTGCCCTGCCCGAATCTCTCCACCGGCGGTTATAATTTCCACGGCAGAAAGGAAATGATTACCGTCGAGGCGATGGAAGCAATGGTCAATGTGCTGGAAAGCATCGTCCGCAACGCGTAAATCCGCAATTTTCAGGAGATTTTTTTCGGAAATTTGCAATTAGGCATTGACGTGCGCATCATCTTTTGCTATAATAGCTATACGGTTCGCCATCCGTCTGTCTATGTGGCTGATGTCAAGGCGAGATGAGCGAAAGGAGGGATAACAGTGTCCGAGGTACGCGTCCGTGAGAATGAATCCCTGGAGAGTGCTCTGAAGCGCTTCAAGCGTCAGTGCGCCCGCAGTGGTGTGATTCAGGAAGTTCGTAAGCGTGAGCATTACGAAAAGCCCAGCGTCAAGCGCAAGAAGAAGGCCGAAGCTGCCCGCAAGCGCAAGTATTGATGACTTTTGTCATCATTGCCCCGCGGCATTTCTCAATGGTCTGGCTGTAAGGGTTCTTTGCCCTTCGCCACGAATGTGCTGATTGTGCGCAATGGCATTCCCCTTTCGAGGTTTTTCCTCGGAAGGGGTTTTCTTTTTAATTCTGAATTCCGCATTATGAAAAATCTTTCCTCTCGCCCCTTGCATAATCGCGTGTATTTTGCTATACTATTGGCAACAGCAGGTTTCTCATGCCTTTCTATATGGTGATTCTGCACTTTACGTCCCTGCTGGCTGATTTTTTACATCATTATTCTTTTTTTGTGTGCCTTTTTTGATACCCTGATTTTACTGCGCTAAGGAGTATGTTTCTTCTATGCAATTTTGCTTGCAGTTAGCCCCACACGCGAATATCCGCTACCGTGACGCGCAGGTCAAACTTGGTCAAGCCGAGTTGACCTGTTTGCTGTGTGCGCTTTCCCTGCCCGCTGAAACGCAGGTGACAGCCATCGGCGGCGTACCATGCCTGACTTTCTCTGCGAAGGCGCTGACTCCTGAAGCCCTTGCGCTGCTTGGCACGCACAGCACACGCCTGATGCTCTTCGAGTGCGTGGATGGCGGTCTGCTGCGCCCGCTGGATTGGGAACGCACTGCCTATCTGCCCGACGACCTCTCGGAGATTTTGAAGTACAAGGGCAAAACGAGCGCCGCGTTCACCCATATGATGATGAACTGCGCCCGTGCCGCGAGTGATTTCGCCCTTGCAGAACAGCCGCTGACCGTGCTTGACCCCATGTGCGGCAAGTGCACAACCGGCTTCGTCGCCCTGCAAAACGGCATGAACGCCGTCTGCCTCGACATAGACCGCAAGGATTTGAAGGAAGCGGCGGATTATTTCAGCAATTATCTGCAATTCCACCGCCTGAAGCACCGCCTCGCGCAGAGCAGCCGCACGCTGCAAAAGACCGCCGTGCCGATTGCCGAATACACCTTCAGTGACACGAAGGAGCATTTCGCGGCGGATGATGTGCGCACGCTGATGCTGGCGGAGGGAGACAGCGGGCTTGTCGGCGACCTGCTGAAGAAGCGTCCGGCGGATTTGCTCGTCTGCGACCTTCCCTATGGCGTGCAGCACGCGCCGCAGAACGGGAAAAAGGCAGAGAGCTTCCCCAAGCTGCTGGAGCGCATCCTCCCCGCGTGGCGGCGGGCGCTCAAACGCGGCGGCGCGGCGGCGATTTCCTTCAACACGCTGACGCTGCGCAAGGATACGCTGCTGACGCTGCTGCAAAACGCAGGCTTCACGCCGCTGACCGAGCCGCCGTATGATGACTTTTCGCATTTCGTCGAGCAGGCAGTGCACCGCGACTTCATCGTCGCCCGCAATGAACAGCCGTAACGGATAATATAGATTACAGAGATTTGGGAGAGCAAGGAGGCTTTTTCAAGCTATGTCCGAATGGAAGAATCAAGATTTTAGTCAGCTGACGGTGCTGGAGCTGCGCAAGGTTGCCAAGGCCATGGGCGTGCAGCTCGGCGCGGGCATTTCCAAGGCAGGTATCGTCGAGAAACTCGACCGCGCGCGCAACGCGAAATACAGCGACATCCCCGCTGTGCCGATGGATTTCACCCCCATTCCAAAGTCTGACGACAAACAGGAATCCCCCGTGGAAAAAGCCGAGGTTCCCGCTGCCGTGAAGGATGAGAAGCCGTCGGAATCCCCTACGCCTGCCAACAAGCAGCCCGTACCAGCCGCCGCCAAACCGGAAACTGCCGCACCCGCACGGTC
>ERZ779869.3217-NODE-3217-length-12848-cov-10.985695_pt1 | contig 12848 bp, 10 predicted proteins | sample MGYA00511557_ERZ779869 | MGnify/ENA primary metagenome ERZ779869 (study PRJEB29588, sample SAMEA2154620) | human gut metagenome | biome: human gut; feature: human-associated habitat; material: faeces | place: Denmark | collected 2008/2010 ...
CACAAGTGAGTATCACAACTGTCACGTTGTTGTCCTCCTTATGGGTACCATTTTATTCTCTTTCTTTTTGGGTTATTTTATTTTCTATTATTGAAATTGAAAGCGTATTTTATTAAAATGTATTTTGTGAAAGGGGGATAGATAATGAGTAAAAGATTTAAACCGGTATTGGCATTAGTTTTAAGTTTGTTTATGTCTGTTTCTACATTATCAAATACGTATACTGTTTTTGCAGAAGAAGAGACTACTGTGCAAACAGATGAACAAACAAGTGAAGATAATTCAACAGAAGAAGGAACACAAGAAGAAGTGAGTCAAGAAGAAGTTACTACTTCTAATTCAGTTAGTGAGGAGGAACAATTAGGAGATTCTAGTATGATGGAATATTTCTTAGTTGATAATCCAACATTGACTTCTGGTTCTGCTGAAAATTTTGTTCTATCAATGAATGATGCGAATGGATATTCAGATTTCAGTATTACTGTTCAAAAGATGGATGGAACTACTTTTGATTTAGAAGCTAGTGAACAAGTTGATAAATTGGTTAAGTTCACAAAGGATTTTAGTTCTGCGGATAAAGGTGAATATAGTGTTACAACGCTTCATTATACCTATAATGGTGGAAAGTATTATTTAAACTTTAGTGATTTAGGTATGGATGTTAAGTTTGGTGTGGATCAAGAGTATTCTGGATATGATGAAACATTGCCAGATATGACACAGGATATCGTAGAAGATGATGAGTTAAATAGTGCAGTTGTTCAAGTAACGAATCTTGATGATGCATCTGAAGAAGTGGCTGAAGGTATTATGGCTTCAAATCCTGAGGCAGCGATGGCTTTGGTTGATGAAGATTCAGATATTGCGACACAAGCTAATGAGGGTGTTACTATTTGTTTAGATCCAGGTCATGGAGGAAATGATAGTGGTGCAATTGGGGTTAATAATGTGTATGAAAAGAATTTAACATTAAAAATTGCTCAATATTGTAAACAAGAATTAGAAAAGTATAATTGCCATGTTGTGATGACTCGTACAGGAGATACAAATCCGAGCCTTGAGGATCGTGCAAATTTTGCAAAATCGCAAGGCGCACAATATTTGATTAGTATTCATTTGAATTCAGCTGCAGGTGGTGGAGCAGTTGGTGCTGAAGTGTATTATCCAAATACACATTGGCGTCCAGACATTTCTCAAAATGGAAAAAATGTAGCGCAAGCTATTCAAAGCCAACTGGTATCTTTGGGACTTTATGATCGTGGTATTAAATTTAGAACAATTGATATAAATATATATCCAGATCCATTCAGATATGATGATAGTTCTGTTGCAGATTATTATGGAATTATTCGTAACGCAAAATACAATGGATTAACAGGAATGATTATTGAACATTGTTTTATTAACAATGTTTCAGATTACAATAATTATCTAAATTCAGATGCTAAGTTACAAAAATTAGGTGTTGCGGATGCGAATGGTATTGTAAGTGCCTTAGGTTTGACAAAAGCATCGGAGAATTCTGTGGTCACTTCATCTCCATCCATTTCATATCAAACACATGTACAAGATTATGGATGGCAAAGTTGGAAATCGAATGGTGAAGTATCAGGTACTGTTGGTCAATCAAAACGATTAGAAGGTATTAATATTAAGCTTTCTAATATAAATGGAAGTATTGAATACAAGACACATGTACAAGATATTGGATGGCAAGACTGGAAATCAAATGGTCAAATGTCTGGAACTTCAGGACAATCAAAACGATTAGAAGCCATTCAAATTAAATTATCTGGTGAAGCTGCAAACCAATATGATGTGTATTACCGTGTGCATGCACAAGATTATGGTTGGTTAGACTGGGCTAAGAATGGTGAATCAGCTGGTACTGAAGGGTATTCAAAGCGCTTAGAGGGTATTCAAATTGTTTTGGTTAAAAAAGGGGAAAATGCCCCTGGATCAACAAGTAGACCATTTATTTATAAAATGATTAAATACCAGACACATGTTCAAAATATAGGCTGGCAAGGCGAAAAAGCAGATGGTGAAATGAGTGGTACTACAGGACAATCTTTACGTCTAGAAGCTATCAAAATTCAATTATCAAGTTCAATTGATGGTGGAATTGTTTATAAAACACATGTACAAGACTATGGTTGGCTAAATTTTGTGACAAATGGACAAGCTAGTGGTACAACTGGTCAAGCTAAGCGCCTAGAAGCTATTCAGATGCAGTTGACTGGAAATGCGAAGAATCAATATGATTTGTACTATCGAGTTCATGCTCAGAATTTTGGCTGGTTAGGTTGGGCAAAAAATGGTGAATCAGCTGGTACTGCAGGTTATAGTTATCGTTTAGAAGGTATTCAAATTGTATTAGTACCTAAAGGTGGAAATGCGCCTGGTAGTACATCAAAACATTACTATAACAAGGGTTATGCACCTGATGATGAAAATGTATATTTGCCCATAATGGGATCTACACAGACAAGTGTAGATCAAATGGTTCGTTATTATAATGCGAATGCTTCTGGATATGACAAATTCAAATCTAAATATGATGGTAAATATGATGGTTCTTTAGCTAAAGGTGGAGCTAGTACTATCAATCAATTTGCCCAGATTGTTTATGAAGAAGCAATCGCAGAAGGTGTAAAGCCAGAGGTTGTATTTACGCAATGTATGAAAGAAACTGCATTCTTAAAATATGGTGGAGAAGTAAATCCAAACCAATATAATTTTGCAGGTATTGGAGCTACAGGTTCGGTTCATGGCGCAACTTTTGAAAATGTACGTATGGGTATCAGAGCACAAGTACAACATTTAAAAGCTTATGGATCTTTGGATAAACTTATTAAGCAGTGTGTTGATCCAAGATTTAATTTAGTATCTCGTGGTAGTGCTAAATATGTAGAATGGCTAGGAAAAAAGGAAAATCCAACTGGTTCTGGTTGGGCAACTTCAAAGAACTATGGCCATGATATAGTAAATATGATAAATGTTTTATTAAATAAATAGATTGAGTTTAGAATTAATTCTGAACTCTTTTTTATTACGTAAGCGTCAAATAGAGCCCATATTAAAAGATCTGATTTGAAATGATTAAATGTCAATGTCAATCTGATCTGTTCTATTTTACATATAGATTCTTTGGCAGCTGTTTAGAGTACGGTAATACATTATTTATGATTTCATTTGATAATCCTGTGCTGCTCAATGTATCCAATACATTTTCCAGATATTTATATGGATTTAGTTTATTCTTTTATTTGCGCTTTATATTGTTTTTCATTATAATTTTATTAGTTGATTTAATTGGATTGATAATAATGGAGGTTTCGGAATATAAGAGCTAGTTATATTCCATGTTTTTTTATGAAGAATAGAGATTATAGTTTAGATTGTATTCGAATTTTTGCGCTGTTTACAGTTGTATCAGTACATTTCTTTTTGAATAGTGGTTTTTATCAACGACCTGTAGTGGGTATAAGTATGTTAGTACAATGTATTATAAGGTCTTTTTTTATGATTTGTGTACCATTGTTTTTGTTGTTGACGGGTTATTTGATGAAGAATAAGGAATTATCTATTAAATATTATAAGGGGATAGGTAATACATTATTCGTATATGTTTTGGCAAGTATTGCCTGTGTTTTATTTAAGAATATATATTATCCAAATGAACATCATAATCTGCTTCTTTCAATACTAAATTTCACAGGTGCAAATTATGCTTGGTATATTGAAATGTATATAGGATTATTTTTTATTATACCTTTCTTGAATCTGATTTATAACAATTTAAAGAATCAAAGACAAAGAAAATTACTAATACTAACAATGTTATGTATGACATCAATTCCTTGTGTTTTAAATATATTTGTATTTGATAGTTCATCTTGGTGGTCACAACCATCTTTGATTCAAACCTATCAAAAAATAATTCCATCTTATTGGGTTTCTATGTATCCAATTACGTATTATTTTATAGGAAGTTATCTCCATGACTATGGTTTAAAGTTAAATAACATACAATGTTTAATTGTAATGATTGTTTCAACAGTTTTAGTAGGGTTGATAAGCTATTGTTGGGCTACTCCAAACAACTTTATTTGGGGAAGTTGGGCTGATTTTGGATCTTTCTTTACTGCTATAACAGCTTCATGTGTTTTCATGCTTATAAAAAGAAATATTACTTTTAACAATTTGTCAAATGAAAGAAAATTTTTTCTAAGTAAAGTAGCGAACTTAACTTTAGGTGGATATTTAGTGTCGTATATTATTGATACGATCATATATTCATTTTTCAAAAATAGAATTAATAGTGATTACTTAGGTTTAAGATACTATTTTATTATTATTCCACTTGTGTTTGTTTGTTCCGTTTTATTATCTTACTTATTAGATTTTATACAAAAAGGTACTAACAAAATTTATAGCTTGATTAAACGTGTGATCCGCAATTAGATACCAGGGTCGACTAAGAGTTGGCTTTAAGAATTATAGGATTGAAAACCCTATGAGTGTTTAAAGGATTATTAACTAGAGAGCAGAGATGTTGAATCTCTACCCTTTTATAATAGCTGATTTGAATCTGAACGATTGAAATCAATATATATAGTTAACTGTAAGCATCAAATAAGGTCCATATCAAAAAATCCGATTTGAAATGATACAATGTCATTGTCAATCGGATCTGTTCTATTTTACATATAGATTCTTTGGCAGCTGTTTATTGTACGGCAATACACTATTTATGATTTCGTTTGATAATCCTTTGGTGCTCAATGTATCCAACACATGTTCCAGATATTTATATGGATTTAGTTTATTCATTTTTGCAAATTCTATTAAACTGAAATATATAGTACTTGCTTTGGCTCCGTTTTTTGTATTTGAAAACAAGAATTTCTTTCTGGCTATTACGAATGGTGTGATTCTTTGTTCTTCTAGATTGTTGCTTAATTTGCAGCGACCGTCTTTAAAGAAATTTCTTAGATACTCTTCTTCGTGGAATATATAACTGATTGCTGATAGTTGAACGGCAGATTAACACAACGTCAATTCTTTAATGTGAGTACCCATCTGACAACCCTAGGCGTTTTCCAATACTCTAGTCGTGGCATATTGGTCCCGTCAACTTCCCACAATATTTATACATCTATACGAAAAAACATCCCGTTGTGCTGTCACAACGGGTATTCTTTATGATTTATTCAATGCTTGCTTGTACTATTTTATTGACTTTATCCATGTAGTCTTTTTCTGTTACATCAACTGCGACTGATATTTTTTTCTGTCGGCTGGTCAAACTATATCTTACATGATATTTATTATCCGAAAGTTTTTTTATACCAAGTCTTTCATATTCTCTTATTACTTTTGGTACTGTGTTCTCTTTACGGTTCTTTTTGTACATTGGCTTCAACGCTTGATATATTTCATTTCTTAGTATTAGTGCTACAAACGATATAAACACTTTGTTTTCCAACTTTTCTGTATCATGTACTCTGAATACATCGATGATTTGTCAGATATACCATGAAGCTTAAATAAAAAGAAACGCTCAATTCACTAGATTCCTGATCTGCGAATATATGCATCCATTCCACTTTTAAAGTACCTGGCATAAAAATAGACCTCCTTGTGGCTCTATTATTTCACAAAGAGATCGTTATTTTAATATGGGTCCTATTTGATGCTTACTTAGAAATAGAAATGTTTTCGTTATTGTTCATTTATATACCTCCTGGTTGAAGACAATGAACATAACGTACTAATTATAAATGGTTATATAAGATATAAAAAAAGAGAATGAATCAGGAATGAAATAATTACATTTCATAGCACACTAAATTCATTTCTCATTATTGTTTCCCAGATTGTCCCCTAAATTCGAACCCCTAGAAAATTTGGATACCCGTTTGTGACAGCACAACGTTTTTTCATATAGATTTAAAAAAATTTTAAGAAGTTGCCTCTGTAATGTTGAGACGCTTATATAACAATGATTAGCAATTGATACGTTTTGCCTTAAGTTTGTTTATATGGTAAAATGACTTAGTAAAAACATAGATGTTTTGTATTGTCGTTAATTTTAGGATTAACAATTTACATTGAAGCCTTATAAGCGATTACAAATATAGATGAAATTATTAATATTGCGTATATATATACGGATTTACATATTATATATTGAGTGTCTATTTTTTGGAAATATAGGATGGTAATATATGGGTTATTTAGAGGTATATAAGAGTTGGGTTGACGATAGATTTTTTGATGAGCATACAAGAAAAGAATTGAAATGTATAACTTCTGAAAAGGAAATAGAAGATCGGTTTTATAAAGAATTAGAATTTGGTACGGGTGGACTTCGAGGAATTATGGGTGCTGGTACAAATCGTTTAAATAAATATACTGTTGGTAAAGTAACTTTAGGTTTAGGACATTATTTAATGGAAAGCTATGGTAAAGATGTATGTATTGAACGAGGAGTCGTTATTGGTTTTGATACAAGAAATAATAGTAAAGAATATGCTAGAGTGGTAGCTGATGTTTTAACGGGATTAGGGTTAAAAGTATATCTTATAAAAGATGCCAGACCAACTCCACAGTTGAGTTTTTCAGTGCCTTATTATAAAGCTTTAGCCGGAGTTGTATTGACGGCTAGTCATAATCCTAAGGAATATAATGGATATAAGGTTTATGATGAATTTGGATGTCAATTGGTCCCAAGTCAGGCTGATCGAGTGATTCAATATGTGAATGAAGTGAAAGATTATCATTCAATAGATTTTGAAGGAAATGACACATTACTTACTTTTATTGATAATACTGAGGAATTTGTTTCAGAAGTATTTAGGCAACAGCGTATCAAAAATGAAATAATAAAAAATAATCTAAATATTGTATATACTCCATTACACGGTTCTGGTAGAATACCCGTTTCTAAAATATTAGAAATGGATGGATTCCATTGTGTTTCGTTGGTTGATGAACAGGCAAATGATGATGGGAACTTTTCTACGGTTAAATCACCGAATCCTGAAGATAAGGAAGCTTTAACTTTAGGTATCGAATTAGCTAAAGAGTTAAATGCGGATATTGTATTAGGTACAGATCCAGATTGTGACCGTGTGGGTATTGCGGTTAAAGATGCAAACAATGAATATAAATTGTTGACAGGAAATCAAATTGGTTCATTATTAATGGATTTTATTATTCGTCATACAGATTTAAGTGAGCTAGAAAAACCTGCCATTGTTAAAACAATCGTTACTTCTGAATTAGGCGCGAAAATTGCAGAGAGAAATGATATTGAAGTTTTTTCGACATTAACTGGTTTCAAATTTATTGGTGAGAAGATTACTCAGTTTGAAAAGGCAAAAGATCAAGACGATTTATCAAGAAACTTTGATTATTTGTTTGGTTATGAAGAATCGTATGGATATCTTTGTGGAACTCATGCTAGGGATAAAGATGCCGTTGTTTCTAGTATGTTGATTTGTGAGATGGCTGCGGAAGCTAAGAGTCAAAATAAGACATTAATCGATTTATTAAATGATATTTATAATGAATATGGTTACTATAAAGATGTTTTAGAGAGTTTCACATTAAAAGGAAAAGATGGTATTGAAAAAATTAATGAGATGATGAGCATTCTGAGAAAGAAGTGTCCATTTACGGATGTTGAGAAAATATCGGATTTTAATAAAACAACATTTGAAGAGCATGGTTTTGGAACATATCCAATTTCAAATGTATTGAAATATGAATTAAAAGACGGTTCATGGGTGGCTGTTAGACCTTCGGGAACAGAACCTAAAATTAAAATTTATTATAGTATTAGAGGAAATGATGAGTCGGATGCGAATGTTCGATTTGAGATGATTCAGAATTTAATTAAAACAAGAATGGGATTATAGGAAAGGGGTATATTATGCATATTATTTTACTTTCAGGAGGTAGTGGGAAACGGTTATGGCCATTATCTAATGATGTTCGTAGTAAACAATTTATAAAATTATTTAAGAATGAAAATGGAAAGTATGAATCTATGGTACAAAGAGTGTATCGTCAAATTCAAACTGTGAATACGGATATGGAAGTGACGATTGCGACAAGTAAGTCACAAGTGAGTGCGATTCGTAATCAATTAGGAAATAAGGTTTCCATTTGTTTAGAACCTTGTAGAAGAGATACATTTCCAGCAATCGCTTTAGCGGCTGCTTATCTAAAAGATGTGCAGGGATTAAGTGAAGAGGATTGTGTTGCCGTTTGTCCTGTGGATCCTTATGTAGATAATACTTATTATCAGACTGTACAGAAATTAGAGGAAATTGCAAATGAAGGACAATCAAATTTAGTTTTGATGGGAATAGAACCAACTGTTCCTAGTGAAAAGTATGGATATATTATTCCTGTGGATAAGAATGAGATTAGTCGTGTAGCTAAATTTACTGAAAAGCCAGATACAGAAACAGCTAAAGAATACATTAAACAAGGTGCATTATGGAATGCAGGTGTATTTGCGTTTAAATTGGGATATTTATTAAATAAAGCACATGAATTAATTGATTTTGTGGATTATGCGGATTTATTTAAGAAATATGACACATTAACAAAAATCAGTTTTGATTACGCAGTTGTTGAAAAAGAACCTAATATCCAAGTGCTTAGATATGCTGGGCAATGGAAAGATGTTGGTACTTGGAATATGATGGCTGAGGTTATGGCCGATAAGACAAAAGGTGACGTAATCTTAGACGATACTTGTAAAGATACAAATGTCGTAAATGAATTAAATATTCCAATTCTTTGCATGGGATGTGAAGACATGGTTGTTGCGGCTAGTGAGGATGGTATCTTAGTTTCTACAAAAGAACGTAGTGGCTATATGAAACCATATGTAGAAAAAATAGACAATCCAAGTATGTTTGCAGAGAAATCTTGGGGAACATTTACGGTAATCGATAATCAAGAAACTTCAAAAACAATTAAGATTGAAATGAAGCCAAATACTGAAATGAGTTATCATTCACACTCCTATAGAAGTGAGATATGGAATATCATTTCTGGAACTGGAAAAGTATGCATAAATGGCGAATCTAAAACTGTAAAAGCAGGGGATGTCGTACAAATACCAGTGGACGCAAGACATAGTATTAAGGCAAATGAAAAGATGGAAATCATCGAGATTCAGTTGGGTGTATTTAATACACATGATAAGTGTAAGTATTAGAGGTGGTTGAGTATGGCAAGAATTAAATTTATGAATACAGATATAGATAATCTTACAATGGCGGAAACGTTAAATGAAATCGACAAATTGATTCAGAAAAAAAATTGTTCATATGTTGTAACACCTAATGTGGATCATATTGTTCGTCTTGAAAAGGATGAAGAACTTCAAAAGGTTTATAAAAATGCTTCTTTGATTTTAACAGATGGAAAACCTCTGATTTGGATTTCAAAATGGTATAAAACTCCAATAAAAGAAAAAATATCGGGGTCCGATTTATTCCCTAGAGTGTGTCAATTAGCAGCCAACAAAAATTATACAATATATCTTTTAGGGGCTGCAGAAGGTGTTGCAGATACAGCGGCAAAAAATTTAATGAAAAAATATCCAGGATTAAACGTTGTTGGAACATATTCTCCTCCATTTGGATTTGAAAAAAATGAACAAGAAATGAATAAAATTAAAACACAAATTCAAGAGGTTCATCCAGATATATTGATTGTTGGTTTAGGTTGTCCTAAACAAGAAAAATTCATGTATTACCATTGTAAAGAATTAGGTGTGCCTATTTCATTTGGCTTAGGTGCAAGTATTGATTTTGAAGCTGGTAATATTAAAAGAGCTCCAAAATGGATGAGTAACCATGGATTAGAATGGTTATATAGATTTTCAAAAGAACCAAAAAGATTATTTAAAAGATACTTTGTGGATGATTTAAAAATAATCCAAGTGGCAAGGAAGTATAGATAAGATGCGTGATTTGGGTAAACAAAATATTTTATTTTTTACTAGAACCATGGAATTGGGTGGTACTGAAAATGTAATATTACAATTGTGTGAGACATTTAAGCCACTTGTTAATAAGATTGTTGTGTGTTCTTGTGGTGGTGTAAATGAAAAAAAATTAAAAGAATTAAATATTAAGCATTACACCATTCCTGATATTGAGAATAAAAATCCATCTTGTATTCTTACTGTTAGCAAGATGCTAAAAAAGATTATAAAAAATGAAAATATTACAGTTGTCCATACGCATCATCGTATGGCAGCTTTCTATGTTGCTTTTTTTAAAATATATAAGAAGTGCTTGTTTATCAATACAAGTCATAATACTTTTGATAATAAAGTGAAATTTACTAGATATGCCTATAATCATGCAAATTTAGTGGCTTGCGGTGAGATGGTAAAAAAAAATCTAGTGGAAACTTTTGGCTTACCAGAAAAGCAAGTAACAGTTATTCATAATGCTGTTAAACCTTTTGTTGATCAAATAAAAGTGGATCCATTTATTAAACAATTGCATGATGAAGGCTTTTATGTAGTAGGAAATATTGGTAGACTTTCTGAACAAAAAGGGATGGAATATTTTATTAATGCGATTCCTACCGTTAAACTTTGTATGAGCAACGTGAAATTTGTGATTGTTGGAACTGGTGAAGATGAAAAGAAACTAAAGGATTTAGTTAGAGAATTGGATTTGAAGGATGATTGTTACTTTCTAGGATATCGATCAGATGTTCAAAACTTAATATCACAATTGGATTTAGTTGTATTAAGTTCCTTGTGGGAAGGTTTGCCATTAACGCCAATTGAGGCTTTTTCAGTTGGAAGAACGGTAGTTGCGACAGCTGTTGATGGAACGGTTGAAATTGTCAAAGATGGTATCAATGGATATTTAGTTTCTCCAAAGAATAGTTTGGAAATTGCTGAAAAAGTGATTGAAGTTTTGCAAAATAAAGAACTTAGAAATAGTTTTGAAAAAGAAGCTTTACAAACTTATGAAGATGATTTTTCATTTAATCAATTAAAAAACTCTTATAAAAGCTATTATGAAAGTAGGTTAGTATGAAAGAAGTAACTATGCATAAGAAAAGTCTAGGAAATAACATGTCTAAGCCAGTGAAATGTATTTATTATAGTTTGGTGTTATTTGGTAATGCCATCTGGAATAAATTACCAAGTAGACATTTACGTAAATGGTTTTATCAAATGTTAGGTGCAAAAATTGGTAAAGATTGTTTTCCAAGTCGAAGAGTAGAGATATTATTACCTATGGGCTTAGAGCTTGGAGAAAGAGTTGCAGTCGGATGGTTTGCAGAATTAGATGCTAGAGCCGGTATCAAAATTGGTAACGATACTAATGTTTCTAGTCATGTAAAATTGATTACTGGATCGCATGATGTGGATGATAAAGAATATACGGCTGATTTTAAACCGATTGAAATTGGGCATCATTGTTGGATAGGAACAGGTGCTATTGTTTTACAAGGTGTAAAAATTGGAGATGGAGCTGTTGTAGCTGCGGGTGCAGTAGTTACAAAGGATATCCCAGCCAATGAAGTGTGGGGTGGGGTTCCTGCAAAAAAAATTAAAGATAGAGAGTGTAATTTGACTTACAAATTGGGTGCATTGCCTTTATTACACTAAAAGGGAGGTAAAGAATGATTCCAAAAGTGATACATTATTGTTGGTTTGGTAACAATCCGTTACCTAATGATGTGAAAAAATGTATAAAATCATGGAAGAAGTATTGTCCGGATTATGATATAAAAAGATGGGATGAACATAATTTTGATGTTTATCAAAATGAGTTTATTAAAAGCGCTTATGATGCAAAAGCATGGGCGTTTGTATCTGATTATGCACGATTAAAAATTATATATGATGAAGGTGGCATTTATTTGGATACGGATGTAGAATTACAAAAGAATTTAGATGGATTAAGAAAAAATGATGGTTTTTTTGCTATACAACAAGAAGGACATTATTGTGCGACCGGATTAGGCTTTGGAGCAAAAAAAGAAAATGAAATCGTTAAATCTATGCTAGAGATGTATAATGATTTAATTTATAGCGAAGAAAATAAGTATACTATTGTGTGTCCATATCTTAATACTAAGGCATTAGAAAAATATGGATATACTTATTCAGATGATGTAAAAGTAATCCATAATAATTTAGTTTTGCCTCCTAAATTTATGGATCCAATTGCCCCAGGTAAAAATAAAAAAAATTTATTTTGCGATGATACGGTATCTATACATCATTATAGTGCATCTTGGATGGATGCTAAAACTGTTAGAAGACGTAAAATTATGAGAATTATAGGACAAGAAAAGATTAACAAATTAAAGGAAATAATAAAAAAATGAAAAATCAACTATATTTATCTTTAAAAAAAGTTAACAATAATTCTTGCTTTGGTTTAATATTTATTGTTTTAATTAATATATTCTATGCTTCAAATGGATGGGCATATCATGGAACGATATTGAATGGTCTAATTATGTTTGCTTTTTTATTTGGATTTATGGATATTCTAATGCATTATGAATTGTTATATAAGATTTTTTTGAAGCATAGAAATCTAACTGTATTATTTAGTATTTTAATATTTACGACTTTAATTAAATTTATACTAAATCAAGATACGCGGTTGATAGTATCGGTGATGGCTATATTAATTGCTATATATATACCACTATATAAAATTTTTCACATAACATTTTTTACTCAAGTTATAACGTTTAGTATTTGTTATTTTTTTGGTGGTTATACACACTTAAATTATATTTCTGTACATTTTGGAATGATCATGCTTATA
>ERZ779869.3218-NODE-3218-length-12847-cov-2.498046_pt1 | contig 12847 bp, 10 predicted proteins | sample MGYA00511557_ERZ779869 | MGnify/ENA primary metagenome ERZ779869 (study PRJEB29588, sample SAMEA2154620) | human gut metagenome | biome: human gut; feature: human-associated habitat; material: faeces | place: Denmark | collected 2008/2010 ...
ACTTGAGGCTCTAAGGCTCTTTGCTGAAAAAGAGATTTCCGGAGCACCTGTGCTCGACAATAACGGTAACCTTTGCGGATTCGTCAGCGATGGCGATATCATCGGCACCTTGGCGCACCAAGACACCACTTTCACAAGTTTCTATTCCTACACCATCGATTCAAATGAACAAGGGTTTGAAGAAAAAGCCAGCGCCCTTATCGGCATGAAAGTCGGCACAATTGCAACCAAAAACGTCCTTACTGTTGACTTGCAAGACGACATGAGAACCGTATGCGCAACGCTTGCCCAACATCATCTTAAGAAAGCTCCGGTTATGGACAAAGGTAAGATGATTGGCATCGTCAGCAGAACAGATATCACCCGCTACACCGTTGGCCTCTACGCCAAAGCGAATTAGCCCACGCACAGATTCGAGGAAAACAAATGGGGTTCCGATTACCTTCGGAACCCCATTTAAGTACTGTCGGGAAGCTAACAAATCTGCGAGCTTGACTTCGTAACCCATTCAACTCCCGCATGCTTGCGGACGGCAAGAAGCACCTTCCGCGCAATTAGGTACATAACGATTTCATACAGCGTTTTAAATAGGATCTGGGATCCGATCATCACCAAAATCACCTCAGGAGCGTATACACCAACAAAAGCAACTGAATGGAATTCGCACGAATCGACAGTTTCACCTGCAACAGTGAAAACCACACAGCGAAAAACCAGCTATTTATCAAAGTGCCTCTTCAGTCCAGCCATCAAATACGAATTCAGCAAACTGCCCAACACATATGAGGCAAATGTGCCTAGAAGAATGCGCCACGAACCACCAAGAATCAATGCAAATGCATCCGCCATTTCAGGCTGAATACCGGGAACAATAATTGCCAAATGGCACGCGATAGCCGCAACGGTAATAGCATTAAATCCAACAACAATAGTGCGACGCATAGCAAGAAAGCCGTACACATCAGATAGCACGTCGTTGATGATATACACGATCGGGAACGTCAGAATGGAAGCAGGAAGCGCAAACATTCCCAGATCAAGTGTTTTGGTGGCGAGCACATTAGAGGTGATCAATGCACAGCAAAATGCAACGGTAAGACCACTGTAAATGCCAAGTTTCACCATAGGGAATTGGAGTTCGGCCTCGCCCCGTCCAAGAGCTTTGCCTTCGAATGCTGCGCGCTATCAAGATTTTGCCAGGAGCAACCTTTCGCGTTTTCGATAGAGGTGCCAAGGAGTTTCCCACATAACCGCAAGCCTTCGGTACTATAGTTCAGCTAAACGGAAAGGAACCACTATGACAGGCACCGAACTGCATAATATCGCAGCCGCTTCGCAGAACACCGAGAACTCGGCCGATGCCGTGTTCCAAGAAGAACAAAACCACCTCACCTCGACGTAGGAAGCAATCGAGAAAATCGAGCGAAACGTCCTCGAAAACATGCGCAAAACCGCGCAAGAGGCAGAGGAAGACAAGCGTAACATGGCTGATGAGCTTGCCTCGAATTTCGCAAGCGACGGCGAGAAGCAGGAAACCTATATAGAATACGCAAATATGAACAGCGTCATCGATTCGTACAACGCGCAGCAGGAAGTAACCGCCGACAAATTGGCGCGCTGCCGCCTGCTTTTGCGCCAGCCGTACTTCGCGAAAGTCGCGCTGCAATTCAAGCCCGGCCAGCCGCCCAAGGAGCTCTACATCGGCGCCGCCGGCATTTCCGACGACAACTACAAGCGTCTCGTCGTTGACTGGCGAAGCCCTGTAGCCGAAACCTATTACAACCAGAGCAACGGGGCCACGAGCTACGTGGCAAACGGGCGAACCATTCATGTTGACCTCGCGTGCCGACGCCAGTTCGACATCGAAGCCGACACGCTCCACGCCTACTTCGACACCACCGTCGCCATTCAGGACGCGCTTCTGCTCGAATCGCTTTCGCATCAGCGCACCGCGCAAATGAAGGCCATTACCGCCACCATTCAGCGCGAGCAAAATGAAGTCGTGCGCCACGAAGACGTTCCCGCGCTTTTGGTGGCAGGCATTGCGGGCAGCGGCAAGACGAGCGTGCTTCTGCAGCGCATCGCATACCTGTTCTACCAAAATCGCAACGAGCTCGACCCGAGCGAAGTGTTCCTTATTACGCCGAACCCAATTTTCCGCACGTATATCGAAAACGTGCTGCCCGACATGGGAGAACGCAATCCCGAAACACTCACGTGGGCGGAATTCGCGAGCCGCGTAATGCCGCTTGACAAGGCCGCCGAGAAGAAGAGCGTGCCCGTTGGCGCCTTATGGCGCATTGACGAAGCGATCGCGAACCTCGAATTCGAAGACGACGACTTCCGCGAGCTGCACCACGGCAACGTGAAACTTCTGGGCATCAACCAGATTCGCAAGGTGAATGCGAAATACCGCAACGTTCCCGCCGGTCCGCACCGCGCCACGCTCATGCGCGAAGACTTGGAAAACGCCCTTGAGGCGCGCGTGAAGCAGCTCGCGTCGGGCTCTGCCGTGCTTGAAGAGCTCGAGGGCATGACGCTCAACGAGCAGCTTTCCCAGTTCGGCGAACCCTATGCGCCCGTCGACGAAAAGGAGGCGCGCGATTTCGCGCTGCGCCTTCTGCAAGACCGCTACCAGGGAGCATTCCGCGCAGTGCGAGACGACGCGTGGTTGCGCATCGATCGCATTGGCATGCGCCTTTTGGGCGAAAAGAGCCTCTCGGCGCTGGAATGGCTCTATTTGAAGATGGCCATCACCGGCCTGGGCGACGCTTATGCGAAATACGTGATGATCGACGAGGTGCAAGATTATTCGGCAGCTCAGCTCGCCGTGCTCGCGCGTTTCTTCCGTCGCGCGCATTTCATGCTCCTTGGCGACGAAAACCAGGCAATCAACCCCAACACGGCGTCGTTTGCCGAGGTGCGCGAAGTATTCACGCGTCTGCGCGGCGGCATTTCAACCTGCAGCCTGCTTACGAGCTACCGCTCCTCGCCTGAAATCACCGAGATTTTCGCAGGTCTTTTGCCTGCCGAGCAGCGCGCGAAAATCTCGTCGGTGCAACGCGCAAGCGAACCCGTGCGCGTCGATTGCTACGGCAACGACGACGAATACGCCGCCGCATTGCGCGAAGCCGTTGCGCACGCGAAGGAAAACGACGGCCTTACGGCCATCGTGGTGCCATGGAAGCACGAGGCCAAGCGCCTGCGCGCGTTCTTGGGCGATGCCGCCGATGGCTTGGTCGATATGGAAACGGCAGCCGAGCTGCCCACGAACGGCGCCATGATTATCACGCTGCAACTGGCAAAAGGCCTGGAATTCGACCACGTGATCGTACCCGACGCGAGCGCACGCGTATTCCCCGCCGATGACCGCGTGGCGAAAAACCGCCTGTATACCACCGTTTCACGCGCGACTCGCTCGGTTCAGATTCTGTGCCGCGGAGAGCTTACGCCGTTGCTAAAGAAGTAGGTTACCTGTTCGGGAAGGCCCGGATGGGAGGCGCGACGAGACCACAGCTCGCTACCGCTGCGCGTAGGTTCGACCTATTCGGGAGGGCCCGGATGGGAGGCTCTCCAAGGCCACGGTTCGCTACCGCTGCGCTCCTTCGGAGCTACGCTATGCGCTCACCTGGCTGCGCTTAATTTTGAAATTAAAAGCACATTTGAGCGCAGACGGCGTTGGAGAGCCTCTCATCCGGGTCCTCCCTGTATTTTCTGCGGGAGCCGAAGCTAAAGCCGGCAGTCTTGGCGCGCCTTAACCTGTTAAATGCTCCGAGCATTTAACAGGCTGCTAGCTTGCTAGCTAAGTAGGTTGCTAGCAAGCACCTTCGACCAGGCGATACCCGATTCCCCATACCGTTTCGATTATGCGAGGGTCACTCGGGTCGTCTTCAATTTTGTTGCGAAGTTTCTTTATGAACACCGTAATGCTTTGCGTTTCACCGACGAATTCGGCACCCCAAGCGTCTTCGATGAGCTGCTCTTTCGAAAGCACAGTATCGGGCATGCGGGCAAGCGCAAGCAAGATTTTAAATTCCTTCGGCGTGAGCTTAATTGAGATTCCCTCTTTTGTGACCTGGTGTTTTGCGGTATCTATAACAAATCTGCCAAGTATAAGCGTTTTTGGCTCCGGCTTAGCAAGCGCAATATCCATATGAGCGCGGCGCAGGTGCGCCTCGATATGCATGAGCAGCTCACGAGGGTCGAAGGGCTTGGTCATATAGTCGTCCCCACCAGCGGCGAACCCAATGCCCTTGTCAACGATATCGCCTTTTGCGGAAAGAAAAATCACTGGAACCGTTACGCCCCGGGTGCGCAATTCGCGACACGTAGCGAACCCATCCATCCGCGGCATCATGACGTCGAGAATCACGAGGTCGAACGATGCGTTCTCGAATGCCTCAAGAGCATCGGTACCGTCTTCGACACAGACGCATTCATGACCCTCATCCTCAAGCAATCCGCTTATAAGCTTCTGGATGCTCACCTCATCATCAGCAAGCAGAATCTTCATCGAAATCTTCCTCCTCATCCGGCAAGGGAACATAGGGGATGCGCACACAGAACGTGCTGCCGACCTTTCGTTGCGATTCGACGGTCGCTACGCCGCCATGTAACTCCGTAAGCTCCTTCACAACGGCAAGGCCCAAACCCGTGCCACGATAACGACGGTTAGGTGATTGACCAGCTTGTTTATACAACTCGAAAATATCTGAAATATCGCTTTCGTCAATACCCATTCCATCGTCTGCAACCGTGACGCAAATAGTGCCATGCGGGGCGGAAGAACAGGGGAGGGGAACTTCCCAATCGTGACGCACAGAGTCCAATCCCACCTTGGAATCAGAACGTGCGATGACGTTGCTGCCATCGCCGTACGCAAGCTCGCCTTCGTCCCCTGCGGCCGCCCCATCATCGTACGCTCGAGGGTCGAGCGGCGCCATAAACGTCGCGCGAACATCCACGCGACCACCTCGATGGGTGTACTTAATGGCGTTGTCGGCGAGGTTTTCGATCACGCGGCGCAGCTTTTCCCAGTCAGCCATAGATATCGGCACGTTCGCATCGGCCTTCGCGGAAAGCGCAATATCCTTATTGGCGGCAATTGGATCGAGCGTCTTTTTAATAAATCCAAGCAGGTCAACAAAGTCTACTGGCTCGACGAGCAACTCGTTGCGGTTGGCTTCGGCTTTCGAGATGGTGAGAATGTTGTTCACCAAATTAAGAAGCAGCGTTCCATTTGCCTCGATATCGGCAATGGATTCGTGCGTTTTTTCATCGAGGTTCGGATTCTCGAGCAGCAAACGCGCGAAGGCGAGAATCGACGTGAGCGGCGTGCGCAGTTCATGACTCACGATGGCGAAAACTCGCTTTTATAGGCCGATTCCTCATGCAGTTTATCAAGTGCCTTTTTCAGTTCATGCTGCTGGTACATGAGCATATCGTTGAGCACACGCGTTTCTTCGGTTTGTTTCTTCACTTCGCTATTCAAGTCGGTGCACAAACGCTCAAGGTGGCGCGCCATGGAATCGAAATCGCGCGTGAACTCGGAAAGCTCGTCTTCGCCTCCAACACGCGGCGACGTGTCAAGCTTATAGTCGAAATTTCCCGCTTCAATATCATGCGCCGCCCGCGAGAGGCTCTCGATGGGGCGCAGCAGCAAACGATTCGCCGCAAGAAAAATGCCAAGACCCGCAACTGCAACCATAATGAGCACCATGAGAGCCTGCTGCGTGACAGATGTCGCAATACCTTCTTCGTAGATGCTCATAGGCTCGGTAATGGACATGGCGCCGCCGATGTCGCCTACCTTCATGCCCTCTTTCGGGTAGCCATACTGATCGATTTCTCCAGCCGGATCGCCGTGGCACTCGAGGCACGACTCGGTCACATACAGCGGTTCGGTATAGCGGAACACGCGCTGACCCGTTTCTTCGTCGGTTCGAACGCCGCTATATGAAGCAAGGCCAGGATTGGAACGAAACGCATCAAAGGCCTCCTGCTCAAAAGCGTCGGGCGCATTCGCTTTCTGCCTGGGGGCTTCCCCTGTGAAACGAATAATGTAGTCGGTATTGCTCGTGAATAATGTGCTCACCGATTTCGCGGCGACCACGCATACGAGCGTTTTCGTGCGGAAATTGCCGTTCTCATCTCGATTGATGACATCTTGATTCATGTCAATGAAGTCCCACATGGCGCGCATCTCGGAAGCAAGTACCTCAGCTTTTTCGCGAGCTTCGTTTTCAGCCTGCGTGCGTTGGAGACTGTAATTCCACAACGCATCGGCGCCCATGAGCACAGCAATCAGAACGATTACGATTATCGCCATTTTACTGCGCAGGCCGCGATGGCGAGATGGGGCCTTTGCCTTTTTGGGTGCAAGCTCCCAAAACTTCGCCCTGGCTTGCTTTCCGCTCGTTCGCTCGTTCAGTCTGTCGGACATTAATCCCCCTTGCGCCAAACGCGAACCCCCATTCGCCAGCTGGCAAACATAGTCTTCATGCCTAGTATCCCTGAATAATAGAGCGATTTTACGATTGGTCCAATGTTAATAATTTCTTAAGAATTAGAGCAATTTCTTAATGAAATATTACAGCCCGTTCAATTGAGTTAACCAGAGCTAATGGTGAAAATATGAAGCATCCTTTCAAATCTTTAAGGAAAAGGGGAAAAGATATGAAAGAACATGCGGAAACTACCATGCCCGCTCTGTCTCGCAGGGCGTTCGTGGGAACTGCTGCCGTCACCGCTGGCGCAGTTGCTGCAACGAGTCTTGTCGGATGCGGAAGCACAGGGGACAAAAAGGCCGACAAACAGGAAGAAGCCGCAGCCGATCCATACGAGGGCGCGCAAATTTTCTATTCAACCTGTCCGCCGGAGTGCCAGCACCACAACCTGAAGGCATATGTCATCGACGGCAAAATCGCCAAAGTCGAATCTTCCGAACTCAACGATTGCGCGGCTTGCGCCCGAGGCATAGCTCGCGGATTCATGACGAAAGACCCCGACCGTCTTACTAAGCCCTTGCTGCGAACTGGCGACAAGGGATCCGGCGAATTCAAAGAAATCGAATGGTCCGAAGCCTTCGATTTGATTCAGGAGAAATTCCAGGATGCAATCGACACCGACGGCGTTCATTCTATTTGCTATGTAACCGGATCGGGCAACTTCGGCGCAATGCACGGCCCCATCGCGTCGGCGTTCTTCGCTCACCTGGGCGGAGCCTCGACGACCGTTGGCTCACTGTGCTGCGCAGGAACTAGTGCCGCTGAAGTGCCTATTTACGGACAGCGCTTCCTTGACACGCGCAACCAAATCGAGAAGAGCAATTACGTTATCGCCTGGGGCAACAATCCCGCTATCTCCAAACAGGGCTATTTCCAGCGCTTCGAGAAAATGATGGAAAACGGCGGCAAGTTCGTCGCAATTGACCCCATTTGCACTGAATCTGCCGCCAAAGCGTCCGAGTGGATTCAACCTTGGCCCGGCACCGATGCCGCGCTCGCCCTTGCGATGATCAAAATCGTCATCGACGAAGACCTGTTTGACAAGGAATTCACCCTTGCCCACACCTGCGCGCCATGCCTCGTCGACAAGACGACCGGCGAACCCGTTTTGCAGGATAAAGACGACCCGACTTCTTTCGTTGTTTTCGATACCAAGAGCAACGAAATCGTGCGCCACGACAAAGAGGGCATCGAAGCAGCGCTGAAGCTCGACGGAACTTCTGCCGCCGATGCATATAACACCGAATTTGAGCTCATTTACGCCGAAGCGGAGAAATGGGATTCCGCTGCTGCCGAAGCAGAATGCGGCGTTCCGGCAGCCGACATTGAACGCATCGCCCGCGAATATGCACAGGCCGATAAAGCAATGATCATTCAAAACATGGGCGGCTTCATGCGCACGGAAAACGGCACGAACGCCGTCGGCACTCAGCTGTACCTTGCAGCCCTGTGCGGCCACGTTGGCCACGAAGGCGACGGCATCAGCGACGCAGGTGGCGTCAACGAGGTCAAGACCGGATCCCCCATCGAGGTTCCGAAGGTCGAAGATCCCGCGCCGAGCATTCCGCGCTTCAAGTTTGGCGAGGCCATCCTGAGCGAAAATCCGCTCAAGGTGAACGTTCTGTACTCCATGACGGGCAACCCGATGACGCAGTGGCCGAACACCAATATGGTGAAGAAAGCTCTGGAAAAGATTCCGTTCGTCATTACCGCCGATCAATACCTCACTTCTACCGCCCTCTACTCCGACCTCGTTCTTCCTGTAACGGGAGTGTTCGAGACCGAGGGCGTCTTGGCCAACCATCGCAGCCATTGGATTCAGCTGTGCGAAAAAGCCGTTGACGGACCCGGCGAATCGAAGAGCGACTTCGAAATCTTCTCCGAACTTGCTACGCGCTTCGGATTCGGCGATGCTTTCAGCAAGCCCATGGACGAAATGATTTCAAACGTTCTCGAACCCACTGGCGTTACGCTCGACGAGCTTAAAGAAAAGCATGCCGTATGCGTGGTCGACGACAATTACATCCCGTTCAAGGACGGCGAATTCAAGACCAAGTCCAAGAAAGCTGAATTCTGGGTTGCGGCCTGGAAGAAGGATGGATTCAATCCCATTGCAACCTACGCTCGCGCCGAAGAAGACGCACGCAACGGGGACGAACTCGCCCAGAAGTACCCGCTCTTTAGCGTACAGCGCAAAACCTATCGCAGTGTGCACTCCACCTTCAACAATCTTGAATGGATGAACGAGGTCTGCGATCAGGCGCCGGTTATTCTCATTAACACCGCAGACGCCGAAGCACGTGGCATCAAAGACGGAGATAAGGTTGTCGTATTCAACGATCGCGGCGAACACCATGGCATCGCAGAGGTTGGCGAGCGCATCAAGCAGGGCGTTGTCGGCCTTCAGAATGGCTGGGGGGAGCAGCAGGGCGGCTCAAGCAGCTATGTAACGAATGACAAATGGAAGACCCTTGGCGGTACCCATTGCTGCAACCAGACCCTTATCGAAGTTAAAAAGGAGGCGTAGTCATGGCTCTCGGTTTCTGGATGAACAACAAGAACTGCTACGGCTGCAAAACGTGCTCCATTGCGTGCAAGAGCGAGAAACAGCTGAACGAAGGCGTCTTGCTCCGCAAGGTATCGTGCATTCGCCAAGATAGCCCCGTCAACGTTTCCTTCCTCTCGATGTCGTGCAACCACTGCGAGGACCCCGCATGCGTAAAGGCGTGCCCCGTTGAGGCTTACACCAAGCTCGACAATGGAATCGTCAAACAGGATCACGACAAGTGCATCGGCTGCAAAATGTGCATCGAGGCTTGCCCTTACAACGCTCCGTGCTACGACGAAGAGGAGAGCAAGACCTACAAGTGCGACATGTGCTATGACCGTCAACAGCGCGGCGAGCTGCCTGCATGCGTCGCTGCTTGCCCCGGCGCAAACATCGCCGTTGGGGAGATGGAAGACCTGCAAAAGAACCACCAAGCCGATATCGTTTCCGACGAGAACTCGGGGACGAAGCCGAACTTCGTTATCACGGTTGACCCGAAGCTCAACAAGGAGCCGGACGACTCTGCCATGGAGCAGCGCGACGTCGAAGTTGACGTGAACACGGCAGCGGCCGACGCGGCAAAGAAATAATCTTCTCTCAGGCGCAATCCCTCCCACGCGCCATGCAGGGGCCCAGGTTGACTGGGCCCCTGTTGTATTGATGCACTCCTCTACTAATTCTCGGCGAAATGGGTCAATCATCTGGAAACAATCAAGTTTACGCTAGCGCCAAGCCCTCATGCCTTAGCGGCATTTATGCGCCCCTACGCCCCTCATCTGTGATGTCTCTTCGTATTCCCCAATTAAAAGGAAGCGGAATATTCCATTATTCTGCGTGCGGTATCGCAACTCACTTTCGATACGTCCCCTTTCCCAAGGTAGGCGTACACGTTTCCAGGGTTTAAATCAAGGTCTTTGCATATGCGATATGTAGTTAGGCCCTTTTGTCGCATTGCTTCACATATCTTGTCTCGCATTAATGCGTTAATCCTTCGAGTGCGAGCTGGCTCATTCTTTTTCGCTTGGTAAGCATTCCAAACCTTCTTATAGCGCTCAGGGGCATCGTCGGATTGCAGCCAGGCCTCAACGTTGCCGCACAAGGCCAGCGACAGAGAGACCCTCGTGTAATCTGGATGCAGCCAAGTGCCCATCGTGAACGATACGAGATAGTCTGCCTTTCCTTGAAGCGCCGCAAAAACCATTAACGCTTCCGCCGCTGCAGGCTGGTCGCAAACAACGGCCTTGCACAGTTTCCGAAGATTATCCGTTTGCTGTCCAGTCAATTCTCGACAATATCCGCGGAGAAAACCTTTGAATGTAAGATTCATTGTTGCCCCCACTTTTCCTTAAACTGCTCAGACGGCACACAAGCTCGACTGCTTACATCACACTTCTATAATTATTCCTGTTGATTAATAGCATTATTCTAGTACGGTTTTAAAAAATCTTGCAAGGATTCCTCCACCTGAATCGTTTCCTTATTGAAAGCTCAAAACGACAGGAGGACGCCATGACATACACCACTTCCCAAAACATCAAAACCGGCACGACTTATACGGCGGCAGCGCTTTTCGCAACGCTAATTCTTTTTGCAGGAATCGCAGCGCTCGCCATGCACCCAGCGGAGGCGTTAGCGAAGCCCCTCTGTACCGGAAATGGGCCCTGCTACGCAAGCTCGCGGTGAATCCTTTCGATCTCGTCTATACCTACGATGCCGAACGCGATATCGTTTTCATTGAAGCGACAATTCACCAACGCACCGCCTGGTAGCCGAGACCCTCATACTTATCGAACATACGTCCGATGTTTTTGCTGTGTCATCGTCTCGGCACGCACGCGGCATGTGGTAAAGTCAGCGTTTGAACAATCTGGCCAGCAATGCCTGGCCTAGCAGCAACCCGCCACCAACGCCGCGTTTGCGAAGCAGCGAGGCCCAGGCGGGAAGCGCGTCGGCGCCCGAAAGGGTAGCGAGCCGCGCGAAGGAACACTACCATCGAAAGAGCGAGAATGGCAAACACCACGGCCAATTACGGCAACGACAGCATTCGCCAGCTGAAAGACGAGGAGCGCGTACGCTTGCGCCCCGCCGTCATTTTCGGCTCCGATGGCCTGGACGGCTGCGCTCATGCCGCCTTCGAGATTCTGTCCAACTCGGTTGACGAAGCCCGCCAAGGCTATGGCGACCTCATCACGCTTACCGCCTTCGCCGACGGCTCCATCCAGGTTGAAGACAACGGCCGCGGCTGCCCGCTCGACTGGAATCCCACCGAAAAGCGCTTCAACTGGGAGCTCGTCTTCTGCGAGCTGTACGCAGGCGGCAAATACAACAACAACCAAGGCGGCGACTACGACTTCTCACTCGGCACCAACGGCCTGGGCTCGTGCGCCACGCAGTACGCCTCTGAATATATGGACGTCAACGTCTGGCGAGACGGCAACAAATACTCCCTGCATTTCAAGAAGGGCAAAGTCGTCGGCGCCAAGAAGAAGGCACTCCAAGTCGAGCCTTCTGATGAAAACCGCACCGGAACCACCATCAAATGGCGCCCCGACCTCGAGGTTTTCACGTCCATCGACATTCCTGCCGACTGGTATCGCGAAACCATGCGTCGCCAGGCAGTCGTCAACGCCAACGTCACCTTCCGCCTGCGCCTCGAGGGCCCCGAAGGCTTCACCGAGGAAGACTTCTGCTACCCCAAGGGCATAGAAGACTATGTGCTGGAAAAGGTCGGCGCCGATTATTTGACCGAGCCGTTCTTCATTCAGGCTGACCGCCGTGGCCGCGACCGCGACGACTTGCCCGATTACAACGTCAAGATCACCGCGTGTTTGTGCTTCTCACGCACCTTCCAAATGCAGGAGTACTACCACAATTCGTCGTGGCTCGAAAACGGCGGCTCACCCGAAAAGGCTGCGCGCAGCGCTCTGACCAGCGCTCTTGACGCATACATCAAGTCGCAGGACAAATACACCAAAAACGAGACCGCCATCAAATGGCAAGACGTGCAAGACTGTCTCGTGCTTGTGACCAACTGCTTCTCGACGCAAACGTCCTACGAAAATCAAACGAAGAAGGCCATCAACAACCGCTTCATCCAGCAGGCCATGACGGCGTTTTTCAAGGAACGCCTGGGCACGTACCTGATCGAGAACAAAGAGTCTGCCGACAAGATCATGGAGCAGGTGCTCATCAACAAGCGCTCGCGCGAGAATGCCGAGAAGACGCGTCAGAGCATCAAGACCAACCTGCAGCAGAAGACCGACATGGCCAACCGCGTGCAGAAGTTCATCGACTGCCGCTCGAAGGACAAGACCCGCCGCGAGATCTACATCGTGGAGGGCGACTCGGCAGCAGGCGCCATTCGCACCTCGCGCGATGCCGAGTTCCAAGGCGTTATGCCCGTCCGCGGTAAGATCCTCAACTGCCTGAAGGAAGACTATCCGCGCATCTTTAAGTCCGACATCATCATGGACCTCATGCGCGTGCTGGGCTGCGGCGTGGAGATCAAGGACAAGCGCATCAAAAACCTTGGTGCCTTTGACCTGGACAACCTCAACTGGAACAAGGTCATCATCTGTACGGACGCCGACGTCGACGGTTATCACATCCGCACGCTCGTGCTCACCATGCTCTACCGCCTGGTGCCCACGCTTATCGACGAAGGTTACGTGTATATCGCCGAATCGCCGCTCTACGAGATCAACTGCAAAGAGAAGACCTACTTTGCCTACACCGAGCTCGAGAAGAACGGCATCCTCAAGGAGATCGGCGACCAGAAGTGTTCCATCAACCG
>ERZ779869.3220-NODE-3220-length-12843-cov-2.664842_pt1 | contig 12843 bp, 8 predicted proteins | sample MGYA00511557_ERZ779869 | MGnify/ENA primary metagenome ERZ779869 (study PRJEB29588, sample SAMEA2154620) | human gut metagenome | biome: human gut; feature: human-associated habitat; material: faeces | place: Denmark | collected 2008/2010 ...
CAACAACCGGATTATAATCTTCCTTTATAATCCATGGTTTTACAACCGGAAGTGCTAAAGTTGGTTCCTCAACACTCTGTAACCAGGAAATGTTGCTGTTCTCTTTTTCACAGTCATATAAAATCGTAAATTTTTTATAATCAGCAAGCCCAATCAAACCGCGTTCAAAAGTAATGATTTTTTCCTCCGGTAAATCGACTTCCCCAAAAAATTTTGTTTTTACTAACATCCCAATTCCTCCTTAATTAAATAAAGTTAAGCAGTGACTGACCGAGTATCTTCGATGTCGCATTCAAAGTCGCCTGATACAAAAGGTCCGCCTCCGAGAAGTTTACATAAGCCTCTCCCAAATCTGCATCTTCATTATCGGATTTTGCTTCTTTTGTATCATTCTGCTGCTGTTCCAGTTTCGATTTTGTCATACTCATACGGTTATAACGGGAACCATGGTCAGCAAGTGCCACATTCAATTCATCTTTTGCTGACTGGCAGGTCGTAATCGCAGAGCCCAGCGTTTTTCCAAGCACCGTCTTCTGAAGCTGAATCTCTGTCTCAATCTGGCTCTTTAACTCATTGAGATTGGCCAATGTTGTTTTATCATTTTCATCACAGTCATTAATCCGCTTCTCCACAGACTTCAGATTGGCTTCCATCACATCCAAGTCATTACAGATATTTGTAATATCAGAAATCGTTCTGCCAACTGCCAAATTAATGGAATCACAGCCTTCTGTATTAACAACCAAAGTCTGACTAAAATTAATCTGGTACATCATATTCTGAGTACCTGCTGTGCGGTAATTCGATACCTCTCCGGTTGTATTATCCACTGCCGTACAGTTAAAATAATGTTCCGGACGCACATCTTTTGCAGCAAATTCTGTTTTCTTGTAATCAACGCTCAAATCTTTTCCGGCACGAATACTGTCATAAACATCGTCACCAAATACAAGCTCACCGGTTTCCGGAACAAAATACACCTCATCAGCTCCCGGGTGCAGATGCTCATTATACTTTGTATCCGCTGCTACACTCTTCGTAATTGCAGTAACTGTCTGCTGTGTTCCGGTCGAGTCCGTATAAGTAAGTTTTACTGTTTGGTTATCATCTAATTTATGATAAAAGTGCACGGTGCGTCGTTGCAAACTCGGATGCCTGATTGGCATAATCCGCCGCACTGCTTCCCGCATTGTAAGACGCCTCTCCATATACATACTGATATTTATTAATGGTATTAATATCTATATTCTCTGTAATCGTATAAGTAGTCCCCGTCTCCTCTTTATCAAAAAGCATCGGCACATCGGTACGAAATCCTGTAAACAGATAACGTCCGGCATAATCCGCATCGGCATTCTGCTCGTAGATATATTTTGAAAACTGTTTTAACTGTGTCACAATATCCGCACGGTCTTTTTCATTATAAGTACCGGTAGCCGCCTGTGTACAGTAATCAATCATATCCGTAAGTTTTGTATTAACAGTTTTCAAACAAGTTTCTGTCGCACCCATCCAGGATGTTGCATCCTTGATATTTGTCAGATACTGATCAATTTCTGCCAAAGTTGTACGATATTTGAGGGCACGTGCCGCAATCGTCGGATCATCCGATGGTCTCTGTATTTTTTTTTGCGTATTATACTGTGTCAGATATTTATTATATGCCACCTTATTTTTCTGCATATTCAACATGGAATTGTTACGCATCATCGTATTTGTTACTCTCATGTCAGCCCTCCGTTTCCGAATCTCAAATTCATCTTTTTATACTTTATTTATCGGCATCACACGCCGGTTTCATTAATCAATTTATCCAGTACTTCATTTAACACATTTAACATCTTGTACTGGTTAAACAGCATATTCTGGAACACAATCATATCCGAACCCTCTTCATCTTCATCTACGCCGGATACCGATTTACGGTTGGTATCAATGGCATACAAAAGATTGCTCTGGCTCTTTTCCATCGTATCCGCTTTTTTCGCATCAACACCAAGCAGTGCAGTCAGTGACTGAATAAAGGAATCCGGTGCACCGTGGACAAACATTTTCGAGTTGTCCTTGATTTCTGTCAGTTTCTGCAAATTATCACCGTTATCATTTCCTACATTATCATCCGGATTTGCTTTTGCCTTGCATGCAAGTAATCCCGGGTCATCCGCAACTTCCTTTGTAATCGAGAAGTTCAATGCAGTCATGTAATAGTAAGAACCGGTGTAGGTGCCGTCTGCATTTTTCTTCGCCTCCGAAGTAAAGGAAGCGTCTTTTCCGTCTACCGACTCCTGGAAAATATAGTTGTCGCCGGTTGCTTTGACCGTTGCATTAAAGAAGTCAACACCCGGATTATCATTCAAATCATAACCGCCATTCTGAACACGGTTAAATTCCTGTGCAAATGTACGAACAAATTCATTTAACTGTGCCATATAATACGGAACACCGCGGTTGTCAATCGAATCGCCAACCTGCGCGGTATAACCATTCGCCACAGCAATCTGAAGCGCTTTCGCATCAGCAGCTTTTGTTGTACCTTTCAACGTAAAGTCATACGTAAAATTACCTGCTGCATCCACTTTTACTTCAAAATTATCATACGCATAAGTGCGGTTATTAATAGTAATCTCACCATCATGTGCCGGAATATTTAACACCTGCACATCATTGCAGTTTGTTCCGGTAACAGTAAGAACAAGTTTTCCATCGGCATCGTTCGCAATTGAGGCAACAGTGCCATGAAGATTTGTTGCATTATTTCCGTCACGAGTCTCAATACACGACTGAAGTTGTCCGCCAATTGCTGTACTATGCATATTGAAGGTACTTCCATCTGCCCAGCTGACATCATACAAACCAGTGATATCGTTAATGTTTACATAGGTGTCTTTCTGCTTAGTTACCAGTGCGTTCACTTTATAGGTGTCCACAAGTGTTCCCCCATTGATATAAACATAGAACTGATTTTCACCTACGCCGTTATCCGGTGGGATTTCTTTTGTCTCCACATCACAATACTGGGACAACTCATCAATCAAAAGGGATCGTTGGTCGCGAAGGTCATTCGCAATTCCGCCATACGCCTCTACTGTGTCAATCTGTTTATTCAACGCCACGATTTTTTCTGCGTATGCATTAATCTGATCAACGCAGGTTTTCACCTGTGTATTTGCTTCATCCTGGAGTTTTTGCAGACCGGTTGCCACATTCTGCACATAATCGGTAAATGTTTCACCTACTGTTACTGCCTGACGGCGAATGGTGCTGTTATTGGCATTTCCTCTAAGATTACTTAACGCACTAAAAAAATCATCAAATGCATCGGTCAGTCTTGACTTCTCATCACTGGTTACATTTCCGCATATCTGATCCTGTAATGCTTTCAGATAATAGGACTGTGTCTGATAGTAATTGTAAGTTGACTGCGTGCGCTGATATTTCGTATCGTAATATTCGTTTCGGTTTCTTGTGATACTTGCAACATTTACACCGAACCCCTGAACTGTTACAGAAGTTTTATTGCCAACTAACGAAACCATATTTACTGTCTGTTTGGAATAGCCTTTTGTTTCAATATTTGCCACGTTATGTGCCGTTGTCTGCAACGCTGCATTGTATGCCATCATACCGGATTTTGCTATCTCCAAAGAACCAAATGTTGATGCCATATCATCATCCTCCTAACCGTTCAATCAAATACTCTAACATCTGTGCCACTGTCGTAATGTATCTTGATGATGCATTATAACACTGCTGATATTTAATCATATTAGAGAGTTCTTCCTCGGTAGAAACTCCCATTACATTCTGTCTCTCATTGTCAATGGTATTTACTGTGATATTCTGGTTGTCAATAATACCATTCCAAACATTACCCTGTGTACCAAGTTCAGTTACCATACCAACATAAAAATGTTTAATATCATATGTTGTCAATGAATTTGGATTTAGTGTTCCAATGGACTCGTCAAACGCCTGCGCAATGCCAAGCAGTTCATTATTTGCATAACCTTTCTTACCATCGCTCTTATCACTGTACATCGTCGGCAGTGTGGAAGAATCTCTTCCAACAGTCGGATTCAGCACAAGCTGGCTCGTCGTATACATCGTATACACATCGGACGGATCCTCTTCCTGATAACGGTAAACAGGCACTACACTTGTCGTACCATCATCATTTACAACTGTTACATTTTCTTTGGTGTAGCGTTCCACACCACGGCGGGAAAATAATTCTGTTCCCATCGTACGGTTTTTATCATCACCAATCAGTGCCTTCTCTTCATCCAGTACTTTAATTTTTTCGGTATGTGTTCCGGTCACAACGCCATTTTCATCTTTGTCCTCAACTTCGATTGTAATCTCTTTGTTCGGGCAGAGCACATCATTGACGGTTGTTACAATCCCATGAATCAAAGTATCTAATTCACTCTGAATCGTCATCACAACGGAAGCACCGATGGTTTTGTTATAAACTTCCAAATCATCATTAAACTGATCCATAGCGCGGTTATAAGCATTCACATCCAGCACGCCGCCATTTTTGTAATCTTCTTCCTTTGGTTTCTGCGGAACATTTACATAGGTTGCCGCATAACTGCCTCGTGCCACCAAAAGTCCGCGAAGCCCGCCTACATCCGTATTATTTTCACTGGAATACTCTAGGCTGTCATAGCGGTAATAATTCTCGCCGGTCTCCCAGACCGGTTTTAAAAGTTTGGAGGTGTCACTTTCGTATTTTGTTATAAGAAAATACTGGTTCACCGCATCCAAAAGATAACCGCCCTCCGAATAAATCGTGATGGTTCCATCCGGCTGCTCATTCGTCTCAAATGTTATGTACTGACTGAGCTCATCTAAATACTCATTTCTCTTGTCACGGTAGTCATTTGCCGGCTCTCCGGTTGCCTCGTACTTCTGGATTTCCCGGTTTAAATCTTTGATCTTTCCAACCAAATCATTAATCGTATCCACCTGTTTTTTTACTTCCGTGTTCAGACTTGTCTGATAGGTATTTAACTCATCCTGCAATACCTTTGCACGCTCAATAAACTGGGATGCCATCATTACAAGCTGGTCTTTATATACAATATCGTCCGCGTGGGTTGCCAAAGAACTCAACGCACCACAGAGGTCTGTAATGCTGCTCTGAAATTCTTCGCCGTGCAGCTCACCCAACATATCTTCTATTTCCAGTGCCGCATTGCTGTTCGCCTGATAAAACTGCTGGCGTCCAACCTGCAGCCGGTACTGATCATCCAAAAAGGTATTGCGAACCTGTCTGGTCAGCGAAATCGTCGTTCCGGTACCAACTGCCATGACATTGTCATGTACTCCGTACGATTTCTGATAAAAGGAATCCGTCACAAGAACCTGTTGTCTTGTATAGCCTACGGTTCCCGCGTTGGCAAGATTATGCGATGTAACAGTCAGCGACTGCTGTGCGGAGTGAAGTCCCGAAACACCCGCATTAAAACTTGTCATCAGATTACCCATGTTCTCATCTCCATTCTTTATAAAAAAAAGTACAACCGTCCTCGAAAACAAAACAGGCGGTGGCTATCGCATCCATGCGCCTGTTATTGTTTTGCATCAAACATCCCATGCTGAGGTGCCATACCCGCCACCTCGGACGCATCACTGGAATAGTTGCTGCTTCCTGAAGACATCCGTGTACTTCGTATCACATTCATATTATATTCAACCATGTCAATTGCTTCTTTTAAAAGCTGTTTGTTCTGATTGTTCAGTTCCTGCAGTCGTGAAACGGTTCTCCGTAACCGGTCATGCACTTCCTGCAGTTTCTTTTTGTCTGCCGGCTGATTTTTCAACACCGATGCAATCTGTTCAAGTGTAATCGTCTTCGGGTCACGCCCAAGAACAGTAGCAATATCAATCGCCACTCGTTCCCGTTTGTTTTCCAAGGCAGATGTCTCATCTACCAAATCATGTTCTCTGACGGTTATATCCTGCAAAGCTTCTAAATCATTTGCAATAATCGCTCTCGTCTTCTCTTCCTCAATCGGAATCAATTGAGAATAACACTTTTCTTCTGCATCCAGCGTCTGAATCAGTTCCTCCATCAAACTAGCCAAATGTATACCCTCCTATGTCATTAAGAAAGCAGTGCATCTGCCATCTTGTCTGCGACATCTTCAATTGATACAGAATAGGTTCCTGCTGCCATCTGTGCCTGAATCTCTTTCACTTTGTCTTCTCTGACATCAGATGCCTGTGACGCAGCCTGTTTTGCTACCTGATAAGCATTTCCGAAACTGGAAATCTCTAAGGAATCACGACTGCCTGCCTTTCCTGTCTTTGGAGCGTTTTTGGTTTTGTTTGCCTGGTAAATCTGGCTTACCTGCATATACGCATCAATTCTCATAAAACAACGCCTCCATTCTTATTATATTAAAACGCATTTACCGTTTCTTACTATATTTATCGGACGAAGGCATAAAAACATTAACGTAAATTTGAAAAAGTTTCATTTTCTTATTCAAGTGTAAGTGTATTCTGCATCAAATTCGCTTTCTGCCCCTTCGCCGCACGCTTGCGGTTTCGTACCCTGCGTGCATTTAAAGTCTTTCCTTCATATTCAAATGTTTCCGCAGCCGGATGAACAACCGTTGCAAATGCAACTGTATCCTCTTTCTCCAATGTAATTCCTTTTACGCCTCGGCTTGTCTTTTTGAGTTCGCTCACTTCGCTAAGCGGGAATCCAAGAGAAAGACCGTCTTTTGTCAAAAGAATTACTTTCTTTGTTCCGGTGAGAACATCGCTTGCCGAAAGCATTATTACACCAACTACTTCATCGTCCGCATCCAGTTTTGTCGCCGCAATCATCTGGCGTCCGGTCTCAAATTCCGCTCCGGACACTAACTTAATATAACCGTTCTTTGTCACAAATAATAAAATGGACTCAAACAATTCTTCAAAGCTGACATAGAGAAGTCCTTCTTCGTCATTTTCCATTTTACACAGTGAGTGAATCAATGTACCTTTATCCTTCATCTTGCATCTTGGCACTTTCTCCATCTTCACCTGATGCATATTGCCTTTGTCTGTAAAAATGCAGAGTTTATCCGTGTTCTTGATTTTCAGTACAAAACTGAAATCTTTCTTTGTTTCCTCACTTGCCCGTCCAAACGCAGCCGCATCAATTGCCTTGGTATAGCCAAAGCGGTCAAAGCAGACATACAAATCTTCAATAACCACTTTTTCAACATAGGCTTTAGCCACCGTATCCATAAGGCTTGTCCGGCGCGGCGAATTAAAGATTTTCTTAAATTCACGAAGTCTTCCCTTAATAACTTTATAAAGTTCTTTACTGTCCGAAAGAACCTTTTCATACTCTGCAATATTCGCAATTAATGTATCATTTTCCTCATAAAGTTTTAAAATTTCAAGTCCGATTAACTTGCTCAACTGCATCGCAAGAATGGCATCCGCCTGATTTTCCGTAAAGGAAAGTGTGGCTGCCTCTTTTTCCGATGCCTTACTCTTAAACTTGATTCCCTCCGTAATTCCCTCGATAAGGCACGTCTTTGCCTGTTTCACGGAGGAAGAACCACGAAGAATTTCAATAATCAAATCGATTACATCGGTTGCTTTCATCAACCCTTCAACGATTTCCAGACGTTTTTTTGCCTTTTCCAAAAGGAACTGATACTCTCTTGTATACAAATCCTCCTGGAATAAAACAAATTCCTCGATTAATGATTTCAAATTAAATACTTTTGGCTGTCCGGTTCCATTTTCCGTCGGACGGATTGCCAAAAGGTTTACGCCATAGGTATCCTCCATCTGGGATTTCTTATAAAGTCCATTTAAAAGATTGTCAATATCGCGGCCTTTTTTTACTTCGACAACGATACGAATACCCTCTTTGGAGGACTCGTCGCGCACATCATAAATCTCATCAAATACTTTATCTTTTGCCAGTGCAGCTAAACTTTCCACGAGTTTTAATTTATTTCCGGAAATGGTGTAAGGAATTTCCGTGATAACAATGTTTGTTCTGCCGGCATCTCCTTTTTCAATTTCTGTGCGGGCACGCAGACGGATTTTCCCCTCTCCTTTTTCATAAATATCCCGCATATCGGAAGCGTTGATAATGATTCCACCGGTTGGAAAATCCGGTGCCGGAATGTAATCCATCAATTTATCAATGGAAATTCCCGGTCTGTCCATGTACGCAATTACGGCATCTATGACTTCCGTCGGATTATGTGGCGGAATGTTTGTTGCCATACCGACGGCAATTCCTGTTGTTCCGTTAATTAAAAGGTTTGGCAGCGTGGCCGGCAGTACGGCCGGTTCTTTTTCACTGTCATCAAAGTTTGGTAAAAAGTCAACCAGACCTTTGTCCAAATTATCCAACAGCATCATACCAGGTTTTGACAAACGTGCCTCGGTATATCGCATGGCAGCTGCACCGTCTCCGTCAATCGAGCCGAAATTTCCGTGTCCGTCAACAAGCGGTGCATTCAGCGAATAATCTTCTGTCATATGAACGAGCGCATCATAAATCGAACTGTCACCATGTGGATGGTATTTACCCATCGTATCACCGACAATACGCGCACTTTTTCGATGTGGCTTGTCCGGCGACAATCCGAGTTCTTTCATAGCATACAAAATACGGCGCTGAACCGGTTTTAACCCATCACGGACATCCGGGAGAGCACGTGCCACAATAACGCTCATTGCATAATCGCGGTAAGATGTTTTCATTTCTTCTGAAAAATCTAACTGTATAATATTTTCTTCACTCATCTGATTTTCCTCCCGTTAAATGTCCAGATTGGCGTATTTCGCCTCATCCATAATAAACTGTCGTCTCGGTGGAACGTTACTTCCCATCAAAATATCAGTTACTTCATCGGCTTCTACCGTATCGCTGATAGATACCTGTGCTAAAATACGGCTCTCCGGGTCTAAGGTCGTCTCCCACAACTGCGTGTCATCCATCTCTCCAAGACCTTTGTAACGCTGCAATTCCAAAATCTTTTTCCCGGTCTTTCGGAATTTTTCAAGTTCAAAATCATTGAACAAATATTCGGATACTTTATTCTTTTTCTTGCCTTTTTTATCTTCATATGATACCCGGTACAGCGGTGGCAGACCACGGTATACTTTTCCCTGATAAATCAGTTCCGGCATAAAACGGTAGAAAAATGTAAGCAGCAGTGTGCTGATATGCGCCCCATCGACATCGGCATCGGTTAAAATGATAATTTTATCGTAACGAAGTTTTTTAATGTCGAAATTTTCGCCGATTCCGCATCCAAAAGCGGCAATCATTGTTTTAATTTCGTTATTTACCAAAATTTTTTCAAGTGGTGCTTTTTCTACATTCAGAATCTTTCCGCGAAGTGGAAGAACCGCCTGTGTTCTTCGGTTCCTCGCCGTCTTAACAGTACCACCCGCAGAATCACCCTCGACAATATAAATTTCACATTCCTCTGATTTTTTTGAAGAACATGCTGCAAGTTTACTTTTGGTATCCACATCAAGGAGCTGTTTCATCACACCTTTTCTCGCCTTGTCACTTGCTGTTCTCGCCTTAAAAGATTTATGTACATTTTCAAGGATTCGTTTTAACACTTCCACATTTTTATCAAAATAACGCTGCGCCTCACGGTTAAATACTTCATCCACTGCGGTTTTTGCATCCGTATTACCGAGTTTGTTTTTCGTCTGGCTCTCAAACTGCGGATCCGGATGTTTGATGGAAACAATCGCAACCAAACCATTTCTGATATCTTTTCCGTCAAAATTGTCTTCTTTATTTTTTAAGAAGTTTAATTCTCTTGCATACTGGTTCATAATTCGTGTCAGTGCCGTTTTGAAACCGGTAACCAGCGTTCCACCATCTGCCACATTGATACGATTACAGTAAGCGTTAATCTGCTCGCTGTAATTCTGCGTATACTGAAAAGCAACTTCTACCTCAATGTCTCCGCTTTTTCCTTCTATATAAATAACATCATCATGGAGAACCACAGTATCACGATTTATGTACTTGATATAACTCTGAATTCCAAACTCCTCCAGATATGTTTGCTCTTCTCCCGTATGCTCGTCCTTGAAAACAATTTTGAGATTTTTATTCAAGTAAGCAATTTCTTTTAATTTTTTACGAATCGTCTCCGGCTTAAATTCCACCGTTTCGAAAATGGAATCATCGGGATAAAAAGTAACTTTTGTGCCTGTCTTATTTTTCATGCAGGTTCCCACAACCGGTAAAAGTCCTTTTTCTAATTTTGTCACCGGCTTACCGCCATCTTTATACTCATCCCGGTACACTTTTCCATCTCGTCTTATTTCCACAATCATGTGGCTTGACAGCGCATTTACAACCGATGCACCCACACCATGCAGACCACCGGAAACTTTATACACATCACTATTAAATTTACCACCCGCATGCAATACGGTATATACAACCCGTGCCGTCGGAATCTTCTTTGTCGGGTGAATATCAACCGGCACGCCACGTCCGTTATCCTCGACAACAACGCCGCCATCTTTTAACAACGTCAAATGAAGTTCGTTACAAAATCCGGCAAGATGCTCATCAATTCCGTTATCTAGAATTTCCCATATCATATGATGAAGCCCTCTCGTTCCGGTACTTCCAATATACATTCCCGGACGTTTGCGAACTGCCTCTAACCCCTCTAAGATTACAATATCACTGCCGCTGTAATTGCTCATAAAGATAAACCTCTCATTCTAAAACTAGCCTTTTATCGGCACATATGCCTTTTTTGCTCAATCGTTATTAGTATAAAGCAAACATTTGTTTTTTTCAAGTAAATCATGGGATGGGTGGTGTGTCAATTTTCAGGTTTCAGTAATTTAGTGGAACCGCTTGTGTCTCGTGGGCGTTCTCACTCGTTGAGCTGCGTAACATCAGGGGCACTGAAACCACCAGTGCCTCATACCGACGTACTCAAAACCCACTCGTCACAAAGTTTTTCTACGGAATTACTGGAATACAAAGGAACCGGCAGCGAACATTTGTCACAGACCAATCCTTCCAAACTCAGTTTTTCTTTATCTTATAAACGCATTCCGAAATACCTTTCTGGATGCGGTTGCTGCATCCATTAACGGTACATGACCTCTCATTAATTCTACATATCGATTTCCTTTCCCTTCTTTTTTCGATGTTTTTGCGGCACTTAATATTTCCATGATTTTCATTCATGCACGCGTCAAAAAATAGTCCATCTGTATATCTCACAATAGTATGGCAAAGATATTCTCCTTGCAGCACAATATCTTTGCCATGTTACTGTCTCCCTTGACTGAGCAACTCATCCGACAACACTTCAGCCGCATTATATTTTTTTGTCTATCAATACCTCTCGTTTTTCGCGAAAGAGCCAGCTCAGCTCCATTCCTGCTACAATTCTTCTGCCAATCTTTCTATTTCATATAGTGAAAGAATGCTATACACCTCTGCTCTATTTTTCTTTATGTACTCTATAACATCGTCTTCAGACATATCACGCGGAATAATCTCTGCCATCTTTATTATTGTAGTATTAGGTATCCCATACTCTGTTAAAATAGACAATCCCTCAGGCACAAAATCATTTTCTAACTGCTGAACAAAATAACTGTATGACCCTGGCTTTATCCCATGCTTCTCGCATACATATCTTTGAAGACTATCTACAACCCTAAATGCCTTAGGTACCTTAAACTGAAACCACTGCCTATGCACATGAAACGCTGTTTCAATCGCATTGTCATTTATTGCCATTAGCTGCTCTTCTGTTGGTGCTTTCTTCCTTTGCTGAAGCATATGCTTTTTTTTATTATTAACCAACGCCATTATTGTTTTTTTATTACGATAAGTATTTAACAGCATTACTAAATGTCTTACTGACATAACACCATGTTTGTCAAATTCAAAAATATTATGTTCAGCCAAACTTAAAACATACACCATTGCATCAAAACTAGGCATTTGAGACCACGTAATTAGTTCGCGCTTATTATCAATATCTTTTTCTAAAGCATAATAAATTGCCATTTGACCATTGATATTCGTTCCATTTATCTTCAATATCTTTTTCAAATCGTCTGGATAACTGTTTAATACCTCATAACGATCCTTCACCTGTACCTTAACGTCTTTTTTTTCAATATTTATCAATATCTCATCTGTCAAAACATCCTTATCCTGTTCAACAAATGGAAAATCAACTATAAACTCCTTCTTTTCAGGTTGCCGAACAAATGAATATACATTACCTATGTAGTGTTCCATCATCCTTCCAGAGCGTCCACAGATGTTACTATAGTCGAAATAATCAATATCATTAGGTCCTTTTTTCCCATCATAAATAACCACATTTTTTGCACTAGTATTTACGCCTTCTATTATCGTAGATGTGCAGAAAATATAATGTAGCCTCTTATTATTGAAATAGTTAATAATTGAGTTACTAATATGCTTCTGTAAAGAACCGTCATGTATTGCAATACCGTATACCAAAGCTTCTTTAAGACTCCAATCCGAAGATACATTGTTTTCAATCCATTCACATAACGGAAGCTTTTCTTCAACCGAATCACAAGGAATCGCATCCATGCTTTTAACATGTAATAAGTATTCTCTTGATAGTTTCCTTGCTCTCGAAGGGGATGCACAATAGATTATAGTCTGTTCGTCTTGTAAAGAATCTAAAAGCACAAATAAATCAGGTAGTTTTTCACTATCTAGTTTTTTCTGTGATAATGAATCATCATAAATATTTGAAAAATCTATTTTCTTATTGGCAACCATCGAAAAATCGGTCTTGTAGAATTCAGCATTATAGCGTT
>ERZ779869.3222-NODE-3222-length-12831-cov-11.503835_pt1 | contig 12831 bp, 12 predicted proteins | sample MGYA00511557_ERZ779869 | MGnify/ENA primary metagenome ERZ779869 (study PRJEB29588, sample SAMEA2154620) | human gut metagenome | biome: human gut; feature: human-associated habitat; material: faeces | place: Denmark | collected 2008/2010 ...
TACAGGACTTATGCTTACTGGCTTTGGAATAAGAGATTCTGTAGATGATATACCTAATGCAGAATTTAAAGAAATTTTCAAATATGATGCAACAATTACACTTTCAAACACTGATAACTTACCAGAAATTGAAGAATACTTACAAAACAATGAAAATATAGAAAGCTATGTAACAGTATGTGCAACGACCGCAAAGCTTAGCAACGGTTCTAAAAACTACAATGTAACAGTTTTTGTTCCAGAAAATTTAGATAACTATACTACAGTTTATAATTTAATGGATTTTAAAACAGGAGAAAATGTTAGTATTGAAAATGATGGAATAATTATAACAGATAAAATTGCTGAAATGCTTGGAATATCTGCAGGAGATAGTATAACATTTGTTGATGCAGATGATAATGAGTATCAGTTTAAAGTAAACAACATTGTACAAAACCATGTTAGCCATTATGTGTATATGTCTAAAGAATTTTATGAAAGTAATTTGAAACAATATCAAACAGACATTATATATTTTAATACAAAAGACATCAGCGAAGATGAGCAAAATAAGATATCTGAAGATATCTTAGGCTATGACGGAGTAGCCTCAGTATCACTAATCAGTGCTCTTATGAATTCAGTTAGCGATATGCTAAATACAATGAATTATGTAGTAGTAATTTTAATAGTAGCCTCTGCAATGCTTGATTTTGTAGTGTTATACAACCTAGCAAATATAAATATAGCAGAACGACAAAGAGAAATTGCAACACTTAAGGTTTTAGGCTTTTATGATAAAGAGGTTGATAATTATATAAATAAAGAAAACATTATATTTACTATAGTTGGTGTGGCTTTAGGGTTAGTATTTGGAACATTTTTAACCTCTGCTATAATATCAAGCATAGAGATAGATACGCTTAAATTTATGAGGAATATAAAGCCAATAAGCTATGTTTACTCTAGTATAATTACTATTTTCTTCTCGTTTATTGTTAATTTTATAATTCATTTCGTTTTGAAGAAAATTGATATGATTGAGAGTTTGAAGAGTGTGGAATAAAGTTAAAGCCCCAGCTACAACTGGGGCTTATTTAATTTTATTGTATGTCTTCTTGAACTTGAGATATATCTGAAATTTGTGCTGCAAAGTATGGTAAGTCTCTTCCTTCTTCTTTTAGGAATATTGTAAACGTGTCATCTACTAAGAAATCTCTTGGTTTTTCTGTTGGCATTATTGCCGCTTCTTTTAAACTTATACCTGCTTCGCTTTTGATTTTTCCACCTTTTTCGTCTAGCTCAAATTGTATTGTTTGTAGTGCTTTTTCAATACAGTACTCTTTTCCATTTGAAAATGTGAATGGTCTGTTTTCAACTTCTGTGATTTCTTCTTTCAAGTTGAATTTTATGTTTGGTATTTTTAGTTTATCGTTTTCATTAAATCTTTTGCTACCTTTATATTTGTCTGAATTTTGAGTTATACTTTTAAATATATCACCAAAATTGTTTTCTGTGTTTCCTCTTGAGATTATTACTTCATCATTTTGTTTTGTTTTTAGTTTTATTGCAAAATCGCTACTTGAGTTGTAATATAATACTTCTACTTGGTTTCTTACGTCTTCATCTGTACTTGAATCAATTCCAAAGTATTTTACATTCTTGTATTTTCCAAAATCTCCATTTTCTAATTTTGTGAACACTTTTGGAAATTCAAATTCTTTCTTTAACATTACATATAGGAAATAATTATCACTTTCCTCTTCTTCCCAACTAAAATCGTCTAGGATATCGCTTGTTTCATTGAATTTTTCTTTGATAGCTTTTTCAATTTGTTTTTTTAGTTCAATTGTTGGACTTCCATATACTTTGTAATAGCTATCTTCTGATAAGCATGATGTGTTAAATGTTCCTTTGTTTAAATTATCTACTGCTGTTGGTTGAGGATTAAAAACTATGTCTTTTTTTGCCAAGTCATTTTTTAAATCATTCCAGATTAAATTAAATGTACCACACCAAGCTGTGTTTGATGTTATTTCATCTTCCAATGATGTTACTACGCTTAGCTTTGTATTAACTTTTGCTGGTGGTGCATACTTTCTTCCCCATGTGCTAAATAACACTGGTTTATTATGTTTCATTCTGTTTAAGTCAATTAAAAACATTATGCCTATTACGATTGCGACTATAATTAAGATTGCAAGTATGATTTTTGTGGATTTCTTCATATAAATCACCTTTTACCTTTCTCTTATTTTTCTAATTCTATTTTACATCTTCTTGAACTTGTGATATATCTGAAATTTGTGCTGCAAAGTATGGTAAGTCTTTTCCCTTCTCTTTTAGGAATATTGTAAACGTGTCATCTACAAAAAAGTTTCTTGGTTCTTCTGGCATTGCTGCACTTAAATTAGTCATCATTCCTGCTTCGCTTTTAATTCTACCACCCTTTTCATCTAAGTCAAATTCAATTGTTTGTAGAGCTTTTTCAATGTAGTATATATCTCCATTTGAAAAAGTATATGGTTTGTTTTCAACTTCTGTTATTTCTTGTTTTAAGTTGAAGCTAATTTTTGGTATTTTTAATTTATCTGTTTCATTAAATGATTTGCTTCCATCATATTTACTTGATTTTTCAGTTATACCTTTAAATATATCACCAAAATTGTTTTCTGTGTTTCCTCTTGAAATTATTACTTCATCATTTTGTTTTGTATTTAGCTTAACTGCAAAATTGCTATCTGAGTTGTAATACAATACTTCTACCTGTTCTCTTACATCCTTTTTTGTGTTTGAATCAATTCCAAAATATTTTACATTTTTATATTTTCCAAAATTTCCATTATCTAAGTTTGTAAATACTTTTGGAAATTCGAATTCTTTTTTAAGCATTGTATATAAAAAATAGTCTTTTTCTGTTGCTCCATCCCAATTAAAGTCATCTAAAATGCTACTTGTTTCGTTAAATTTTTCCTTAATAGCTTTTTCAATTTGTTTTTTTAATTCTTGTGTTGGAGTTCCATAAACTTTGTAATAACAATCTTCTGATAAATATGATGTGTTAAATGTTCCTTTATTTAAGTTATCTACCATCTTTGGTTGTGGAGAAAAAATGATATCTTGTTTTGCTAGGTCATTTTTTAAATCGTTCCAAATTAAGTTAAACGTACCACACCAAGCTGTGTTTGATGTTATTTCATCTTCTAAAGATGTTACTATATTTAGCTTTGTATTAACTTTTGCTGGTGGTACATATTTTCTGCCCCATGTACTAAATAATACTGGTTTGTTATTCTTCATTCTGTTTAAGTCGATTAAAAACATTGTGCCAATTATGATTGCAATTATAATTAAAACTGCAAGTATGATTTTTGTGGATTTCTTCATATAAATCACCTTTTACCTTTCTCTTATAATACTTTTTTTGAGTTTTAGAAGTTTCATTTGTATTTACTTTTTAAATATTCTCCTTATCCAACTAAATAATTTGTATATTATTCCATGTTTTTCATATTTTATCAATTCTTTTGTGTCTTCATTTTCTTGCACCTTTGTGTTTTTTTCAAACAGTTTATCTGGATCATATTTTTTCCTTAGTTCCTCTTCATATTTTTTATCATTTTCAAGTAATTGTTTGTCTAATATTCGCTTTTCTTCTTCTGTGCACCAATAGTTTCTATATATAACTGTTATTAAATCTTTTGTTTTTTCCTTTAAATCTTGCTCTTCCAAAGGTTTTCGAGGGTCAATTCTTACACTATAGTTTGGTTTTGAAACATCTTCAAAAAAAGCTCTTAGTTTTAATGGTATCTTTTCAACTTCTGTTTTTGGTATGTATTTTAGTATTTCAATTAATTCTGCTGATGCTTCAGCAAACTCATTTGTAACCAATTTTATTCTCCTTTTCTATTCTTTTTCTTCTTCGTTATCTTGAATAAGATTTTCTCTTTTCGTATATTCTTCTTTAACCTCATGACTTGCTTTTCTTACTTCGCTTGCTTTCCTTGTAACTGCTATATTTCTTACAGATTGCATACAGTTTTCTGTAATAGATTGTTTTTTTGTTTCTTGCTCTAGTTCCATGGCAAGTTTTTCCGGATCTTCTATTTCTTTAAATCTATCTCTAAAATATAGTTCTCTAACTATTGGAGAAGTAGTTATTGATATATCTTCTGTTTCTTTGGGTCCGCTTATATCCATTTTTGTAAAGTAGTCTTTCATAATTTGGTCTATTACTTCTTTATCATCAAACTCCACTTTTGCAATTTTGGAGAATTCTGATAGTCTTCCTCGTGATAACTCATCTTGCATTCCATAGCTAATTCCGCATAAGTTTTTGGGCTGATTGTGTTTTAAAACCGGAATTTTAATTCACTAGGTGAATTATATTCTGCTCGTTTAACAAATTGTGTAGTATCTAGTGCTACGGCATCTCTAATGCATTCTGCCATCTTCATTACCTTTTGAACTTCTATACTATCTATTTGGTATTTCCTCATTAATTCTTCCGTTTTTTCTTCTACTGCTTGTGAAGCTTCTTTATATCTAGTTTGTCCATATCGGTCCCTATACATTTCTATTTTGATTTGCTCAGCTTCTATTGTTGCTTGTATTAGTCTTATTTCATTGTCTGGAAGTTGCCCCTGTAAATCTTCTCCAGCTATTTTTGCACTATATTTTTCATGTTCCTCGTAAGCATCTAACTGCCTTCCACATGAATAGTATTTACTTGCTTCAAGAATTATTTTCTTTGTTTGTGCATCAAACCCTTCTAAATTAGCAATCATATTTGAATACATTAATACTCTAGAAATGTGTTCTTCTCCAAATTTCTTATGTTTGCTATAATATCCGTTTTTCTTGTATTTCTGAAAAAGCTTTTTTAACTTCTTGTAAATCTAGATATGCTTTAGCTTCATCTAAGGATAACTGCTTACCTTGCTCCGCAGGATATTGTTTTGTTTTAAAAATTGCTTCAAACGTAGTACTCTCTAAGCTTGAAGATTGTTCTAGTATTTCAATACTTTTGCTTGGTTTTCCTTGTATTTCAGTCTTTGGGCCATATTGTCTTTGAATTTCATCTATTGAATAGTCTATATCTAAACTAATACCTGCCATCATTTGCTTTTCATACATACTTGGTAGCAATTCATATTTTTCTCTTTCTGCATTTATGCTTTGTTTTATTTGTTTTAATGCTTTTAATCCTTCTTCTCTATTGCCTTCTTGTATTTGTTTTTTTACTGTTTCTATTGTATCATGAAGAATTTCATTTAGGTGTACATTATTAAATATCGCATCTGGATTTGCAAATTTACCAGTTCCTTCGCCTACTAACTCCTGAAATAAATCAGATGTGAAGTGAGCATTTCTAACATTGTTAAATTTTGTTATTATTTGTTCTATGAGCTCTGGTTGTATTGTTTTTTCTGTTTTAAATTTTTCTAGAAGTTTATCTATCTGGTCTCTCTGTACTTTTGCTAATTCTCTTCTGTCTATTAATTCAATTGGAATTTTTCTTCCTGATTTTTCACTTAGAGAAATTGCAGCTTGTATGCTTTCAGGGTCTACTTCTTCAAAACAAATTATACTCGCAGGTTGAATTTTTTTATATTCTCCTGTTTCTTTAGATGTATCTTGAATTTCTATATCTACTTCAGAATAAAGTCCTCTTGTATAGTCTGGCAATTTTTTTGCTGTATAATATTTTTCTGGTCTTCCTGCATATGTTCCAATTTCATTATTGTCTGAGCATATATCATATGGTGCCATTGCAACAATTGCCTGTTCATTAAAGTCTTTTATTGATATCATTAATTTTTTAGTGTTATCTCTTTGTGCTGTACCTATATTTTCTTCTGTTATATAACTATAGCATAATGCATGTCTTTCTGCCATTTTTGTTGTATTCCATTTATCATACATATCTCCTTCGGCTGTACTCGTTTTATACGCATCCATTACACTTACCATTTTGCTAAATGGTCCATTCATCTTTCTTACTACATATTCATGGCCGTCTTCTGTATATTGAATTTGTTCTGTAAAATTCTCATTTTTTGAACTATTCAATTCTTGAACCATATCTTGGGTATAAGCCATCCTTATAGTAGTTTCGAGAGATATTGCTTGCTTGTATCTAGCAATTATTTGTGCTTTACTTTCTTCTACATTTTTTTCTCTGTATTCGTTTCTTATTTGTTTAATATCTTCTTGTTTAATTATTTCTTGTATTTTTGCTAGTGCCTCAAGGGCTTGTATCTTTGCTCTATCCTTATCTGCAATTTGTTCTTGCATTTGAATTTTTTCTAATAGTTCTTGAACATTACTTCCATATTTTCTTGTTAATTCAACTGCTTTATCGTAATTTATTCCTAATGTTCTTTCAAGATAAGCATTTTTAACTTCTATGAATGTTGATTGTTCATTTTCTATAATTCCATCTAGTTCTATATTTTTCTTTTGATTAAAGTTTTCTATATCAGAATAATTAGTTATTTGGTTTGCCTCTTCTGGGTTTAAAACTAAATATGAAATAATTGTCTTTTCATATTCTGTCATTGGCTCTTGATTATTCTGTATTTTACTTGAAACCAGCTTTAAAAATTCATTTGGTTCCATTATTGATTTATATATATTGTTTTCAGTATGGTGACTTCCTTCTTTATCTATAGACTCTACTAATTCTTGTATTAGTGGTGCAAGATATTTACTATCTTGTTTTAAATATTGTATTGTAAAGTTTAAAACATTTAAAGCTTCTTTACTATGTGATATTGTTTCTAGTCTTGCTTGTATGTTGGGATATCTTACAATTATTTCTAAGTTGCCTTTTCCTAAAATATTTACAATATCTGGTTTTAAAGAACTAAACCTTAAAGTTGTAAATAGTGTTGCATTTTTTTCTGAAAACTTTTTCATTAGCTCTATTTCTTGTTTGGTTAATTCTGTTCTTTCTTGTTCTTCAAGCTCTTTTTTATATCCTATTTCTGCTAATTTTTTAAATGTTTCTTTATTTTTATCTGCATAGTTTAAGTATAGTGGTTGTTTTTTTATTGCTTCTAATAAGACCTTTTCTGTAATGCATTCTTTTGGAAAACCTTCAAATCTATCAGTATTATCAAATTCTCCTATTCCACTAATTACTCTCAAAGCAAGTTTTTCGAAAATTTTTGCTTCTTTTTCATTTTGTGGTACAGGAACTATTCCAAGATTAGATGTGCTTTTCCACATTTCTTCTGTCCATATTTCTCTTGGAACATTTAGAACATTCTCGTAGCCTTTTTTTATAAGTTCTTCCATTGTTTTTACATACCATTTTCTATATTCTTCTTTTTGTTCTTCCGAAAATTGTGCTTTCCATTTTTTGTATTCTTCTCTTTCCTGTTCACTTTGTATTTGTTCTATATCTTTATCTATATATGGAATGTTCTGTGCTTCAGTTGCTAGACTCATATTATGTTCTAGAAGCTTATCATATAATTCCATTGTTCTTTTATATATTGGCAAAAGTCCAGTTGTTGGTTGTTTTTCTACCCAGCCACGATTTGGTGAGTTATAAAGAGATTCATTTATTTGGAAAAGTATATTTTCACTCATTCTTTCTCTTGGTATGCTATCTATTACTAAATCGCTATATTCTTCTGTTTTTATTTTATTAATTATTAGTTGTTCTGCCCATTTTTCATATTCTTCATCAGTGATATTAGGGTTAATGTTTTCTAGTGGAATAGTCTTTATCATTCTAATATCATTATTTACCAAGATTTCGTATACTTCTTGGGTTTTACTTTCTTTTGGAAGTATTTTTAAAAAGCTTTCTACATTTGATATGTTTACAATTCCTGCTGCACAGATTTTACATAAGTTTGGAGTAATGTGTTTTTTGCTAAGATTTCTTAGCATGTTCATTATGTATTCACTACTTTTATTATTCATTATAGACATTACTTGTTTTTCATACCATTCTTGGTATTCTTCATCTGTCATTTGTTGAAAAGCATTATCTTCTGGTAAATCATAAATTGCATCTTTTTGTTTTTCTATAGCTAATTCATAAATTTCTTTTGTTTTTGCTTTTTTTGGCATTAATCTCAATATTTTTCTAACACTATCTTCTTCAGCTTTATCTATTAATTCTTTACTAAATTCTTCATCAAATAATTCTGGTTGCATTCTCTCAAACCATTCATTATTTGCATCGCTTAAACTTATTGAATTGGCTTCTTGTATTAAGTCTTTTACCGTTTGCCCATCTATTGCTTTGATTGGTGTTTCACTTATAAAATCTTCTATTTCATTAAAAGGAATTGTTCCTTCTTGTTTTGCTATAAAATTTCTTACTATCTCTGGTTTTATAAATTCTGGTTTTGTATCTAATAGTATATTTGTAAGTTCTCTAAAATCTCTAGCACTTTCACATTTTCTTTCAAGTGCATTTTGGTAAAACTCTTTATATTTTGCAGATGGCTCACCTTCTAGAATTCCATTAATATTAGACATACTATTTCCATCACAGTTTATAATATCATAGGCATTTTCTCCATATATGTCTATAATATTTTGCAACAACTCATTTCCCTCTTTTGGTCCTAGTATTGTGTCTCTAATTTCCTTATCTTCTTTAACACACATAATTATTTTTAGTGTTTCTATATCTATATCATATTTATCTAGGATATCCTTTGCCGTTCTACTAAGATGATTATAGATTTTTTCGATAAATAATTTTGGTTCTTGAAGTTCGTCTACTGTAAATTCACTTTCTTGTGGGAACTTTGGTTCTAGTTCTTTGTTTATTTGCTCTAAATTATCAATATAAATTTTGAGTTTTTCTTTTCTCACTTGTTTTACCTCTTTATTTAACGTTTTTTCTTCTTTTTGTTTTATATTTTTCTACATGATATTATATCATAAAGTTTTCTTTTTTGAACAAGTTTTATTTATTTTTATAAAAAAGTGGTAGAAGTCTTGCTTCTACCACTTTACCTATCCTATCATTTTTTGCAAAAGTGCAATTCGTTTTTGCTTTTCTTCATCATCTTTTTCGTAGATGATGCTTGCATTTTCTCCATCATGTTCAATTACCAAAATGTCTCCTTCTTGAATTTCTCCAACTGATTCAATTATTTTGTTAAGAGAAATATCAATCATTTCAGTTTCTTTGCTGAAGAAGTCGCATACATTACTTTCCTCTACTGGAATCATCTCGACTTCGCATACTGCCCATTCGTTTTCAACCCTGTCTATGGATGCATAGCTTTTCATTGCTTGCTCCTTTCTTCAAGTTCGGGGCCACTTAAGTAGTCACCTGGGGACGTGCTGAATGTAACACTATCTGTTGTTATAGTTGCAACTACAGTTCCACATTCGTCTGTTCTGTAGACTTCAATGTTTCTGTCTTCTAAGTTTTGCATTGTTTCTGCTGTTGGGTGGTTATATTTGTTCCCAACTTTTGCCGAAATTAAAGCATATTGCGGGTTTATTGCATCTAAAAATGCTGTGCTTGTTGAAGTATCACTACCGTGATGCCCAACTTTTAAGATTTCTGCATTTAGGTCTATGCCTGTCCGCAGAATATCTGCTTCAACATCTTTTTCTGCATCGCCTGTCATTATTACATCCATTTCTCCAAAGGATACTTTTATAACAGTTGAGTAGTTATTTAAGTTTCCTGTTGGTGCATTAATTGGCCCAATTATTTCAAAGGTTGCATCACCAATGTTATAAGTTGTTCCAACTTCAGCATATTCGGTTGTGTAATTGCCTGTACTTATCTCGTTCATGAGTTTTAAGTACCAGTTTGTGGTTATTGTGTCTGTAACATCTGGCAGAACTATTGTGCCTACTTCAAAGTTTGTAATTACATCATACATTCCACCCATGTGGTCGTCATGTGGGTGTGTTCCAAACACATAGTCAATTTTGGTTATGCCTTGATCTTTTAGGTATTGAACAACGTCTTTGCCTGTGGACCGTGTGCCACAGTCGATTAATGCTGTGCTGTCCCCTTGTTCAAAGAAAAAGGAATCTGCTTGGCCAACATCTATCATTGTTAGCTCTAAAGTTCCTTCAACTGATTGAATTGTTTCGGTTGGCTTTTCTTGTTCCTCTGCATTCTGCTTTGGATCTTCTTTTGGTTTGCTTTCTGCCTGAACATATGGCTTGGGATCTTCTTTAGGACTACTTTCATTTGACTTTAAGTCCTTTTTAATTGCAAACACTGTTGCTAATGCTAGGATAATTATTGTTGCAAGTATTTTACCTTGCTCTTTCCGACCGTTCTTGTCATTTGACACGTACGATACCTCCTTAAAATATTTACTGTTTTATTATAGCACAAATTAGAGGTTCGTGCAATGTTATGTTGACTCTTGTTATATGTTTTCTTCTACTAGAACTTGCCCTTCTAGATTTTTTAGGTAGATTTTGTTTTCGTCTATAAGTAGATACGTGCGTTCTGAACCGTTTCTTGGTCTTGAGATTGAGCCCGGATTTGCAAATATTTTGCCATCTTGTTTTGTTATCATTCCATAGTGTGTGTGACCACTTAGGAATATGTCTCCACAGTATTCTGGTAAGTGATATTTGTCATATAAATGACCATGTGTTAGTGTTATAACTTTTTCGTTTAGGTTGATGTGCCTTACGTCTAGCAGTGCAAATTGCAATAGTTCTTCTATTCTTTCATTATCACAGTTTCCTCTTACTGCGGTTATTTCTTTTGAGTATGTGTTTAATAGGTCTGCGATTTCATCGTCGTTTATTGTGCTAAAATATCCGGCAAAAGTCGCCTAAGATTAGAAGTCGGCTTGCACCTTCCTTATTATATATTTCTAATATTTGTTTTAAGTGGTCGACATCTCCATGGATGTCGGAAATTACTAAGGCTTTCATTGGAGTTACCTTTCTTTAATTTTATATTTTTTCTTCTTTGTATTGACTTATGTAAACCTTTGTGTTATAATATATTTTGTTCTAAGACCAGTGGTCTTAAATTTTTTTAGGAGGTCTTCTTATGGCGCGCAAAGATTTCTTACCTACTGATGGAAAAATGTCGAACAACCACAATCAGAACAAAATGATTCGTGAGGCAGCAAAGGAATTCGGGATTCCTGAAATGGAACTTTCCAAGGAAATTCATGCGCAAAAGAACGAATGGTATGGCGGCGACTTTACCTACCAGGAACTCCGGGAAATCGCAAAGGAACTTAAGGAGCGTCTGGAGAAAAAGAAGCGGTGATAACGACCTCGGGAGAAAGGCAATAGCCTTTCTCCTTTTTTATTCGTCATATAAGACCATGCCTGCTCCTAGTTCTTCATTTGGTCTTGAAATAAAGCCAAATTTTTCGTAGAAGCTTTCTTTTCCTTTTGATGCTCCTAAGTATGTTCTTATTTCTGGATTTACTTTTTTGTATTCGTTTATTTTTTCTATTAATTTGTTCATTATGCCTGTTCCAATTTTTTTGCCTTGATATTCTGGAATTACCATTATGTCTTGTATGTATAAAAATATTGTTTTGTCTCCTATGATTCTTCCATAGCCTATTAGCTTGTTTTCATCGTATACGCATAGTGAGTATAGGGTGTGTTTTAAGGCTTCTTTTATTATTTTGTTTTCTCTTGTTCCCCAGTCTACCGCTTCTGTGAGGTTGTTAAATTCCTCTGGGGTTGGGGTGTGTTCTTTGTATGTTATTTGCATGTTGGGTCTCCTTTTTATGAGGGTATTATATCATAAAAGGAGGTGGATGTATAGGGGATGAGGGTTATGAGATGTGCTTGAAACGTTTATGTAATTTAGTGAAATCAAGGGTTTTGGCAGATATTTCAATAAAAATTGGGGAAATGGTTTTTAGAACATTTGTGCATTTTTTTGAACTTTTTGGAGAAGTTTTTCCCCAACTTTTCCCCAATTATTTTTGACAGATTTTAGATATATTTTGTGATTTTTATTGCAAAATTAGTTTATAGTTTTTATTGCGAATTTAGTTTGTGTTTATTGTCGCAAATTTAGAATGGGAAGCCTAAAAATTTATTTTGGAGGTTTTAGAAATGAATAATAAGATTACTTATCATAGAGAAGGAGATTATTTTATTCCTGATTTGTGTTTGCCTAAACAGCCTGATGGACATATTGGGAAATATGGAAAATTAAGATTAAATTATTTAAAAAATTTTGATATACCTTTTTATACTGAATTACTTATCAGTAGTACTTTGAAACAACATTTGCTAGATATAGATAATGATACTAGTAATAAGGTTAATTTACTTATAAAGAGCTTTGCAGAAGATGAAAATGTTAATGAATTGTTGAAAGAAAATCATCAAATGGAGTGGGTTCAGGCTATGAATAACATTAAAAATAGGGCTGAAGAAATTGTTTTGAATGAGATTATATATGTATAGGAGGATATAAAGATGGTTAATTTTAGAGAAGTAAATGATGATATTTTAAAAGAGTGGTTAGATTATAGAGAGCAGGAGGTTTTTGGTAGTCTTACTGAAGAAGATAAAAAACATCATATTTATTTTGATGAAATTGTTGAGAATATTTTAAAGAATATTCCTAAACAGAATCAAAAGTATGTTAAGAAACAATTGGATAAGCTTGATGAGAATTTTATGGATTATCTTTGCTATTGGAATGAGAAGTATTATAGGAATGGTTTTGTTGATGGCTCTCAGTTAGTTATGGGGTGTTTTGAAGAATAGTTAAAGGCGAGATTAATTCTCGCCTTCATTTACTTTCTTATTTGAAGTTTTTTTCAAATTCTTGAAAATACAAATTTAACACATAATCAAAAATCGTGTTAAATTTGTTGAATTTTTATATTTATTAATATAATC
>ERZ779869.3227-NODE-3227-length-12820-cov-3.934273_pt1 | contig 12820 bp, 9 predicted proteins | sample MGYA00511557_ERZ779869 | MGnify/ENA primary metagenome ERZ779869 (study PRJEB29588, sample SAMEA2154620) | human gut metagenome | biome: human gut; feature: human-associated habitat; material: faeces | place: Denmark | collected 2008/2010 ...
CCCGTTTCGTCGGGGAGGACGACGGCCGCCACAACACCTTCAAAGTGCTGGCGGACGGTTCGCTGGTGGTGGCGGCGCCGCTCCTGACCGGGCTGCGCTCCATCGACGACCTGGTCCCGGCGGAAGCGGAGAACAAGCGCTGCGGCTTCCAGCGGTCGACGGTCGAAGCGACACGCGAGCAGAAGCTCGATTTGCTCTTCGCCTGGTATGTGAATCTCAGCGTCCGCTCCAACGGCGTCGTGATCGTCCAGAACGGCCAGACGCTCTCGGTCGGCACCGGAGAACAGGACCGGGTCGGCGCAATCGAGCAGGCGATTGAAAAATTCCGGAACAAATACTCCGGCAGCGGCACGCTGGAAGGCTCCTGCATGTCCAGCGACGGCTTCTTCCCGTTCGAAGACGGGGTGGAGACGGCGGCAAAGGCGGGGGTCCGCGCGATCCTCGCCCCCTCCGGCTCGCTGCGGGACGCCGACGTGATCAAACGTGCCAATGAACTGGGGGTCGCCCTCTACCACGCCCCGGAACGGATCTTCTCGCACCACTGATTCTGGCAACGGACATTTCAACATAGACAACGAAGGAGTTTTCCCGATGGCGAACAAGAACTCGAAAGAGATGCAGAAAGAGCTTTCCCGCGCCCTGATGAACGACCTCGAACGGGTCGAATATGAACTGGCCACCCACTGGAAGCGGAGCGTCGCCGTGGTCGTCGCCGTGGCGGTGGTGATCGCCGCGATTTTCTGGGGAATCTCCTCCAACCGCAGCGCGCGACAGAAGGCGTTTCACGCCCTGGCGGAAGCTTCAACCATCGAAGAGCTGAACAAGGCGATCGAGACCTACGGCGACAGCGAGGCGGCGGCCAACGCCCGGATGCGGCTCGCCCGGATGCTGGTCGCGGAAAAGAAATATTCCGAGGCGATCACGGAGCTGGAAAAGGCGATCGCCTCCGATCCGGATCCGCTGCTCAACGGCCAGCTCCGGATGCAGGAAGCCTCCCTGCAGGAGCTGGTCGGGAAACCGGAGATCGCGCTGGAACTCTACCGCAAGATCGCCGGCACCCCGGAACTGGCCTCCCCGATGCGCGCCGAAGCCAACGTCAGCATCGCCCGGCTGCTGCTCGACCGCGGAGAGCTGACCCAGGCGGTCACCGTGCTCGACCGGATCCAGGAGGATCCCAACAGCTTCTCCGCGCGCCGCTGGGAGCTGCAGGCCAAGCAGATGCTGGCCGCCATCCAGAACGGGGAGGACGGCCCCTGGCCGGCGACGAAATAACTCCGGACCATGGAACTCTCCCGGAAAACCGAAGCACTGATCCGCTCCCTCCACACCCGCCACGGGCGCCGCAAGAGCGGACTTTGCGTCTGCGAAGGAGTGCGCGCGGTCGGGGAACTGGTCATGCGCCGTCCCGGACAGATCCGCTTCTGTGTGCTCACGCCGGAGGCGAAGCCGGATTTTCCGCTGCCGGGAGAGAATTTTGAAATCAACGCCGACCGTTTCCGGGAACTGACCGGCACCGTGAATGCCCAGGGCATTCTGGCGGTTGCGGAAATTCCCCCGGAACCGCCGCCGGAACTGCCGCCGGAGGATCCCTTCCTCTTCGCACTCGACCGGCTCGGGGATCCCGGGAACTTCGGCACCATCTGCCGGACGATGCGGGCGGTCGGACTGACCGAACTCTGGTACACCAGGGGTTCGATCGACCCCTACGGGGACAAGGCGATCCGTTCCGCGCTCGGGGCGCAGTTCGCGCTCCGGCTCCGCAGCTTCGATTCGCTCGAAACGCTGCGGAAACAGGCGGAGCGTTTCGGGTACCCTGCCGTCTACCTGACCGATCCGCACGACGGGAAGAACTGCTTCCGGGAACCGGAACTTTTCGACCGCTCGGTGATCGTGATCGGCGGAGAGGCGAATGGAGTCACGCCGCTTCCGGGCGCACGGCATGTGCAGATCCCGATGCCGGGCAATTACGAATCGCTCAACGCGGCGCAGGCGGCAACCGTGTTTCTGTTTGAATACGTCCGACGGACCACCAACCTCAAGCTGGACTGACCACCGATGTCAACCTGGAATCTGATCTATCTTTTCGCTTTTCTGGGCGGCGCGATTCTCTCGCTGCTGCTGACCCCCGTCTTTCAGTGGATCGCCCGCCGGACCGGGTTTCTGGATGTGCCGCAGGCGAACCACAAAGGGCACCGGCAGCCGACGCCGCTGCTCGGCGGAGCGGCGATGTTCACGTCATGGATTCTCTGCATCGGCGCCGGTCTGGCTGTGATCCACTGGTTCCGGATCCCGTTCTTCACCACGGCGATCGCCGAGCATCTGCCCGGACTGCGCAATACGGCGGCCGGCCCGCTCTTCTTCGTCGCTCTCGGCGCGTTCCTCGCCATGCTGCTCGGATTGATCGACGACCGCCGGGCCCTCTCGGCGGGAGCCAAATTCTCCGGACAATTTCTGATCGCGGCGCTGGCCGCCACCTGGGGCGGCGTCCGGGTCAACGTCTTTCTGACCGATCCGGTCGCGGTCTGGTGCGTGACCGTCTTCTGGATCATGCTGATGATGAATTCCATCAACTTCTTCGACAACATGGACGGACTGGCGGTCGGGACCATCGCGATCGCCATGGGTTTCTTCACCGTGATCGCCGCGCTGAACCACCAGTTCTTCATCGCGACCTTCTCCGCGCTGACCTGCGGCGTCTGCTGCGGCTTCTGGTTTTACAACTACAATCCGGCCACGATTTTCATGGGGGATTCCGGCAGCCACTTTCTCGGATACCTTGCGGCGGTGATCGCGGCGGGAGTCAGCTTCTTCGACATCAGCTATTCGCGTTCGCGCTTTCCGATTCTGATGCCGCTCTTCATTCTGGCGCTGCCGCTCTTCGACACGGCAATGGTGGTGCTGATCCGCACCCGGAACCGCAAGCCGTTCTGGATCGGGGACCACAACCACATCTCCCACCGCTTCGTCCGGATGGGCCTGAGCAGGAAACAGGCGGTGCTGCTGGTCCATCTGATGGCGCTCTGCATCGGACTGGGCATTCTGCCGGTCTTCTGGGGGGATTTCCGGACCGCCGCGATCCTGGTGGCGCAGGCGATGCTCTTTCTGCTGGTCATCACCATCCTGCAGTTCGCACTCTCGGACCGGCAGGACACCCGGGAAACCCCGGGGAACCCGCCGACAGAACCGGAGGAGAAGAATCGATGAAGATCATCCACTTTTCCGACCCCCACGCCGGCGGACCCGCCGAGGACTGGCTCGCCTATGTCGACAAGCGCTGGGTGGGCGTCTTCAACTACCGGTTCCGCCGGAAATTCCGCCACGACATCTCGAAACTGCGCAAAGCGGTCGAATACATCCTCGACGTCAAACCGGACGCGGCGGTCTGCACCGGCGACCTCACCAGCACCGGTCAGCCCGGCGAATTTGAACTGGTCCGGCCGGTCCTGGAACCGCTCCGGAATTCGACGATTCCGCTGTTTTATCTGCCCGGAAACCACGACTGTTACGTGAAACGCCCCAAATGTGTCCGGGCCGTGCGCGAGATGGTCCACTTTCTGAGCCGGGGCGACTACGAATTCACCGATCTGCCGGTGCGACGCAGCTGCGGCGGCGTGGAGTTTCTGCTGGTCAACACCAGCCGCCCCTCCAACCTGCTCTGTTCGTGGGGGTTCTTCGACCGCAAGGACGCCGAATGGGTCGCCCGCGCCTGCGATGAACCCGCCAATGCGCCCCGGATACTGGTCACCCACTATCCGATGATCGAACACCATCCGATCCTCCGGATGCGCCACCGCCTTTTCGGCCAGAAACGGATTCTGGAACTGATGCGGAACGGAAAAATCGCCCTCACGCTCTGCGGACACGTCCACCGCCCCTATCTCGAAGTCGACCGCGACGGGCACGGCGAGTGCTGCGCCGGATCGGTGACCCGCAACGGCACGATGATGGAAATCGACGCCGATCCCGCCTCCGGCCGTTTCGAGTTCAAAACCATAACCCTGTGAGGAAGTCATGGCAACCGACATCAACACGCTGGCCCGGAAATGCGGGGTCTCCAAAGCGACCATCTCCCGGGTCTTCACCGGGCGCGCCCGGGTCAGTGAGGCCATCCGCGCCAGAGTGCTCGCCGCGGCGCGGGAACTCAATTACCGTCCCCAGCAGGTCATGGCCCGCGACTGCGTCGCAATCGTGGTCAGCCGCGCCCCCAGCCAGAAAACCCGCGGCGCATTCAGTGAGCGGCTGATTCCCTCCACGATTTTTGAAATCACCCGGCGCAACCTGCTGACCGAAATCATCGCGGTCGGCGATCTTCCCAAACTCTACGACGGCTATACCAAGGCGGTCCTGCTGCTGCTCCCCGAGGAGACCATTGCGGAACACCGCGCCGAAATCGAAAAGCTCTCCATGCCGATCATCACGGTCAATAAGCGGTATCCCTTCAGCATCAGCGTCAATACCGATCACGGACAGGGCGTGACCCTGGCCCTGAAACACCTCTACGAAAACGGACACCGCCGCATCGGAATCGCCATCGACCGCCTCGGCAACCAGGCCGGCCTGGAACGGAGCAACGCCTACACAGCATTCATGAACGAGCGGCAGCTGCCTCCACTCGAAATCGCAGAGTTCCGCGACCCCGGCAACAGCGGACAGCTGGACCGGCTTCTCGCGGAAAAGCCGACCGCTCTGGTCGTCTGCGGCGAAGGAGCGGCGCTGCCGGCGCTCTGCGCCATCCGGAAGCACGGAATCCGGATCCCCGAAGAGCTCTCCGTGATCACCTCTGAACTTGCGGAGGTCTCCGGTCTCTGGAATCCCGGAATCACCACAATCGACCAGGACCTCGACCTGCTGGCGGCGGAGTTGATCGACTGCGTGAACAAATGCATCCGCAATCCGGAACTCCGTCCGGAGGCGCGGTGGCTCCCCTCCCGTCTGATTCTACGGGAGAGTGTCCGCAACATCGGCTGACCCCGCCCTCCTTCACACCCGGAAAACAAATGCTCCCTCCCCGCGCCACCGCCGGCGCGGAAGAGGGAGCTTCGTCTTCAGGAAGGATCAGAGCACCGCGTTCGCTGCGATGCAGTCGCGGTAATACTTGGCGCTGAGTTTCGGCGTCCGCTTGAGGGTTGAATAGTTCACATAGGTGATGCCGAACCGCTTCTGGAAGCCGTCGGCCCATTCGAAGTTGTCCATCAGGCTCCAGACGAAATACCCCTTGACCGGAATTCCATCGGCGATCACGCGGCTCACATTGGCAAGGTGGGCGCGCAGGTACATCAGCCGGTCGGTGTCGTAGATCTCGCCGTCCAGGTCGGGACGGTCCGCCGACGGGCAGCCGTTTTCGGTGATGTAGATCGCGTCACCGCCCCAGAGCTCCCGGCAGAAGCGGGGGGTCCAGTAGATGCACTCCGGCCCCAGCTTCAGCCAGGCCACATTCATGTCGGGGTGCGATGCCGGCTTGGAGACCATGCGATACCCGCGGGGATCGCCGGGATCGGCCATCACATGCTGCGGCGTATAGATGTTCAACCCCTGGAAGTCCATCGGAGTGGCGATCGCCTTGAGCTCGTCATCCGTATACTCGGGCATGTCGGGACCCTGCTCGGCAATGTACTCGTCGGTGTACCGTCCCTCCCGGATCAGCGTCAGAATCCGGCTGTTGCCGATCCGGAACGCCTTGCGCGCCGCTTCGATGTGTTCCGGGGTGTCGTAGATGGGAACAAAGTTGGTCGGATTGTCCACGATGCCGACCTGGACCGGTCCCTGCGCATTGGCGCGGATCGACTGCATCGCCAGCCCGTGCGCCAGGCAGCCGTTGTGGATGACCTGATTGACCTCCTTCCGGTCCAGCCTGAGACCCGGAGCGAAGCGGCCCGCCTCATACCCCACCGCGGTAAAACAGATGATTTCGTTGACCGTGAAGAAGTGCTTGACCCGGTCGGAGATCTTCGCCGTCGTGAATCCGGCGTAATCGGCGAAGGCGCGGCAGGTGTCCTTGCTGCGCCAGCCGCCCTTCTCCTCGAGCGCCTGCGGCAGATCCCAGTGGAACATGGTCACCCACGGCTGGATGCCGTTGGCCAGGAGTTCGTCGATCAGCCGGTTGTAGTAATCCAGCCCTTTCGGATTGAAACGACCGGTCCCCTCCGGGAAGAGCCGCCACCAGCCGATCGAAAAGCGGTACGCCTTGACGCCGAGAGATTTCAGAAGCTGAACATCCTCCTTGTAACAGGTGTACTGCGACGCGCCCCGGAGCGGAATGTCGTCATTGGCCACCGTGCCGGGCCGGCGGCAGAACTCCAGCCAGTTCGAAGAACCGGCGCCGTCCGCCTCAAGAGAACCCTCAACCTGAAACGAGGCGGTCGCCGCCCCCCAGAGAAAATCCTTCGGAAACGCAGGGTGATTCATATGCCGCAAACCTCCTCTGATATGCCTGTTTTCCTCGCCGAAAAAGGGCGTCGATATTGCAGAGAATACCGGCGCCCTCCCCGTGTTCGCGTTCAACGCTTACTTGTTGCCGTAGCCGAGACCGGCCTTGACCATGTACTCGTAACTTTCGCGGATCGCCTTGCGCATTTCGACCGAGCAGTAGTCCAGCTCGATGACCACGTTGTCGATCCGTTCCGGAGCGGCGGCGAGAATCGCCGGGATGTCAAGCTGCCCCTGTCCGAGCGGCCGCAGGTCGATCTTGCGGTCGTAGGTGCCGTTGACCATCCGCAGCTCGGAGTTGGTCTCCTTGAGGATGCCGTCCTTCATGTGCAGCAGCACGGTGCGGTCGGCGAAAAGCTTCAGCATCTCGACCGGATCCTCGGCGCCGAAGTTGGTCGACCAGAAAGCGTCGATCTGGAATTTGACCTTCGGGCAGAGTTCGGCGTAGATCTGATACTTGATCTTGCCGTCAAGCCGCGCGAACTCCCAGTTGTGGTTGTGCTGGAAGAGCGTCAGACCGGCCTCTTCGAGCTTCTGCTGCATGATGTTGGTCTTCTCGGCGGTGCGCTTGATCGCGTCGAGATCCTTGAAGTCGTCCGGACCGTAGCCGCAGACCACCATCTTGAGGCCGAGCTCCCCGGCCTGGTCGATGGTCTCGGCGATGTTGTCGATGTTGCACCACGGACGGTGCGAGGAGTACATCTCCAGCCCGAGGTCGGCAAGCGCCTTCCGGAAGGTCTTGGCATCCATGCCGTAGAAACCGGCAGGCTCCACCGCCTTGTAGCCGACGTCGGCCACGAATTTGAGAACATCGAGGAAGTCCTTTTCGCAATCGTTCCGCAACGAATACAACTGCACCGCAAGTTTACGCTTCATTCTTCTGCCGCTCCTTTTTTGGTTGTGAACAATGACTGAAGATAGCTTTCTTCAGTTTACTATAACGGTAAAAAGAAGAATCTCAATTGACAAAACGTATCATTTATTGACATCAAATAGCAAAATCAATCCACCTCCCCGGCGGGATCGGAAAGGATCACCTCCACGCCGGGAAAACTCTCCTCCGCCTGCCGCGCCAGCGGTTCTCCGCAGAGGAAAACCGCGGTGGAGAGCCAGTCCGCCAGCAGCGCCGAGGGGGCGACCACCGTCACCGAATACTCCGCCTGGGTCGGCATTCCGGTGGCCGGATTCATGATGTGGCCGTAACGGACGCCACCCAGAATCACAAACCGTTCATAATCCCCGCTGGTCGAAAGCGCCGCGTCACGCAGCTCCAGCGGCTCCGGAAGCACCGCGTTGCGGTCGCGCGGATCGCGAATTCCAACCCGGTAGAAGGAGTGCCCCGGCGGTCCCTGCGGCAGCAGTTTCAGGTTCCCGCCGAGATCGATGATTCCCCGGGTGAACCCCCGTGAGGCGATCGCGTCGGCGGCCAGATCGACCGCGTACCCTTTTGCAATTCCCCCCAGGTCGAACGCCATACCCGGTTTCGGAAAGCGCACGGTGTGCGCCTCGTCGTCAAATTCGACCCGGTCCAGGCCGACCAGTTCACGCGCCCGGGCGATCTCCTCGTCCGCGGGAAGCGACTCCCCGCGTTTCCGGTAAAATCCCCAGAGGTCCATCAGCGGCTTGGAGGTGATGTCGAACGCGCCGCCCGAAAACTCATAGGCCTGCCGCGCCTCATCGAGCAGCAGCCAGAGCTCGTCCGAACAGGCGAAGGGCGCGGTGGCGGCACTCCGGTTCAGCCGGGAGAGTTCGCTCTCCGGATCGTAGAGGTTGGCCAGCTTCTGCACCCGGTCGAATTCAGCCCGGGCCGCCGCCATCGCCTCGGACACCGCGGCTGGGTCGTCACCGTAGAGCGTGAAGGCCCCGATTGTACCCATCACCGGAAACACCTGGCGGAACGTCTCAAGCCGGGCTTCGCGACGAACCGCCCAGATGCCGATTCCGGCGGCAATCACCAGCAGCAGCAGCGCCGCTGCGATTCCGAATCCGGTCCGGCGGGTCATTTCACGCCTGAGCCTTTTCCAGCGCGATCACGCAATCGAAACCGTTCACATCCACCGAAACCCCGTGGGATCCGGCCTCGGGATCGAGCGCAACCGCCAGCGTCTCCTCGCAGATGTAGGAACGGAATTTCTCAAGCGCCGCGCGGCAGGGTTCGGGAACCGAACAACCGAGCCGGATCCGGTCGGAGACCTCCAATCCGTTCTCCTTGCGCAGATTCTGAATCCGGCTGACCAGTTCGCGGGCGAACCCCTCCGCCCGCAGCTCCGGCGTCAATTCAGTCGTTAGCGCAATGGTGATCCCTTCGGCGCTGGCCGCGACCATGCCCGGCTTCTCCTCGCGCTGGATCACCAGATCTTCCGCGGTGATCCCGGCCTCCGTCCCGTCGGAGAAGGTGAGGCGAACCGGGGTTCCCGCGAGAATCGCGCCGATCTCCTGTCCGGAAAATCCGGCGATCTTCCCGGCCGCTTCCTTCATGTTCCTGCCGAGCTTCTTGCCGAGCGTCTTGAAATTCGCCTTGCAGGAGCGCTTGACCAGCGCCTCCTCGTCGCCGCTGATCTCGACCGCTTTCACATTCAGTTCCTCGGCGATGATCGCGGCGGTGCCTTCAAGCATTCCGCGCAGTTCGGGGTCCGCGGCGGCGATCACCGCACGGGCCAGCGGCTGGCGGACTTTGAGGTCGTTGGCGGTCCGCAGGAAGCGGCCCTGCGACACCGCGAGCATCGTAAACGCCATCTGCCGCTCCAGATACTCGTCGCGACAGCCGGCGTCCGGCTCCGGATAGTCGCAGAGATGGACCGATTCCGGCATCTCCGGCGTGCGAAGCACCTGGTAGATCGCCTCGGTGGTGAACGGGATGAACGGGGCTGCGGTTTTCGCGAAGGTCAGAAGCACATAGTGCAGCGTCGCGTAAGCCTCTTTTTTGTCCGCGTCGTCGTCCGACTTCCAGAACCGGCGGCGGCTGCGCCGGATATACCAGTTGGTCAGGTCGTCGATGAAGCGGCTGAACCGGTTTGCCGCCTTCTGCAGGTTGTACGCATCCAGTTCGGCGCGGATCTCCTCGACCATCTGCGAGGCGGAGGAGAGAATCCAGCGGTCCAGCACGTTGGCCGGCTTCTCCGGCGGACGCACCTCGCCGGGCGCCGGTTCATAATGGTCGACGTTCGCATAGGTGGTGAAGAAGGCGAGCGCATTCCACATCGGAATCATCACCCCGCGCAGCACCTCGCGCACCCCCGCCTCGGAAAACTTCAGGTCCTCGGCACGGACCACCTGGCTGCCCAGCATGAAGAGCCGCAGCGCATCCGCGCCGCAGCGGTCGATCAGCTCCATCGGGTCCGGATAGTTGCGCAGCCGCTTCGACATCTTCTGCCCGTTCTCGGCCAGCACCAGACCGTTGACCACCACGTTCCGGAACGGAGGCCGGTCGAAGAGCGCCGCTGCCAGCACCACCAGCGTGTAGAACCAGCCGCGGGTCTGATCCAGCCCCTCCGCGATGAAGTCGGCGGGGAAGTGCTCTTCGAAATGTTCCTTGTTCTCAAATGGATAGTGCTGCTGGGCATAGGGCATCGACCCCGATTCGAACCAGCAGTCGAACACCTCCGGCACCCGCCGCAGCGGGGATTTCCCGGTCGGAGAGGGGATCTCCACCTTGTCCATGAAATGCTTATGCAGGTCGGTGACCTTCACGCCGGCAAGCTTCTCCAGCTCCGCGGCGCTCCCCACCACGATCACTTCGCCCTCGTCGTTGCGCCAGATCGGCAGCGGGGTTCCCCAGTAACGGTTGCGGCTGATCGCCCAGTCGCGGGCATTCTCCAGCCACTTGCCGAAACGGCCGTCGCGCAGATGCGCGGGAACCCAGTTGATCGACTGGTTGTTGCGGATCATCTTCTCCTTGATCGCCTCGACCTTGACAAACCAGGTCGAAATCGCCCGGTAGATCAGCGGCCCGTCATCGCGCCAGCAGTGCGGATAGCTGTGCTTGATCTGGCCGCGGTGGATCAGTTTTCCCTCGTCCTTCAGGCGCTGCATGATCTCCTTGTCGACCGATTTGACCGGACGCCCCTGATAATCGGGAACCTCGGCGGTGAAGCAGCACTCCTCGTCGATCGGACAGACCTCCGGAACACCGGCGGCCTTGCAGACCGCGTTGTCATCCTCGCCGAATCCCGGCGCGGTATGGACGATGCCGGTGCCGTCCTCGGTGCTGACAAACGATCCGGCGAGCACCCGGAACGCCCCCTTTTCCGCGAGATCGGCGAAATAGGGGAAGAGCGGCTCATAACGGCGCCCGACCAGTTCGCTCCCCTTGCCGCGCCAGAGAATTTCGGGAGTCTCTTTGTAATAAGCGCCGAGCCGGGCTTCCGCCATGATGTAGCATTCGTCGCCATCCTGCACTTTCACATAGTCGATCTCGGGACCGACGGTCAGCGCGAGATTCGAGGGGAGCGTCCACGGCGTGGTCGTCCACGCCAGGAAGTAGGTGTTCTCCTCTCCCTCCGCCCGGAAGCGGATCGTGATCGCCGGATCGACGACATCGCGGTAGCCCTGATTGGCCTCGAAATTGGAGAGCGGCGTCGCGCAGCGCGGACAGTAGGGAAGAATCTTGTACCCTTCATAGACCAGCCCCTGGTCCCAGAGGTTTTTGAAAACCCACCAGATCGACTCCATGAAGTCGCGGTCCATGGTACGGTATCCGTGGCGGAAATCGACCCAGCGTCCCATCCGGTTGACCACCTTTTCCCATTCGCCGGTGTAGCGCAGCACGATCGAACGGCACGCTTCATTGAACTTGTCGATCCCGTAGGCTTCGATATCCCGCTTGCTCGACAGATTCAGCTGTTTCTCCATCTCGTTCTCGACCGGAAGCCCGTGGCAGTCCCAGCCGAACCGCCGCTCGACGTAGTTGCCCCGCATGGTCTGATAGCGCGGAACCACGTCTTTGATGGTGCCGGCCAGCAGGTGGCCGTAGTGGGGCAGCCCGGTGGCGAAGGGGGGACCGTCATAGAAGACAAACTCCCGGCCTCCCTTGCGATGCTCCAGCGATTTGGCGAAAATTCCGGACTCCTCCCAGAACTTCAGCACCCTGGTTTCCAGTTCCGGAAAATCAACCTGATTCGATACGTTCTTGAATGCCATGATTTCACTCTGTATGGGATTGAATTATTTCAATTTTGACCGCAATCGCAAAAAAAACGCGCCGCCTTCCCCTGCGGGAGCGACACGAACCCGAACGATCCCGCCGGGAAACCGCCTCTACACCGGAGCCCCCGAACCCGGAAAGCCGGAGGCCGCCCCGGAGATGGCGCCGGAACACCCCCCGCGAATGTCGACCGGAAGCAACAGCAGCCGGCCGGCCCGAAATACTCCGGTACTGCGCATTTTCCGCGGAACTCCTTTCTCTTTAACATTGATCCGAACGTTCATACAATATCACCGGATCAGCTCCAATGCAACCCCCGCGCCCCCGCGCGGGAGGAAAATCACTTGAAACACTTCTTGACGTGCTCTTCCGGCAGCTTCGGGGTACACCAGCTGACAATCAGCAGCGCCGCAATCGACAGCGGAAACGCATAGACGAAGGTATCCACATACGGCCACGGGAAAGCGCTCACCAGTTCGGTTCTTCCGAAAAGCGCCTCGCAGACGCCCAGCGCCGCCGACTCCTTGCGATGCAGAAAAAAGAGTCCGAAAAGACTCGCCGCCACTCCGACCACGATGCTCGCCCAGACCCCCGCCCGGGTCGCGCCGCGCCAGTAGACCGCTGCCCAGTATCCCGGAAGAAACGATGCCGCGCAGACCCCGAAAAAGATTGCCGTTCCACGTGCGACAATTCCCGGAGGCAGCAATACGCCGAGCGCCACGCTGACCACGATCCCGAAGATTACGCCGCAGCGGGTCACCAGCGTACTGCCCCCGCTTCGCCCGGAAAGGTTGCAGACCAGGTCGTGACCGATCGCGGAACCGGTCACGTGAAACAGCGAACTCAGCGTCGACATCGCCGCCGAAAGCAGCGTCAGGCTGAAGATGTAGAGCACGACCGGCGGCAGCGCCTGCCGGATGAAAAGAGGAATGATCAGGTCGGGATTCCCTCCCGCCGCCTGAATCGCCAGCTGCCCCGAGATACCGTCGGCAAACCCCCGGTCGGAATAGTAGAAGAAGACGTTGGAGAGCGCCCCGACCGTGTAGGCGGAGCCGACCGTGCAGAGGATGAAAACCGAACCGATCAGCACCGCCCGGTTCAACTCCCTCGTACTCTGAACCGTCATGAAACGGACCGCCAGCTGCGGCTGCGCCAGCGCCCCGATTCCGACGCCGAGCATCAGACTGGAGACCAGGTTCCACCACCAGACCGAATTGAACCGCGGCATCGCGGCCCAGCCGACGTGCCCCA
>ERZ779869.3232-NODE-3232-length-12807-cov-5.626255_pt1 | contig 12807 bp, 26 predicted proteins | sample MGYA00511557_ERZ779869 | MGnify/ENA primary metagenome ERZ779869 (study PRJEB29588, sample SAMEA2154620) | human gut metagenome | biome: human gut; feature: human-associated habitat; material: faeces | place: Denmark | collected 2008/2010 ...
CGATGTTGCCAGTGCCGACCGTCGCGGCCAGCGCCGTGGTAACGGCCTGCAGCGGGGTGACGGCGCCCGCGCCGGCCTCCTGCTTCTGGAACATCTTGCCGACCGTGTTCTTCATCGCGTAGCCAAAGCGTGTGAACTGGATCCCACGGTTGCGGATCGTCAGGTACAAACCGCCGACGATCGTACATGGCAGGAAAATATACAGCCAGGCGACGGTATTCAATGTACCGGTAAAGAAATTGATGATAGCTTCCATATGTTCTCCTTTCCGGACGCCCCGCGTCCATCCTTTTCTTTCTCCTGAAGAAAAAACTTCCTGATTATGATACCATAAACTTACTTTCAATTCAATTTAAATCGCTACATCGAAATATAGAATTTTCTCGCGGACATTTGTGCATATTATAGAGACATTTACAAAAACCGGCTCCCCCGCGAAAAAAAGATTGACGCGGCCGGGAAAACGTGCTATATTATTTAGGCAATCGGGATGCTAGTGTGGCTCAGTCGGTAGAGCAGCTGATTCGTAATCAGCAGGTCGCCGGTTCAAGTCCGGCCACTAGCTCCAAGCGAAAACTCCGAAAGTCTTGAGATATCAAGGGTTTCGGGGTTTTTCTTTTTTCTCTCTACCGACGAGCCACTTCCAATAACTGAGAACGGTTGTTTATTGGTTGTTTATTTTTGCTGCTTGCTCAGATTCGCGTAGTCCTCGTTCTCCTCTGATAACCTTCACTCTCCGGCTGTCCGACACAGAAATTTTCTCCGATCGCGTGCCGTATGAAATAGCTTTCTACAGCTTCCAGCGACAGCAGATACTTTGTGCCGATCATTGCGGATGGAATCTCGTTATCCTTGACAAGAGAACGGAGACAGTTCTTCGTGATCGCCGTATCCGGGTCGATCTGTTTGAAGTAGTTCGCAGTCTCTTCAATCGTCCTCATTCTTATCCGTGGGCTTTCCATTTTTATCACCTCTATTCGCTACGGTTTGTTCATGTTTGAAATTATAATTGATTCTTTTGTAATTGTCAATAGCCTTATTGAGATTTGTCGCAATTTTTTTCGAGGTTGTTTCCTCCCATCTCTTATTCCGATAAAATAGATGCACAGACAGGTGGTGTTTCGTTTGGCTACTGTATCAAGGACAACAGACCGCTATGGTCGCCCAGTATATAAAATAAACGTGTATGCAGGATATGACGCATCAGGCAGGCAGAAGCGCAAGCAGTTTTCATGGTATCCGCCTGATGGACTGTCTCCGCGCAAGGCAGAAAAAGAGGCCATGCTTGTGGCGCTCGAATACGAGAAGAATTCCGTATCGTCAGAACCTAAAAAGGATGAAATGCCCTTTTCATCTTTCGCAGAGGTATGGATGCGGATCTATGCGAAGCCCAAACTCAAAAAGAAAACGGTGGCAGATTATGAACAGCTGCTCACCGTAATAAACAGAGAAATCGGGAATTACAAACTGCGTGATATCGACGGTTCCCGAATCAACGATATTTACGATACGCTTCGCAGATGTGGTTCCCGCCGGGACTCCAAATGGCGGCTCACAGACTCCGGAATCCGGCTTCTGAAGGAAGCTAAGGAAACGCAAGAAATGATTGCCAAGTCCGCCGGCATCGGTGTCCGTACATTGCGCACCGCAATATCCGGTTCAAACATCAATATCAGTTCGGCAGAAGGTATCGCATCCGCAATGAAACGCCCCGTCTCCGGCCTTTTTGTTCAGGTCGAACAAGGCGAAACGCTCAACGAAAACACGCTCAAGCATTATCACGCACTGATTTCATCGATCCTCAACAAAGCCGTAGCATGGGGATACCTGAAGGAATCGCCTCTTGCTCAGGTTGAAAAACCACAGCCGAAAAAGACGGAGGCTGCCTTTCTTGAGGTCAGCAGCGTCCGCGAACTGATCTCAGAATTAAACAGGAGCGCTCCATTCAAGTATCTGGCTCCCATTCAGTTCGATATGCTCACCGGTATGCGCCGTGGAGAGATCCTTGGCCTCCGCTGGTCCGACGTTTGCACGGAAGAAAGTATTCTTCGTATCCAGAACACGCTCAATTACGTTTCTAACGGCGGTGTTTACGCAGACACACCTAAGAATTCAACTTCAGTCAGATACATGAAGCTGCCTGAGTCGGCGGTTATCATCCTGCAAAAATGCTTGGAGTGGCAGCACCGGCAATCCGAGCTGCTTGGAGACAAATGGCGTAATTCCGACGGTCTGGTTTTCACGAACGAATTCGGCTCGTACATCCACCCGGATACTCTCACTCACTGGTTCACTGCATTCGCAAAGAAAAATGGGTATGAGGGAATCCATCTGCACAGTCTGCGGCATACCTGCGCATCGATCATGATTGCAGACAATGTTCCGACCGTTGCCGTTTCGAGGTATCTCGGCCACGCGCAGGTATCTACGACGCAGAACATCTATTCTCATATGCTGGCGAAGGCCGCCGCAAGTGCTGCTGACGCGTATGACAAGTTCTCGGATTTGATTAAATAACTAAGAGCAGGGCCATATCTTAGCCCTGCTCTCATCTTATGAATCGATTTACTCTTCGCCCACTTTTATGATATCGTTGACTCCCATATCTTTGAGAAGTCGATTGACGAGCTTTTCCGATTCTGCCTGAATAACAGGCATACATTGTTTCCGAACAATCTCATCGTAATCATCTTTATTCTCAACCTTCTCACTTGTCGAGAAGAAGAAGTTTGTAATCAACGTTGCACTAAAAGCATCGTAATTTCCATCTGCTTTCATGTCCATCGTGGACACAAGCAGTATACTTGCATCTTTTTCTTCTTTTGGTATCCGCAGTTCCGCTTTTCCGTCAATCAAAAAAGAAAACTCCTTGCTTTCCAGCTCATCCGGGTCAATATTGATAGCCACCTTCTGAGTAACAATATTTCTCAATTCAGCATATATCTCATTCTTCATGCTATTACTACTCCTTTTTGTTCGTACTGTTTTTTTGTTCCAATATACCTTTTCTGAGACAAGATGCCTTTATCGGATTCTCGTCTTTGCACTCGCATCGGAACTTGTGAAATAACATAGACCGGCCCTGCTTCTTCTTTGTCTACAGCCGACCTGATTGCATTTTCAACGTATTTATTAAGAGTTATACCCTCTTTTTCTGCGGCAACAGCAACTTCTCTATGGAGTTCCGGATCAATTCTGACATTAAACGTCCCCTTGAATTCCTTATCCGGATTCTTTCCAATCTCCTTGCAAAACTCAAGATAATCATCAATACTCTGATGAAAGCTTTCTACAAGTTCCGGAATAGATGTCCCGTGAAAATTAAGTGAATCCTGTATTCCAAATACTTCACCGACAAAGAGCATATCTTCTTCGTCGAATTCTATTTTCGCATGGTAGCTTTTGTATTCAAGAATGTTATTCATGACAGCCTCCTGATATGGCAGTTCTCCTAAATTATATTTCTCCTATTTCTTTTAAGAATGCAATAACTTTCTTTATTTGATAGTTGTATAGTTCATTTCCTGGATGTGGCCCATCGAAAATGAGGATCCGGCCACTTTTATGGGCATATGCAATAGATGACCCTCTCCCGCCTTGTCTCTTACTACATCCACATTTCCCCATAAGCGTATCAAGCTCCTGTGTTGTAAAATTCTTGGGTGACGGCCTTCTACATAATTTTTCTATGAGATCTTCTTTCTTCGGCATACCGGCCTCCAATTTGCAACTATTGATTAGTTGCAATTATAGCGTTTTTCGGTGATGATGTCAATACATCTATAAGCACTGGTTGATAATAAATTTGTGTCTAATTCTTGGTGTCACCAACATATTCCAAACTCTCAGATTTGATATAAAAAAAAGGATGGAGCTGATTTCTCACAGCCTCATCCTTCTTTTCACTCCAAGCAGGATTTTATTGCGAAGTGGTACTACGCAGTAATTAGGTTAATAGTTCCATCCGTCTGAAAGTCCTTATCGTCAGAAATAAAAACAACGTTATCTTCCTGCCGATAATTCTCCACCAATACATAATCAATCGGATCATAATGGTGTGTCGTGAGATTATTCGCAAATCCTTCGATTTGAGCACGTTCAACAACCGCATCATCACATTCGTATGTAGACAGCAACTCAGTGAGCATAGCTTGCATTTTATTAAACAATTTAGCCCGCTCTGCCACATTTCTGCGGTAATCCTTCTTCGTACACGCATACCGGCTTTGTTGTGTCCTTTCCAGATACAATTCATACTCTTTGTTTTCAATCCCGTATAGAAGTTCCTGAACATTCAGAGTTGACAAAGCAACTTTTCTTCCATTGGTTAAAAGCTGCTGCAAGAGATTTGAATATATCTGGAGTTTAGAGTTTGTCGGCATATAGTACCCTGAATGCACAAAATAAAGCACATTTGTATCAAGCAAAAACGTTGTATCTGCCGGAAAATCTGCAAGCGAAAAATCAGAAACCTTTGTAATCGGCATAGAGGAATTCCCTTCATCATTCATCAAAATTCGCTAAAAGCTTCTGTCGTTCTTTTTTTTCACCGTCAGAGGCTTCATAGTATTCTTTGGCATTATCCATAGAGTGCAGATATGTTGTTTCACCAACTTTAGAAAGGTTTTTCACTTCAAATCTGTGTCTATACGCTTCCGGTCCCAGTTCTAATACATACCTTGCAAGAGCATTATTGAAAAAAAGCGTCGTAAATAATTTGATTCCCGAAAAATCCAACACAATTTTCTCGTCAGTTGCAAAAAGTGGTTGAATTACCTTTAACAAATTTTCTGCATCTTCTGCCGAAAATGCTGTCTGAATATATTGATTTACTTGTATCATAGCTACTACTCCTCATACCCTACGCTAATACATATTGATGTAGATCATCTGCGATTATATCCATTTCAAATAGCGTACCCTTAAATTCGTGCTGCAATTCAAAATAACGGTCGCCCTTCTGAGGCGTATATGTATATAAGACGCAACCACTACAAATTCGAATTGCGCCATTGTTGGCTTTTGCAAAACTCTGCAAAAGGCCAAGGCCAAGGCCACGCGGGACTAGTGTTCGCCCACTGCAATTTGCTGTACTATTGCCCCGAATCATTGCCCACTTAAACGCCTCTAAATCCGTAATATTAGAACCGAGATACCGTTTTACCTTGTTTGGGATACCAATTCCCGTGTCGTAGCACGCAAAACAATACTTGTTCTTCTGATTCTTATAGTATTTCCCACCGATAACATATTGCGCTTCCGAGTGCTCTATGCTATTGTTATACATTTCGCCAATTCTTGATGTAAAAATGGCAGCCAAGCCATCACTCATTCTTACTGGAGCATCTTTTGTTATTTCCGTCACCAAATTATAAATACTATTCACGTTGGAAATAATGCGTGATTTTCTATATAACTGAGGAGCGATATTGGTGTCTGCTTCAACATCTTTGCCCGAAATATACCCATTTCGATCAAATAACATTTTGCTTTTTGAATTGCAAAAAATTTGTATTTCTTTATCCCGGCTGTGAGCAAGGGCAGGAAGGGTACTTAAACAAAACAGGAACGAAAGACCAAGTCGAGATTCTATATTGATAGATAATTCTATTTCATGCTCATCAGCATAGAGTATTTTCTCTTGAAGTTCAGCAAATTTCTCAAAAGAAGGTTTAGCCGTAATTAAGGATTGGTTCCAGTTGATTCTGTTTGTCACAATAGCCTACCTCTTTGCATCCCTCGTATACGTTCAGATAGTGTCAAAGTCGCTGATTTAAGATATTATACCACATATACTTTGAAAATCAAACTTTAATTCACCAAAATATCAATATGTAAGCCTTTGGACACCCGTGGCTTCCTTCTTTTCGCTTGGCATGTGTAGTTTGGTTTCTTTCCTGTTTATCCGCCCTACGGACCTCTGTAGCCTTACCGCAACATCATATTGCGAAAGCTCGCGCAAGGTCTTTCGGGGACATCCCGATTTTTTTGAATGCCTCCAGCTCCTTCTTGCATTCGGCAAGTTCCTTGCGGAGCTCATTGCACTTCTGGACGTGCCAGATGCAGCGATCCATCCAGCGTTTCACCTCCGCCGGCACTTCTTCGTCGAGGAAGTTCTTGAACAGATCCGCTACCTCCTGCAGTTCATCAGGTGGAATCCGGCTGTTCTCATACGCGGCAAGCCGGTTAATTGCCTGTCCAAGTGGGCAGTTGTTGCAACCTTTCTCGCCGTACTGCTCGCAGACCTCTCCGCACAGATTGTTGTCGGCTCCATGTACCTGCCAGCAGTGCTGTCCGGCAATGCAAAAGTCAAATGTCATTCTCTCCATTTTTTCGGCACCTCCACAATAGGAATTGCTTCATAGAACATCCCGGCCTTAATTAGCTGTTTTACGGTTCTGAACTGCATACACCCGAACCATCCGTCCGTCATAATCCTGTCGATATAGAATACGCGCGGCGAGTTTTCCATCCTATCGAGCGATTTTATGTGCGGCCCTCGCGCATACTTCCGTCTGGTGCGTTCTTTGCAGTGCGGACATACATCCGGAAGGAACACTCCCGCTCTTACATGCTGTTTGCAGGCAGAGCACTCGAACTCGCATCCATACTCATCGACATCGCTCAGTGTCCAATTCATCATTTCTTCCCCCCCCGAGCGAGCAGAACCCATCCTCCGGCATATTAAGGCCGGTCGCGTCACGAAAGCCGCACCTAACATATGTCCCACACCACGAAATTTCTACCCGGCGGCCATCACAGTCATTACAGCGTGTGACCTGCACTGCATCCACTGCCGGCAGTCTGCTGATCTCGGCAAACGCAGCGGCATAGTCTCCGGATGTCCGGCGCACGATTTCGAGCGCGTCTTCCCTGTAAATCAGCTGCTTGTCCATCATGCTTCACCGTCCTTGATTTCAGCCAGCCAAAAATCACGACGACAATCAGGGCAGAACCTAACATTTTTTGTGCATTGACCACCAGTAGTTTCACCGCGACACATAAGCAGATTAGGGCAAATCCCAAGAACACCTTCATACAACTTAGCATCCGGCCACTGCTTCAAGAACTCACTTTGCCGCGTTCTGACCGGGTGTTCTTTTGCCCACTTCTCGACCGCAGCAACACATTCCTCTGCGTCGTTGGCGAGATCGTTCATATGGCATCCGCGTCCAATATCGTCAAGTGGACAGCCTACACACGGTTTTCCCGTAATGTTGTTATTAGAATCAAAAGAATCGCACATTCTCGCATATGCTTTGAAATACGCAACAGCATCCATTTTCCATCCTCCTACATCCAGACCATATCACATTTGTTGTCCACGCAGTCCTGCAAGATTGCCTTGAAGTCTCGGAACATTGCGCAGTCGCTCCGGCCGGCATAGCCGTAGCAGATGTTGTCGTCGTAGTCTCCGATGACCTTCAGAATTTCCTTGCAGGCTCCGTACCGGATTTTCCCATCACAGTCGCTTTCAAGCAGGAAATTCACAACTTTCACCGGAATGTTGTTTTCCGTAATCAGCCTGATTGCTTCCGTATCCCATTGCGTATAAAATTTCTTTTCCTCATCCGGTCGCATGAGAGGCGGCGCATCGTATAATTTCTTGTAGTGGCTATAGAACGGCCCTCCCATGAGTTCGGCCACTTTTTTCCGCAGCCGCATGAATCCGCTACACCCGAGGTCGATGTTCCGACCGGTTTTCTTGCATTTAATCGTTACGCCCATTTTCTGTCACCATCCATATCCATCCCCTCTGATTTCAATTTTGCCATCAACAGTGAGGCGAGCGTTGCTGTCATCCCACGTCACATGGCACGAATTGCATTGGGCATTTATAACTCCAACGGCTTCTTCTCCGCACTTTTTCCCATCCTTCGACGGTCTCCCGTTTTTCAAAATCGGGTAGTCGCGCGAGTAGGAGTAAAAGTCCACAAGAGTCATCCGTCCGCCGCAGTGCGGGCATTTATTTGCCAAGACCCATTCACCGTTCATCGCTTGCCTCCTTTGGCTTCCCGTAGTTGCAGAACCCGTCTGGCACTGGATCATCTAGGCCGCGCCTGTTCGTGCAGTACGGGTCATTTTCTTTGTTTCGTCGGAAATCTTTGCAGTCCCTGCACCGCGTTACCGGAACGGCATCAACGGTCGGCGCATTATCAATCGCATTATAAATAAGCCGGATTGCCGTGCCGCCAGTTACGCTCCATTGCTCATCTGATCGTTCATATGGCTTGACGTGCTCAAGCACCCAATCTGCGTCGATCAACCGCATTACCTGCACCTCCCATCCATCAGCGCCCCACAGTGTTCACAGCGTTGCGGAAGTGTAAGGTACTTCTGCTCGATTGACTTATGACACTCGCTGCAGTCGTACACCGGCGAAAAGTCAGTAGAGAGCCATTCATTTTTGATCCATTTCCCATGCGCCACTGGAACAACGTCAGCGGCGGGTTGGCGGAGCAGGAGCGTTTTCACACGCTGAGGTGTCCATTTAGGGTCGGATTTGTTGCATTCCTCAAAGTCTTCAAGTGCCTCAGCGCGGCTGATAAATTCTTCAGTCATCATGCAATCTCCTCATTTTTGCTCCGCAATCCTCACAGTAAGATGCACGGTAGTCATCCCATTCGTGTTCTTCACCGCAATTTGAGCAGATCTGCATGCCGTCTTCTTCAATCCATGTGCCGTACACAACCGGTGCTGCATCAACAGCAGGGATGGCTTCTATTGCCTCCATTGCGAGGTCGATTGCGCCACTGTGATAGCCAAGCGCAGATCCGTTTTCGGTTGAAAACCGACGAATCGCGTCTAGTGCTTCTGAGCGACGGATATATTCTTCAGTCACAGCGTTTCCCATCATCGAACTCCTTCCAAGTGTGGTACAGTGCCCATGCCAGCGGGTCACGGATGAACGGCAGTTTTTTCGCTTCCGCGTATTTCTTATCGAGGATGCTCATGGCCTTCTTCCACGCGCGATCTCCAACGTGCAGTTCGGCTGGGAAGTATATCCTTTCCAGTCTGTCGATGTCCCCAACGTGCAGGCGAGCAGTCCCGCGCTCGTCAAAGAGCGCGTAGACATCTTTGTCTTTGATGTAACCGGCCATTTCAAAGTTCCCCCTCTGGCACGCCGAACGCATTTACGATCTTTTTCATGACCTCACCGATTTCCGGCTTTCCATCATACAAATAACCTTCCAGGTCATAATCGGGCAGTTTTTGGAGATTCCAGTTGTTCTTTACCGCATAGTTGGCCATGTCCTTTAACAGCTGGTTCAAGTCCGTAATTGTAGATCGATATACGTCATACGATTTGCGCGCTGTTTCCAGCTTGCGCTCGACCGCTTTGAAAAGAACCTCATTTACAGAGCGAGACATACTGTGTTTCTCCTTCCATCAGTGGTGTGTCCTCAAATTCCATTTTTCGATTGCTGCTGGCCGTTCGTCTTTCACGACTTTCACTTCTCCATAGTCTGAAAATTCAACTTCTACCGTGTAATCGTTCTTTGGAGTTCCGACGCCGCACTTTGTGCAATGGATTCCAAACTGCCAGCCGCGCCGTGTTCCGAACTCAAAACTTGCTTTTCTGAAGAATTTTGCTTCACCTCCGCAGAACGGGCAAGGTTTAAGGTTCGTCATTTCCATTCGCTTCCTTTCTCGCTTTTACAATTTCCCGCCGGGAGCTGCGCCACATCATCAGGAGCATTTCGGATACCGGTCGTGGCCTGTCCGATCTTTTCGCGTTTTTCTTCGTTACCAATGTTGTTCTTTCAAAAAATGGGCTTTCAAAGGTTTCAGGGCACATGACGCCGACGTTATATGGAATTTCAAGTTTGACTTTCTCGTACACATCGGTCGGCATGACGTAGTAATTGAAATCTCCGATCATGTTATGACCGTTCTTTGAATGGAAGTCTTCAACGGAAGACTTGATCTCGTAGCAGTACACATCGCCCTTCTCGATGCCGGACACGCTGTTGTTGACCGGCTTGAACTGCATATAGTCCACGCGAATGGGAGAAACGCTGCCGTAGTCAAATGTGATTTCCTTGGCCCAGTAGACGCGCGGGTCGTTCTTCGGGTCAATATGTTCTTCCAGCAGTTCCGAAAGCCACTTCGTCGTTTCTGGTCTGTTCATTGTTTGTCGGTGTCACCGGCCTTTCTTGCATATCTTTTCTCCACGGCTCATATTTGGGCTGCGTAGTGTTTGAGGTATATGTCGATGCCGCAGCTTCGCAATGAGAACACTCCCCGTCGCAATATTCATATCCCGCGCCGCACGGGTGGAGCGCGTAATCACTTCTGAGATATGTCCGCATTTGCTGCCTCTCTTTCTATCCTTTCGCAGAGTTTATCTGTAACGTCGTTCCCGTACATCAGTTCTTCAAAACCGTATCCACATCCGCAGCTGAGTGCATCAACATCGACGCCATGACTTTCGAGCCAATCAGATACTTGTTTGTTGATATTGGCCGCTTTACTGGCGTAGAGTGCCGTCAGGTTCATCTTTTTCCGGATATGATTTGGAATTTTCAATGCCATTTTCACCCTCCATTTCCTGCAAAGCATTTTCGGCAGTACAGCGCGGTGCAGTCAACCATCGGTTTACCATGCTTACCCGTCCAATCCGCTTCGCACTTCTGGCAGTCCATCATTGCCTGTCCATCGGTGTCGCGCTTCGTCATTCTTTCGTTCATTTCTCTTCTTCCTTTTCGATGATATACGCAACTATTTCGTCCACGCACACCTTCACCACAGTAGAGGCGGGTACGCTTTCCGGGAATGCCGCAGTAAACCACAATTTCCACGGTTCGACATCTATCCCGGCATAACCGACGATCTTTTCTGCAAGCGCACAGGCTTCTTCAGGGGATAGTTTCTGCACTTCGTATTGAATGGGAAACCTCCGGATCAACGCGGGGTCGAGCCGGTCAAAGCGGTTCGTTGTGCCGACGATAATCACATTGTTGGGGAGTTTGTCCAGTTCTTGCATAAGTGCGATGACGATACGGTTCATTTCCCCGACATCGTTTCTTTGCCCACGGGCCATTCCCACTGCGTCGATCTCATCAAAGCACAGGACACACGGTTCGCGCCTCACATAGTCAAAGATGCGGGCGATATTGGCCTGTGTACTGCCCAGATATGAACTCACCAACGCGGAGAACCGGACATAGACGAACGGCAGGTTTGCTTTATATGCAATATATCTCGCCAGTTCTGTTTTTCCGCACCCGCTTTCTCCGTGCAGCAGAAGCGCGGAGAAATACGGCAGTCCGATCTCTGCCAGTTTATCGGCGGCGCGGTAAATGCGTAGCGCCTTTTTTACTACAGCCTCCTCATGTGGCCTGACTAAGAACTTCTTGTTGGGGAAAAAGGCGGAGTCCTCCGCTACCAAAATTCCCTGCAAGTTCGCCGGCAGTTCAATGAAGTTGCTTTTGGTCTCCAGTTTTCTCAGCATCTCATACCGAAAATGCTCATCCTTTTTGGCCGTTGTATTTTCTAAAATTAGTTTTGCCTGTTGGCGAGCTCTCCTCATGTCGCCATCGCAGACATACCGCAGCAGGATTTTATCTCGCTCGTTCATATCTGCTCCTCCACATACCGCCAGCTCTGCGGCGGGCGGGTGATTGGCTTGGGCGCAAGGCCGAATTCTGTCTCCCGCTGCAGACCGGCAAACTCCCACAGATCGCGCGGGTGATCGTAAATCCTGAGGTTGGAAATGTGCCATCCATAGCCCTTTCCCGCTTGCAGATACTCGTGCATATCCCAGAGGGTCAGGCACGAATGCCGCGCAACATCGTTTGTTGTTGGCTGATCCTCACCTTTGACATAGTAGCTGCCGCCGGGTGAGCGCATTTCCAGCTCATAGATACGGTCGCAGGTAAACTCGGCAATGATCGTTCCGCCAACCTCCATCTGTACCCATTTCCCATTGATGATATGGGGAACAGTTCCTTTTGTCCGGTAGATATAGCCCCTAAACGGCGTATCCATCTTCGGGCGCGTCTTGCGCACCTCAATCGTTTTCTCACCGCTTATGATCTTTTCGCACCACTTTGGTCTGATGCTGATTAAAACAGCTATCATGCCTTGTCTCCTTTCTCCGGTGCTCCCGGCAGCGGCATCCAGTCGGTAATCAAACCCTGCGGAACCTCCCAGTTGCGACACTCCCAACCGAGCCCCGGAATATACCGAGCCGCATCCACGATGCTTCCGCCTGCGTCCTTAAAAGCGATAAGGTATCGCTTAATATAATCTGCTGGCAGCTTCTCCTCCACGCTGATCCACTGCGGCACCTTCTCCCGCAGCGCCGCGCTCTCGGCGGTCAGGCGCTCGATCAAGTCAGCTGCACCAACCATCATGTCGCCCATACAATCCTCGTTGTCGAACAATGGGCATTCCGCACAAGTTTGTACGTCTGTTCTGCGGGAGCATATCCGCAGCGCCCGCACGATTTCCTTGTCTGTCATGCTGTGCCCTCCATCGCCTTCCCCCACGCGGCCAGTTGGGCGCGGAGGGCTGCGCAGAGCTTTCCGGCCTTATCCTCGTCCTTGATGTGGGAAATAGCCTGTGTCAGCTGATTAAAGGCTGCCTGCCACTGGTAGAAATACAGCTGTGCAGCCGTCACGTCCTTGTCGGACATGGCAAGCTTTTTGCGCAGCGCCTCGACTTCTTCGGTCAGGCGCTCCTTTTCCGCGTCCGAAGAGGCGGTTTCCGCCATTGCCTTTGCCGCCGCCAGCTGCTGTTTCAGGCTCTCCGCCTCCTTGCGGACGCGCTCGATCTCCTGTTCGGTCTTTGTGGTCTGCTTCC